>Ga0302196_10005837_pt1 | contig 10955 bp, 9 predicted proteins | sample II_Bog_N1_3_FD_198794 | JGI IMG/M metagenome (GOLD analysis project Ga0302196, IMG submission 198794) | Peat permafrost microbial communities from Stordalen Mire near Abisko, Sweden - II_Bog_N1_3 | ecosystem: Environmental > Terrestrial > Soil > Wetlands > Peat | place: Sweden: Abisko, Stordalen...
CGACACCCCTCAAAAACCGTGGCTCGCCAGGCCCGGATCAATAGGGCGCGTGAGCGGCGGCTTCGTCCTGGACCGCGCAGTCCGTGGGCGCGCTGTGGGCGCCGGCGCGCAGGTTGGTCAGTTCAGCGCGGGCTTGCTCCATATCCGCCCGGAAGACCGCATCGCCGTGCAGGGCGGCGACCAAGGCCGCGCCGGTGGTGCGCCCAGCCTCTACGTCGCTGGGATAGTGCACGCCACAGACCACCCGGCTCTCGCCGATCGAGCGGGCCCGCCCCAAAATCTCCGTCGCCCGGTCCGGCGCCAGCTCCGCCAGGATCAGGCCCCAGGTCCACGAGATCGACGCGTGGCCGGACGGGTAGGACGGATTTTTGGTCAGGCCCTCGCTCTTGGCCACGCAAACCGGCGAGGTGTCCGCGCCAGCCGCCATGTAGGGCCGTGAGCGGCCGTAGTGATTTTTTGGCGGATCGATCACCGCCAGGGTGTCCAGGCCGACACGCTGAAAGACGCGGATGAGGTTCGGTGCATCGGCTGCGTTCAGCCTCACTCCCACCGCGCAACTGAACAGGTCGGCCTGCTGGGTCAGATTGGCGTCGGACGTGGCCAAGCTCCAACGCGGCTGCCCGGCCAGCGCGCGGGTGCGCAGAAACACCTCACGGTCGCCGGCGTCGCGTAGGGATCCGGCAGTCGGCGGCGGCGGCAGGATGCGAAGGGTGTCCGGCGCGGCGCCGGCGGCCAGATAGCCCTTTGCCGCTGGCGGCTTTGGCGGGGAAGCAGGACCTTGCGCCGGACTCTGGGCCACGGCCGAGGCCGTGACGGCGGCGATGCAGCCGGCGGCCAGCCATGCGGCGAAAACACGCGATTTCATTCTATTATCCCCACACGCGAAACAACCTGCCGCCGGCGCGGCGGTTCAACCCAGGACCGTCTTGCCGTTCTTGATCACAGTCACGCCGCGATCCTTGATCCGCGCCTCGAACGAGACCACCTCGCCGTCTTTCCACAGATCGACCGTGATCGTCTCGCCCGGAAACACCGGCGAGGAGAACCGCGCCTGATGGCTTTTGAACCGTGACGGGTCGTACTCGGCATAGGTCTGCAGCACCGCCCGGCAGGTGATCCCATAGGTGCACATGCCGTGCAGGATCGGCCGGGGAAATCCGGCGGCCTTCGCCACCGCCGGATCGCAGTGCAGCGGATTGCGGTCGCCCGACAGCCGGTAGATCAGGGCCTGGTCGGGACTGGTCGGGATATCGACCGACATGTCCGGCGCGCGCTTGGGCACTTCGTGCGGCTCGGGCTGGCCTTCGGATGGGCCGCCAAAGCCGCCATCGCCGCGCGCGAAGGTCGACCCGGTGATGGTCAGCACGTCCTCGCCCGCCGCGTTGGACAGCGTGGTTTCGGAGACGATCACCGCGCCCTTGCCGGGGCCCTTGTCCCAGGCGCCCAGGATGCGGGTCTTGGCGGTGACCTTGCCCTCCACCGTCATCGGTTTGTGGAAGACGATCTTTCGCTCCCCATCGACCACCAGCAGATAGTTGACGCCGGTCGGCCCGGCCATCGCGCCCCAGGCCACGACGCCGGCCATGGTCGGGACCGCTTTCAGGTCCTTTTCATAGACGAAGGCCAGTTCCTTTTCGTCCATGGGGTCGGCGGCCAGGCCGACGCCGAGCGCATAGATGATCGCGTCCTTGGCGCTCCAGGCGAAATCCTGGCCTTCACTCTGGAGGCTGAGAATTTCGGGATAGGCGATGGGCATGGGCGTCCTCCGAATTTTGGTTTTGGCCATACAAGGCGGCTGACGCGGCGGGAGGCAAGTTCTTTGACGCCCCTCCAGCGCCTTCAATTGCCCGGCGCGATACGATCCGCTAGAAGCGCCCATCCGCGCGCCGGCTACGGTGCATCATTCGTTTCGATCAGGAATTCCATGGCGACGCCCATTCCCGCGAGCAATCCTCTGCAAGGTCAGGTGATGTTCTACAAGAACCCCGAGCCGCTGGACGCCAAACGGCATGCCAAGCTGGGCCTGCGCAGCAGCGATCGTCCGTTCAGCTTCGCGGCCAAGCAGCATTTCGTGCCGCTGCATGTTCCCGAGTTCGGCCCCGCCTCGCTCAGCTATCCGATCATTTTCGCCGGCGCGCAGTATTCGCCGCTGGCGGTGATGGCGATCAACCAGGGTGAAAACCTCTATATCAGCGAAGACGGCGTGTACCGGGGCGGGGCCTATATCCCCAGCTTCATCCGCCGCTATCCGTTTGTGGTGGCCAAGGACGACGAGCAGAACCGCCTGATGATCTGCATCGACCGCGGATCGGACCTGTTCGTCGAGGTGGGCGCCGATCTGATGCTGTTCGAAAACGGCGAGGCGACCCAGTACACCAAGAACTGCATCGAGTTTTGCAGCAATTTCGACATCGACCGCCAGCGCACCGACTTCTTCATCGGCGAGTTGCGCGAGATGGATCTGTTCGAGTCGAAACAGACCACCTTCACGCCACGCCTGCCCGACGGCTCGGAAGGGCCGCCGCAAATCATCGCGGAATATTTCGCGGTGTCGGAAGAAAAGCTCAGAGCGCTGCCCGCCGAACAGATCATTCGGCTGCGCGATTCCGGCGCCTTGGCCCAGATTTACGCTCACCTGACATCGTTGCTGGGCTTCGACCGGCTGATCTATGAAACCAGCCAGCGTCAGGTCGCTGCTGCGCCGACCGCCGCCAACGCCTGATCTAAGCTTTAGACCTAGCCGCCGCTGCAAGCGTAGACGCTGCGGGTCAGGCAGGAGAAGACCAGCCGGCCGGCCTCGTCGAGCAGGTCGTGTTGGGCGATGACCAGTCCCTTGGCGTCGCCGACCGGGTCCTTGCCCAGGACCGTCATACGGCCGCGTAGCAGCTCGCCCACCGGTGGGTTGCGCGCCCAGCGCAAGGCGTCCACCGCCAGCCGCTTGGTCTGCGGCCAGTTGGCCGACGCCTGGCCGTCCAGCCGCGACCAGATGGCGTAGATCAGCGCGTCGGGCGCGCCCTCGGCGGCGTCCCAGGCCGGTGCGAAGGCGGTGATGAAAGCCTCAAGCACGCGCTGGTCGATCGCCATGGCGCCCAGCGACACAACCTGGCCGATTTCAATCTCGTCAAAATAGGCGGGCATGGCGGCTCCGGTTTTGGGGTTGTCGCGCCGATGACGGACAGACGCCCGAGGTTAAGGTCGTCGAGGCGATGATGCGGTGTTCGCCTGGAAAGTCGAGGCCCCGTGCGGGGGCTTTGATGGCGGTGAGGCTTGAAGCGCCGCCGGCGGGTGTATAGCTGTCCGGCCGTGACCCATGCATCGCCAGTCCAATCGTTGATCGCCCTCGCCCGCGCGCTTGCGATCGCGCTGCTGGCCGCGGGCGCGCCCGCCTGGGCCGCGCCGGTCAATACCGGCCATATCGAGGCAGAGCTGGTCGCCGATCGGATTTCGGTCGCCCCAGGCGGCATGGCCCATGTCGCCCTGCGCCAGAAGATCCAGCCGGGCTGGCACACCTATTGGCGCAATCCCGGCGATTCCGGCCAACCCGTCACGCTCGACTGGACCCTTCCGCCAGGCTGGAGCGCCGGGCCGATCGTCTGGCCGACGCCGGAGCGGCTGAAAATCGGCCCTCTGATGGACTACGGCTATACCGGCGACGTGCTGTTGCCCGTCGCGTTGACCGCCCCCGCCGGCGCCAAGGCGGGTCAGACGATGACCCTGAAGGCGCACGCCGCCTTCCTGGTCTGCAAGGATGTCTGCGTTCCCGAAGACGCCATGCTGACCCTCGATCTGCCGGTGACAGCCGCCCAGGGCGCGCCAGACCCCAAATGGGGTCCGGTGATCGCGGTGACCCTAGCCAGGGCGCCCGCGCCGGCTGGTTTGACCGCGGTCGTCACCGCTGGCGCGACCAGTCTGCGACTCGGCGTGATCGGCGGTGCGGTCAAGGGCGGCGATTTCCGCGACGCCTATTTCTATCCCTACGATCCCTCGGCGATCGACCAGCCCAGCCCGCAAACCGTCGATCGCGGCAAAAGCGGCGTGACCCTGGTCCTGACGCCGGGCCAGGCGTTCAAGTCCGGCAAGCCGCCGGCCGTGCTGCAAGGCGTATTGGCGTTCGGCGGGCGGGCCTATGAGATCAGCGCCCAGGCCGGGCCGCCCCTGCCCGGCGCAGGCGGCCTGGGACCGCCCAGCGCGGCCGGCGGCGCGCTTCAGCTGGCCACATCCATCGCGTTCGCCTTTCTCGGCGGCCTGATCCTCAATCTGATGCCCTGCGTGTTTCCGGTGCTGTCGATGAAGGCCGCGTCCTTCGCCGGCCACGCTCATCGACCCCGCGACGCGCGAATCCAAGGCCTGGCCTTCATGGGCGGGACCGTGGCGACCTTCCTGGCCCTGGCCGGCGCGCTGATCGCGGCGCGGGCGGCGGGCGAGGCGGTTGGCTGGGGCTTTCAGCTACAGTCGCCCGGCGTGGTGGCCGGCCTGACCCTGGTCATGCTGCTGGTGGCGCTGAACCTGTCCGGTGTGTTCGAGATCGGCGCGGGCATCCAGGCGGCGGCGGGCGAGGCCGGCGGCATCGATCCCGGGGGCGCGCTTGGCGCGGCCTTGACCGGCGCCTTGGCGGTTGCCGTGGCGGCGCCCTGCACGGCGCCTTTCATGGCTCCGGCGATCGGTTTCGCCCTGACTCAGGGACCGATCGTGGCGCTGTCGATCTTTCTAGCTCTGGGCCTCGGGCTCGCCGCGCCCTTCACCGCCCTGGCCTTTTCGCCCCGGCTGCTCGGCCTCATGCCGCGTCCCGGCGCTTGGATGGAGGGGCTGCGCAAAGCCCTGGCTTTTCCGATGTACGCAACGGCGGCCTGGCTGGTCTGGGTGTTCAGCCAGCAGGCGGGGACGCTGAACCTTGGCGCGCTGCTCGCGGCTGGTGTGCTGACCGGTCTGGCCGCGTGGCTTTACGGCGTGGCCCAGCGTCGCCAGATATCGGGCAAGCGCTCGGCGGTCGCCTTCGGCTCGGCGGCGGTCGTCCTGGCGCTGGCCTTCGCCGCCGCGCTGTGGCCCCAACCCGGCGCGCCGGCGCAGGCCGCCAGCGGAACCGCGTCGGCTGGTGAACTGACGTCCGAGCCCTTCTCACCAGCGCGCCTGGCCGAACTGCGTGCGCAGGGCCGGCCGGTGTTCGTCAATTTCACCGCCGCCTGGTGCGTCACCTGCCAGGTCAACGACAAGCTCGCGCTGTCGGGCCATGGCGTGGCGGACGCCTTCAAAACGGCCGGCGTGGTTTATCTGAAGGGCGACTGGACCAACCGGGATGCGGTGATCGCCCAGGCCCTGACCGATCACGGCCGGGCGGGCGTGCCGCTCTATCTGATGTACCCGGCCAAGGGCGGCGAGGCCGAGGTGCTGCCGCAGCTACTCACCGAATCCATGGTCGTGGACGCGGCGCGCAAAGCCTCCGGCGCCTGAAGCGCGTGATAGCCGCCTAAGCCGCCGGCTTTGGCGGGACGGTGATCACCTCGACATTGTCGTTTAACAGATAGGCCATATCGCGCAGCGCTAGGTCCTGGTCGTGCCCGGTCTTGGCGGCGGCCACCGCCGACAGCTTCACCGCCAGGTCCTGGGAAATGCCGTGCAGGATACATTTCAAGTCATCGACAGCGCCGCGTTTGACCAGGACCTCGTGACCTTGCTGGTCGAGGGCGGCCAGTTCGCCGATCTGGGCCTGGAACAGATCGAAGCGCGGCAACGCCATCGGCGCCGGCGAGGCGCTCAAGGCCTTGCGATAGGTCTCGACCTGACCCTTCAAGCGGCCGGCGCGGTGGACGATGTCGGCGAACAGCGGCTCGCCCGCGACCGACGCCGGGGCGGCGACCGCGAAGGTCATCTGGGGCGGCGCGCCGGGTCCGGCCGAGGCGAACATCAAAAAGGCGGCGACAGCGACATCACAGGACATCTGAATTCCTTTCGGCCACTCCGGGCCTAGTCCGCCTTTTGCTAACCCCGATAGGGTAAACGAGGCGTTTACCATCGTGCCCGCGCGCGCCTCGAAAACGCCGCGGGCGCCCGGTTTCCTTGCTCCGACTGGCGTGATCGGCTAATCGCCGCCCCATGACCGAGACCTTCCGACCGCAAGCGCGCCCCGCGCGAGGCTTTCTCGACAAGCGCGCCGGCGACCTGCGCGCCGAGCGTCGCATCATCGACGCCGTGTCGGCGGTCTATGAACGCTACGGGTTCGAGCGCCTCGAAACCGGCGCTTTCGAATATGCCGACGCGCTCGGCAAGTTCCTGCCCGACGCGGACCGCCCCAATGAAGGCGTCTTCGCCCTGCAGGACGACGACGAGCAGTGGATGGCGCTGCGCTACGACCTGACCGCGCCCCTCGCCCGTTTCGCCGCCCAGAATTGGGACAACCTGCCCAAGCCGTTCCGCCGCTACGCCGCCGGCACGGTCTGGCGCAACGAAAAGCCCGGACCTGGCCGCTATCGCGAATTCATCCAATGCGACGCCGACACCGTCGGCTCCGCCCGGCCCGAGGCCGACGCCGAGATCATCGCCATGGCGGTCGAGGGCTTCGTCGCCGCCGGCCTGCCGGCCTCGGACTTCGTGCTCAAGATCAACAACCGCAAACTGCTCAACGGCCTGATGGCCTCGGCGGGGGTTGCGGACGCCGGCCAGAAGCTGGGCGTGCTGCGCGCGGTCGACAAGCTGGACCGGCTGGGCGTCCAGGGCGTGAAACTGCTGCTGGGCGCGGGCCGCAAGGACGAGTCCGGGGCCTTCACCAAGGGCGCGCAACTCGGCCCCGCCGCCATCGACGCCGTCCTGGCCTTCGTCGAGGCCGGCGGCGGGACCCGGTCGGCGACGTTGGACCGGCTGTCCAACGTGATCGGCGGATCGGCCGAGGGCGACGAGGGTGTCGAGGAGCTGTCACGGATCGGCGCGGCTCTGGCCGGCCTGGGCGTCAGCGAGGCCCACGCCCTATTCGAGCCGTCGGTGGTGCGCGGGCTGGAATATTATACCGGCGCGGTGTTCGAGGCCGAGCTCCTGGCCGAAATCACTGACGAGCGCGGCGAGGCCGTGCGTTTCGGGTCGGTCGGCGGCGGCGGGCGCTATGACGACTTGGTCGCCCGCTTTACCGGCCAACCCGTGCCGGCCACCGGCTTTTCGTTTGGCGTGTCCAGGCTGGCCGCCGCCTTGCGCGCCTCCAGCCGTGACGCGGCCAATGAAGCGCGCGGCCCGGTCGTGGTGCTGGCGCTGGACCAGGCCGCCATGGGCGAATATTTCGCCGCTGCCGCCGAGCTGCGCGCCTCGGGCGTCGCCGCCGAGGTCTATCTCGGCTCCTCCGGCATGCGCGCCCAGATGAAATATGCGGATCGGCGCCTGTCGCCCGCCGCCGTCATCCTGGGCGGTGATGAGTTGGCCGCCGGCCAGGTCACCATCAAGGACCTCGACCTGGGTCGCGCCCTGGCCAGCGGCGTGAGCGACAATCAGCAGTGGCGCGCCGATCGGCCCGGTCAGGTGACGATCGCGCGGGGTGACATGGCCGCCACGGTGCGGGCCATTCTGGACGCCGGCGCATGAACCTTGAGCCGCCCGTCCCGCCGGAGGTGATGGCGGCGGTTCGCGCGCCTTTCGTGGCGCTGGGGGCCACGCGAATCGACGTGCCGGTGATGCAGCCGCTGGGCCTGCTGCTCGACCTGGCCGGCGAGGCCATGCGCGCGCGGCTGTTCGTGATCCAGGGCGAGGCCGGCGCCGAGACCTGCCTCAGGGCCGATTTCACCATTCCGGTGGTGCGCGCGCACATCGCCGCCGCTCATTCGGCGCCGGAGCGGCGCTATGTCTATGAGGGCAAGGCGTTCCGCGTCGCGCCCCGCGATTCGGATCATCCCGAGGAGTTCCTGCAGATCGGCCTGGAGGCCTTTGGCGGCGGTCAAAGCCCGGCGGCCGACGCCGAGGTCGCCGGGCTGGCCTGGCGCGCGTCGGCGGCCGGCGGGCGCGGGGACCTGAACATGGTCCTGGGCGATGTTTCGCTGTTTTCGGCCTTCATCGACGCGCTGGGCCTGGCCGATGTCTTGGCGGCGCGCCTGAAACGGTCGTTTTCCCGCCCGCGCGCGCTGCGAGCCGAACTGACTCGGGCCCAGGCCGCCGCGGCGCCCGCGCGTCAAGGCGACCGGCTGACCGGCTTGATCGCCGGCCTCGGCGAGACCGAGGCCCGCGCGGTGCTGGAAGACCTCTGGGCGCTAGCGGGGATCCAGCCGATCGGCGGCCGGTCCGCCGGCGAGATCGTTCACCGGCTGGTCGAGCGCTCCGGCGCGGCGTCCGCGCCCCGCCTCAGCGAAGCGGAGAGCGATCTGGTGAAACGTTATCTGGCCGTGGCCGATCGTCCGCGCCGGGCGCTGGACCAGGTCGCGGCCCTGGCCCGGGAAGGCGGCGCGGATCTGGACGCGGCGCTGGACGCCTGGTCCCAGCGGCTCGATGCGCTAGGCGCCGACGGGGCGCCCGAGGACCGCCTGACCCTGGCGACCGGGTTCGTCCGCGCCTTTGGCTACTATGACGGCTTCCTGTTCGAGATTCTTAGCGACGCCCTTGGCGAGATCACGCCGATCGCGGGCGGCGGCCGCTACGACAGCCTGCCGACGCGGCTGGGCGGCGCGGCGCCGGGCGCCGGCGCGGTCGGCTGCATGGTGCGCCCCGCGCGCGCCTGGGCTTCAGCGGATGGGTCGGGGACCAGACCCGCATGAGCGTCGCCCCCTTGATCATCGGCCTGCCCTCCAAGGGGCGCACCAAGGAGCCGACCGAGGCCTGGCTGGCCGATTGCGGCTTTCGCCTGGAGGTCGACGGCGGCGATCGCGGCTACCTTGCGACCCTGAGCGGCCTGCCCGGCGTGCAGGTCCAGCTACTGCCCGCCGCGGAGATCGCCGTCGCTCTCGACGCCGGCGATCTGCACCTTGGCGTGGTCGGCGAAGACCTGTTGCGCGAGCGGGGCGATGACGTCGACGCGCGGGTCATGCTGATCCGCCCTCTGGGCTTTGGCCGCGCCGATCTGGTGGTGGCCGCGCCACGCAGCTGGATCGATGTGGAAGACATGGCCGACGTTGGCGAGGTCGCGAGCGCCTATCTGGCGCGCACCGGTCGCCGCTTGCGGGTGGCGACCAAGTACACGGTCCAGACCCGCACCTTCTTCGCCAAGTTGGGGATCGTCGACTACCGCATCGTCGAATCCAGCGGTGCGACCGAGGGCGCGCCGGCGACCGGCAGCGCCGAGTTGATCGTCGACATCACCACCACCGGCGCCACCTTGCGGGCCAATGGGCTGAAGGTCCTGTCCGACGGCCTGATCCTGAAGAGCCAGTTCCAGCTGGCCGCCGGCCTGACGGCGGACTGGAGCGTCGATCATATGCGGACCATCCGGCGATTTCTGGGCGCCGTCGAGGCGCGGGCGCGCGCGCGGCGGTTGGCCTTGTTGGCCTGGCCGGTTGAACAGGCCGGGGCCGCCGAACTGGCCACCGAGTCCTTCTTGACCAAGGGGGCTTCGCGCCGCGCTAACGGCCTGCTGGCCGAGGTGGACGACCTGTTCGATATCGCCGGCGTCCTGGCCGAGGCCGGCGTCGGACCCGTGTCGGTGACCCGTCCGGAGTTCGCTTTCGAGCCCGTGTCCGAGGCGTCGCAAGCCTTGGCGACCCGGTTAGGCCTCAAGTTTTGACATAATTGTCAAAAATATGCCGTCAAACTTTCAGAAACGCATGAAAAGATTGACAGATAAGCGAAAATGGCGTTCTATCTTGAGGCGAGAGACAAACGGGCCGACAGACGCCCAAAGTCTTCGGCGTTTCGGGGAGGAAACGCCTACCACTATCGAACCACAGAGCCCGTCGCGACACATCCCCCGCGGCGGGCTCAGCTTTTGACAAAATTGTCAAAACTATCCCGCTGGGATCCCTCGCTAAATTTGTTCCATCTGACCGTCATGACCGGGCTTGTCCCGGTCACCCATGAACTCGAACGGACCAAGGCCGGTCTCGGCGGCCATGTCCATGCTTGTGGCTATGGACCACCGGGACAGGCCCTGTGGCGACGGATTGGGGAAAACCCCTCACTCAATCCCCAGGACCGCCCGCAACGCCACGACCACGCGGTCGGGATCCGTGTCGGCCATGGTGGGAAACAGCGGGAGGCTCAGGCACCGTTCGTAATAGGCGTCGGCGCCCGGCAGATCGATCCGGCCATAGCGCGCTTCGTAATAGGGCTGTTGATGCACCGGGATGTAGTGGACCTGGCTGCCGATCCCCCGCGCGCGCAACGCCTCCATCACCCGCCGCCGTGACCGGCCAGCCGCCTCGAAGTCGATCAGCGCTACGAACAGATGCAGCGACGGATCGCAGCCCCGAGGGCTCGCCACACATCGCACCAGGGGCGCCAGCGGTTCCAGCAGGACGCGATATCGCGCGACCAGCGCCCGGCGACGCGCGACGAACCGGTCCAGCTTGGCGAGTTGGCTGAGGCCGAGGGCGCAGAGAATGTCCGGCAGGCGATAATTGTAGCCCAGGGCCTGCATCTCATAGACCCAGGGATTGGCGGCGCCGTCCGTATCGAAGGCCAAATCGTGGTTCTGAAAGCCAGCGGGTTCGCGGCTGATGCCGTGGGTGCGAAAAAGACGCAGCCTTTCGGCCAGTCCCGCATCGTTGGTCGTGACCATGCCGCCCTCGCCGGTTGTGAGGGTCTTGACCGGATGGAATGAGAAGCAGGCCATCGCCGCGTGTCGCCCGTCGCCGACCCGTTCGGGGCGGTTGTCGAACGCCATGCGTGTGCCCAGCGCATGACAGGCATCCTCGACCAACGCGGCGCCGTGCTCGCCGGCCAAGCGTCGCACGCCTGGAAGGTCGACCACATTGCCCGCCAGATGCACCGGCAAAACCGCCGCCAGCTTCCGGCCGTTCAACTCGCCGATCGCCGCTTCCAGGGTCTGCGGGGTCATC
>Ga0302196_10005840_pt1 | contig 10952 bp, 12 predicted proteins | sample II_Bog_N1_3_FD_198794 | JGI IMG/M metagenome (GOLD analysis project Ga0302196, IMG submission 198794) | Peat permafrost microbial communities from Stordalen Mire near Abisko, Sweden - II_Bog_N1_3 | ecosystem: Environmental > Terrestrial > Soil > Wetlands > Peat | place: Sweden: Abisko...
CAACCCTTACCAAGCCGCCGCCAGGGTCAACCCTGACGCCCGCAACCCTTACCAAGCCGCCGCCAGGGTCAACCCTGACGCCCGCAACCCTTACCAAGCCGCCGCCAGGGTCAACCCTGACGCCGGCAACCCTTACCAGGCCGCCGTCAGGGTCAACCCTGACGCCCGTAACCCTTACCAAGCCGCCGTCAGGGTCAACCCTGACGCCCGTAACCCTCACCACGCCGCCGTCCAGGTTCACCCTCGCGCCCCGCTCCCCACCACCCCGCAACCCATGGCCCCCCGGCGCCACGCCGAGGTACGTTAAGCCGTGCTCCGGGCCCCCGACCCCCCGCTCCCGACGGATCCCAAGGCCCTCCAGGCCCGCTTCGACGCCCTGCGCCCCCGCCTCCTCCTCTTCGCCATCAAGCACGTCGCCGAGCCGATGGATCCCGCCGAGATGGTCCACACCGCCGTCCAGAGCGCGATGTCCGCCGTCCTGACCGGAAAGGGCCGCCACTGGCCGAGGGAGAAGTGCCCTAGCCTCCTCACGTTCATGCTCAACGCCGTGAGCAGCGTCATCTCGCACGAGTTCGAGAAGACCTACACCGAGCTCCGCGCCGGCTCGATCCACCAGGAGGACGGGCCCGACCTCGAGCCTCCTCCGCCGTCGGCGTCCGCGCCGGACGACGTCCTGCGAAAGAGCCGGCGCCTGAAGCGCGGCTACGCGCGGATCGACGCGGTGGAGGCGCGGCTCGATCCGCTCGCGCTGCGCGTCTTCCGCGGGATGCAGGACGGGACGTACGACGCGACCGACCTCGCGGTGGCGTGCGACGTCGACGTGGCGGACATCTACCGCGCGCGCGCCCGCGTGAAGGACCACATCGACGCCGTCCTCGACGCCGACCCCGACTCCTCGGGCCCGCGCGAGGCCGTCGGCGCGCCGGCAGGCAAGGCGCCCCGCGGCGCGAGCCGGAAGCGCCCCGCGCAGGATCTCGAGCCCGAGGAGTCCGGCCCCAGGAGCAACCCGCCCCCCTCGTCGGAGGTCGACCTATGAGCGCTCCCTCGAAGCTGCCGCCCGACGCCATCCTCGCGATGGCCGTTCGTCAGGCGAAGCACGACGCCGACATCGAGCGGATCGCCGCGATGAGCGACGAGGAGGTGGAGCGCGAGCTCGCCGATGCGCAGCGCGGGAAGCGGGTCCCGGGACCGGCGCCGGCGCGCAGGAGGACGCCATGGGCGCTCATCGCGGCTGCGGTGCTCCTCTTCGTCCTGATCGCGGTCGCGGCCGTGATCCTGCGTGGCGAACGGTCGGGTGACCATCAGATCCGTCCGGACGACACGCCCGCTCCCTCGTCCGCGCCGTCGTCCGCGCCGCGCGCGCCCGACCAGCAGGAAGCGGACCGGGTGCGGCTCATTGCGCTGCAGGCGTGCACCGCGGAGACCTGGGGTGCGTGCAAGGAGGGGCTCGACCGCGCCAGGGCGCTCGACCCGGCCGGGGAGACGGACCCGCGCGTCGTCGCGGCTCGCAAGGCTCTCGCATCCGCGGCGCAGCACGACAAGACGCCTCGATGACGTCGAGCCCGGGCCAGGAACCCTCCCCCCACCTCGGTGTCTGCATCGACTTTTGATCTTGGTAGGAGAGGGTGGGGCCGCTGGCATCTCCACACCGACCTACCGCCGCCCGGCCCAAGCAACGCTCGTGCCCCGGCGGAGCCACGACGGGCCTTGCGGGACGTCCCCCGCGTCGCACGTTGGATCAAACCACATGTTCGACTTCTTCAAGCGGCGCCGGCGCGAGTCGATCCGGTCGCGACCCTTCCCGCGGGTCTGGAGCGAGATCATCGATCAGGACGTGCCGCTCGCCCGGAACCTGAACGACACGGAGCGGCGCGAGCTCGAGTACCTGGTCGCCGTGTTCCTCGCGGAGAAGCGCTTCGAAGGATGCGGCGGTCTCGCGATGACGAACGTGATTCGCGTCACCATCGCTGCGCACGCGTGCCTCCTCATCCTGCACGTCCCCAGCGACGTCTTCCCGACCGTCGAGACGATCCTGGTCTACCCCGGCGCGTACGAGGCCAAGAAGCACGAGCCGGCCGGTCGCGCGAGCGTCGTGCGCCGGCAGGCGCGCGCCGGCGAGGCGCACGCCAGGAGTGGCCTCGTCGTCCTCGCGTGGGATCACGTCAAGCGGGCGGCCGTCGCGTCGGAGCACAACGTCGTCCTTCATGAGTTCGCCCACGCCCTCGACGCGGAGGATGGCCTCCTCGACGGCGCGCCCGTGCTGCCTTCGCCCAGGCGGTTCCGTGCGTGGGCGCGCGTCCTGAGCGAGGAATACGCGGCGCTCTCGGACAGCGTCCAGGAGGGCCGCGAGACCGACATCGATGCGTACGGCGCGACCAACCGTGCCGAGTTCTTCGCCGTGGTGACCGAGGCGTACTTCGGGGCGCCCGAGCAGATGAAGGAGAAGCACCCCGAGCTCTTCGCCGAGCTCGCCGCCTACTACACCGCCCGCTGCGACGCGCTCCCCGCGGCGCGGTTTTCGCGGAAGGAGAAGCGGAGCTCCGACAGGGTAGGCAGGGTCGTCGTCCTCACGTTCGCCATGATCGCCATCGCGGGGTGCGCCATCGCGTATCTCGACGCGACCTTCGGGCGCCCGCGATCGCTGGGCTTCACGCGGGGCACCGTGATCGCGGTGCACACGGCCAAGTGGCGGGAGAACCTGGAGGTCCAGCTCGACACGGGGCCAGAAGCGTTCGTCGACGCGGTCGTGCGGTACCCCGTGGGGTCGAGGGTCACCGTGGAGATCCTCGAGTCGCACTTCCTTCATCAAACGATGTACGCGCTCGCGCTGCGCCGAGGGGACGGACGGGGACCCGTGACCGTCCCCCCCACGATGGAGCTCCAGGCCAGCCACTGATTGAGCCCGGTTTGACGCCCTCCCCAACCAACCGATACTCGGGCTTCCATGGCAGCCGAGCCCACGATCGCGGAGCGGATCCAGAAGCAGGACCCCCGCATCCACATCTCCATCGGCGCGGCGATGACGCCCGAGCGCGTGCGCTGGATCCTCGACGCGCAGCGGGAGGCCGAGGAGGTCTTCGTGCCGAGGGACGAGATCGTGCGCAAGGTCCTCGCCGACGCGGACTGACGTCGCGGGGTAGATGGGGCCTGGCGGGGAGAACCCGTGAACTTTTCGCCGGGTCCGGTGTTAACCACTCCGAGGATCAGGCATGGACTCGGACGAGCAGCTCTACGAACGCGTACGGACGGGAGATCTCCGCGCGTTCGATGAGCTCTACGACCGCTACGCGGCGTCGCTCTTCGGGTACCTCCGCGCGACGCTCGGCAGCCGCTCGAGCCGCGCAGACGCGGAGGACGCCCTGCACGAGGCCTTCCTCAACACCCTCCGGAGCGCGAACGCCCCCGGGGTCACCTTCGACCGCGGCCGTCAAGCAGGCGCTCATGCAGAGCTACTCGGGCACCCCCGTGACGGAGGACGACCTGTTCCGCGCGGCCGTCCAGGGCATGCTCGAGCACGTCGATCCATCGAGGGCGTCGTGGAACAAGCTCCTCGCGCCGGACGAGCTCCAGGCGCTCCACGCCGACCTGCAGGGCGAGGTGGTGGGGATCGGCACCGAGATCGAGTTCGACCCGGCAACCGGCTACAGCGACGTGCGCAACGTCTTCCCGTCCTCGCCGGCCGAGAAGGCCGGCGTCCTCGCGGGCGACACCATCCTCGATGTGAACGGCAAGCTCTTCAAGGGCAAGACCCAGAAGGATGTGCTGTCCGAGATCCGCGGCAAGGCAGGCGAAACGGTGACGCTCACCGTCCTTCGCGCCGACAAGCTCGTCACGATGCCGATCGTGCGCGCGGTCGTCTCGTACGAGGTGGTGCGGGACATGATGCTCCCCGACTCCATCGGATACCTGCGGGTCCGGAGCTTCAACGCCAAGACGCGGCCGGGCATCGACGCGGACCTGGGGGATCTGGCCTCGCGGGGAGCGAAGTCGCTCGTCGTCGATCTGCGTGGCAACCCCGGAGGCGGCTTCGACGACGCCATCGCGAGCGCCGAGGCATGGCTCCCGAGCGGGGCCACGATCGCCCGCATCCAGAAGCAGGGCGAGAAGGAGAAGACGTTCACCGCGAAGGGGGCGACGGTGCTCGCGAACGTGCCGATGGTCGTCCTCATCGACGGGGAGACGTCCTCCGGCGGCGAGTTCGTCACGGCCGCCTTGCAGCAGGGCCGGCACGCGCAGGTCGTGGGCACGCGGACCTTCGGCAAGTGGAGCCTCCAGACGGTCGACGATCTGCCCAACGGCTACGCCATCAAGTACACGATCAGCCTGATCCGGGCCGCCGACGGGAAGACCTACGACGGCGTCGGGTTCTTGCCCGACATCCAGGTCGACATGGACAAGAAGGCCGGGTGGGCGGCGCAGCGGGAGCTCGATCCGACGAAGAGGCTCGCGATCGACCCCCAGCTGCGGACGGCCGTGGCGATTCTCCGCGCGAAGTAGCAGGCCCCCCCGCGCGGCTCGTGACGAGGACGACGTTTTGCCGCGAAGGTCGGCACGTTGTGGGGCAGCACGGATGAATTTTCCGCTACGGCCGATCGTCACCTAGAACCGGACCGCCAGGGCTTGGACCGACGCCGTGGGTCCCACTAGCTTGATGCCATGTCGCACTCCATCATCCTAGGGCGTCGATGGCTCATCAAGGCAAGTGGCGCGGGGCTCGCGGCGGCGGCCCTCCCGGTGGCGTGCAGCAGCTCGAAGCAGGAGAGCAGCGGCATCGTCGACCTCAAGGGGGACAGCGGCGCAGCTTCGGAAGCCGATAGCGGGATGCCGGCAACCGGCCAGGATTCAGGGACGGTGACCGCTCCCCAGGATTCCGGCACCGTCGTGCAGCCGCAGGACTCGGGCGGCAGCGGCCCCGAAGACAGCAGCACGAGCGGCCCCACCGACACGGGCACCGCCGCTCCCGATACGAGCCCCCCTCCGCCCGCGTGCACGACGAATTCGAACACGCTCGTCGTCCCCGTTAGCCAGGTGAGCGGCGGTCCCAGCATCATGATGGACTCGCGCTACTCCGACCCCCAGTGCCAGGGCAACGAGTTCTACATCATCTCGACCGGAAGCGGGCAGTACGCCGCCTTCTCCGCCAGCTGCACCCACGCCTGCTGCACGATCGAGATTCAGGGAAGCAGCGGGCATTGCCCGTGCCACGGGGCGAGCTTCGATCTCGCCACGGGGGCCGTGACGAACGGCCCGGCGCATAACGCGCTCCCGTCCATCCCGGTCTGCACGGATGGCACGAACGTTTACGTGCAACTCGCATAGGGACCACACTGGCCGAGAGCGGCCCCTGCCTCGATACGAGCGCCGGTCGGTTTTGCGCCACCGGGACCCCAGGGACGCCGGGCCCCATGCGGTGGTGCGCCGATCCACTACCCGTCGGCGAGCTGCAATGAAACCCGATCGATGCGGGTGCTCCGGGCTCCCGTCCGGCAGGGGCACGCGGCTTGCGATGCGGCCGTACATCAATGACTGCCCGCAGATGCTCACGAATCGCGCTCCTCGCAGCATGGCTCGTAGCCGGGTGCGCGGCCGGGGGCGACCCCAGCATGCTCTCGTACGGGATCGGGACCGATCCCACGCCTCCGCCCAGCTCCTCGGACGCGGCCCCGTCGCCCCCGGACGCAGCGCAGCCCCTCGGCGTGGATGCAGCAAAGGCGACCGCGGCCGACTCGGGCTCCGTGGATGCCGCGACGCCCGACGCCTCGATCCAGCCGTCCGTCGACGCCGGCGGAGAGACGACGCAGACCGACGCCGATGCGAGCGATGACGCGGCCTCGACGATGGTGGACGTGGACGGGGCCGCCTGCCAGGGGACGCCATGTCTCGCAGGGCAGCGGTGCCTCGGCGGCGTCTGCGTCTGTGACGCCGTCTCGTGCGGCGGCTGCTGCAACGGCATGGCGTGCGAGCCTGGCAGCGCCAGCGCCGCATGCGGGACCGGAGGTGCCGCGTGCGAGGCGTGCCCTTCCGATGCGCTGTGCAGCGCCGCGTCCGTGTGCACCGCCTGCGGCGCCGCCGGCCAGCCGTGCTGCGCCGGCTCCAGCTGCGACGCGTCACTCTCCTGCGGCGCTGCGAACGTATGCGAATGCGTGCCGAGCTGCGCGGGGAAGGCCTGCGGCGCCAGCGACGGCTGCGGCGGATCGTGCGAGGAAGGTGCGTGCGGCTCCGGCCAGGTCTGCTCGAACGGAGCGTGCACCTGCAACGCGACGAGCTGCGCGGGATGCTGCGAAGGGACGACGTGCCAGGCAGGAAACGCCAACGCCGCCTGCGGCAGCGGTGGGGTCGCGTGCTCGGCCTGCACGTCGGAGCCGGGTCTCGGGGCGTGTTACCAGCCGTGGGTGCTGGCCGCTCCCCAGGGGCCCTGGGAGCATGACACGAGCGGGCCCTTCACCTGCCAGAACCCGACGCCGCCGCCCGCGCCCTCGCCGCACTAGCCCGGCCGGCCATGAGTTCGTGCCGGAATGGCTGTACGCGGCGTCGGAGTCAGCCGCCGCAGGGACCGCACATGAACGTCGCGAGGTTCTTGAACGACGCCTCGGTCGAGCCTCCCCCGCACTTCGTCGTCGAGAGACCCGAGAGCTGCTCCTTGCACGCGGCGGCCGCGGCGTACCCCATGCACGCGCACGCAGGCGAGGTCGGCGTCGTCGCGCGCGCGAAGCAAGCCTCCTCTGCCATCAGCGTGGCCGCGCTGTCGACGGCGCAGTTGCCGTTCGCGGCCGGGTCGCACGAGGCGTATCCGCACAGGAGCTCGGCGAGGAGCGCCTCCGCGCACGGCTGGTTGCATGGCTCAGCGAGCGCGATGCAACCAGGCGCATTGATCTGGTAGCTGTCCACGCCGGGGATCGCGATCGAGGCTCCGTACGCGCTCGCCGTGCTGTCCGTCACGAGACACCCGACGCACGTGGCGTTCGAGGCGCTCGTCCGGAACGCTTCGCACGCCGCCGCCTGCCCTGTCACCGCATCGATGCAGGCTGCGAAGAACGCGGCGATCTGCGCAGACGTGCATTGCCCGAGGCGAGCCACCGGAGGCACCCACGCGGGCTTGAACGTCGTCACGTCCTGGGGCGAGCACGCCCCCGCCGTCGACGAACAAGCAACTCCGCCCGCGGGCGGAACGGGCGCGACGTCGAGCGGAACGCATGCGCTCGTGACCGGTGCGCACGCCCCGGCCGTCGGCGCGCCCGGAGCGCGAGCCCCCCCGTCCGGAGCGACGCCCACCGAGCCCCCACAACCAAGCACGAGCATGGCGAGGACGAGCGAGCTCACGCACCGGGGCATGCGTGTGCCCGTACCACTCGCCGTTCGTGGGCACCACCCTGCGCTCAGATGCCCGAGGCCCTCTCGAGGCGTATGCCGCCCCCCTGGGAGGGCGGGGCGGCGTCGGGGTCGTCCGCGCGAAGAAGCTCGACGTTCTTGTGGGGAGGCGTCTTCTTCTTCGGGCTGCACGTCGGGCAAGCCATTGCATCCTTCAGCCAGGCGGGTCGGATGTCGAGCGGTGCCGAATTACTCATGGAAGGTCTCCTTGCTCCCGGGAAAGTGCATCGCCCGCGCCTCGGCCCTCCGGTCACCCGTTTGCGGAGGTCGCACCCGCTCGAGGAGGCTTTTCACGGTGCTTGGACGTCACCGGAACGGACGACTGAACGGCCACCGCGGATCGACGATGCCTCGGCGAGCAGCAAGCGGGATCCACCACGACGCGCGCCCACGGGATGACCCCTCCCGCATGCGCCGGATCATGTCACAATGTCGGTTGCTGGTTCGGAGGCGCGGTGATGCACGATCCCTATCGAGTGCTGGATGTCGCAACGGCCGCGAGCGCCCAGGAGATCCGCGCTGCGTTCCTCAGGCTCGCGTTCGAGTGGCACCCCGATCGCAACCGCTCGCCCGAAGCGGAGGACACGTTCAAGCGCATCAGCGCCGCCTACGATGTTCTCTCCGACCCGGAGAAGCGGGCGGCGCACGACGGCGCCTCGAGGGAGCCTCCCCCTGCGCGGGCGAGGTCGCCCCGACCAGGACGCCGGACGCCCGCGCATCCTCGCGAGGAGATCCACGTCCGGCTGACGCTCAGCTACGCAGAGGCGATGACGGGCTGCGTGTGGAGCATCCCCTTCGTGCGCAAGGAGCCGTGCCCGCGCTGCGTTCCGCGCGGAGCGCCCCTCCGGCGCTGCGCGCTCTGCCGGGGCACGGCGGTGATGAAGGGCTACCGTAGTGAAAACCTGAGCATCCCCGGCGGCGTCCGCGACGGACAGGTGCTGCGCTACGCGGGCCTGGGACACGTCCTGGGAGGAGTGCGCGGCGACCTGATGCTCACCGTGCGCCTCCGGAAGCAGGCGTCCCTGGAGCTCGTCGGCGACGACTTTCACACCGAGAAGCTCGTGCCCGACGCGACCTTGCAACACGGAGGAACGATCCGCGTGCGAGGCCCGGTCGGTAGTTTCCTGGTCGAGGTACCAGCACGCACGCCGACGGGGACCACGCTCCGGCTCCGCGATGTCGGCATGCCCGGCGCGAACGGCCGGGGGAGCATCTTCGTCAAGCTGCAGCGAGCCGGCTGAGCCGGCGCGCGTCGACCTCATCTGGGGGTGCGCTTCATGATCGTGCCGACGTTGCCTGGCTCAGCGCCTCCGGTCGTCCAGTAGACGCTCGTGGCATCGACGGCGACGCCGGCGTACGCGTCTCCAGCCCACAGCGTGGTGGGCGCGCCCCCGTCGACGGGCACCATGAAGACCCCCTCGCCCGTCCAGTAGACGCTGGTCGCGTCTACCGCAATCATCGACTGGATCGTGAGCAGGCCCGAAGCGAGGGTCGTCGGCGCGCCGCCGCTCTTCGAGACCTTCTTCACGGCGCCATTGGGCGAGCTCCCTTCGCTGCTGTCGTTGTTCACCCAGTACACGCTGGTGCCGTCCAGCGCGGTCCCCGTGGGGGCCGTCTGACCCGACGCGAGCGTCGTGGGCGCCCCGCCGTCGAGCGGCACCTTCATGATCGTACCGGTGGCCGACGTCAGCGAGCCCTGGCACGTCCAGTAGACGCTCGTGCCGTCGACCGCGATGCCGATCGGGTAGTCCTGCCCCGTGGCGAGCACCTTGGGCGTGCCACCACCCAACGCCACTTTCTCGACAGTCCCTGCCTCGGAGTCCGTGAAATAGACGGAAGTTGCGTCCACGACCACCGTTGTCGGACCTTCGAGACCGGAGACGAGCGTGGTCGGCGAGCCCCCTTCGATCGGCATCTTCAGGACCGCGCCGATGGCGGTTCCGGCCTGGCTTCCGTCGATCGTCCAGTAGACGCTCGTCCCGTCGACCGCGATCCCCCACGGTGCCGTCTGGGCGGCTCCCAGCCCCGTCCCGCCGGAGTAAAGAGTCGTCGGCGAGCCTCCGGCGACGGGCACCTTCGCAACCGTGTTGGACGAAGAGTTCGTCCAGTAGACGCTCGTCTCATCGACCGCAACCAGCGCCGGCCCGCCCTGCCCGGAGGCGAGCGTGAAGATCCCTGCTTCCGGTCCCGCCTCGGGACCTGCTTCCCGCCCAGCTTCGCGGCCAGCTTCGGTCCCTGCCTCCGACGTAGCGTCGGCGTCGGGGAGCGGTGCGGTGCCACTGTCGAGGGGCTCGAGCGCGTCGACGACGGCGCCGTTGCAGTGGGTCAACGCGAGCAGCGCGAGGCTGGAGAGAAGAACGGAGCAAAGTCGGATTGTCATGGTGGTAGGAGCTTCGACGAGGCGAGAACGGCTCATCAAATCCTCCGCAGCGTCGTCTGCTCCGCGAGGTCGCCAAATCCGTATCTCTTCTCACGTCTTGCAGGGTTCGAAAAAAAAAGACCCCCACGTGAGCCGTTCGCCGGCTCTGATGGCTCTCCCCTAGAGTCTCCCCGCTCACGCGCTTGGCTTCATGCTTTGGCTGGGGGCTCCACCATGACCGCAACGTTCCCCTTCGAGAGCCTCTGCTTGCCCGACACTGCGGCGAAGACCGTGATGGACCCGGATGGGGACGCGGGCCTGGTCGTGCGCGCGCTCGCTGGCGACAAGCAGGCGGAGGAGGCGCTCTACCGTCACCACGTCCAGTACGTCCATGGGCTGCTCTTGCGGTTACTCGGAAGCCACACGGAGGCCGAGGACGCCGTCCAGGAGACGTTCGTAATCGCGCTCGACCAGCTGGGGCAGCTGCGAAAGGCCGAGGCGTTTCGCGGTTGGCTCGCCCAGATCGCAGTGAGCCGGGCGAGGCGTAGGTTCCGCAAACAAAAGCTCCTCCGTCTCCTGGGCCTCGACGGCGGGGTGGACGAGGCGACCATGAGCCTCGTGGCTGGACCGGACGCGAGCGCTGCCGTACGTGCCAACATGGCGACCCTCCAGCAACTGCTGGCGCGGCTGCCCACTGACCAGCGGCTCGCGTGGTCCTTGCGGCACATCCAGGGCGAATCGCTCGAGGAGGTCGCCCTTCATTGCGACTGCTCGCTCGCCACGGCAAAGCGGCGGGTCACCGCTGCACACACGATCATCGAAGCGGAGCTCGGGAACCAGGAGGAGGCGTCATGAAGCCCGAAGACCTCGGCCGCATGAGGCTCGGCGACGATGCTCTCGATCCGGAGGCAACGAACCGTCTCTGGACCGGCATCGGTTCGCGACGCCGCTCTCTCGTCGTACGGCGGCGCGCCGCCCGGGCCGGTGCCGTTCTCGCAGGTGCTGCCCTCGCAGCCGTACTTCTCGCGGGGCGGTCGGGGCCGCTGCGGAGCTTCCTTGCCCCGCCCGCGACGGCGGCAAGCGCGGGGCCTCTCCGGCGCTTGGGCGGCGCTCCGCTCGAGATGCTGACGGCCACCGCGCACGAGGAGAGCGTGCCGCTCGAGGATGCCTCGGTCATTGCCCTCGGGCGCGGCGCGCGCCTCGAGCCACGCACGAACACGGCCGC
>Ga0302196_10005848_pt1 | contig 10947 bp, 9 predicted proteins | sample II_Bog_N1_3_FD_198794 | JGI IMG/M metagenome (GOLD analysis project Ga0302196, IMG submission 198794) | Peat permafrost microbial communities from Stordalen Mire near Abisko, Sweden - II_Bog_N1_3 | ecosystem: Environmental > Terrestrial > Soil > Wetlands > Peat | place: Sweden: Abisko, Stordalen...
ATGAGCGCGGGCGTGCACCGGCTCTGGAAGGACGCGGTCGCCGCCCGACTCAATCCCCAGCCCGGCGAGACCATCATCGACTGCGCCGGCGGCACTGGCGACATGGCCCGACGCTTCGCCAGGATGGCCCGGTCGGCCCAGCTGCGCCGGGGCGGCGAGGACGCCTCTATCCTGGTGATCGACTATAACGCCGAGATGATCGCGGCCGGCCGCGCCAAGGGCTCGGCGCCGGAGATCAGCTGGAGCGTCGGCGACGCGCAAGCCCTGCCGCTGCCCGACGCCTGCGCCGACGCCTATGTCATCTCCTTCGGCATCCGCAACGTCACCGACATTCCCGCGGCCCTCGCCGAGGCCCGCCGCGTGCTGAAGCCGGGCGGCCGGTTCCTGTGCCTGGAATTCTCGCGGCCCGTGACCGAGGCGCTGCGCACGGCCTATGACGCCTACTCCTTCAAGGTGATCCCGGCCGTCGGCGAGTTCGTCGCCAAGGACCGGGACGCCTACCAGTATCTGGTCGAGAGCATCCGGCGGTTTCCCGACCAGGCGACCTTCGCGCAGATGATGCGGACGGCGGGCTTCGGCCGGGTCGGCTGGACCAATTTCACCGGCGGCGTCGCCGCCATGCACCAGGGCTGGGCGCTTACGCCGCTATGAGCGATCTGACGGCCTTTGGACGTCTGGTCGGGGCCTGCTGGGTGCTGATCCGCGCCGACGTGCTGATCCCCCGCGAGCTGGACCCGATCCTGCCGCCGAGCGTGCGCGCCGGGGCGCGCGCGCTGCGGCTGTTCGCGGGGCCCCAGGCGCGCCAGGGCCGGCCCGGCGAGCGGCTGGCGCATGCGTTCGAACACCTCGGCCCGGCCACGATCAAGCTCGGACAGGTGCTGTCGACCCGCGCGGACATCTTCGGACGCCAGTTCGCCGACGACCTGGGCCGGCTGAAGGATCAGCTGCCGCTCTTTCCGACCGATCAGGCGAAAGCGGCCATCGCCCTGACCCTGGACCGGTCGATCGAGTCCCTGTTCACCGACTTCAGCGAGGTCCCGCTGGGCGCGGCGTCGTTGGCCCAGGCGCATTCGGCGACCCTGGCCGACGGCCGCAAGGTCGCGGTCAAGGTGCTGCGGCCAGGCGTCGAGCGGCTGGTGGCGCGGGACCTGGAGATGCTGGCCCTGGCCGCGCGCCTGGCCGAGCGCACCGGACCGGTGGCGCGGCGGCTTGAGCCCAAAGCGCTGATCGCCACCGTGGCCCGATCGATGACGCTAGAGCTGGACCTGCGGCTTGAAGCAGCCGGCGCGAGCGAACTGGCCGAGGTCATGGCGCTGGACCACTTCATGCAGGCGCCCAAGGTGGTCTGGCCAGGCGTCGGCAAGCGGGCCTTGACCATGGAGTGGGCGCAAGGGGTCGCCATGTCGGACCCCACGGCCCTTGACCAGCCGGGCATCGACCGGCGCGGGCTGGCCGACAACCTTGTGCGCGCCTTCCTGGCTCAGGCGCTGGACCACGGCGTGTTTCACGCCGACCTGCACGAGGGCAATCTGTTCGTCAGCGCACCGGCGACCATCACCGCGGTGGATTTCGGCATCATCGGCCGGCTGGACGCCAACGCCCGCCGGCATCTGGCCGAGATCCTGTGGGGCTTTCTGCAGCGCGACTACATGCGCGTCGCCAAGGCCCATTTCGACGCCGGCTATGTGCCGGCCCACCATTCGATCGAGGCCTTCGCCCAGGCCCTGCGCGCGGTCGGCGAGCCGAGCATCGGCCGGGCCTCCGCCGACGTTTCCATGGGCCGCTTGCTGGGCCTGCTGTTCGAGATCACCGCCATCTTCGACATGCACCTGCGCCCGGAACTGGTGCTGCTGCAGAAGACCATGGTCACGGTCGAGGGTGTTGCGCGCCGGATCGACCCGACCCACAACCTCTGGGCCTCGGCCGAGCCGGTGGTCAGCCGATGGATCACCCGCGAGCTGTCGCCGATCACTCGCGCGCGCGAACTGGCGGACGATGCGGTCAAGGCGCTGAGAGCCCTGGCCCGCCTCGCCGAGCCCCCGCCGCCGGTCGTCGCGGTGGTCGAGGAAAGGACCCAGCCGCCGCTGCTGTGGTTCGCCCTGGGCGCGGCGGTCGCGGGGCTGGCGTTCATGGCCAGCGCCTACGTGATGCGATGATGTCATAAGGCCTAGGTGAGGCCCTTACCCGTCGCTCTCATCATCGCTGTGATGGCTGGACCGGCGTGAATACCGCCGCTCGCCGCCGCCGCTTTCGTCGCCGCCCTTGGCCTGTTCGTCCTGGCGCTGGACCTGCTGGTCCCAATAGGCCTGACCGGCGTCTGGCTTGAACATGGTCCGCGGCGCGCCGTCCTTGGTCACCACCGCGAAGACATTGGTCTTGGGATCATAGATCAGCTTGTCGCCATTGCTGCGCGTGAGCGTCAGCGCGTCCTTGGGCGGATGGCCGACGAAGGCGTGGGCCTTCTGCACATAGTCGGCCTCGGTCTTGGCGCCGAAATCGGCCCCATCGCGCTTGAAGTGATATTCGGCGCTTTCTTCGGCCGCATACTTCTTGCTGTTGGCCCACATGGGCGCGCCGTCGACCTGGGCCACCGGGTCCTTGCGATGGTCCACGCCGTCGTCGGTCGAGGCGTAACCGCCGTCGCCGCGGCTGTTTCCGCCCCGATCGTCGCCGCCGCCCGCGGCCGGGCCGCCCGCCATCGATCCACCGGGCGCGCCAGCCGGCGCATTGGCCGCCTGCTCGCGCGCGGGCCGCTGGGCCGACCCGCCGTCGCAGGCCGACAGCGTCAGCACGGCGACCGAACTCAACAAGGCCGCAACCGCGGCTTTCGACAGCTTACTGGTCATGTTCAACCCCTGGTCCGTAGAATGCGAACAAAGGAAGAACGATATTTTCACGCTTGTCTAGAGGTTTTTTCGATCCGCACGTCGCGTGGTCGGGCGGCCTGGCAACAAAGGGCATAAACGCCAAGCACGCGAAGGGCGCGAAGGTAGGCGCGAAGACTCAAATTGGCGCTTCGTGCCCGGTAGTTCCGATGGCTGCTGCTGTTCCTTCGCGTCCTTAGCGCCCTTCGCGGTGAAAAAACTTCACCCGCCAGCCACGAACCCGCTATGGAGCGCCGAGCATTCGAAGGAGCCACGTCCAGTGAGCGACAAACGGGTTCTGTTGATCGTCGGCGGCGGGGTTGCGGCCTACAAGGCGCTCGAGCTGACGCGCCTGTTGCGCAAGGCCGGGGTGGCCGTGCGGCCGATCCTGACCAGGGCCGGCGCTGAATTCATCACCCCCCTGTCCCTGTCGGCCCTGGCCGAGGACAAGGTCTATACCGAACTCTTCTCCCTGACCGACGAAGCCGAGATGGGCCATATCCAGCTGTCGCGATCGGCTGACCTCGTGGTGGTGGCGCCGGCCACGGCGGACCTGATGGCCAAGGCGGCGAACGGTCTGGCCGGCGATCTGGCCTCGACGACGCTGCTGGCCACCGACAAGCCGGTGCTGATGGCGCCGGCGATGAATGTGCGGATGTGGAACCACCCCGCCACTCAGCGGAACCTGGCGACGCTCAAGGCTGACGGCGTGACCATCGTCGGACCGGACGAAGGCGCCATGGCCTGCGGCGAGTACGGTCCTGGCCGGCTGGCCGAGCCCCCGGTGATTTTCGACGCCATCATGGCCGCCCTGACCGGTGCGGCGGCGGGCCCATTGAAGGGCCGTCACGTGCTGGTCACCGCCGGCCCGACGACGGAGCCGCTCGATCCGGTGCGGGTGTTGACCAACCGCTCCAGCGGTAAGCAAGGCTACGCCATCGCCGCCTCCCTGGCTCAGCTGGGCGCGGAGGTGACGCTGGTGTCCGGCCCCACCGCCCTGGCCGCGCCGACCGGCGTCAAGCGCGTCTCGGTCGAGACCGCCGTCGAGATGCTGGCCGCCTGCCAGGCCGCCCTGCCGGCGGACGCGGCCGTCTGCGTCGCCGCGGTGGCCGACTGGCGCGCGGACCAGGTGTTTGGGGTCAAGCTGAAGAAGGGCAAGGGCGGCCCGCCCGCGATCCATCTGGTGGAAAACCCCGACATCCTGGCGACCCTGTCCGCGTCGGGCCCCAGGCGGCCGAAGCTGGTGGTCGGCTTCGCGGCCGAGACCGACAATGTCGAGGCCAACGCCAGGGCCAAGCTGGCGCGCAAGGGCTGCGACTGGATCGTCGCCAACGACGTCGCCGACGCCTGGGTCATGGGCGGCGACGAGAACGCCATCATGGTCATCGACAAGACGCACATCGACCGCTGGGAGCGCGCGCCCAAGACCGAGGTCGCCCGTAAGCTGGCGCAGAAGATTGCCGAGGCCCTGAGCTAGATGACTGTTCCAACCGTTCCGATCCTGCGCCTTCCGCACGCGGCTGACCTGCCGCTGCCGGCCTATGAGACCGCCCATGCCGCCGGCATGGATCTGCGCGCGGCGGTGGCCGAGGACGAGCCGCTGGTGCTGAAGGCGGGCGGTCGCGCGGCGGTGCCCACCGGCTACGCCTTCGCCCTGCCGGCCGGCTATGAGGGCCAGGTGCGGCCGCGTTCGGGCCTGGCGTTGAAGAACGGCGTCACCGCCCTCAACAGCCCCGGCACCATCGACGCCGACTACCGCGGCGAGGTGAAGGTGATCCTGATCAACCACGGCGAGGACGACTTCATCATCCGTCGCGGCGACCGCATCGCCCAGCTGATCATCGCGCCGGTCGTGCAGGCGGCGTGGGTCGAGGTCGAGAGCCTGGACGAGACGGCGCGCGGCGCGGGCGGATTTGGCTCAACCGGCGGGCGGTAGGGCGGAGGGGGCGGGGTCTTGCCGCCGATCTGCGCCTGAAGTCCGGCCATTGGCTGGGGCGGCGCGCGCGATGTGAGCGCCCATGCCCTTGGCGCCGGCCCCGCGAACGTCTATTTCGCGCCTCCCCATGTCCCAGCCCGCTGTCCTAGGCGTCGACTTCGGTACGACCAACACCGTCGTGGCCCTGGCAGGCGACGCGACCAGCGGCGGCGCGCGCCTCGTCGCCTTCGACACCCCGAGCGATCCCACCACCACCTTCCGTTCGACCCTGAGCTTCAGCCACGATCCGGCCGAACCGACCGGGCGGGCCGTGCACGCCGGTCCCTGGGCGATCGAGGCCTATCTGGACGATCCCGGCGAGACCCGCTTCATCCAGTCCTTCAAGAGCTACGCGGCCAGCGCCCTGTTCTCCGAAACCCAGATCATGGGCCGGCGCTACACCTTCGAGGACATGCTGTCGGCCTTCCTGCTGCGCCTGCGCGAGGCGGGCGACGGCGCGCTGCGGGGCGCCGGCGGGCGAGTGATTGTCGGACGCCCGGTGCGTTTCGTCGGCGCCTCGCCCGATCCGGCCCTGGCGCTGCGGCGCTATGAGACGGCGTTCGCCCGGCTGGGCTTCACGGAGATCCTCTACGCCTACGAGCCGGTCGCGGCGGCCTTCTTCTTCGCGCGCCAGCTGGACCAGGACGCCACCGTGCTGGTGGCCGATTTCGGCGGCGGCACCAGCGACTTTTCCATCGTCCGTTTCGAGCGGAAGGGCGGGGTGCTGCAGTCGCGGGCCTTGGGCCAGTCGGGCGTGGGCATCGCGGGCGACGCCTTCGACTACCGGATCATCGACAACCTGGTCTCGCCGCAGCTGGGCAAGGGGTCGAGCTACCGCGACTTCGACAATGTGCTGCCGGCGCCGAGCCGCTACTTCGCCAACTTCGCGCGCTGGGACCAGCTGGCCCTGATGCGGGCCTCGCGGGACATGCGAGACATCCGCGGGCTGGTGCGCAAATCGTTCGAGCCGGAGAAGATCGAGCGGCTGGTCGAACTGCTCGACGACAACCACGGCTACCACCTCTACCAGTCGGTCTCGCGGCTGAAGGAGGCGCTGTCGGCAAAGGAGTCGGCGCGGTTCGCCTTCCACGCCGGCTCGATCGCCATCGAGGCCGACGTCGAGCGGGCGCAGTTCGACGGCTGGATCGGCCGTGAGCTGGCGGCCATCGAAACGGCGGTGGACGAGGCGCTCGCCGACGCGGCCCTTTCAGCCGACCAGATCGACCGCGTCTTCCTGACCGGCGGGTCCTCGTTCGTCCCGGCGGTGCGGGCGATCTTCACCCAGCGCTTCGATCCTGCGCGCATCGCGTCCGGCGCCGAACTGGAATCGATCGCCTCCGGCCTGGCCCTGATCGGCGGCGAGGCGGACCTGGAGCCCTGGGTGACGCGGGCGGGCGGATAGAACCGTCTCCCTTTGGGAGAGGTGTTGTGTTCAGGCCCCCAATCGACTCCCCTCCATCGACCGCATGGCGTCCATGCGATCGACGGCGCGGTGTGGCCGCCCGCCACGACTTGCGCTTCCCCTCACCCGCCGCCGAACACCACCACCTTGTTCTCCACGTCGTGGCCGATGTCCGCACGGCCCAGCCAGGGAATCCCTGACCGCTCGCACCAGAACCGCGCCACCGCTTCCGCATCCATCCCGAAGTCGGGCTCGTTGTCGGGGATGGCGCTGCAGCGGCCCAGGCGGATGCCGGCGACGCGGCGAATAGCCGGGTTGCTGGTGATGTGGAACAGCGACCGGTCGATCCGGTACATGGCCTCCGACACCTCCTCCAGCATCAGCACATGACCGGTCAGGTCCGGCTCTAGCCGCGTGCCCAGCAGTTGGCTGAGCACGGTGATGTTGAAGGCGACCGTCTTCGGCTCAGCCGCGGCGTTGAGCTCCAGCGTCGAGGAGTCGCGATCGACCAGCCAGGCCAGGGCGCGGGCGATGGCGACCTCGCCGCCTTCGCGCTGGACCTCCTGGGCGACCGGGCCGTGGGTCGCGCCCTTGAAGCCCGCGCCATAGAGCGCCGCGTGCAGGAAGCCGATGTCGCTGTAGCCGAGGTAGGTCTTGGCGCGCGCCACGTCGTTCAGGCGGGGCAGCACCGCCTCGGCGATGCGGTTGGAGCCATAGCCGCCGCGGGCGAACCAGACCGCGTCGAACGCCGGGTCGTTGGCAACGTCGACCAGGGCGTCGGCGCGGGTCACGTCATCGCCGGCGAAATGGCCGCTGGTCGCCAGGCACTGCGGGTGAAACACGATCTCCGGCGCCCGCTCGCCATAGAGGCGGGCGGCGAGGGCGATCACCTTGTCCGGGACCTCCGGCGACATCCGCGAAGCGGGCGCGACCACGCCGATCCTTAGCCGTCCTTGGTTCATGCCATTGTCCGCTACAACCCGGATCGTGTGAGAGTCGATTTAACCGCAAAGGACGCTAAGGACGCGAAGAGAAGACGCAAAGCAAAAGTCTTGCGCTGCGCGCGAAGCGCTATGGTCTGCTTAGCGCTATTCCTTCGCGTCCTTTGCGCGCTTCGCGTCTGAATCGCGTCGTCTCGCCGCCCGGCTTGCTCCCGTCATCGCTCGCCCCTAGGGTCCGGCGATGATTCAAGGGCAAGCCTATTTCTTCTGCGGCGTTGGCGGCAGCGGCATGACGCCCCTGGCCCTGATCGTCAAAGCCATGGGCGGCAAGGTCGACGGCTCCGACCGCTCGCTCGATCAGGGCCGCAACCTGGCCCGCTTCGACTTCCTGCGCGCCCGGGGCGTGAGGCTCTATGCCCAGGACGGCTCAGGGGTGACCTCGCCCGAGCAGACCCTGGTTGTCTCGGCTGCGGTGGAGGAGACCATTCCCGACGTCCAGGCCGCCCGCCGCGTGGGGGCGCCGATCGTCACCCGCGCCCAACTGCTCGCGCAGCTGTTCAACGGAGCGCCGGTCCGCGTGGGGGTGGCCGGCACCAGCGGCAAGTCGACCACCACGGCGATGATCGGCTGGATCCTGGCCCAAGCCGGCGGCGATCCGACCATCGTCAACGGCGCGGAGATGAAGAACTACATCAGCGCCGATGCGCCCTTCGCCGGCTATCGTGTGGGCGCGGGGCCGGCCTTCGTGGCCGAGGTGGACGAGAGCGACGGTTCGATCGCCGGGTTCTCGCCCTCGGTGGCCGTGGTCAACAACATTTCCCTCGACCACAAGACCATGGACGAACTGCGGGTGCTGTTCAGCGATTTCGTCGCCAAGGCTGACGTGGCGGTGCTCAACCTGGACAATGAGGAGACCGCCGCGCTGGCGGCGAGCGGACGCGTCGGGCGAACGATCAGATACAGTCTGAAGCAGGCCGACGCGGACCTCTTTGGCGACCGGGTCACGCTGGAGCCGGGCGGGGTGGTCTTCACCGTCAGCACCGCCGACGCGCGCGCCGAGGTTCGCCTTCAGGTTCCGGGCCTTCACAATGTGTCGAACGCCCTGGCGGCGATCAGCGCGGCGACGGCCTGTGGCGTGTCCTTGAAGGACGCGGCGGCTGCGCTGGGCTCATTTACCGGCATCCGGCGGCGCATGGAGGTGGCGGGCGAAGCGGGCGGCGTCACCGTGATCGACGACTTCGCCCACAACCCGGACAAGATCACCGCGACCCTGGCGGCGTTGCACGCTTTTCCGGGCCGGCTGCTGGTCATGTTCCAGCCGCACGGCTACGGGCCGCTGAAGTTGATGCGACAGCAGTTCATCGCCACCTTCGCCAAGGGGCTGGCGGCGCGCGACGTGCTGCTGATGCCCGAGCCGGTCTATTTCGGCGGCACCACGGACCGTAGCGTGGGCTCGGACGCGATTGTCGCCGGGGTCGCGCAGATGGGGCGCAACGCCGAGGCGCTGGCCGACCGCGCGGCCTGCGGCGACCGGCTGATCGCCTTGGCGAAGCCGGGCGACCGCATCGTCGTCATGGGCGCGCGGGATGACACCCTGTCGGTGTTCGCCCGGGAGCTGGTGGAGCGGCTGAAATGACCGAGCGCCGCTTCCCGATATCATGGAAGCTGCTCGGACCGATCCTAGTCGTGTTGCTTTTGGCGGGCTGGATGTTCGCTGAAAATGTGCAATCCCATCCGGGCGCCAAAGCCCAGGACTTGGCGATGTACGCGCTCTTCAGCCTCGCCTACGGCGCGCTCTATATGGGCGTGACTGTCGCGATCTTCGCGCCATTGGCTTGGCTGGCGAGGCGGCTCCGGCGTCGGAAGACCGAACCGCCTCGCAGCGCCATTGACGCGGAAGGCTGAATCTTAGCCGAGCTGGTCGAGAACGATCTCGCGAAGCTGGGCCTGGGTCAGGCCCGGATAAGGGGGCTTGGCGAAGCTGGCCGTCGGTCGCGGCGCGAAGTTGGCGAAGGTTGTCGGGAAATGGGTAGGCCGCGGGCGATGGGCCCGCACGTGATAGTATTCTTGCATTGAGTTCCATAAAAGCCCCGGCGCTTGAGCCGTGGGCGGGTCGGTTTGAGAGAGACTTGGCGCCGGCCAACAACGCCGCGGAGGCGGCGGGGATCGATGGCGCTAGACCGCTTACGCACGCGGAGCGGCGAGGCGGACTTGGCGTAGATAGGCTTTTGTCCGACGAATACAAGCCCCGCGCCTCACGACTTCGGCGGCGTGAACCAGATGGGCGAGGTCCAGGCCCGCTCCTGGATCGTGGCCGGCGCCTTGGCCGGAAGCGGCAGGTGGGCGTGGATCGCCAGCAGCGTCGACCAGCGCGGCGTGGGGATCTCCAGCACGCGGGCGTAGTAGACCGCCGGCTTGGCCGGATCGAACTCGGGGTCGCGCCAGACCGTGCGAAGCTCGGCCGCGCCGATGCTGTTGACGTAGGTTCCGGTCGTCAGGTTGACGGTGTCGCCGACCGCCGGCGCATGGCCCGAGGCGTCGTCCCGGCGGCCGCCCGCCAGCGCCACGTCGAACACCTTTTCCTTGTAGGACTGCCCATCAAGCCAGAGTTTGACGACCTGTATTCGATCGAGATTGGCCCCGTCGGGGTCTTTGCTTGCCTCCACCACGAACCTCGGCGCCTGCGCTGTCGCGGGGCGGGCCGGCAGATCGCCGCCCATGGCGACGCCCTTGGCGTAGGCGCTCGCCACCCAGTCGGCGTGGTGGAGCAGGTTCGACCCGAAGGCCCAGCCGCCGAACATGCGCACGCGGATGCGGGTGCCCGACGTGGCGAAGGTCTCCTTGCGCTTCAGGGCCGCGAAAATCGCGTTGCGGGTGTTTTCTTCCGCCCAGACGCCGGTGATCGCCGCGCCGCTGCTCTGGATCGGGTCGTTCTCCCTCTGGCCGTTCGGCCGGATCGCCAGCGGACCGCCCATCCCCAGGGCCTCCTTGGCGGCGTCGCCGGTCGGCGTCATCGTCTTGGCGTCGATTCCGCTCATGCCGCCGCCGAAGGCGTTCTCGTCGCTGGCGGTCAGGCCGTTATGGATGTCGGAGGCGCCGACGATGCCCATCTTGAACGGATTGACCCCGACGCGGGACTGGATCACCAGGCCGCGCCCGTAGGCCTCCCGCACATAGGAGCCGTGCTGCTTCGGCGCCGTCTCGCCCTTGTAGATGCGGTCCATGATTTCGAAGTTGGCGAATTCGTCGTTCGGCGACAGCTCCGGCGTGGTGTCCGACGATCCCTTGATCTGGGCGATTTCCACCAGCGGCTCGTTGAGCGACCGCTCCAGGGCGTAGCCGGCGTCCATCGGCCGGCCGTCGGACATGTTCCAGTCGAAGTCGCGTCCGTCGCTGAGGTTGCTGTTGTGCGGGATCGCCAGCACGTCGATTCCCTGGGCCCGCACCGAGTCCAGGTATTTCCACAGATCCTCTGGTTTGTTGGAATCGACGGCCGTGAAGGGCGCCGGGGCATGATCGGCGTTGAAGATCACATTGCGGTGCATGTGCACGCCCATGTCGGGCGAGGCGGTCCATTCGTAGGCGACGAAGGTGGTGAACTTGCCCGGGATGTAGTTGTCGTTGGCCGCCTTCATCTCGACGTTCCAGCCGTCCGCGGCCTTGGCGGCCGCCTTCAGCTCGGGCGTCGCGCTGGTTTCCATGCCCAGAGCCGCCGCCGCGGCGGCGAAGAAGGCCGCCCGGCCGCCGGCCTTGAGCTGCATGCCG
>Ga0302196_10005863_pt1 | contig 10928 bp, 15 predicted proteins | sample II_Bog_N1_3_FD_198794 | JGI IMG/M metagenome (GOLD analysis project Ga0302196, IMG submission 198794) | Peat permafrost microbial communities from Stordalen Mire near Abisko, Sweden - II_Bog_N1_3 | ecosystem: Environmental > Terrestrial > Soil > Wetlands > Peat | place: Sweden: Abisko...
GCGTCCTGCAGGTGACGTTGGGATGGCTCCCGCAGGACCACCGCCCGGGCCGCTCGGACCGCCGACCGTGGGTGGACTCGACGTACCAACTGACCGGCGGCGCCCTCCAGCAGACCCACGTCGGGCGGCCACTCGTGGTGCCCGATCCGTGGAACGTGCTCAATGGACGATGCCCACTACTTCTTCTGGACGGCGCCCTTGACCTTGTCGATGGCCTCCTCGACCTTCTCCTCGACCTTGCCGACCGTCTCCTTGACCTGGCCGGCCTGCCGGTCCACGGTGCCCTCTGCCTTCAGGTCCTTGTTCCCGGTCAGATCGCCTACCGCCTCTTCCGCCTGGCCCGTAATCTGATCTGTCTTTCCAGCCAACCTGATTCGCCTCCTTCAGCCTCGTGACGCGTTCCGGACCACGACTGGTCCTGCTCCATGTCCACCGTGGCCCCCGTCGGCGTTCCGAGCCAGAGGAGAAAGGCCCTCGTCCACCGGATCATCGAGCCGCGCACTGATGCGGTAGGCGCACTCCCCAATGAATCGTCGATCGAACGCCCGGTCACCGACAGGAGGGTCGACTACGGCGGCGAGTTGCGGGTAACCGAACCTCCGAGCAGCGGTTGCCACCCGTGTACGATGCGCCGGAAGGGTTTTTGGGTTTTCCGGGAATCCTTCCAGGAATCTCCCGAACATCGGGCGGCTCTGGGGCACGGCGGAGGAGCGTGAGGAACGTTCCACCGACGCCTCCGGGGCACTCCCAGTGCAAGGTCGGTTCCTGTGCAGCGGGCTGTGGCGCAGCTTGGTTAGCGCGCTTGACTGGGGGTCAAGAGGTCCCGGGTTCAAATCCCGGCAGCCCGACCAGGACGGTGCAGGTCAGGCGTAGGGGAGCGGCCCTGCGCCTGACCTCGCTGAATCCCATCCCCACCGGATTGCCTCCTCGATCCGGCACCCCGGTCATCTGCCGTCGGCAGTTCGGGACCTGCTTGTGGACGTCGACTGGTCTCGGATGGAATGACGACGGGACGGCTCTCCGATATTCCACCTGCTGGGCAGACCGGTCCGGCACCAGTCGAGACCCTGCCAGCCCCGGTCGCCCCCGTTGGCGCTCGAGATGCTCCGTCGGATCTCCTACCGGTCCGCTGACGCCATTGACGGGACCGTTGGCCTCCGCATCGACCGTGGATCCCTCTGACGTGCAGTCGTCGGGTCGTGGTCAGGTTTCAGGCCCGCCTCAGGATCATTTCTGGCGCCGACAACGCGCCCCGTCCGGCTGCCACCGACAGGAATCCACCGAGCACCATCACACGTTGCCGCCGCATCGAGTACATCGACGAACCCCAGGCAATGCATCGACGCTCGGCCCGGTACCACCCACTGCCGGGACACCCTCGGCTCCCGACCGGGAAGCTCTGGTCGGCCGCGGGCCGCGGGCGGCGGACGGTGGGCCGCGGGCGGCGGACGGTGGGCAGCGGTGTCACACTCTGTTGTATCGATCGACCACCGGAACTGCAGCGTGACCGGCACTGGAGGTTGGCCGTCTGGGCCCTTCGAGTGGGTTACGTCGGCTTGGTGACAGGCATCGCCGGTCTGGTCGTGATGTGGTCAGGATCGACGCCGTGGGTCCTGGCCGTCGGGGTGATCATCTGGCTGGCCGCTGCGTGCGTCACGATGACCGGGTTCTTCTGGTCCCGGCACGACCTTCCCGACCCGCGGCCCGGGTACTGGGCGATGAGGTTCATGCTCATCCACGACACGGTCCACCTCCGCCCATCCAACCGCTCGTCGTGACGGACCACCGGTCGGCACTGAGCCGATCGGAGTCGGGCGGAACCGTTCAGGTGTCCGGAGAGGATCGCAGCCCACCGGACGCGGACGCCGGTCGGCTCAGCATGCCGGTGAAGTTGGGCCAGAGCCGCAGGTCGATGTCCGGATGCCGCGCCACCAGGGCTGCGACCTCCCGTTCGTACATCTGGACCAGCAGGCGCCGCATCCCTGGTTCGATGTCGACTTTCGCCGCCGTCTTGTTGACGGGGGAGCGGAGTGCGTCCGGTCGGAACCCGCTGTCCAACCCGAGGAACTCGAAGGTACGCGTCAACATCTGTTCCGGTTGGAGGAGACAGGCTTCGAACTGGAGGACGAGGAGCTCCGAGGAATCGTAGAGGTCCTCCCACGGCTCGAGGATCGAGGCGTAGAAGCCGTTGCCGACGCTGCGGTACTGGGTCATCCGCTGTCGTTGCCGGTTCATGTGTCGGGAGATGTCGGACTGGAACCGCTCCACCGGGTCCCGCAGCATGACGATCATCTTGGCCTGGGGTGCCGTGCGCTTCATCAGTGGCGCCAGCTGGTACTGGAAGACGTAGTTCGGGGACCACTCGCCGGTCAGCTTGCCCGTCGGACGCGGGAACCAGTCGTGATAGGAGTCGAGCTCCTCCTGGGTGCAGCCCTCCGCATTGAGATGACGGATGAACCACCGGTTGAAGTAGAGGAGCTCCTTCAGGTGCTCCACGTGCACGTCCGGATGCGCCATGATCAGACTGAACCACCAGGTGGTACCGCATTTGGGAACGCCGATCCCCACGAAATCAGGGGGTCCGGTGGTCTGACCGGCGGGGACCGCCGGCGCCACCGGGGGTCGGCCGTTCTCCCACGGCGGGTGCCGGTCCAATCGCTGGAGGATCTGGCCCTGGAGGGAGGAGGGCAGGGTTCGGAACACGCTGCGAGCCCTGGTCTTCACGCCTTCGGGCAGGAAGTCGGCCGGGGTGCTCACCGGACCGGTACCCCCGCCGCAACCACGCACTGTTCGCCAGCGATCATCTCACCCCTCGTACGCAGGTCCTTACGGTCGCGAGCAACCGGAGACGAATCCTAAACGGTCTCCGGCACGTCCGGTCGCCGTGGTTCGTCGGCCCTGGCGGACAGCACGACTGACGGCGCGGGAGTGGAATACTCTCCGCATGAGTACGCCGGCGAAGCAGGTCTACGCGCGATTCCAGATGCTGGCGGCCCGCAAGGCCTTCCAGCCGGCGTTCCGCCTCATGAGGAGCGTGTCCGCCGCAGGCATGAACTATCAGCCAGGACACTTCTCCCGTTCCGGCGAACTGGCGGTTCTGGAGCGGATCAGGTCGCATGGCACCGGGGTCCGTACGATCTTCGACGTCGGAGCGAACGTCGGCGACTGGTCACTGGCGGTGTCGGACATCTTCCCCGAGGCGACCATCTACGCGTTCGAGCCGGCCACCGAGACCTTCGGTCAGCTGGAGCACCGACTCGACGGACGCCAGGTGGTCACCGTCCAGGGTGCGATGAGTGATGCGGTCGGAACACGCACGCTCCACTCCGTACCCGGGATGAGTTGGATGTCGTCCCTGGAAGAGCTCGACCTGACCCGGCTCCGGGTGGAGGCGAGCGAGGTGGAGGAGGTGCCGTGCTTCGCCCTCGACGAGTACTGCGCCCAACAAGACATCGCATCCATCGACATCCTCAAGATCGACACCGAGGGTCACGAGCTGTCGGTCCTGAAGGGTGCGAGCGACCTGATCTCACGGTCCGCCATCGGCTACATCCAGTTCGAGCAGGGCGCGGCCAACCTCGATTCCCGGATCTTCCTCAAGGACTTCTTCCAGCTGCTCGGCCCGGGCTACCGGATCTGTCGCATCCTGCGCGACGGGCTCGATCCGATCACCTACAGCGCCAAGGAGGAGTCGTTCTCGGAGGCCAACTTCTTCGCGGTGGCGAACGACAGGCCCATCCCCTGAACCACGACGGCTGACGCACCGGCCCGTCCAGGTGGCGCAACCCTGGGCTGGTCGTAGCGGCGACCCACTGCAGCCGAGCGGGTCGCGGGTGCCGGTCAGTCCCCGGCGACCCGTGGCGACCCGACGACTGCGTCCACCGTGGGCTCCATCCAGGTACGACCACAGTCGGCGCACCGATGGGGCGGCGAATGTCCAGGCGGAAGGTCACACTCGCACTGGTCGAGTTTGCGGGCGTCCGCCGCGCCACATCCGCTCATCGAGTCGTCTCCGTGCTCACCGTCTCCGTCCACACCATGGTGCGAGCCTACGGCCGGTCCCCGCACAGCGGGACGCGGCCGGGCCGCCACCTCTCGGTTCAGGACGTGTCGGTTCAGGCGTTGCCCGTCACGCCTTGACTTCGCACCAGCCGGTACCCGGGTACGGCACCGGGGCCCACAGGTAGCCGGGGGAGGCATCGGAGGGGATCAGTGACTGCCCACTCGACGCGATGGCGCCGGCCGGGCAATTGGTGGCCACGGCAACCGCCGGCGGAGCCGGAGTCTCCGTGGGCGAGATCGTGGTGGTGGTGACGCCCGGTGACGTCGTCGCCGTGCCGTCGGTCGCCGTGGCCACCGCCGGTGCGGACGAACGTGGGGTGGAACCCCTGGTGAAGGTGACCAGGACCACGGCCAGCGCAACGAGGATCAGGGCCGCGACGGCCAGATTCTTGACACCCCCCCTTGCCATAGGCGCACTCTGCGCCTCCAGCAGGCCGTTGTCAATGGGCCGACGCCGCCCACGGCGTCAGGCGTACTCGGAAGGGAGCCCCCGGGCGCGACACGACCCCGGGGGAGGTCGGGATCGTGCGCTCGGCAGGTGCGCTGGGCACCCCGGCCCGCCGATGGTCCGCCCCTCGAGACCACCGGCCGGCCGATGCCCAACCTGGCCTGCCCCTGGTCCCCGGCGCCACCTTGCGCCCGGGCTCCGGGGACCGCACCCGTTCTAACCCCGCCAACGCGAACGGGACGTCACGAGTGGGCATCGTGTGGGCGAACATTCGGTGACGCCGGACGATCAGACGCGGTCCCGCCACGGGACGGCTCCGAGCGGCCTACTGTGTCCAGGTCCGGACGCCAGGTGCGGTACCTCGCGGCGGCCACGGAAGAGGAGCTCCGATGATCATCTGGATGGTCATGGCGATCGGCCTGATCGTCATCGTCGCAGGGGGATTCGTGACCCGTAACCGGTACTCGCGCACCGCTGGGCAGGCCACGCACGACGGCACGCATGCCGCCAGCCATCACGGCAAGGGGTCACGCAGGTCACGGGGCCGGGGCCGGGGCCACTGATCCGGGCCACTGTTCCGGGCCTCCGTCCGGGCGAGGGGTCGGTTCAGGTCGGACGGAGGGTGATCAGTTCCTGGACGTTGTCGAGCAGGATCTGCTTGCGCTCCGTGTCGTCGAACTCCTTCAGCTCACGCACGTAGTCCAGGGGCTCGGGCAGCGCTTCGATGTGCGGCCAGTCCGAACCGAAGATCACCCGGTCGGGGCCCATGCAGTCGGCGACCTGATTGACGTCGTCCTCCCAGAACGGGTTGATCCAGACGTGGCGACGCAAGGTGTCGACCGGGTCGTCCTTCCAGTAGCCGGGCATCTTGTTGGCCGTCGATCGGATCTTGCCGATCAGGTCGGGCAGGTACTGGGCCCCGTTCTCGATCGATGCCACCCGCAGGTTGGGGAACCGCTCGAACATGTTCTCGAACACGATGGACAGCAGGTAGTCCCGGATCGCCTGTTCGATGGCGAAGGACTTGATGGAGGGCTTCCACCCACCACTGAACGTGGCGGCGAACCCGTCCACCGCGTACCCGTTCGACGAGATGCCACTGTCGCCGGCATGGACGACCACAGTGATGCCCGCGTCGTTGGCCAGCTGCCAGAAGCCGTCGAACATGGTGTCGAACGGGGACCGGCGACCGACGGCGGTGACCGGTGCAGCCGGGCGCATGACGATCGTGCGGGCACCGTTGTCGAGCGCCCAGGTGAGTTCGTCGACGGCCCAGTCCGGATCGGCCAGGGTCAGGTACGGCGCCGCATAGATCCGGTCCCGGTAGTTGAAGGACCAGTCCTCCACCAACCAACGGTTGAAGGCACGGAAGAGGTGCCCCACCGCTTCGGGATCGTGGGACAGCGGCTCCTCGTAGATCATCCCGAGCGTGGGGAAGAGGAGGCAGCCGGCGAGTCCCTGGGCGTCGAGGGTCTCCAGTCGGGCTGCCGGGTCCCGGTACGCCGGTCGGATGGCTTCGCGGCGGGAGAGGAACTCCATGGGGTTGCGGTTGTCGGGGTTCCCCCGGAAGTAGTCGTACATGGCCCCGGGCATGGCGATCGGGTCGAAGGTCGGATTGGTGACCGCACGGCTGACCCGGCCCCCGATCACGTGATAGCGGCGACCGTTCACCTCCGACCACTGGATGACACGCGGACCGAGCGTCGGGTCCAGGTGCCGGGTGAAGGCGTCGATCGCCTCGTAGTAGTGGTTGTCGGCATCGAACACCGGGTGGCCGAGTGCGTCTACATCGCTCATGGAGGGTCTCCTCGTCACGGGCCCGGACGGGCGTACGCGAGTGTACGCCGAGCGACCCCGCCGCTCCGAAACGCCGTTGAACGCATGGTCCCGGGTTCCTACACTCGGCTGATGGCCGAACGACTCAGTGCCGAGGCGATCGAGGAGGGCACCGGGAGGGCCTGGGCGGACTGGGTGGCCTATTTCGACTCGGTCGGCGCAGCGGACCTGACCCACCAGGAGATCGTGGCGGCAGCCTCGGCGGCCGGTGCGCCTCCGTGGTGGCGGCAGATGGTCACCGTGCGCTACGAGCAGCACATCGGCCGCCGGCTGCCCGGCCAGGCCCCCGACGGGACCTTCACCCTGTCCGCCAGCAAGACCCGGCCCGGCACGCTCGACGACTCGCTCGCCTGCTGGGTCGAGCAGTTCGCCGACGCCACCGAGATCGACGGGGTGGGCGTGGCCAAGGGTCCCGAGGTGTCGTCGTCCGAGTCGTGGCGGTACTGGCGTTGCCGTCTCGAGGACGGCTCCAGGATCGTCGTCAACTTCGCCGACAAGCCACCGGACAAGTCGGTCGTCTCCGTCCAGCACGAGCAGCTGGCCACTCCGGAGGCCGTCGACCGGTGGCGCCTGCACTGGCGGGGCGTGCTCGCCCGGCTCGGACCGCCGCCCCGGTAGTCATGCCTGCCGCATCGCCGGCAGTTGCGGCTCCCGCTGTCGCAGCCCCGGCCGGTCCGACGTCCTACGATCCGCTCATGCCGATCTACGAATTGGGTGACCGGGTGCCCGTGGTCCACCCCGAGGCCTACATCCATCCTGACGCCGTGCTCATCGGGGACGTGACCGTGGGCGCCGAATCCACGGTGTGGCCCGGTGCCGTCCTGCGGGGCGACTACGGGACCATCGTCATCGGGGCCCGCTCCTCGGTCCAGGACGGCACGGTCATCCATGCCGGCCCCGGGTTCCCGACCGTCGTCGGCGACGGCTGTGTCATCGGCCACCTGGCCCACCTCGAGGGCTGCACCATGGAGGACGACTCCCTCGTCGGATCGGGCTCGGTGGTGCTCCACCACGCCGTGGTCGGCACCGGTGCCACCGTCGGGGCGAATGCCGTGGTGCCCAACAAGATGCAGGTACCCGCCGGGGCCCTGGCCATCGGCGTGCCCGCCCAGATCCGCGAGGGACGCTCCAGCCTCACCATGATCCAGCTGTCGGCGGACGAGTACGTCGCCAACGGCCACCGCTACCGGGAGACACTCCGCCGGGTCGACGACGCCCGGTAGGACCTCCAGGCGCCCCGCGAGCGGAACGACAGGGCGGACCACAGGCAGCCGGCGGACAGCAGCGAGGCCGCCGAGGCCGCACACCCGATCGATGCCACCGACAACACCGATCCGATCGATCCCACCGAGGCGATGGAACCGACGGATCCGATCGACAGGATCGATCCGCTGGAGTTGATCGACAGGATCGACCCGCTGGAGTTGACCGAGAGGATCGATCCGGAACGTGAACGCCGGGAGGACACCAGCGCTCCCATTGTGCCCATTGTGCTCAGGCCGCCGGGGTGACGATCGGCTTGCCGGCGGGGGAGACGACGTACCACAGGCCCCCGGCGTTGGTCAGCGCCTGACCGGTGGCCATTCCCGGCGCCCGGTCCGGCGGCCACAGGTAGAGGGGCCATCCGTTGTAGGTCACCTGGGTGGTCCCGTCCGCACGCGGTGCGGTCCCGAGGAGCGCCGGGTTGATCCCGGGGCCCGCCACCGCCGTGGTCCGCCCGGGGGGAAGCACGAGCGGTGGCCACTGGATGGCGCAGATGTTGTGGCAACGGGACGGCTGGCCACGGACGTCGTTGGCGAACATGTACAGCGTGATGCCTCTGCCGTTGACCAGGACCGTCCCGATCCCCTTGATCGGTCCGGTCCTGACCTCGTACACCGACCCGTGTTCGAGCACCGGTGCGGTCGTGACGAACGGGGTGGTCACCGAGGTCCCGTTGCTGCAGGCCGCCAGGATCCCGGCGCTCACCACGGCCACGACCGTCGCCACGACACGGGCGCCACGACGTCCGCTCACGTGGTCCGCCCCCGATCGAGGAAGGTGACCAGGGCGGGGGAGGGGTAGGGCCCGACGCCGGGGCGCCATCCGGCCGCGAGCTTCTGGTCGGCGATGCCGCCCTCGGCCCAGATGTGACACGAGTCACGGGCCCACGGGCTACCGGTTCCGCCGGCACCGGCCAGCAGGTCCTCCGATTCCCCCAGACTCACCGAGCGGGCCCGACGGGACGTGACGGCCTGGATCACCACCGGACCGAGCGACCGGGCCAGGTGCTCGAGATGCGTGCAGCCCCGGGGGCCGCCGAAGCGGGCCTGCACGGCCCGGGTGTAGCCCCGGGCCACGCTGAGGCCCTCCAGCCCGGCGAAGGCGGCCTCGATACCCGGGCATTCGGTGTGCGGGAACGTGTGCATCTCGGCTGTGGCGCCGACGATCGTGAGATCGGACGTGCGCACCCGCACCCGCAACTCCATGTCGTGGACGGTGGCCACCGCCGACCCGTCCTCGGCCCACGGTCGGGAATCGGTCAGCCGACCGACCACCACCAGGTCCTCGTCTGCGGCATAGGCGCGGTAGTCGATGGCCCGATGGTGCAGGGCCACGGCATCGTCGGTGGGACGGGGGACGTCGGTCACGACGGGAGGAGTCCCCGGGACCGGGTGGAGGACAGGCGCATCAGACGATCATGACCCGGTGCGAGGCCGGGGCCAAATCACCCACCGCCGCCCACAGTCACACGTACGTAATTACGGCGGTGTGATACCCTTAACCCCCAGGTTGACCGTGAGATTCGGCTCAACATGAACCTTTGATAGAGGTGGAGGATCACCGTGGCGCGTCGCACCGAGGAGACGACCGGGAACGAGCCCGCGGCGACGGGCGGTGACCTGGGTCCGGCAGACGGATTCCGGGGTGCGCAGGTGTGCGCCATCGTGGGCATCACCTATCGCCAGCTCGACTACTGGGCACGCACCGGGCTGTTGCGCCCGTCGATCGTGGACGCCACCGGTTCGGGCAGCAAACGCCGCTACTCCTACGGGGACGTGCTCGAGCTCAAGGTCATCAAGCGACTGCTCGACGCCGGGCTCAAGCTCCAGCAGGCACGTCAGGCCGTGGAGTGCCTGCGGGGTGACCTCGGTGTCGACCTGGCGTCCGCACAGCTGGTCCTGGCCGACAGCCGATCGATCCTCGCCACCTCCGACGGCGAACTGGTCGACCTCCTGGCCGGCGGGCAGGGCGTGTTCAACGTCCTTCCCTTGTCCGGCGTCGTCTCCGAGCTGGAGGCCGCCATCGTCGAGTTGGCCGCCGAGTCGGCCGAGGTTCCGGCTCCTGACGAGCGTCATCCGGCCGGCGCCTACCTGGCCGCGGGCGGGACCGCCCACCGTTGAGTTCTGCACTGTCGACGCTCGACCGGGCCCGAGACGACCGGGGTGTCCGGTTCGCCCACGAGTCCGAGCAGCGGTTCGCCAAGATCCTCGACTTCTACGGGGTCGAGTGGGAGTACGAGCCGGTCGAGTTCGTCCTCGGATGGGGACCCGACCAGCGACCGACCTCGGCGTTCCGACCCGACTTCTGGTTGCCCCGACCGGGGCTGTTCGTCGAGGTGACCACCCTCAACCAGCGCCTGGTCACCAAGAAGAACGGCAAGGTCCGACGCATGGCCGAGCTGTACCCGGACGTCCGGGTGACCCTGCTCTACCAACGGGACACCCTGGCACTGCTGGCCAAGTACGGACTCGCCGGCGGGGGCGGTCGGGACTCCGTTGCACGTTCCGCCTGACCGGTACCGGCGATAGCCTGCCTGGGTGGACACCACCTCTGCGACCGAGACCGGCGGTGGCGACGCACTGCGACGGACCGCTCTGTTCGATGTCCACGAGGCGCTGGGGGCCAAGCTGGTCGGCTTCGGCGGGTGGGAGATGCCCCTGGCCTACGGGCAGGGGACGATCGCCGAGCACCGGGCCTGTCGCCAGGACGCGGTGGCCTTCGACGTCAGCCACCTGGGCACCGTCCGGGTCAGCGGGCCCTCCGCCTATGCGCAGCTGCAGAGCGCGCTGACCAACGACCTGGCCAAGATCCGTCCCGGACGGGCGCAGTACACCCACCTCCTCGACGAGTCCGATGCCTCGGTGGTCGACGACATCATCGTCTGGTGGGTGGACGACGACGTGTTCGACGTCATGCCCAACGCCTCGAACACCGAGCGGGTTGTGTCGGCCATCGGTGGCGAGGACACCACGGCTACCCGATCGATCATCGCCGTCCAGGGTCCCCATGCCCGGGCACGTGCGGCCGACGTGGTCCCCGATGCGGCGTCGGTCCCACGGTTCGGCGTCCGACGGTTCACCTGGCGGGGTGCGGCGTGCGTCGCCGCCGGCACCGGCTACACCGGAGAGGACGGATTCGAGGTGGCGGTTCCCGATACGGCCGCCGGCGAGCTGTGGGAGGCGGTGACCTCCACCGGGATCGTGCCCGCCGGGCTCGGTGCCCGCGACACCCTGCGCCTCGAGGCGGCACTGCCACTGCACGGTCACGAACTCGGACCGGGCATCACCACCCTGCAGGCCGGGCTGGGCTGGGTCGTCGG
>Ga0302196_10005864_pt1 | contig 10927 bp, 11 predicted proteins | sample II_Bog_N1_3_FD_198794 | JGI IMG/M metagenome (GOLD analysis project Ga0302196, IMG submission 198794) | Peat permafrost microbial communities from Stordalen Mire near Abisko, Sweden - II_Bog_N1_3 | ecosystem: Environmental > Terrestrial > Soil > Wetlands > Peat | place: Sweden: Abisko...
CGTCTTCGCCTGTCCTCCATCGACGCGGCCGAGATCGACGCCGACCTGATGCGCTGCCTGGCCGAAGAGCCGCGCCTGATGCCCTATCTGCACCTGTCGCTGCAGGCCGGCGACGACATGATCCTCAAGCGGATGAAGCGGCGCCACAGCCGCGCCGACGCGCTGAAGTTGATCGCATCTGTCCGCGCCGTGCGCCCCGATGTCGCCTTCGGCGCCGACTTCATCGCCGGCTTCCCGACCGAGACCGAGGCGATGTTCGACAACACCGTCTCCCTGGTCGAGGAAGCGGGCCTGTCCTTCCTGCACGTCTTCCCCTTCAGCCCGAGACCCGGCACGCCGGCGGCGCGGATGCCGGCGGTGGCCAAGGCGGTGGTGAAGGACCGCGCGGCGCGGCTGCGCGCGGCGGGCGACGCGGCGCTGGTGCGGCATCTGGATCGGCAGGTGGGGCGGATGGTGTCCGCGATCGTCGAGCGGCCGGGCTTGGCGCGGGCCGAGGACTTCACCGAGGTGGCGTTCGACGGCGCGGGCAAACCCGGCGAGATCATTGCGTTACGGATCGTCGGGCATGACGGAGCTAAAGCCGCAGCATTGGCGCTTTAGGTCGGGTTCAGACGTTCCAGGTGAAGCTCGCTGCCTTCCGGCACGTCGGCCCTGACCAATCCAATCAATAGGAAAGCTTCGCGCTCGATCGGTGTGGCACCGTGCCGCCGAAGCCACTCTCTGGACGCGTTGGCTCGGACAGTCGTTCCATCTGGGTGAGTAATGTGTGCGTTCAGCGTTCCCGTGATCGACTGGTCACTCGTTTGATCGACTAGAACGCCTACGCCCCGCCCCGAAATCTCAAAGACTTCAACGATCCTCATGAAGCGATCATGCGCTCAAGGAAACCAAGGTTCCATCCCATTTGAGTCTGCCAGTTAGCAGGACGCAGCTAGCCTTAAATCCCATGCCGAGATGAAAGCTCAGGCTTCGGACGAGCTCAAGGACGCGCTTTGCGCGCCGCGACGCGGCCAGGCGAAGCCTGGTCCTTGACCTCGTCCGAAGCCTGAGCACGATGACTTGCATGGAATTTTGGTGATGGGTTTGGTCCCGCCTAATGGACGGTTGCACGAGCGTCCGTGCGTCCTTCGAGACGCCCCAGGTGGGGCTCCTCAGGATGACTAGATTGGATGGGCTGCACCAACCTTAGTCATGGTGAGGAGCGCGCCCTTTGCGCGCGTCTCGAACCACGCACTAGCCCCGCGACCCCTCCACGGTGTAGGGCATGCGCGCAATGACCGACGCCCCCAAGAAGACAGGCTGGTTCCAGCGGCTCACCGAAGGCCTGACGCGCTCATCCAAGCAGCTGACGGAGACGGTCGTCTCGGCCGTCGCCAAGAAGCCGCTCGACCAGCAGATGCTGGACGACCTGGAAGAGATGCTGATCGAGGCGGACCTGGGACCCAAGGCCGCCGGCCGGATCGCCGAGGCGTTCGGCAAGGCCCGCTTCGGGCGCGAGGCGAGCGAAGCCGAGATCAAGGAGTCGCTAGCGGACGCCGTCGCCGCCGAACTGACGCCGCGCCAGGGTCACTTCGACGCGCTCAGCGGTCCCAAGCCCTATGTGGTGCTGTTTGTGGGCGTGAACGGATCGGGCAAGACCACCACCCTCGGCAAGATCGCCGCCGACCTGACCGGACGGGGGGCCAAGGTGCTGATCGTCGCCGGCGACACCTTCCGCGCCGCCGCGGTGGAGCAGCTCAAGGTCTGGGCCGAACGGGCGAACGCCAGCTTCATCTCCAGGCCGATCAATTCAGACGCGGCCGGATTGGCCTTCGACGCCTTCGCAAAGGCCAAGGCCGAAAACTATGACGTCGTGCTGATCGACACGGCCGGGCGGCTGCAGAACAAGTCCGGCCTGATGGACGAGCTGTTGAAGATCGTGCGGGTGCTGAAGAAGATCGATCCGGACGCGCCACACGAGACGCTTCTGGTGCTGGACGCGACCGTGGGCCGCAATGCGCTGGCGCAGGAAAACATCTTCGGCAACACAGCCGGGGTGACAGGGATCGTCATGACCAAGCTGGACGGCACCGCGCGCGGCGGGGTGCTAGTGCCCGTCGCCCAGGCCTCGGACGCGCCGATCAAGCTGATCGGGGTCGGCGAAAGCATCGAAGACCTGCAACCTTTCGACGCGCGCGCCTTTTCAAGGTCGCTGGTCGGCCTGGACGGAGCCTGAAGAAACCTTGGCCCTTTCGAACAAGCACGCCGCCTGGATCCGCTCCGGCGTCGACTACGGCAGCCTCCTGGCCTTCGTCGGCACCCTGCTGATCACCCACGACTTCATGAAGGCCACCGTGGTGCTGGTGGTGACGTCGATCCTGGCCCTGGCGGTGGGCCTGGGCGTGGAACGACGGCTGGCGCCCCTGCCGCTGCTGACGGGCGTCGCGGCCCTGATCTTCGGAACCCTGACGCTGGTGTTCCACGACAAGTCGTTCGTGAAGATGAAGCTGACCTTCGTCGACGGCTTCCTGACCCTGGTGCTGTTCGGCGGCGTGATCCTGAAGCGTAATCCGCTGAAGTCCCTGCTCGGATCCAGCCTGCATCTGGCCGACGAGGCCTGGCGCGCGCTGAGCATCCGCTACGCCCTCTTCTTCCTGGCCTGCGCCATCGCCAACGAGTTCGTCTGGCGCACCCAGAGCGACGCCAACTGGGGCATCTTCCGGCTGGCCGTGTTCGGCGCGGCCCTGGTGTTTTCCATCGCCCAGACCCCATATCTGATGAAGCACATGATCGCGCCCAGCGACGAGACGGCCGCGCTGGAGCCGCCGGACGCGGGATTCTGATTGTGGCGATGGCTTTGCCGCCATCGGTTTGGCGGCGGCTAACGTACACGGATAGTCTGTCGCCAAATCGACGTACGTTCGTGCTATGCTTCCGCCAACCTTAGGCAAGGACAGAGTCATGGCGAAGCTCAAGGCCAAAGCCGGCGCGAAGAAGGCGGGCAAGAAGTCGGGCGCGGGCAAGGCGCTGGAGCGTTCGCCCAGCCACCTCCTGCACCGGGCGCTGCAACTGGCGCTGGACATCTATACCGAAGAGACGGGTCCCGATGCGGTCACCCAGCGTCAATATGCGGTGCTGTCGGCGGTCGCGGCCCATGAGGGCCTGACCCAGACCGACCTGGTGCGCGCCACCGGCATCGACCGCTCGACCCTGGCCGACCTCGTCGCCCGGATGATCGGCAAGACGCTGCTGGCCCGCGAACGCTCGGCCGTCGACGCCCGCGCCAACACCGTGCGCCTCACCGACGAAGGCCGCGCCGCGCTGGACGCCGCCGCGCCGCGCGTGGCCGCCGCCGACGCCCGCATCCTCAAGCTCCTGCCCCTGCGCAAGCGCGACGCCTTCCTGGGCGTGCTCGCCGAGCTGAGCGCCGCCGCCGACGCCCTGGTCGAGGTCGAGGAGACTGAAGCCGCGCCGAAGGCCAAGAAGAAGGTGAAGAAGGTCAAGGCCGAGAAGCCGGCCAAGGCCGCCAAGGCGCCCAAGGTGAAGGCCGCAAAGCCGGCGAAGACCAAGGCCTCAGCCAAGGCGAAAAAGCCGAAAAAGGCCGGTGCGCCGGAACCGGCGAACGCGGCCTAAACCAGAATATTGACCATCGACCCCGGCCGCAGAGGCCGGGTCGGGGGCTCGTCGCTGATCTGGACCAGCGGCTGCTGGGCGCGGACCGGGGCGGCGGGCGCGGCGGTGACGCTGGATGCGGCGGCCTTTGGCGCGGCGACGCTTGCCGATGCGTCCACACCCTGGTTCCGCTTCAACGCCGCGTCGAAAAAGGCGCGCTGAGCCGCGGCCCGCGATCCGTTGATCGGCGCGATCGATGAGGTCGGCTGGCCGGAAATCGGCGGGAGGGCCACGGCGAATCCTTGCGAGCTGCGGAAGCGGCTAACCTCGCAAAAACATGGTTAGCGAAAGCTTAACGCGGGGCGGCCTCGGCCTGTTCCAACAGGGCTTCCGCCGTCTGCGGCGTGAGCGGCAGGGCGTACTTGGCGATGATCTTGCCGTTCTCGCCGATCAGGAAGGTTTCGGGCACGCCCGAGACGCCGAAGTCCAGGCCCGCGCGACCGTCGCGGTCGACCAGGGTTTCCGCATACGGATCGCCCGCATTGGCCAGCATGGCGCGGGTCTTGGCCGGATCGTCCTTCCACGCAACGCCCACCACGCGAACGCCCTGCGCCTTCAGGGCCATCAGCGTCGGCTGCTCCTCCTGGCAGGGCGCGCACCAGGAGGCGAAGAAGTTGACCAGGGTCGCCGGCGGCGCCTGATCCCTGATCTTGACCTGCGATCCGTCGGCCAGGCTTGGCAGGGTCTCCTCGGGCATGGGTTTGCCGACCAGGGCCGCGGGCGTGTAGTGCGGATCGTGATGGACCCGGGCGAAGAACAGGATCGCCAGCGCGACAAAGGCCACGAGCGGCAGGAGGGCGAGCCAGCGCTTCATTCGGCGGCATCCCGCTCGTGGTTGTCCGCCGCGGCGTCTTTTTCGCGCGCCTCCACGGCGCGGCGCCACCGCCGGGCCCGCATCAGGCTGTCGCCGATCAGCCAGACGAACACCACCACGGTGATGGCGTAGGCCGGCCAGACGTAGGGGGCGTATTTTCCGGCGTCGAGATAAAGCATCGCGCTACCTCGCCGCCCGCACGGCCAGGACGTTGGCGCGCCGCCGCCAGACCTCGGCGCGAATTCGCACCAGCCAGAGCGCGCCGAACGCGCCGAGATAGGCGACGATCATGATCAGGAAGGGCGGGACATAGACCGGGGCCAGACCCTGACCGCTGGGCGCGAACAGGGTCGAGCCCTGGTGCAGAGTGTTCCACCAGTCCACCGAGAAGACCACGATCGGCAGGTTGACCACCCCGACCAGGGCGAGGATGGCGCAGGCGCGGGCGGCCCGGGCCTCGTCGTCGATCGCCGCCTGCAGCGCCATGTAGCCGAGATAGAAGAGCAACAGCACCAGCTCGGACGTCAACCGCGCGTCCCACACCCACCAGGTCCCCCACATCGGCTTGCCCCAGAGCGAGCCGGTCACCAGGGCCAGCAGGGTCAGGCCCGCGCCGAGCGGGGCGGCGGCGCGCGCGGCGGCGTCCGCCAGAGGCTGGCGGAAGACCAGGCCGAGGAAGCTGGCGACGGCCAGGCAGAGGTAGACGAACAGGCTCATCATCGAGGCCGGCACGTGAATGAACATGACGTGGATGGTGTAGCCCTGCTGGTAGTCGGGCGGGGCGGCGAAATCGAGCCACAGGCCGACGACGGCCAGCACAGCCGCGATCGCGCCGAACAAGGGCGCGGCCCAGCGCGAAAAGGCCATGAAGCGGTCGGGGTTATAGAGGAAGGCGAACATCGGTTCCCTTACGATAGCGCATTGCGGCAGGCGGCCGCCATGGCGAATGGCCCCAAACCCGCGGTCGCGAGGCTGTAGGCGCAGAGGAACAGCAAGGGCGTTCTCCAGTCCAGCCCGCCGGCATAGGCCTCGATAGCGCCGGCGCCGAAGATCACCGGCGGGGCGAACAGCGGCAGGACGATCACGGCGATCAAAAGGCCCCCGCGGCGGCTGCCCAGGCTAAGCGCGGCGCCGATGCCGCCGCAGAAGCAGAAGCCCAGGCCGCCGATCAGCGCCGTGATGCAGATCAAGGGCATCAGCGCGGTCGAGGCGCCAAGCGCGACGGCGGCGACCGGCGCGGCGAGCGCCAGCGGCGCGGCGGTGGTGATCCACTGGGCCAGGCATTTGGCCGCCGCGACCAGTTCAAGCGGCGCCGGACCCAAGGCGAGCAGGTCGAGCGCCCCGTCCTCATAGTCGCGCTCGAACAGGCGCTCGAGGGATAGCAGCGAGGCCAGCGCCAGGGCCAGCCAGGCCGAACCCGGCGCGACCACCGCCAGCTGCGACGGCGCCGGGCCGGTCGCCAGCGGCAGCAGCGTCGCCATCGCGGCGTAGAAGGCGACGGCCAGCATCGGCCCGCCGCCGCGCCCCCAGCTCAGCGCCAGCTCCCGGCGCATCAGCACCATGAGCCCGCTCACGCGCCGACCTCGAACAGGCGCGCTTCCACGGGGAGCGGATCATGCACCGCCGCGACGATCAGGCCGCCGGCGTCCAGGTGTTCGCGCATCAGCACCCCGGCGAAGGCGCGCCGCTCGGCGTCCAGCGGCGCCAGCGGCTCATCCAGCAGCCAGAGCGAGCGAGGGCTGGCGATCAGCCGCGCCAGGGCCAGTCGCCGGCGCTGGCCGGCGGAGAGCTTTCGCACCTCAAGATCCAGCAGACGTCGCAGGTCCAGGCGCTGGCACGCCGCTTCGGCGCTCGCGCGCGATCCGCCGGTCCAGAGCACCTGGAACAGCAGCTCCTCCCAGGCCGTACGACCAGTCTTCAGCCCGTCCTGGTGTCCGATCATGTGCAGGTCGCGGCTGCGGGCGTCCTCCGGCGCAACCGGGTCGGCCGCGTCGGTGAAAACGACCTCGCCTGCCTCCGGGCGAATCAGGCCGGCGATCACCCGCAGCAGGCTGGTCTTGCCCGCCCCGTTGGCGCCGACCAGCGCCACGGCCTGCCCGGCCGCGAGATTTAGGCTCAGCCCGCTGAACAGAACCCGGTCGCCTCGGCTGACCGCAAGTCGGTCTATCGCAAGGCTTGTGATCATGCGCGAGCGTCCCCGAACGGCCGAACGGGCGGGTCGGTGCGTAATTCCTCACGCCGCGGACGCGCGCCCGCATGGACGAGGCAACCTGTGCGGTCTATGAAACGCGCGGCCGAGCGGGCGATGCGCCGCATGGAATCGGACGCTGTGTGTCCGCCTCCAAAAGCGTGCGATCCCGCGACCGATTTTCGGACGGCCTTGAACAGAGGAAAGGTTTCCCAAAAATGGCGTCAAAAGACAGCCTGAACACCCGCCGCGACCTGAAGGTCGGCAGCAAGACCTACGCTTATTACAGCCTTGCCGCCGCCGAGGAAGCCGGTCTTTCCGGCATCTCGCGTCTTCCCGGCTCGCTGAAGGTTCTGCTTGAGAACCTGCTGCGCAACGAGGATGGCAAGTCGGTCGGCGAAGACGACCTGAAGGCCATCGCCGCCTGGATCGAGAACAAGGGCCAGGCCCAGCATGAAATCAGCTTCCGCCCGGCGCGGGTGCTGATGCAGGACTTCACCGGCGTGCCGGCCGTGGTCGACCTGGCCGCGATGCGCGACGCCATGACGGCGCTGGGCGGAGACCCGGAAAAGATCAACCCTCTGAACCCGGTCGATCTGGTCATCGACCACTCGGTGATGGTCGACTATTTCGGCACCGCCAAGAGCTTCGGCGAGAACGTCGCGCGCGAATATGAGCGCAACCTCGAGCGCTACAACTTCCTGCGCTGGGGCTCATCGGCATTCAACAATTTCCGCGTCGTGCCTCCCGGCACCGGAATCTGTCACCAAGTGAACCTGGAGTACCTGGCCCAGACGGTCTGGACGCTCGACGACGCCGGCACCTCATACGCCTACCCCGACACCGTGGTCGGCACCGACAGCCACACGACCATGATCAACGGCCTGTCCGTGCTCGGATGGGGCGTCGGCGGCATCGAAGCCGAGGCGGCCATGCTCGGCCAGCCCATCCCGATGCTTATCCCCGAGGTGATCGGCTTCAAACTGTCCGGCAAGATGCCGGAAGGCGCCACCGCCACAGACCTGGTGCTCACCGTCACCCAGATGCTGCGCAAGAAGGGCGTGGTCGGCAAGTTCGTGGAATTCTATGGCCCCGGCCTCACCGGCCTGACCCTGGAAGACCAGGCGACCATCGCCAACATGGCGCCTGAGTACGGCGCCACGTGCGGCTACTTCCCGGTCTCCAAGGCCACCATCGACTATCTGACGGCCACTGGCCGCGACAAGGCGCGCGTCGCCCTGGTCGAAGCCTACGCCAAGGCGCAGGGCCTGTGGCACGAGGAAGACGCCGATCCGATCTTCTCCGACACTCTTGAGCTCGACCTCGGCGAAGTGCTGCCCTCCCTGGCCGGCCCCAAGCGTCCGCAGGACCGGGTGCTGCTCTCGGATGCCGCCGCCAAGTTCAAGGAAGCGCTTGGAGCCGAATTCGGCAAGACCGGCGAGCACGCCCGTACGCCCGTGGCCGGCTCCAACTTCGACGTCGGCGACGGCGACGTGGTGATCGCGGCCATCACCTCCTGCACCAACACCTCCAACCCCAGCGTGCTGATCGCGGCCGGCCTGGTCGCCAAGAAGGCGGTCGAGAAGGGCCTGAAGGTCAAGCCGTGGGTGAAGACCTCCCTGGCGCCCGGCTCGCAAGTTGTCACCGACTATCTGGCCAAGGCGGGCCTGACCAAGTCGCTGGACGCCCTGGGCTTCAACCTGGTCGGCTACGGCTGCACCACCTGCATCGGCAACTCCGGCCCGCTGCCCGAGCCCATTTCGGCGGCCGTCCAGGCCGGCGACCTGGTCGCCTGCAGCGTTTTGTCCGGCAACCGCAACTTCGAGGGCCGGGTCAATCCGGACGTGCGCGCCAACTACCTGGCTTCGCCGCCGCTGGTGGTCGCCTACGCCCTGGCCGGCTCGATGAAGATCGACCTGACCACCGAGCCGCTCGGCGAAGGCAAGGACGGCCAGCCCGTCTATCTGCGCGACATCTGGCCGACCAACCAGGAAATCGCCGACCTGCAGCGCAAGAGCGTCACCAACACCATGTTCGCCAAGCGCTACGGCGACGTGTTCAAGGGCGACAAGAACTGGCAGGCGATCAAGGTCTCCGGCGGTCAGACCTACGGCTGGGACTCCACCTCAACCTATGTGCAGAACCCGCCCTATTTCGAGGGCATCAAGATGACCCCCGATCCGGTCACGGACATTGTCGAGGCCCGCGTCCTGGCCATCTTCGGCGACTCCATCACCACCGACCACATCTCGCCAGCCTCGACCATCCGCACCACCTCGCCGGCGGGCCAGTACCTGATCGAGCGCCAGGTCAGCCCGAACGACTTCAACGGCTATGGCGCGCGGCGCGGCAATCACCAGGTGATGATGCGCGGCACCTTCGCCAACATCCGCATCCGCAACAAGATCAACCCGGATATCGAAGGCGGGATCACCAAGCATTTCCCGTCGGGCGACACGATGGCCATCTATGACGCGGCCATGCGCTACCAGGCGGAGGGCCATCCGATGGTGGTGTTCGCGGGCAAGGAATACGGCACCGGCTCCTCCCGCGACTGGGCGGCCAAGGGCACCAAGCTGCTGGGCGTGCGGGCGGTGATCGCCGAAAGCTTCGAGCGCATCCACCGCTCCAACCTGGTCGGCATGGGCGTGCTGCCCCTGCAGTTCAAGGTGGACGGCTGGCAGAAGCTGGGCCTGACCGGCGAGGAGATCGTCTCGATCCGCGGCATGGGAGAGCTTTCGCCGCGCCGCACTTTGACGGTCGAACTCTACCGCCCGTCGGAAGGCCGGATCGCCCGGATCCCGGTGATCTGCCGCATCGATACGCCGACCGAGCTGGACTACTTCAAGGCCGGCGGCGTGCTGAACTACGTCCTGCGTAACCTGGCGCGCGGCGAAGCGGCCTAGGTCTGAAAGGCGCGCGCCCGAGCGCTGCGACCTCACAAGCTCGTGAGGCGCATCTCGGGCGCAAACCCGCTTAATTGGGATCGATGAGAACGCGCGCTCTGGTCATTTTCGGGTTTTGGCTCGCCGCGGCGGCCGGACCGGCGGGCGCCCGGACCCCCGTGGTCGTGGAGCTGTTCACCAGCCAGGGCTGCGCCACCTGCGTCAAGGCCGGCGACGTGCTCGGCGCGATCGCGTCCAGGCCGCACGTGATCGCCCTCACCTTCGACGTGGACTACTGGGACTACCTCGGCTGGCCCGACAGTTTCGCCAAGCCGGAATTCGCCGATCGCCAGCGCGCCTACCTGAAGCCCCTGGGGGTCCGTGACGTCTACACCCCCGAGGTGGTGGTGGACGGGCGTCTGGAGGCCGCGGGCGTCGATCCGGACGCCATCGGCAAGCTGATCAAGACCGCCGACCGCGCCGACCGTGATCCGCCGCAGGTCACCCTGACCGCGACCCGCCTGGCGGTCGGCTCCGCCCGCGCGCCCAAGGGCGGCGCGGACGTCTGGCTGGTGCGCTATGACCCGAACGACCAGAAGGTGGTGATCAAGAAGGGCGAGAACCGCGGCCGCACCATGGTCGAGCACAATGTGGTGCGGGAATTGATCAAGCTTGGAAGCTGGGCCGGCCGGCCCAAGCTCTACCACCTGCCGAAGGCCGACAGCGACGGTCTGCAGACCCTGGTGATCGTCCAGGGCGCCCATGGCGGGCGTGTACTGGCGGCGAAGAAGCTTTAGGCGCATTCGTGCGTCCTTCGAGACGCCCTTCGGTCTCCTCAGGATGAGGACCGCTTGTGAAGCCCACCCATCTTCCTCATCCTGAGGTGCGAGCACAGCGAGCCTCGAAGGACCCCAGACAGCAAAAAGCCCGCGTGGTGGGGGGGTACCACGCGGGCTCTGCTATGATGTCGGCCAACCGGGGTCCCGATCTGGGGGGCTGGGGGGGCTGTTCAGGATCCGAGACCAGAAACTTCCCGACCGGCCGACCATGAGACTTTCGCCGCCTAAGCAGGCGTGTCCAAGACCGAAATAAGGTCTTTTCGTGTTCCTTCGAATGGCGTCTCCGCCGGGGGGCTCGCCAGATCGGTGCGAATGCGTTTAGGCTCCAGGCCGTGAGTTTGGACAACCCGTCATCCCCGCCGCCGGTCGCCGTGGTCTTCTTCGAGCGACGCGAGCTCGACGCGCTGCTGCGGCTCTACGGCCGGATGGTCGCCGCCGGCGAATGGCGCGATTACGCCATCGACGGCCTGAAGGATTTCGCCGCCTTCTCGGTGTTCCGCCGCGCGTCCGAGGCTCCCCTTTACCGCATCGAGAAACACCCCGCCCTGGC
>Ga0302196_10005865_pt1 | contig 10927 bp, 11 predicted proteins | sample II_Bog_N1_3_FD_198794 | JGI IMG/M metagenome (GOLD analysis project Ga0302196, IMG submission 198794) | Peat permafrost microbial communities from Stordalen Mire near Abisko, Sweden - II_Bog_N1_3 | ecosystem: Environmental > Terrestrial > Soil > Wetlands > Peat | place: Sweden: Abisko...
GAGGGGCGCATTCCAAACTCGGACTCCCACGACGCGAAAGGTTGGAAGCTTGTCGGCTTTCATGCGGGCGAATGCTCGCATCGCCCTCACATCAGAGACCGGCAGATCGGGCGCCGGCGTTAAGCGGCTGTTCTCTAGAACGTAGCCCCACCAATTCTCCGAACCGGTCTGGGTTGGGCCAGCGTGCTGTGGGTAACCGCGTCGAACGCAGGACCAGGTCGAGAGGCCAAAGCGGCTATAAACCCAGGGCCTTTCGGCCGACGTCGGGACCGTCACGCTACATCCGCTCCGGTGTGGCGATCCCCAGGAGGTTCAGGGCCAGCTCCAGCTGCTTGAGAGTCAAACTGGCCAGGGACAGCCTGGAGGCGCGTACGGTGAGGTCGTTGGCGGCCAGGACGGGGCAGGCGGCGTAGAAACGGGCGAAGGTCTGGGCCAGGCGGTAGGCGTGATCGGCGATGAGGTTGGGCGCACGCTTCTCGTAGGCCTCGGCCAGGGCGTGGTCGAAGGCGTCCAGGATGAGGGTCAGGGCGCGCTCGGCCTCCTGCGAGACCAAGATGGGGCCGGCCTCGGCGCCCTCGAGGGCCGCCTTGCGCAGCAGGGATTTCACGCGGACAGCCTGGTAGAGCAGATAGGGGCCGGTCTTGCCCTCGAAGCTGGAAAAACGATCCAGATCAAAGACGTAGGAGGTGCCGCGGAAGTTGACCAGATCGGCGAATTTCAGCGCCGCCACGCCCACCTTGAGGGCCGTGTCCTCGAATTCCTCAGGAGGAAGCTCGGCGCCCAGACCCGCGTCGCGCAGGCGTTCGCGCGCCTCGCCGGCGGTCATTTCGATGAGGTCGCGCAGCTTGAGCACCCCGCCCTCGCGGGTCTTGAAGGGCTTGCCGTCCAGGCCGTTCATCGTGCCAAAGCCGATGTGCTCCAGCGAACCTTCCGGGGCATAGCCGGCCAGGTAGGCGGCGCGGAACACGGTCTCGAAGTGGTCGGCCTGGCGCTGGTCCACCACATAGAGCACCAGATCCGGATCGAAGAACCGCTCGCGATCAAGAATGGTGGCCAGATCCGTGGTGCCGTACATGGCCGAGCCTTCGGAGGAGACCACCAGCAGGGGCGGGACGTTGCGCCGATCCTCATCCCGCGCCACCCGCACGATCCGGGCGCCCTGGTCCTCCACGAGGAGGCCCTTGTTCGCCAGATCGGCCACCATGCCCTCGATAAGGGGATCCACATCGCTCTCGCCGCGCCACAGATCGAAGTCGATTCCGAGGGCGTGAAAGTCGCGCTCCAGGGCCACGCGGGTGATGTCGGCGAAATGGCGCCAGATGAGGCGGTGGCCAAAGCGGCCGGCCTGGAGCTCGGCGGTGGCGCGCCGGGCGCGATCGCGGAAGGCCTCGTCGGTCTTGGCCCGGGCGGCGGCGGCCGGATAGAGCCTGTCGAGATCCTCAAGACCTATGGCGGCGGTCAGGGAGTCGCCGATAATCCGTTCGTCGTCGTCGCTGAAGTCGCCGGGGCGGCTCTCCAGCCGGTCAAGGAGGGCGGCGATGGTGGGGTCGGCGTCGGCGCAGGCCACAATGAGCAGGCCCATCTGGAAGCCCCAGTCGCCGAAATGGGCGTCCCCGACAGTCTCGTCTCCGCGGAACCGGAAAAGTCGCTTGATCGATTCGCCGATGATGGAGGCGCGCAGGTGCCCCACATGCATCTCCTTGGCGACATTGGGGCCGGCGTAATCGACCAGAACCCTGCGCGGCGCCGCAACGACGCGCGCGCCGGCGCGCTCATCTTCGGACAGGGTCCGCGCCCGATCCGAAAGGGCGTCTTCGCTCACCTTCAGATTGATGAAGCCCGGTCCGGCGATCTCCACGGCGGCGACCAGGGGGTGGCCGGTCAAGGCGCTCGCCACAGCGGCGGCGATCTCGCGTGGATTGCGCTTCTGCGCCTTGGCGGCGGCCAGGGCGCCGTTGCATTGAAAGTCGGCGAGGTCCGGCCGGTCGGAAGGCGTCACGCGCCCCAGTTCGGGCGCAAGACCCAGGGCGGCGAAGGCGGCGCCGGCCGCTTCGCTCAGGCCCGATCGCAGATCCTTCATGGCTTGGCGGGAGGAGCCTTGGGCGCGGTCTGGCCCGCGTTGGCGCGGAAGCGCTTGCCGTCATGATTGAAGGCGGCCATCTCCGGCGTCACCTGAAATCCCACCAGCACCTCGAAGTTGCCGCCGCTGACATTGGCGTTGGCCCTGGGGATTGTCACGCCGGTCACATGCTCGGTGACGCTGACCCTGTCCACATTGGCGGGAAACACCACGGGCAGTTCGAAGGACTGCTTGGCGAGGACCGCGTGATTGCGATCCGTCACGGCCACCCAATAGACATAGGCCTTCCTGTTGGATGTCGCCTGGGGCCCGCGGCCCAGCTCGAACAGCACCTGGGCCTGCACCTTGATGGGCTCAAGGCCCTTGTACTCGCAGGCGGAGGTGATGTTTTCGATCTCTCCGGTGTAGCCGACGTTGGCCGAGGCCTGGACGTTGTCCTTGAATTCAACATAGCGGGCGGCGTCGTAGAGCACCTTCACGAAGGGGCAGGGGCCGGCGTTCTTGAGCGCCGGGAGCGGGGCGTTGCCGTTGCCGAACTCCTCGTCGCGCTTCTTTTTCCTGGCGTCATCCTGATCGGTGGAGGGCGGCGCGCCGTGTTGCGGCGTACCGGGTCCGTTCGCGCCGCCGCCGTATTGCGCCAGACTCGGCGCCGCCGAGGCGAGGCTCAGGGCCGCCGTGGCGACGAACAGAAATTGGCGGAGGCGGCGCATGCAAAATCCAGATTGACGGCGAGAAGCGCCCGATGAGGGCCTATTGGCGCGGTGATAACGGCATATCGGCGGCGCCGCAACGAACGGGCCGCCTTGACCTTGGGCGGCGCGTCGCGGATGGACCGGCATGGCCGTCTACACCGACATCACCGACATTGAGCTGGACGCCTTCCTCGCCGACTACGCCCTGGGCCGCCCGCTAAGCTTCAAGGGCATCGCCGAGGGTGTGGAAAATTCCAATTTCCTGCTGGAGACCGAGACCGGCCGCTACCTTCTGACGGTGTTCGAACGCCGGGTCAGCGCCGGCGACCTGCCGTTCTTTCTTGGCCTCATGCAATGGCTGGCCTCGCGGGGTTATCCCAGCGCCCCGCCCATCGCCGACCGCGCCGGCGAGACCCTCAAGACCCTGCGAGGCAAGCCCGCGGCGGTGGTCGCCTTCCTGCCGGGCCTGTCGGTGCGTCGGCCCACTGTGGAGGCCTGCCGGGAGGCCGGAGAGGGGCTTGGCTGGTTGCACATCGCCGCCGATGGCTTTGGCGGTCGTCGCGCAAATGATCTGGGTCAGGGCGCCTGGGGGCCGCTGGCCGCCCGTCTGGCCGGGGCGGCCGAGGCGCTGAAGCCGGGGCTCGCGGCCGTCATCGCCGCGGACGTCGACGCGATCGCCGACGCATGGCCGGCGGGGCTCGCCGAGGGGATCGTCCACGCCGACTATTTCCCGGATAATGTGTTCTTTCAGCGGGGCCGCTTCGCCGGCGCCATCGACTTCTATTTCGCCGCCTGGGACGCCCAGGCCTACGACATCGGCGTGGCGCTCAACGCCTGGTGCTTCGAAGCGGACGGCAGCTTCAACGTCACCGCCGCCCGGGCCTTCATCGAGGGGTATCAGCGGCGGCGGACGCTTTCGCCGGCCGAGCGCGCCGCCCTGCCCGTCCTGGCGCGGGGCGCGGCCATGCGTTTCTTCCTCACCCGGCTGAATGACTGGGGCGCGACCCCCGCAGGCGCCCTGGTGCGGCCCAAGGACCCCCTGGAATACGAGCGCAAGCTCGCCGTGCATCGCGCCGCCGCAGCCGACGGCCTCGCCCTCTTCGGAGACTCCTGATGGATCCGCCGGTGGTGATCTTCACGGACGGGTCGTGCCGCGGCAATCCCGGTCCCGGAGGATGGGGAGCGGTCCTGATCTTCGGTGAGCAGGAGAGGGAGATCTGGGGCGGCGAGAGCCAGACCACCAACAATCGCATGGAGCTCACCGCCGCCATTGAGGCGCTGGACGCCCTCAAACGCCCTTGCCGCGTCGAACTGCACACCGACAGCCAGTATGTGCGCAACGGCATCACCCAGTGGCTCTCCCTGTGGAAGGCGCGGGGCTGGCGAACCATGTCCAAGGGCGCCGTGAAGAACGAGGATCTGTGGCGGCGGCTCGACGAGGCGCGGCTGCGTCACGAGGTGGACTGGCGATGGGTCAAGGGCCATGCCGGCCACGAGCTCAACGAGCGGGCCGATGGTCTTGCGCGTCGCGGACTGCTGGAGGTGGAGGCGGCGGCCCGACGATGACCACCGGCTTCACGACGATCCATGGGCGCCGACTGCCAGCCGCGGCGGCGTCTGGCTGTCAGATATTGATCCCGCCGCCGACGATCAGCACCTCGCCGCTCACGTAGTCGCTCTCGGGGATGCAGAAGAGGTAGACGCCGCCAGCGGCCTCCTGGGGCGTGCCGGCCCGTCCCAGAGGAACCATGGTCCGGAGCGCGCCCAGCATGGCGCCCGGAACGCCCGTCTGAATCGTTTGCCCCTCGATCTCGAAGCGCGTATCCGGATCGTCGTTGGGCTTGGTCAGGCGCGTCTGGATGAAGCCGAACGCGACGCAGTTCACGCACACCTTGTAGCGGCCCCACTCCTTGGAGAGTGTCTTGGTCATCCCGACCAGGGCCGCCTTGGCAGAGGAATAGTTCACCTGGCCGGCGTTGCCGTTGGTGCCGGCCATGGACGAGATGTTGACCACCTTGCGGATCACCTCGCGACCCTCGGCCGCCTCCTGCTTGTGGAACAGGCGGATGGGCTCGGCGGCCGCGCGCAGGATGCGAAACGGCGCCAGCACATGCACATCGAGCATGGACTGGAACTGCTCGTCGGTCTGCTTCTGGATCACCGCGTCGCGCGTGTAGCCGGCGTTGTTCACGATGATGTGGAGACCGCCGAACTCGCCGATCGCGGTCTGGACGAACCGCTCGCCGAAATCCTCGGCCGTGACATTGCCCACGCACGCCGTCGCCTTGCCGCCGGCCGCGCGGATCGCGGCGACCACCTCGGCCGCCGGGGCCGCGTCGATGTCATTGACGACCACGCTCGCGCCCTCGGACGCCAGCTTCAGGGCGACCGCGCGGCCGATACCCCGTCCCGATCCCGAAACGATGGCGACCTTGCCTGTCAGCGTGCTCATGTTCCGGTTCCCGATGTGTCCGTCAGCGCCACCATGGCCTCGCCGTCCAGGGTCTGCAGGCCCTCGCCGGTCCACGCGCCTATCTTGAGCCTGGCCAGGCGCTCGCCCGACTCTTCAAGAATCTCCACCACCTCGCCGCGGCAGTGCACGGTGGCGTGCAGGGGCGTGATCGCCGTGAAGCGGGCGCTCCAGCGCCGAAGTCGATCCTGCGGCGCCCAGCGGGTCAGGGCCTGGGCGAGGTAGGCCATGGAGAGCATGCCGTGGGCGAAGACGTCGTCCATGCCGGCCGCCCGGGCGTAGTCGCTGTCGATGTGCAGGGGAACATAGTCATTGGAGGCGCCGGCGAAGAGGGCCAGGGTGGTTCGCGTGATGGGACCCTGGACGTGCTCGGCAAGGCGGTCGCCGACCTGCGCGGACGCGAATGTGGTCGGCGCCTTATCCATGACGCACCACCGTGACCACGCTCATCTCCGCGCAGAGTTCGCCGGCGCCGTCCACGGCGCGCGTGTCCTGGACGATGAATTCCAGGGCGCCCCCGCGCTTTTCATAGATGTCGCGGGTGGTCGTGGTGAGGGTCAGGCGGTCGCCGGCGTGGATCGGCCGGTGATAGGCGAAGGATTGCTCGCCGTGCAGGATCCGCCGCATATCCACGCCCATGCCGTTGTCGGGATCCAGCACGCCGCCACGCCGGGCGGGCGCGGCCAGGGCCAGGGAGAAGAGCCAGGTCGGCGGCGCCGGAAGCGACGGATGGCCGGCCGCACGCGCCGCATCCTCATCGAAATAGATCGGGTTGGTCTCTCCCGTGGCCCTGGCGAAGAATTTGAGAAACCCCGCCTCGACGTCCACCATGCGTGGCTCGGAAACGACCCCGATGTGCTTCTCGCGATCGATTGCCACCGATCAGCCTGCCTGACCGTAGAGAGTGACCACGCAGGCGCCGCCAAGACCCAGGTTGTGCTGGAGCGCATGTCGCGCGCCCTCCACCTGACGCTTGTCGGCCGCTCCCCGCAGCTGGCGGGTGAGTTCGAAGCATTGGGCGAGCCCCGTGGCGCCCAGGGGATGGCCTTTGGAAAGCAGGCCGCCTGACGGATTGGTGACATGGCGCCCGCCATAGGTGTTCTCGCCGTCGCGGATATATTGCTCGGCGCCGCCTTCGCCGCAGAGACCCAGGGCCTCGTAGCTGATGAGTTCATTGGGCGTGAAGCAGTCGTGCAGCTCAACGACCTCGATCTCGTCAGGCCCGATCCCGGAGGCCTCATAGACCTGGCGGGCGGCGTCCCTGGTCATCTCATAGCCGATGACCTGCATCATGGAGCGACCCTCGAAGGCCTCGGCGAAATCGGTGGTCATGGCCTGGGCGACGATCTCCACCGAAGCGTCCAGATTATGCTTCGCCGCGAAGGCGGGTGACACGAGCACGGCCGCCGCCGCGCCGCAGGTGGGCGGGCAGGCCTGGAAGCGGGTGATCGGGCCGTAGAGATGCTTGGAGGCCATGACCTCCTCCACGGTCAGGGGATCGCGAAAGAGGGCCAGGGGGTTGTTGGCCGCGTGCTGGCGAGCCTTGACGGAGATCAGGGCGAAGGCCTCGTCGGTGGCGCCGTAACGGGCTTGATAATCAAGGCCCCCGCCGCCGAACTGCTGGGCGGCCATGGGGGCGGTCTCGTCCCAGCCCTGGATCTCCGCCTGCTTGGCAAGCTGCAGCTCAAGGGTGCGCTTGCGATCGTTGAACGTCATGCCCAGCGCGCCGGGCATCATCTGCTCGAAGCCCACCGCCAGCACGCAATCGGCCGCGCCCATCTCCACCATCTGCCGCGCCAGATAGAGGGCGGTCGAGCCGGTGGAACAGTTGTTGTTGACGTTGACGATGGGAATGCCGGTGATCCCGACGCGATAGAGCGCCGACTGGCCGGCCGTGGAGTCGCCATAGACATAGCCGGCGTAGGCCTGCTGGACCTGATCGTAGGTCACGCCTGCGTCGGCGAGCGCCAGGCGGACGGCCTTCTCGGCCATGACGTCCCAGTCCTCGCTCTGGCCGGGCTTGGTGAAGGGGATCATGCCGACCCCGGCGACTCTGGCTTTGCGTGTCATGTCTGTGGTCCTCCGTTTTTGCCGCTGGTCAGAGCGTGCGGGCGATGATGAGTTTCATGATCTCGCTGGCCCCGCCGTAGACCCGGGACACCCGGGCGTCGGCGTAGAGCTCGGCGATGGGATATTCGGCCATATAGCCATAGCCTCCGAACAGCTGCTGGCAGGCGTCGATCACCCGGCACTGGGTCTCGGTCGTCCAGAGCTTGGCCATGGCGGCGGTTGCGGGGTCGAGATCGCCGGCCAGGAGCCGCACCATCAGGGCGTCCACCAGCGTCCGGGCCACGGTGGCTTCGGTCCTGGCGTCCGCCAGCACGAACTGGGTGTTTTGGAAGTCCATCAGCGGCTTGCCGAAGGCCTTGCGCTCGCGAACGTAGTCGACAGTCATGGTCACGGCGCGCTCCATGTTCACCGTGGCGTTGAGGGCGATGACCATCCGCTCCCAGGCCAGTTGATGCACGAGCTGCAGGAAACCACGGCCTGGCGCTTCGCCCAGCAGGCGGGCCTCCGGAACAAACACACCATCGAAGAAAAGCTCGGAGGTGTCCTGGGCGTGCATCCCGATTTTCTCGAGATTGCGGCCCCGCCGGAATCCCTCCGCGTCTTCAGTCTCGACGACCAGGAGGGAGAGGCCCTTTGCGCCCGCCTCCTCGCCCGTGCGCGCCACGACGACGATGAGATTGGCGGTCTGGCCATTGCTGATGAAGGTCTTCTGGCCGCTCAGGCTGTAGCCGCCGTCGACCGGCCGCGCCGTGGTCCGCAGCGCCTGGAGGTCCGAACCGGCGTCGGGCTCGGTCATGGCGATGGCGCCGATCCGCTCGCCGCGGGCCATCGGCGGCAGCCACCGCTGCTTCTGAGCTTCGGTTCCATAGGCCAGGATGTATTGGCCGACGATGGCGGAGCTGACGCTGTTGCCCACGCCGAAGCCGGAGCCCAGTCCGGCGCGGGCCAGCTCCTGGCTGATCACCGCCTCATGGGCCAGGGTGCCGCCGCCGCCGCCGTAGGCCTCGGGAATGCTGGCGCAGAGGATCCCCGCCTGCGCCGCCTTCAGCCACGCCTCGGGGTCTACCCGCCGCTCCTTGCGCCAGCGCGCCGCATGCGGGGTGAACTCGCGTTCGAGGAATCGGGCCACGTGGTCCTGGAGGATCGACAGTTCCTCATCGATCCAGGCCGACGGACTAGGCGACATTGCGGCCGCGCCCCTGCCAATGGCTTTCGCGCAGCACATGTTTAAGGATCTTGCCGGCGGCCGAGAGCGGTAGGGGCTCGGACCGGAACTCGAGGGATTTGGGGCATTTGTAGCCGGCGATGAGCCCCCGGCAGTGCCCCACGAGTTCATCGCCGGAAACCTGGGCGCCCGGGCGGGTTACGACCACGGCGTGCACGCGCTCGCCCCACCGATCGTCCGGGACGCCAATCACAGCGCACTGGCCAACCGCGGGGTGGCGGGACAGGGCGCTTTCGACCTCGCCCGAATAGACGTTCTCGCCTCCGGTCACGATCATGTCCTTGATCCGGTCCACCACGTAGACGAGGCCCAGCTCGTCCATGCGCCCGCCATCGCCGGTATGCATCCAGCCCCCGCGAAGGGCCTCGCTGGTGAGTTCGGGCTGGTTCCAGTAGCCAAGCATGAGGCCCTCCCCGCGCACGAGGATTTCCCCGACGGAGCCGGGCGCGACCGGCCGGCCCTCGTCATCGCTGATCATCACTTCGGTGTTGGCGATCGCCTGGCCGGCGGCGCGGTGACGGCCCGCCTGGCGATGCTCTCCGAGATGAAATTCCGGTCGCAGGATGGTCGCCGCGCAGGAGACCTCCGTCATTCCATAGGCCTGGAAGAAATCGACCTGGGGCGCGGAGGCCATGAGCCGATCCAGGGTCGTTTCGGTGATCGGGGAGGCGCCGTAGATGACGCGCTCAAGGTGGCCGAGGCGGGAGGGTTCGAAGGCTGGATCGTCCAGGATCATCTGGATCATCGTCGGAACCAGAAGACCGTCGGTGACCCCCTCGGTCTCGATGGCGTCCAGCGTTTCGGCCGGCGAGAAGGCGCCCAGGATCACGGCGGTCCCGCCGGCAAGCATGGTCGCCGTCAGGCCCGCGGCCGCGGCGAGATGGAATAGGGGCGCGACGATCAGGCCACGGCAACCGTCTGGAAACAGGCCCGCGGCACGGATCGCACGGCAGTTTCGCACGAAGCCCTGGTGGCTGAGCATGACGCCCTTGGAGCGGCCGGTTGTTCCGCCGGTGTAGAAAATCCCGAAGAGGTCTTCGCCTCCGCGGTCCACGGCCTCGATGGGAGCGCCGGCGAGCACGTCTTCATAGTCCAGCCAGCCTTCCGGCGCCGGGGCTGACGCCGCCCAGACCGGCGAAAGGGACTTCGCGCGATCGCCGACCAAAGCGAGGGTGAGCGCATCCGCCCCATCGCCGACGAAGATCGCTTTTGGCGTGCAGTCGCCGATGGCGTAGCTGTTTTCCTCGGCGCTCCAGCGCGGATTGAGCGGCGTGATGACCGCGCCCACCCAGGGAATCGCCAGGTAGAGCTCCATGTAGCGATCGCTGTTGGTGGACAGCACCGCGACGCGATCGCCCGGCTTGACGCCCAGGGAGCGCAAACCCCCCGCGAGTCGGGCGGCCCGATCGAGAATCGTTCTCCAGGTCTGCCGCCGGCCTTGGAAGATCGAGGCCGTGGCGTCGAGATCGCGAAGGGCGCGCGTTATGTCGCCGACGTAGCTGGGCCTGTCCCGTTCCATGGAGGTCTCCCCGCCGCGCCCGTTAGCCGAGGCTCGACGTCCTCCGACGTAGCAATGTTACCGGTGAGTAGCAAGAACTAAGAGGTCAGAGCCGCGGCGCCAGTCCCGCCGCCAGTTGGTTCGCGTAGATCTCGGCGACGGCGGCGGGCGCCAGGTCCCCGTCGTCGCGGTGCCAGCGGCCGATCCCGTTGATTGCGCCGCCCAGCATGAAGGCGGTGAGGCGCAGATTGCAGGGCGCGATCGACCCGTCGCGATGGCCGGCGGCCAGCAGCGTGCGGATCTGGCGGTCCACCGCCCGCTTGCCTTCCCGGATCCGCGATATGAGCGGCTCGCCCAGATCGGAGTCGTTGAGCTGAACCAGGCAGCGGCCGAAATCCGTGGCGACGACTTCCGCATAGCCCCGCAGCATCTGTTTGAGTTGGTTCAGTCCCGAGGCATGGGCGTCCGGAGGGCCGAATGCCGTGATCTGATCCAGCGCGCGCACCACTACGGCGGCGATGAGGTCATCCTTGCTGGCGGCGTAGTAGTAGAGCGTGGGCTTGGTGACGCCGAGCCGTTCGGCGATCCCGTCCAGGGATGTGCGGTGATAGCCGTTCTCGCTGAAGGCCCGCGCGGCCGCGTGGAGCACAGCCTCCAGCTTTTCCTCGCGCTCCGCGGTCCGATCCCGTCCCTGGGCCCAGGGCGATCTGGCCGGCTTGGTGTTTGAGGGCATGTCGCTCCCGCCAGACTCCATCGAACGCCCGCTGGAACAGCCCAGCCGAGTCTCTCAATCGATGTCCCGTCTGCCGCCTTGTAGCCCACAAACCCGCAGAACCGGAACCGTGGTGAAAATTATCCTACCGTCCAGTAACTTGGAGCCTGGCGAGCGGGC
>Ga0302196_10005866_pt1 | contig 10924 bp, 9 predicted proteins | sample II_Bog_N1_3_FD_198794 | JGI IMG/M metagenome (GOLD analysis project Ga0302196, IMG submission 198794) | Peat permafrost microbial communities from Stordalen Mire near Abisko, Sweden - II_Bog_N1_3 | ecosystem: Environmental > Terrestrial > Soil > Wetlands > Peat | place: Sweden: Abisko, Stordalen...
CCGGTGGACCCGGCGATCGTGGTCGTGGTGACCGACGGCCGGTCGGTCGTGGTGGCCGACGGCCGGGCGGTCGGGGTCCCGCAGGCGGCCAGGGCGACCGCCGCCACGGTCACCAGCGCCGCCACGAGCGTGGCGGACCACCCGGGGCGGGGCGGGCGGGCACCGGGGGCGGTCGCCATCCCCCCATGCTCGCACCGGCCCGCCACCGGCACCGGGCGCGGGCGGCGTTCCCGGCGCCACGGGCCGGAGGTGCCCCTCAGCGGGGCTCGGGGACCAGGTCGATCGCCCCGCAGGGGCACTCCTCCACGCAGATGCCGCACCCCTTGCAGAAGTCGAGGTCGAACTCGTACCCCCGGCCGGGACCCAGCTTGATCACCGCGTTGTCCGGGCACACCCCGAAGCAGTTGTCGCACTCGAAGCAGTTGCCGCACGACAGGCACCGCCGGGCCTCGAACAGGGCCTCCTCGTCGTCGAGCCCTCCGACCACCTCGTCGAACGTGGAGCGGCGGCGGACAGCCTCGAGGCGGGGGCGGATCGTCCGGGGGGCGTCCTCGTAGTACCAGGTGTTCAGGCGGTCGGCCGTCGCCACCGGTCGCTCGGCCGGGTGGCCGGGCTCGCGCCCGTCCAGCCAGGCGTCGACGGCGGCCGCCGCCCGGCGTCCCTCCCCCACCGCCGCGGTGATGGTGCGCTCACCGCCCACCACGTCGCCGCCGGCGAACACCCCGGGGTGGCCGGTCCGCTGGTCGGCGTCGACGGCCACCACCCCGCCGTCGGTCCGCACGCCGGCCACGCCCTCGAGCAGGGACAGGTCGGCGTCCTGCCCCAGGGCGAGCACCAGCGAGTCGGCCTCCAGCTCCTCGAGCTCCCCGGTCGGCCGGGGGAACCCGTCGGCGTCGAGCTCCATCCGCTCCACCACCAGCCGGCCGCCCTCCACCCGACTCACCGTCGACAGCCACCGCATCCTGACCCCCTCGGCCAGGGCGTCCTCCACCTCCTCGTCGTGGGCCGGCATCCGGTCGCGGTTCCGCCGGTAGACGACGACCGTCTCGGTGGCGCCCAGCCGCTCGGCGGTCCGGGCGGCATCCATGGCGGTGTCGCCGCCGCCGTAGACGACCACCGTGCGACCCAGGACCGCCGGGCTCCCGTCCTCCAGGCCGTGGAGGAGCGACACGGCGTCCACCACCCGTCCGGCGTCGCCGGCCGGGATCTCGGCCCGACGCCCGCGCTGGGCCCCCACGCCCACGAAGACGGCGTCGAAGCCCTCCTCCAGCGCCCGGGCGGCGTCGGTGACCGGGCTCCCCATGACCAGGGTCACCCCCATGGCCTCGATACGGGCGACCTCGGCGTCCACCACGTCCCGGGGCAGCCGGTAGGCCGGGATGCCGTAGCGCAGCATGCCGCCCGGGAGGGCGGCCGAGTCGCGGACCTCGACCTCGTGGCCGGACAGGCGCAGGTGGTAGGCGGCCGACAGCCCGGCCGGCCCGGCCCCCACCACCAGCACCCGGTGCCCGGTCGGCGGGGCGGTCACCGGCACCGTCCACCCCTGCCGGACGGCGCGGTCCCCCAGGGAGCGCTCGACGGCGTTGATCCCCACCGCCTCGTCGATCTGGGCACGGTTGCAGGCCGTCTCACACGGATGGAAGCAGGCCCTCCCCATCACCGCCGGGAGCGGGTTGACCTCCATGATCCGCCGCCACGCCCCCTCGCCGTCGCCCTCCTCGGCCAGGGAGAGCCACCCCTGGATGTCCTCGCCGGCGGGGCACCCCTGGTTGCAGGGCGGAAGGCGGTGGACGTAGACGGGGCGCTCCACCCGCCACGAGCCGGTCTTGTTGGCCAGGCTCGACCCGACGTCGAGCGTGATGGCGAACGGGTTCTCCCTCACGACCCCTCCTCCCCGTCCGGGGCGTCGAGCAGCCCGTAGCGGGCGATGGTGCGGTCGGCCATGGCCTGCAGCCGGCCCACCACCTCCGAGGCGGCCACCGCCCCCGTCTCGTCGAACAGGTGGGCGAAGCGCCTCTGCGGCCGGAGGTACTGCTCGACCGGCACCTTCCGACGGATGGGCGACACCCCGGTGACCTCACCGTGCTCCGCCTCGAAGACGGGGAACAGCCCGGTCTGCTGGGCCAGGCGGGCGAGCCGGATGGTGTCCTTCGGGGCGGCGCCCCACCCGAGCGGACACGGCACCAGCACGTGGAGGTAGCGGGCACCGTGGAACGTCATGGCCCGCTCCACCTTGGTCTCGAGGTCGAAGAGGTCGCCGACGGTGGCGGTGGCCACGTACGGGATCCCGTGGGCCATGGCGATGCGGGGCATGTCCTTGCCCTGGCCGAAGGGGTTGCCCGGCTCGGCCCCCACCGCCTCGGTGGTGGCGGTGCGGGCGGCGGGCGGCGTGGCGCCCGACCGCTGGACCCCGGTGTTCATGTAGGCCTCGTTGTCGTAGCAGACGAACAGCACGTCGTCGTTGCGCTCGAACATCCCCGACAGGGCGCCCATGCCGATGTCGACGGTGCCACCGTCGCCGGCCTGGCCGACCACCCGCACGTCCGCCTTGCCCTGCACCCGGAGGGCGGCGGCCACCCCGGTGGCCACCGAGGGGGCGTTGGCGAACAGGGAGTGCAGCCAGGGCAGGCGCCACGAGGTCTGCGGGTAGGGCGTGGAGAACACCTCCAGGCAGCCGGTGGCGTTGACCGCCACGGCCTGCCCGCCGGTGGCGCGCATCACCGCGTCGAGCACGTAGCGGGCGCCGAGGGCCTCGCCGCACCCCTGGCAGGCCCGGTGGCCCGAGGTCAACGAGTTGGTCCGGTCCGGATCGGCCTGGGCGGTGCGCTGGTCGGCCCCGAGCAGGCGGTTGCCCACCGCCGAACTGCCCACCTGGTAGAAGCGGACCCGGGACCGGGTGGGCGCGCTCATCGGCCGTGGGGGGCGACGAGGCCCAGGTCGGCGAGGACGTTCTCGGCGGGGGGACCCGACCGGCGGTGGGCGGCCATCCGCCCGAGCTCGGCGTCGACCACCTCGGTGTTGAGGTCGCAGAAGACCACCGGGGCCATGCCGCCGGCCATCGCCTCCAGCAGGAGCGCCCGCAGCGACGCCGCCCGCACCGGACGGCCGCCGAGGCCGGCCACCACCGTGTGGACGGGGACCGGACGTCCCCGGAGGGCCAGGGAGACGTCGGCGGCCAGCACGCCCCCGAACCCGGTGCTGAACGCCTTCTCCACCACCACCACCCGCTCGGCGCCGGCCAGCGCCCGGTCGATGGCCTCCCCGGGGAAGGGCCGGAAGCACGACACGCCCAGCACGCCGACCGCCTCGCCCTCGTCGCGCAGGCCGTCGACCACGTCCTTCAGGGTGCCGAGCACCGAGCCCATGGCCACCACCACCGTCCGCGCCCCCTCGGTGCGGTAGGGGTGGACGAGCCCGCCGGCCGGCCGACCCAGCACCCCGGCGTTCCGCCCGGCCAGGACGGGGATGACCTCGAGGGCCCGGGCGAGGCGGGCGTGGGCCAGGTACCGCACCTCGGTGAACGCCTCCGGACCGACCATGGCGCCGATGGACACCGGGTCGTCGACGTCGAGGACCTGGCGCGGCACGTACGGAGGGACCAGCTCGTCCACCTGGGCCTGATCGGGCAGGTCCACCGCCTCGAAGGCGTGGGTGAGGATGAAGCCGTCCATGCACACCATGACCGGGACGGAGAGCTCCTCGGCCAGGGCGAAGGCCAGGACGTGGAGGTCGACCGCCTCCTGGTTGGTCTCGGCGAAGAGCTGCACCCAGCCGGCGTCGCGGGCGGCCATGGCGTCCGAGTGGTCGTTCCAGATGTTGATGGGGGCGCCCACCGCCCGGTTGGCCAGCGTCATGACGATGGGCAGCCCGAGCCCGGCGGCGTTGAACACCGCCTCCATCATGAACAGCAGGCCCTGGCTGGCGGTGGCCGTGTAGGCCCGGGCGCCGGCGGCCGACGCCCCGATGGCCATGGACATGGCGGCGAACTCGGAGTCGGCGTTGATCGACTCGCACGGGGCCAGCTCGCCCGTCTTCACCAGGACGCCGAGTGCCTCGATGATGTGGGTCTGGGGCGAGATGGGATAGGTGGAGACGACCTGGGGGCGGCAGAGCGCCACCGCCCTCGCCACCGCCCGGGAGCCCTCAATCTGCTGCAGCACGTTCGAGCTCCTCCTCTTCCTCCTGGGTGACGTGGAGGTAGGCCGCATCGGCGGTGGCCACGTTCCGCTCGCCCACCACGCCGGGGAAGCGCCGCCGGAAGGCGCCGGCGATGGCCTCCATCGAGACCAGCCCGGTCAGGGCGGCGAACCCGCCGAGCAGCGCCGAGTTCGGGGTGGCCCGTCCGAGCAGCCGGCGGGCGAGCTCGGTGGCCGGCACCGTCAGCAGCCGGTCGTGGCGGAACCGGGCGGTGAGCTCGCCGAGGCCCTCCTCGTCGAAGGTGGCGGCCGAGTTGAGCAGCACGTAGCCCTCCGGGCGCAGCCCGGTGAAGAGATCGACGGAGTGCACCAGCGTCGGGTCCTGGATGATGAGGGCGTCGGGCTCCACCACCGGCTCGCGCGTCCGGATGGGGGCCGGACCGATGCGGCAGTAGGCCTCGACGGGGGCCCCCATGCGCTCGGAACCGAAGCTCGGGAAGGCCTGGGCGTGGAGCCCGTCCTCGAAGGCGGCCACCGACAGGAGCTCGGCGGCGGTCACGGTGCCCTGGCCCCCCCGGCCGTGGAGGCGGACCTCGAACACCCCCCGGGGGAACGGCCCCTCCCCTCCGTGGGTCGCGACGGTCACGGCCGTGGCGCCCCGCCGACCTTGACCGTCAGCTCGGCCAGGCGGCTGGCGTAGCCCCACTCGTTGTCGTACCAGCCGAGGACCTTGACCAGCCGGCCCCGGACCATGGTCATCCCCGAGTCGTAGACGCACGAGGCCGACGAGCCGACGATGTCGGTCGACACCAGGTCGTCCTCGGAGTACTCGAGCCGGCCCACCAGGGGACCGGCGGCGGCGGCCGCCCGGAAGGCGGCGTGGACCTCCTCCACCGAGGCCGGGGTGCGGACCAGGGTGACCAGGTCGGTGATCGAGGCGTCCGGCACCGGCACCCGGAGGGCCAGGCCGTCGAGGTGCCCGTCCACCGACGGCACCACCTGCCCGGTGGCCCGGGCGGCCCCCGTGGTGGTCGGCACGATGTTGACGGCGGCCGCCCGCGCCCGGCGCGGGTCCTTGTGGAGGGAGTCCACCAGCCGCTGGTCGCCGGTGTAGGCGTGGACGGTGGTCATGAGGCCGTCCTCGATCCCGAAGGCGTCGTCGAGGACCTTGACGAGGGCCGAGAGGCAGTTGGTGGTGCACGAGGCGTTGGACACCACGAGGTGGAGGGCCGGGTCGAACCCGTCGTCGTTGATGCCCATCACGAAGGTGCCGTCGGCGCCCTTGGAGGGGGCGGACACCACCACGCGGGGGGCGCCGGCATCCAGATGCCCGGCGGCCTGGTCGCGGGCGGTGAACCGGCCGGTGGCCTCGACCACCACATCGACGCCCAGCGCGCCCCACGGCAGCGCCTTCACCTCGGGCTCGGCCAGCAGACCGACCCGGTGGTCACCGAGGACGAGGTCGGTGCCGTCCACCTCGACGTCGGTCGGGAAGCGGCCGTAGACGGAGTCGCGGCGGAGGAGCTTGGCCAGCTGCCCGGGTGGGGCCAGGTCGTTGACGGCCACGATCTCGAAGTCGTCGGCGGTCTGGGCCATGCGCAGCAGCGCCCGTCCCATCCGACCGAACCCGTTCACTCCGACACGAACCGTCACGGCCATCCTCCCGGTGTTGGCGCGCCCTGCCCGACCGGCGGGCGGGGTCTCAGGGGACAGCCTGTACCGGGGGGGTCCCGATCCACTAGGGGCCTAGGTCACAACCTGGCAGGGCCCCGGAGCGGCGTCGCCGGAGCGGTGTCGCCGGGCCCGGGAACGCACGTCCGCCACGCGTCCGTGCCCGGCCACCGCGCCCCCGCGCTCGGCGGCGGTGCGCTGGCCGGGCCGCGGAGGCCCGCGCCTACTGGAGGCTGAAGGTGGCCGACGAGGTGATGGACGACTTGCCGGCGGCCTCGGGCAGGCCGATGACCGCGTTGCTGAGCGAGGCGATCAACCCGGGGCACGTGGCGGACGGCTGGATGGCCGGCACCGTGAAGGCGTTGGCCACCAGCTTGCCCGACAGCGTCGACAGCGACGAGCCGGCCAGTGGCGATCCGGTGAGCGACCCGCTGGTGCCGGTGGTGAAGGTCGGCGTGAAGGGCCCGACCGAGCAGGTGAAGCCGAGCAGCTTGACGCTCGCCTTCACCGTCAGCGGCAGGGTGGTGTTGAAGGCGATGCCCGAGGTCGCCGGGGCCACGCTGAGGCTGCCGGTGGCGTTGCCCACCACGGTGATGGTCGACGGCAGGTTCAGCAGCCCGAAGAGCGACACCGACGTCGGGTTGAAGGTGAAGTTCGAGGCGTTGATGCCGTAGGTCAGGCTGGCGAGGTCGACGAGCCCGCAGGCCGAGCCGGTGAGCCCGCTCCCGGACAGGCCGCTCCCGATCTTGACGGTGCCGCCGCTCAGCGCGCCGCTGAACGGGATCCCCGGCGTGGTCGGGCAGGTGGCCGGCGCCGGGGTCGTGGTCGAGGCCGAAGCCGGCGATGCCGAGGCGAGTGCGGTCCCGGCCGCCACCCCTCCGATCAGGGCCAGGCCCACCCCCAGGGACGCGAGACGACGTGCGGTGTGACGGAACATGGCAACTCCCCCATTGGATGCAGCGGCCCCCGCCGCTGACTGGTGGGTAAGTTACCGACCGGTAGCCCCGGTGCCTAGAGGGTTTTCCGGGGAATTCGGCCCAGACTCGCCCCACGCGGTGGGGTGGCCGCGGGGCGTGGCGATGGACCCGTCCGGGTGGGGGTCGGGTGGGGGTAGAGCCCACGCCGACCCGGGGACGCGCCGACGGCCGGCCCCGCCCGTGACGAGTGCGTGTCACGGGCGGAACCGGTCGGGCGGCCGGGAAGGCCGTGCAACCTCCCGGAACCGTGGGTCAGGACACCCTGACCGGCGCCACCATCGCCGCCACCGGGGCGGGCTCCGCCGGGGTGCCGGCGTCGATGCCGTCCACCGGCGCCTCGGGGTCGAGTTCGTGCTCGATGGGGGCGACGATGGTGGCCGACTGCGGCTCGGTGCGCTCGAGGTCCCGACCGATCTCGGCCAGGATCCCCGGCCGGCGACGGCTGACCACCACCAGCCACACCGCCCCGACCGCCAGGTAGGCGGCGAAGAGGTACGGGAAGATCCGCACCGGGTACGGCGGCACCGGGTAGAAGCTGCCGATGGTGGGGACCAGCAGCAGCACGAAGGCGAACACCGCCATCACCACGTTGACCGGCCGGAGCTGGCCGAGCTTCCGGAGGTACACCGGGGCCGCCACGGTGATGAGGAAGTAGGCGAGCAGGAAGCCGAAGGCGGCCAGCGTGCCGGCGTCCCCGAAGGTGGTCAGCGGGTTGGTGAAGATCTCCAGCACCATGGGCACCGCCACGATCATCCCGAGGTAGACGGTGATGGCCACGTGCGGCGTGCGGTTGTGCTCGTGGGCCCGGCCCAGGTGGCGCGGGAGGATCCCGTGCCCGGCCATCGGGTAGATGATCCGCGAGCCGGCGTTGAGGCACGACAGGGTCAGGGAGAAGAAGCTGGCCATGGCGCACAGCGACAGCGGCACCTTGAAGAACGGCACCCCGTAGAGGTTGGACAGCACGTTCAGGGGAGCGGCGATGGCGCTCAGGGGCGTCGAGTAGTTCCGGGTCCCGTAGACCTCCACGTAGCTCATGAACACGAAGAAGGCGCCGGCGATGATCAGGCTCCACCGGACCGCCCTCGGCACATTGTGGAGCGGGTTCTTGGCCTCGCCACCGAGGGCGGTGGCGCTCTCGAAGCCGACCAGGGAGAAGATGCTGATCACCACGCCGAGGCTCAGGCCGTGGGCGCTCATGCCCTTGAGGGTCAGCTGGTCGGTGTCGACGCTGAACCCGTGCTTGAAGAGCACCACCATGGAGAGGGCCAGGATGCACACCATCGACAGCGCCTCGATGAACAGGGTGAGCACCGAGGAGACCCGGATGTCCCGGTAGGCGATGAACCAGCAGGCCCCGGCGCTGATCAGGAACAGGAGGACGGGCGCCACCGTCACGTGGATGCCCACCGCGTCGAGGAGCTGCTGGGCGAAGACGGCGAACCCGGCCAGCCCGGCCACGCCGATGAACAGGTACGACCAGATCAGGGTCCACCCGGAGAACACGCCGGCCGTCGGGCCGAGGCCCCGTCCGGTGTAGGAGTACATGGAGCCGGGGGCGGCCGACCGACGGGCGAACTGGTTCAGGCACGCCACCACGAAGAGCAGCATCACCGTGCCGAAGAGGTAGGTCAGCCAGGTGCCCTGCCCGGCGTCGGCGAACGCCAGGGGGATGATCAGGACCGCCGTCATGGTGGGCGAGATCAGGGCGATCGACTGGGCCAGCACGGTGGGGAAGCCCAGCGCGTCGGCCCGGAGCCCGGTCGATTTCACTGTGGTGTCCGGGGGTGTCCCGGTGGTGGTCGTGGTCATCGTGATCGATGCTCCTTTCGTCGCATGTGCGACCTCCAACCGCGTGCTCCGGTCTCCAATTGTCCAAATAGCAGACGCTCGTTGAACCGATTCACTCGTAAAATCGGTACGCTCTGTACCTCAATTGGAGCGTAGATAGTTCGTGTATCGTCCGGATATCCTCGCTGTTAACAGCCTGTAACATCGCCTGGTGAACGGCGATATCTGCAGTATATTTGTGAGAGAATTGCAAACGTCGCCTCTACAGTATTTGATCTTTTTTGATCAAATCCGGAGGCGCGTATTTACAGACTGCGGACCCCACCGACCCGTTGCCGGCGGTCGTGCGCCGGGCGGGTCGGGGGTCCGTCAGGGGGCGTTCGGGGGCCGGGGTACCGGGTCGACGACGGCCCCGGGGCGTCAGGCCGCCGGCGGCACCGTCGGGTCGAACACCCACTCGGGGAACGACTGGTCCCCGAGCAGCAGGTCCTCGTAGAAGGCGCCGAACGGGCGCTCGGGATGGGCGATGGCGATCTCGAGGACCCACCGGTCGGCGTGCAGCTCGAAGGGCACGTCGGCGATCGACCCGTCGTAGTGCGACGAGTGCGGGTAGTCGGAGAGCCGGTGGCCCGAGAGGTCGAAGTTCAGCTTCCACCCGAGGTCGGCGGCCGTCCGGTCGGCGAAGGCGTAGAGCTCGGTGCCGGTGACGCCGGCATCGAGCCAGTGCGCCCGGACCGTGTCCCAGATGGTCCGGACGTCGCGCTTGGCCCGGTGGTGGTCCGGGTCGCCGCCGACCACGAAGGTGTCGCCGGCATCACCCTCGCACCCCTCGTAGATCGGCCCGATGTCCACGAAGAAGAGGTCGTCGGGTCCGAGGACGACCCCGGGCTCGGAGCGCTCCATGAAGTCCTTGGTGGTGTTGCTGCCGAGGCGGACGATGATGTGGTGCCAGCCGCGGCGCATCCCGAGGGAGGAGAGGGTGGCCCGGGCCAGGGCCTTGGCCTCCTCCTCGGACATCCCGACCTCGACCTGGGAGGCGATGGCGTGCACCGCCCACCGGGTCCGGTCACGGACGGTCATCAGGGCGTCGACCGAGAAGGTGGGGCCGGTGGCCTCCAGCTCGGCCAGGGTGTCGGTCAGCTCGGGGGTGGTCGTCATGGGGGCCTCCGTCGTCAGGGGTGGTCGGGTGGGTGGGCGTGGGCTAGCGGTGGATGGCCGAGAGGCTGCGGGAGTCCTTGGCCGCCAGCATCAGGATCTCGGTCGGTCCGCCGACCGCCCCGAGGCGGTGCGGCCGGTCGGCATCGAAGTGGGCGCACTCCCCAGGCTCGAGGAGGTGGGCGGCGCCGTCGTACTCGAGCCGGAGGGTGCCGGTGAGCACGTAGAGCCACTCCTCCCCGCGGTGGCGGGCCGGGGTGGACGCGGCCCGGTCGGGGTCGATGGTGATGCTGAGCGCCTCGAGGATGGACGAGCCGGGGAAGCCGCTGCGGGCGGTGATGACCAGGCCGTTGGCCTCGTGGCCGGGCTCGTCGCCCACGGAGACGGACAGGGGCGGACCCTCGTGGTCCTCACCGAGGAGGGTGTTGACCGAGACACCGAGCGTCGACGAGAGGTCGAGCAGGGCGGCGATGGAGGGCTGGCGCTCGCCGGACTCGAGCCGGGAGAGATGGGCCTTGGACAGCCCGCTCGCCTCCGACAACTGGTCGAGGGTCAGGCCCCGCCGGTCGCGTGCGACCCGGAGCCGCTCACCGATGGACGCCAAGGTGGCCTGGGATGCCATGGGGCGACTGTACGCCGGTGTTGCCTCAGAGGCAACGCCTGTTGCCAGAGTTAACCGAGGCGAAACAGAGGGGGCATCACGGGCGCCCGACCAGCTCCGGATCGTGGAGCTGACCGACCACCAGACCGGCGAACCGGTCGGCCACCGAGTCGCGGGTGGGGGCCAGCGCCGCCAGGGCGGACTCGGTCGCCACCCCGATGGCGTCGGGGTCGGCACCGGCCGACCGGGCGTCGTCCCCGAAGGCGTCGAGGAAGGCGTCCACCGCCGGTCGGTCGACCTCGAGGTGGAACTGGAGCCCCCACGCCCGCCCACCGACCCGGAAGGCCTGGTTGGGGTAGCGGGGACTGCGGGCCAGATGGGTCGCCCCGGGGGGGAGCTCGAAGGTGTCGCCGTGCCAGTGGAGGACGGTGGGCCGGGTCGGGAGCCCGGCGAGGAGCAGGTCGTCATTGGCCGCCGGCGTCAGCTCGACCGGGGCCCAGCCGATCTCCGCGCCCTCGCCCCCGGCGTGGACCTCGCCCCCGGCGGCCACGGCCAGCAGCTGCGCACCCAGGCACACCCCGAGCACCGGGACCTCA
>Ga0302196_10005872_pt1 | contig 10919 bp, 11 predicted proteins | sample II_Bog_N1_3_FD_198794 | JGI IMG/M metagenome (GOLD analysis project Ga0302196, IMG submission 198794) | Peat permafrost microbial communities from Stordalen Mire near Abisko, Sweden - II_Bog_N1_3 | ecosystem: Environmental > Terrestrial > Soil > Wetlands > Peat | place: Sweden: Abisko...
CAAGACGAGGGCGTGGGTGAAGCCCGCCGCCAGCGCCGCGCGGGCGCCGGCCAGGACGGCGCTGCCCTTCCCGCCGTTCGCCGGCTGCACGATCACCCGCAGGCCCGGGTCCGGGTCGGCCAGGAGGGCCTCGTGGCTCGCGTCCGTGCTGCCGTCGACCACCACCCACACGGGGGCCCAGTGCGCCAGCGCGTCCCGCACCGTCGCCGCGAGCAGCCGGCCCGGGTTGTAGGCGGGGATCAGGACCAGGTGGGTGTGGGAGCGGTTCATGCGCGGGGCGGGCCGCCGAGCACCTCGCAGATTCGCTTCTCCACCGCGCGGGTCAACTCCCCTGCGGGCCGTCCGGGCTCGTAGGGCCACGCCTCGTCGAGCGAGATCGTGATCCGGACCGGGATCACCGCCGGGGCCGGCCACCACGGGCGCCCCTTGATGCCGACGCCGGTCGAGCGGATGACGAGGAGGCGGACGGGGGCCCGGGCGCGGTCGGCGATGAGCGCGAAGCCCGGCTTCATCCGTCCGACCGGGGTCCCCTCCGGGGTCCGGGTCCCCTCCGGGAAGATGAGGAGCGACCGGCCGGCGGCCACCTTCTCGGCGGCGGCCCGCATGAGGTCGAGCCCGGTGTCGCCCGGCACGTAGCCGGCCATGACCGCGGCGGGGCCGACGGCGGGGTTGCGCATCAGCGCGGACTTGAAGATGCAGACGGCATCCGGCAGCCGGGACAGGATCAGGGTCGCGTCGATCAGCGACGGGTGGTTGGCGATGTAGACCGTGCCGGCCGGCAGCGGCTCCTCGCCGAAGCCCACCCACTCGACGAGGACGGTCTGGCTCGAGCGCAGCCAGCCCTCCCAGGCGACAAAGAGGCGCCGGATCGTGCGGCGGACCCGCGGCGCGTAGGACTCGCGGGCCGGCAGGAGGCGCATGAAGGCGCAGACGACGTTGAGGGCGAGCCCGACCGACCCGAACACGACCCAGGACAGGTAGTAGACGAAGACGCAGCGCAGGCGGGAGAGGCGGGCGCTCACAGCGGCAGGAAGTTGAACCAGTCGTAGGGCCGCTCCCGCAGGTGGGCGTCGACCCGCCGCAGGAAGTCCTGGAAGTGCGCGCGGGCCCGGGCGAGGGCGGCGTCCCGCCGCTCCCCCGCCCCCGGCTCGAAGGCCGGCGAGACAAAGACCATGGACTCGCCCGGGCCGTGGGCGGTGCCGAAGGAGAGGATGACCGGCCGGCCGAAGATGACCGCCAGGTGGTAGATCGTGAAGGGGAACACCCGCTCGGCCCCGAGGAAATGGAAGCGCTCGCTCCGCGCGCTGTGGTCGGCGCGGTCGCATTGCAGGGCCACCGCGTCCGGCCCCGCCCCCGCCTCCTTGAGGGCGAAGAGCAGCTCCCCCGGCTCGTTCACCCAGACGAAGTTAAGCAGGTTGCCGAACCGGGCGGCCAGGGCGTCCGTGTCCCGGGAGTTGCCGACCCGCAGGCGGATGATGTGGACCCGCCGGCCCTCCTGGCCCGCCAGCATGAAGCCGGTGAGGTCCGAGTCGCCGATGTGGAAGGTGCCGAGGAGCACCGGCCGGCCGTCGGCCAGCCAGGCCGAGAACGCCTCGCCGCCCGGGGCGAGGAGGCAGCGGTGCGGCCGGCCGTTCGCGACCCGCAGCCGCACCATCAGGGCCTCGCAGACGGCGAAGAAGTGCCGGAAGACCTCGGTCCGGCGCGGCTCCCGGGCGAGGACGACCCGCAGGTATTCCCGGGAGTAGCGGCGCTGGACCGGCATAGTGGCGACCGCCACCCAGGTCCCGATCCGCCGGACCGGCCGGAACAGCGCCTCCGGCAGCAGCCGGTCCAGGGCCTCGAGGGCGCGGTAGCCCCAGGAGGGGCCGGGGTTGCGGGTGGCCGGCGAGCCTGGCGCGGTCACCGCCATTCGAGGTCGAGCCTCCAGCCCGGGGCGACCGGGCCGGCAAAGGGCGTCCGGCGGTGGAGGAGGTCAAAGAGGGCGGCGAGGCCGAGGGAACCCGTGCCCTCCGCGCGGGCGATCCGGAGCCGGGCGAGGCAGCCCGGCTCCTCCGCCCGGGTGAGGGCGGCGGCGAAGGCGAACGTGCGGTCGCTGGCCAGCCCGTGCTCGAGGAGCCAGGTCCCGCGCTCCTCCCCGCCGCAGAGGACCGCCCGCTCGGCGGTCGAGAGGAGGCTCGCCCGCAGGGCGTGGAACGCGAGGAGCGACGCGCCGGACAGGGGCAGGAACTCGCGGACCGGCCGCTGGCGGCCGATCATCAGCTGCTGGACGCCGCTCGGGTGGATCGAGGTCTGGAAGAGGGTCGGGCTCGGGGCGGGGAAGCTGTCGAGGAACCCCTCGAGGGCGCAGCTCTCCGCGTAGGCGGTCGCATAGACGAGGGCGTCCTCCTCGCCCGGCTCGAGCGGCTGGAGCGCGCTGCCGACCAGGAGCCCCAAGGTCGTCATCCGGCGGGTGGCGCCGGGCGGGAAGTTCCCCTTCAGGCGCTCGCGGATCGCCGCCGGGGCGGGGTCCACGGCGTCCTCGGTCACGAGCTGCTGGAGGAAGCGCTCAAGCATGGCTGAGGAGGAGGGCGGCGTGCGCGCCCCCGAAGGCGTTGCTGGCGCAGACGACGGCGTCGTACCCGGCGGTGGCGAAGGGCGCGAAGGCGACCTCGGCCGCCATGGGGCTCCCCGGCCCGGCGATCGTGCCCGGGGCGCGGCCGCCGCGGATCGACTCGGCGGCGATCGCCAGCTCGACGAGCCCGCAGCTGCCGAGCGTGTGCCCGAGATGGCCCTTCCAGCCGACGATGGGGGCGTCCGGGAAGGCCCGGGTGGCGGCCGCCAGCTCCATCCGCCCGGCCTCCAGGGTCCCGGTCCCATGGCCCTTGAACCAGACCCGCCGGCCGGCCGCCGCCCGGGTGACGCCCGCCAGGCACCGGGCGAAGCCCGAGCCGTCCGCCCGGTTGGACGTGAAGTGGTGCATCTCGTTATAGAGGCTCTGGCCCTCGAGCCGCCAGTCGCCGCGGTCCCGGGTCACGAGCGCGAAGGCCGCGCCGTCGCCGAGGCCGATCGCTCCGGCCCCGCGCTCGCGGTACGGGGCCGGGAACGAGGCGTTGAGGATCTTGAGCGCGTGGAACCCGCCGGCGACAAAGGGGCTCAGGAAGTCGAAGGAGAGGACGAGGGCCTCGTCCGCCAGCCCGGCGGCCACCACCCGGGTGGCCTCGAGGAGGCCGAGGTGGGCGGAGACGCAGGCGTGCGAGAGGATCGAGACGTCCGGGCCCCAGCCGAGTTCGAGCCGCAGCTGCTCCGTGCAGGTCGGCGGTGCCCCCCAGACGGCGAAGCGCGGGTCCCCGGAGCGGCGGAGGGCATAGAGGCCGCCGACCCCGAAGTTGCTGCCGGTGACAAAGACCGGCCGGCCGGGCGCCCCCCACCCCTCGCCGGGGACCTGGTCCCGGAGGAGGCGGATCGGCGCCAGCCAGGCCGGGGGCACCGTCTCATCCAGCGCCCGGTCCGGCATCAGCGCCATCGGGACCGGCTCGCCGCCCTCGCGGCCGAGGACCGCCACCGGCCGGAGCGCCGTCTCCCCCCGCAGCAGCGCTTCCCGCGTCGCCGCGGCGTTCCCGAAGGGGGTGATGCAGCCCAAGGCTGCGATCCGGACGGTGGGGGCGGCGTCGGCCATGCCTCGCGTCGGCCGGGCCGCGTCAGGCCGGCAGCCGGGACGGGTCCCCGCGCTCGCGGACAAACGCGGTCAGGGACGACACGCTGGACAGCGCCACCCGGGCCTCCTCGCTGCTGGAGATTTTGATCCCAAACTCCTTCTCCAGCCGCACCACCAGCTCCAGCGCGTCGATCGAGTCGAGCGAGAGGCCGCCGCCGACCAGGGGCTCGTTGTCGGGGATGTTGGCCGGCTGGATGTCCTCGAGGCGCAGCGTCTCCACGATCAGCTGCTTCAGGCGGACGGAAAGGGGATCGGGCATGGGTAAGGGGGATGTTGCGGCAACGGGCCGCCGCCTATCAACCTGTAAAGGAGCCGGCGGGGACGATCACGTGGCAGACGTTGCTCCCCCCGAACCCGCTGCTGTTGGAGAGGATGCGCCCGGGGGAACGGACCAGGGCGGCCCGGGGCAGTTCCAGCCCCTCGCACTCCGGACCCGGGAGGACGAGGTGCGGGTTGCCGGGGACAAACCCACCGGTCAGCGAAAGGACGCCGAAGGCGGCCTGGAGCACCCCGGAGAGCGAGAGGCCGTGGCCGGTCAGGGCCTTGGTCGCCGTCACCGGCGGCCGCAGGCCCCGGCCGGCGAAAAGCCGCCCGAGGGCCACCGCCTCGGCCCGGTCGCCGGCGGGGGTCGAGGTCGCGTGGGCGCTCACGTGCCCGATGTCGGCGGCCCCGATCCGGGCGTCGGCCAGCGCCCGCTCCATGGCGAGGAGGAGGCCGGTGCCCTCGGGGTGCGGGGCGGCGACGCTGTGCCCGTCGGCCGACTGGCCCCAGCCGGCCGCCTCGGCGAGGGCCGGCGCCCCGCGCCCGGCGGCGGTGGCCGGGACCTCGAGGATGAGGGCCGCCCCGCCCCCGCCGCCGACAAACCCGTCCCGCCCGGCGTCAAACGGCCGCGAGGCCAGCCGGGGGTCCGACTGGCGCGAGAGGGCCCGCATGTGGGCGAAGGGCAGGAGCGAGTCGGCGTTCAATTCCTCCGCCCCGACGACGATCGCCCGCTTGATCCGCCCGAGGCGCAGGTCGTCGATCGCGTAGCCGAGGGCGTGGCTCGAGGAGGCGCAGGCCGAGACGAAGCCGCAGACGGTGCCGGTGATCCGGTAGTGGGCGGCCAGGTTGAAGTTGAGCGTCCCGGCGATCGAGCTGACGACCCCCAGCGGGTTGCCGCGGACCCCGCCGACCGCGCGCATCTGGGCCAGGTTGTGGTGGAGCAGCATCGCCGAGCCGGCGGAGGCGCAGTAGAGCCCGGTGCCGGGGTCGTCGGCGACGTCGGCCGGCCGCAGCCCCGCCCGGGCCAGCGCCTGCTCGACCGCGCAGAGGGCGTAGAGCCCGTGGGGCGCCAGGCCCCGGAGCACGTCCTTCGGGAACGGGTAGGCGGCGGGCCAGGACCAGTCCCGCCAGTTGGGCGAGTCGACTTGGAACCCCTTCACCGTCCCCGCCACCTTGACCGGCAGGCCGGGGTTGCCGAGGAACTCGACCGGCACCAGGCCGTGGCGCCCCTCCCGCAGGCTCGCCCCCGCCGTCGCCGCGTCGTTGCCGATCGGCGTGATCACGCCGAGACCGGTAATAACGGGGTTCACGCCGCAGGGGTCTTGGTCGCGAGGTTGCGGATCACGCAGGCCCGGAGCTCCCCGATCGAGCGGACCTTCAGGAGGTCGTCATTGCTGATCGTGAGGTCAAAGAGGTCCTCGAGGAAGAAGACCAGCTCGGCGACGGAGACGGAGTCGTAGGCCAGGTCCTCGACCAGGCGGCTCTCGTCGGTGACGGCCGGCAGCGGGCCGCCGCGGGCCGGGCAGTAGTCGACGACCGCCGCGATCACGACCTCCTGCACCGCGACCGGGTCGCCCTTCGTGCGGTAGCGCTGGTAGGCCTCGAGCACCTCGGCGGGGAAGCGGGCCAGGGCGGAGTTGGGCTTGGGCACGGGGGACATGCTGGGGTCAGGCCTTGGCGGCCGCGGGGACCGCGGCCAGGGGGGCGGCGGGCTCGGCGGCCGGGGACTTGAACCACGTGCGCCAGCCCTCGCGCAGCTCGAGGAGGAGCCACATCGCCAGCTGCCCGGCGACCCGCGGCAGCAGGCGGCGGTTGAGCTCGTAGCTGATGAAGCCGAAGTAGCGCCCGGAGTTGCGGCGGCCCCAGGTGCCCCGCTCCATGCGGGACTTGGCGATCGCCGCCAGCCGGCGGTTGTAGAGGCCCATCAGCTGGCCGGCCGCCTTGCCGCCCTGCGGCGCGAAGGCCGGGATCTCGAGGGCCGAGTTGCCGCTCGCGAACGGCCGGGCCACGACGCCGATGTAGTAGTGCCCGAGGTCCAGCCGGAAGGCCAGGGTCATGAGCTCGTGGTCGCCCATGTAGTAGTACTTGTCGCGGTAGATGGCGTCGAACCACCGGTCGTGCGAGGCGGTGAAGTTGGCGTTGTGGCGGGCGACCCGCTCGGCGACGTTGCGGCCGGACAGGCAGCTGTCGACCAGCGCCGCGGCCGCGCTGGCCGAGAAGCTGATCCAGTCCATCCCCGGCGAGTAGAACGGGTCCATGAAGGCGGCGGCGTCGCCGACCAGGACAAAGCCGTCGCCGGCGTACCGGGTGCTGCTGTAGGCGCAGTTGCGCCGGAAGTGCACGTCGCCCTCCTGGAAGGTGGCGCCCTCCAGGAGCTCGCGGGCCATCGGGTGGGCGACCAGGAACTCCCGCAGCCGGTCCCCGATCCTCGCCCCCTCGGGCAATTCGGTGATCCGCTGGTCGTAGACGATCCCGACGCTCATGTCCCCGCCCTTCAGCGGGATCCACCAGGACCACCAGCCCTTGCCGCAGATGTGGTTGGTGGCGGTGTAGCGGACCGCCTTGCACCGGGCGGACCACTTGGGGTCCCGCTCGGCCAGCTCCCGCGAGTCGAGGTTCTTGACCCCGTTCCAGCGGCTCCAGCAGGCGGCGATCGGGTGCGCGGTGTTGGTCTTCAGCCAGCCGTTGCGCCGCCCGAGGATGGCGGCGACGCCGGAGGCATCGACGACCCAGCGGGCCCGCGCGGTGCCGCCGGTGCCGTCCTCCCTCGCCCACTCGACCGCCTGGAGGCCGCCCGCGGCCAGGGTGACCCCGCGGATCTTGGCCGGGCGGAGCAGTTCCGCCCCGGCGGCGACGGCGCGGGCCAGGACCTCCTCGTCCAGCACCGAGCGGTCGACCTGGTAGCCGGGAAAGCGGACGTTGTACTTCGGGCCCGTCTCGCTGCAGTCGGCGAGTCCCTTCGTCTTCTCGTTGTAGAACCAGAAGCGCATCCCCTGCTTCACCAGGTGCTTCTCGTTCAGGTGGTCGGTCAGCCCGAGGACCCGGCCGAGGAAGTAGGCGCTCGTCTCGACGGTGGACTCGCCCACGCGCCGCCCGAGCTGGTCGCTCTTCTCGATGATCAGGATCCGCCAGCGCGGGTTGCGGCGGCGCAGGAGGAGGGCCGTCGACGCCCCGGCAAGGGCGCCGCCGAGAATGATCGCATCCCAAGGCGGCTGGTCGTTCTCGCTCATGCCAAGGGCGGTTATGTGACGGTTCCCAGCGCGTGTACAACCGCAATTTTACTCGCGGCCCCCGGGCGCCGAATCACCGTGGAGGGAATGGACAACCCCCTGTTCCGGCGCTGGTGCGCCACCGTCGCCCGCGCCCCCCGCGCGACGGCGCTGGTCGACGCCGCCACGGGAAAAAGGTGGAGCCGCGCCGCCCTGGCCGCCGGGGCCGGGGAGTGGGCGGGCGCCGTGGCGGGGGAGCTGGGGGGGGGCACGGCCCATAGACGCCGGGTGGCCATGTCGGTTCCCAACGGGGCCGAGTGGCTGCGGGTCTTCCTCGGCCTCCTCTCCCGCGGCGCCGTGCCGGCCCCGATCGACCCGACCGAGCCGGAGGAGGCGCAGGTGGCGACCGCCCGCGCGCTCGGCGCCACCCACCTGTGGCGGGAGGGCCGCCTGCACCGCCTCGATGCCCCGCGGGCGCCGCGGGTCCCGGCCGGCGAGTGCCTGGTCAAGGTGACGAGCGCCAGCACCGGCGCCCCGCGGGGCCTGCCGGCCACCTTTGGGCAGATGGAGGCCGACGGCCGGCAGGTCTGCCGGACGATGGGCATCGGCGCCGCCGACGCCAACCTGGCCGCGATCCCCTTCGGCTACTCCTACGGCCTCGGCAACCTGGTCCTGCCCCTCCTGCTCCAGGGCACCCCATCCATCTGCCTCTCGAGCCCGCTGCCCCACGCCGTCGCCTCCGACTGCCGGCGGTTCCGGCCCACGGTCTTCCCGGCCGTCCCGCCGCTCCTGCGGGCCTTGGCCGCCAGCGACCTGCCGCCCGGGGCGCTCTCGAGCCTGCGGGTCGTCATCTCCGCCGGCTCGCCGCTCGACCCGGCGGTCGCCGCCGCGTTCGCGGCCCGCTTCGGCCGGCGGGTCCACGGCTTCTACGGGACCAGTGAGACCGGCGGGATCAGCTATGACCGGGACGGCGCGGCGACGCTCGAGGGCCGCAGCGTCGGCCGGCCCCTCCGCGGCGTCCGGGTCGCCCTCGGCCGCGCCGGCCGCTTCACCGTGCGCAGCGCCGCCGTCCTCGGGCGCGGCGCCTTCTCGCCCGGCGACCGCGCCCACCTGAATGCCGCCGGCGAACTCGTCCTCCGCGGGCGGGCCGACCGCCTGGTGAAGGTCGCCGGGCGGCGCCTGGACCTGGCGGAGGTGGAGCGGGCGCTCCGCGCGCTCCCCGGGATCCGGGACGCGTTCGCCCACCAGGAGCCCGGGACCGCCGGCCTGGCGGCGGCCGTCGTGACGACGCTCTCACCGATTGAGATCCGGCGCCTCCTCGCGCTGCGCCTCGCCCCCTGGAAGATCCCGGGCCGCCTCGTGGCGCTGGCCGATTTCCCGACCTCCGCCCGGGGCAAGACCGACGCCCGGCGCCTGCGTCAGCTCCTGGCGGCGCCGCGGACCGCGACCTCGATCTCGACGTTGAGGGCCGAGCGGCAGATGTCCGCCCCGAGGTAGCTCACGTGGTCGCCGGCCTGCAGGAGCGCGGCCTCCAGGGCCGGCCGCACGGCCGCCAGGTCGGCGGGGTGGCGGAGATAGACCTTGAAGTGCCGGGACTCGCAGGCGCCGGCGCCCAGCCGCTCGCCGATGCCGCAGACCCCGGAGATCAGCCGCAGGTTCTCGAGCGTGCAGGCCAGCTGGCCCAGCGTGTCGCTCGGCGCCACGGTCTCGTGCCCGGTGATGGCCGAGGTGCCGGAGACGAAGGCGTCCCGCCGCTCCCCGCGGTCGACGACGGTCGCCCGCGCGAAGCTGGGCGGCTTGGGGCCGTGCTCCCGGGGGTACTCGTACGCCGGGACCTGGGCCGGGTTCTCGACGTGGCGGCCGGGCACGGGCCCGGCCAGGAAGGCGACCAGGAGCCGGGCCTCGGTCGTGCCGAGGGCGGAGGCGGCGGGGAGCCGGCGCCCGTAGCCGCCGCCGAGCGCGGCCTCGAAGGCCTCCGCGCGGCCGCGGCAGAACGCCTGGTAGTTCTCGAGGCCGGCCCCGCCGTCGCCGTTGATGTCCGGCACGAGGTTCCAGATGCGGTAGAGGTGACGGCCCGCGGCGGCGGCCAAGAGGCCGTCGTAGATCCGCCGGGTCTCGGCCTCGAGCGGTGCCCCGGCCGCCGAGCGCGCATAGCCGAAGAGCCGGCCCGCGCCCGTCCAGAGCGCCAGGCCGCCGGCGGGAGCCGCGGGCTCCATCGCCCCGGCGATCCACTCGCGGTCCGCGCCGGCGAGCAGGGGCAGGCCCGTCGCCAGTGCGCCCGGGTGGCCGCCGTCCGTGTCGCCGAAGGCGAATTCAACCGTCATGCCTAGTGACCCTGCAGGCACCGCGGCGGATCGGACAAGCAATTTCCGGCTTGGTCCGGGACCGCCTCCGCCGATAGCCTCGGGCGATGGCATCGACCGACTGCGACGTGCTCGTCATTGGGGGCGGCCCCGGCGGAAGCACCGCCGCGGCCTTCGCCCGCCAGCGGGGCTTTTCCGTGTGCCTGATCGAGCGGGAGAGCTTCCCGCGCTTCCACATCGGCGAGTCGCTGCTGCCGATGGGCAACGCCGTCCTCCAGGCCTCCGGCGCCTGGCCGAAGGTCGAGGCCGCCGGGTTTGTCCGCAAGTTGGGGGCCGAGTTCATGCTGGCCGACGCCTCCGAGGTGAAGGAGATCGTCTTCGCCGACGGGTACGTCCCCGGCCTCGGGTCCACCTTCCAGGTCGAGCGGGCCAAGTTTGACGCCCTGCTCCTCGAGCACGCCCGGAGCCTCGGGGCGGAGGTCCGCACCGGCACGACCGTGACGGCGCTCGTCGCCGCCCCCGACCACGTGACGGCGACCCTCGCCCCGAAGGGCGCCGAGCCGCGGATGCTGCGGGCCCGCTGGGTCGTCGACGCCACCGGCCGGGAGAACCTCTTCGAGAGCGCGGCCAAGCGCGCCTACGACCCGGCGCCGTTCCCCAAGCGGGCGGCCGTCTACAGCCACTTCGAGGGTGTCGAGCGGGCCTCCGGCCCGAAGGGCGGCAACATCATCATCGTCCGGATCCACGATGGCTGGTTCTGGGTGATCCCGATCAGCGAGACGAAGACCTCCGTCGGCCTCGTGACCTCGATCGGGACGATCCGCGAGGCGGCCGACCCCGCGGCGATCTTCCAGGCCACGGTCGCCGCCTCCCCCGGCCTCCGGGCGCTGCTGGGCCGGGCGCGGCCGGTCGAGCCCTTCCGGGTCACGGCGGACTACAGCTACGTGCGGAAGGCCTTCGCCGGCCCCCGGGTCATCCTGGCGGGCGACGCCGCCGGCTTCTACGACCCCATCTTCTCCTCCGGGGTCTACCTTGCGACCCACTCGGCGCAGCTGGCCGTGGCCGCCATCGCCAAGGCGGACGCTGCCGGCCGGGCGCTGTCGCCGGGCGAGCGCCGGCGCTACACCCGCCGGCTGAAGGCCCACTGCGCCGTCTTCCGCTCCCTGATCGGGGTCTTCTACGACAACGACAGCTTCGCGGTCTTCATGACCCAGAAGCCGCCGCTCGACCTGAACCGCGGGCTCATCTCGATCGTGGCCGGCCACGCCCGACTCACCTGGCCCCTCTGGTGGCGCTTCCGGGTCTTCCTGCTCGTCTGCCGGCTCCAGCGCCACCTGCCGATCGTCAAGCGGATCGAGCACTGCGCCCGCGTCTCGCTCAAGCCGGCGTGAGACCCTGGCTCACGGTCCTGCTGACCCTCAAGGGCTGCGCGCTGGCGCTGATCTGGGGGCA
>Ga0302196_10005875_pt1 | contig 10915 bp, 8 predicted proteins | sample II_Bog_N1_3_FD_198794 | JGI IMG/M metagenome (GOLD analysis project Ga0302196, IMG submission 198794) | Peat permafrost microbial communities from Stordalen Mire near Abisko, Sweden - II_Bog_N1_3 | ecosystem: Environmental > Terrestrial > Soil > Wetlands > Peat | place: Sweden: Abisko, Stordalen...
AGGATCCCGGTCTCGTCGGGGCCGAAGTCGAGCTGCTCGGACAGCAGGCTCGACGACGCCGCCTTGATCGAGGCCAGCGGGGTCCGCAGGTCGTGGCTCACGGCGGCGAGCAGCGCGGAGCGCAGCTGGTTGGCCCGGGCCAGCGAGTCGGCCTCGGCCGCCTCGGCGTGGAGACGGTCGCTCTCCAGCGCGGTGGCCAGCTGGGCGGCGAAGGCGGCCAGGATGTCCCGGTCCTCGGCGGTCAGCCCCGGACCCCGCAGCACCAGCACCTCGGGCCCGGTCAGGGGGAGGGTCAGCGAGCCGTCGTCGGGACCGACCGGTGGTTCCCTGCCGGCCGAGGCCACCGTGGACCAGGTCCCCGGGGACGTACCGGGGACCGTGCGCAGGATGGCGGCCGACTCCTGGTGGAAGGCGACGACCAGCTCGTCGAGCAGGCTGGGGAGGGGATTGCCCTCGGGGGACACCAGGCGGCCGGCGACCCGGGCGAGCATGCGGGCGTCCGACCGGGCCTGGATCGCCGTGGCCGTGCGCCGCGACGCCAGGTCGACCAGGACGCTGACCACGCCGGCGGTGACCAGGAACATGATCAGGGCAAGGACGTCGCGGGCGTCCCCGATGGTGAAGGTGTGCACCGGGGGGGCGAAGTAGTAGTTGGACAGCAGGAATCCGGCGACGGCGGCCAGGACGGCCGGCCACACCCCGCCGATGGCCGCCACGGCCACCACGAGCACCAGGTACGTGCTGAGCGCGGTGGACAGTTCGGCGCGCGAGCCGGCCGACGTCAGGATCACGGTCAGGAGGGGGAAGCCGATCACCCCGAGCAGCACGGCCGCCACCCGGCGGCGGGCCGGCAGCGGGGAGAGCAGCCGGTGGCGTCGCCGCCTCGGCGGTGCCGGCGGTGCCTCGTTCCCGTCCATCGCCTCGTCGGGCTCGTCGTCGAAATGGGCCGAGTCGGTGGCGATCACGTGGACGTCGAGCGCGCCGCCGGCGGCCCGGATGACCGCGTTGATGACCGATCCCCGCACGAACTCGGACACCCGGCTCCGGTGGGTGGCGCCGAGGACCAGCTGGGTGGCGTTCTCGGCCCGTGCCACCTGGACCAGCGCGGGGGCCACGTCGGCGCCGACCACCTCCACGAAGCGGCCGCCCAGGTCCTCCAGAAGGGCACGGTTGCGACGCAGCCCGTCGGTGCCCACGTCGACCAGCCCGTCGTCGGTCCGCACGTGGACACCCACCAGCTCGGCCTTGGTGCGCATGGCCATCCGGGCCGCCCGACGCACCAGCACGGCGCTGCCCGGGGCCCCGGTCAGGGAGACGACGACCCGTTCCTTGGTCTCCCACGCCCCGGCGATGTCGTGGCGTTCGCGGTAGTCGTGGAGCTCCTCGTCGACCCGGTCGGCCACCCACAGGAGGGCCAGCTCGCGGAGGGCGGTGAGGTTCCCGGTGCGGAAGTAGTTGCCGAGGGCGGCGTCGATCCGCTCGGGCGGGTAGACGTTGCCGTGGGCCAGGCGTCTCCGGAGGGCCTCGGGGGCCATGTCGACCAGTTCGATCTGGTCGGCGGCCCGGACCACCGGGTCGGGTACGGTCTCGTGCTGCACGACCCCGGTGATCCGCTCCACCACGTCGTTGAGCGACTCGAGGTGCTGGAGGTTGATGGTGGAGATCACGTTGATCCCGGCGTCGAGGAGCGCCTCGACGTCCTCGTAGCGCTTGGCGTTGCCCGACCCCGGGATGTTGGTGTGGGCGAGTTCGTCGACCAGGACCAGGTCGGGGTGGCGGGCCAGCAGGCCGTCCAGGTCCATCTCCTGGAACGTCTGGCCCCGGTAGTCGACCGTCCGCCGGGGGAAGATCGGAAGGTCGCGGATCTGGGCGTCGGTCTGGGGACGCCCGTGCTCCTCGACCCAGCCGATGACCACGTCGGTGCCGCGCTCCTTGCGGCGCCAGCCCTCGTTGAGCATGGCGTAGGTCTTGCCCACCCCGGGGGCCGCCCCCAGGTACAGCCGCAACTTGCCGCGGGCCACGGTCGCCCTACCGCGCCGGTGGACGGCGCTCGTTCACGCCGGTCCCCGACGATCGGGCGCCAGGTCCTGGCGGGGCACGGTCACTCCCGGGTCTCGCATCGGGACCAGGCTAGCCCCGCCCAGTCTCCGGCGAGCTGCCGGGCGGTCCGCCCGGCGTGCCCGGCGTCGATCAGGCCGACCAGGTCGTCGCCGGTCCCGGGGAGCGCGAGCCGGCGGTCCCGGTGTCGACGGCGTGACCGGATCCCTCGGTGGCGGTCATGCGGTCCCAGGCCAGGACGGAGCCGACCATGAGCGCCAGGAAGGTGATGATGGCGGCGAGGTAGAGGACGTCACCCACGTGCTGCTCCTGTCCGGTCGTCGGATGTCACCTCGCCACCGTCGCGCCCGGGGGAGCCGGGTGGAAGTGCCGTTCGCGGGCCTGTTACGGCCGGGTCCGGGATCTTCACGGGGTTGTTACGCGGCGGGACGGAGTCGGCGGTTCCCCGGATGCGGGACTCGGGCGGGCCCCGGGGGGGCGGACACCCGGCACCGGGAGGCGTCCACGGGGCGGACACCTGGGTTCCCCCCGCCCGGTGGGCACCGACACCGTATGGTTTCCGGGGAGCCCGGTCCGTCCCCGGACCCCGGCGCGTGAGGAGGGTCGATGACCGACACGATGTGGGCGTACCGGCTGGTGGCGTGGGGGGCCCCGCCCGAGCTGGTCGAGGTCCCGGTGCCCCGGCCGGGACCGGGGCAGGTGCTGGTGCGGGTGGCCGGCAACGGGCTCTGCCACTCGGACTTCACTATGGGGGAGCTGCCGGGGGAGATCGCCGAGGCGCTGGGCTGGTCGATGCCCTTCACCCTCGGCCACGAGGTCGGTGGCCGGGTGGCGGCGTGGGGCGCGGGGGTGGCGGGACTGGCGGAGGGCGACGCCGTGGCCCTGCGGTCGCCGGCGTCGTGCGGGTCCTGTTGGTACTGCACCCGGGGCCAGGACAGCGCCTGTGCCGGCGGGCTGGTCGGCCGCGGCTACGGGCGCGACGGCGGGTTGGCCGAGTACGTGCTCGTCGAGTCGGCCGGGGACGTGCTGCCGCTGCGGTCGGTCGACCCGGTGCTGGCCGGCCCGCTGACCGACGCCGGGGCCACCTCGTACCACGCGGTGCGGCGGGCCCTGCCCCGGCTGACCCCGGGGACGACCGCCGTGGTCATCGGGGCGGGCGGCCTCGGCGCCTTCGCCATCCAGTTCCTGAAGGCCATGACCCCCGCCCGGGTGGTGGCGGTGGACAACGATCCGGCCCGGCTGGAGGTGGCCTCGGCCCGGGGCGCCGACGACGTCGTGGCCGGGGTCGACCGCGGGACGGTGGGCCGGCTCCACGCCGTCACCGACGGGGGCGCGGCCGCCGTCCTCGACTTCGTCGGCATCGACGAGACGATCGCCGCCGGACTGGCCGCCGTCCGCCCGGCCGGGATCTACGGCCTGGTGGGCGCGGGCATGGGCCGCTACCGCGGCCAATGGTACGGGGGACTGCCCCGGGACGCCGAGATCTTCACCTTCCAGGGGTCGTCGCGTGCGGACGTGGAGGACGTCCTGGCCCTGGCCGACGGGGGCCGGCTGGTCATCGACACCGAGCAGTTCGCCCTGGCGGACGTGGCCGAGGCCTATGCCGCCCTCCACCGGGGCGGCCTGCGGGGCCGGGTGGTCGTGGTCCCCGGGGGCGGAGGGGACGGGGCCTGACCCCGTGGCCCCTGTGCGGGGCGGGGACGGCACCGGCGGGCCGGCGGCCCGGCGGGCCCACTGGCCCGAGGGCCCACCGGCCCGCGGGCCCGCTGGCGCAGGCTTGTGACCTCCGGCCCTACAGCGCGTCGCCGGGACTCCGTAGCGTGAGGGCAGAGCGGTTGGCGTACCGGGGCCCGGTCGTGCAGACCGGGGGCCGGCATCCGTCGCCGATCGTCCGCCCACGACCCGGAGGCCCCCATGACCCTCACCGAAGATCCCCCTACCGCCACGACCGACGCCCCCTACGTCGCCCCCGGGCAGCCGGGCAGCATCGTCGAGGTCAGGCCGCGCTACGACAACTTCATCGGGGGCACCTGGGTGGCGCCGGTCAAGGGGCAGTACATGACCAACGTCAGCCCGGTCACCGGCCAGGTCTTCTGCGAGGTCGCGCGCTCCACGGCCGAGGACGTCGACCTGGCCCTCGACGCCGCCCACGCGGCCCGGGAGGCCTGGGGCGAGACGTCGCTGACCGAGCGGGCCGCCGTGCTCAACGCCGTCGCCGACGCCATCGATGCCAACCGCGAGATGCTCGCCGTGGCCGAGACCTGGGAGAACGGGAAGCCGGTGCGGGAGACCCTGGCCGCCGACATCCCGCTGGCCGCGGACCACTTCCGGTACTTCGCCGGCGCCACCCGCTCCCTCGAGGGGCGCACGACCGAGATCGACCGGGACACCGTCGCCTACCACTTCCACGAGCCGCTCGGCGTGGTCGGCCAGATCATCCCGTTCAATTTCCCCCTGCTGATGGCGGCCTGGAAGATCGCCCCGGCCCTGGCCGCCGGGAACTGCACGGTGGTCAAGCCGGCGTCGCCGACGCCGTGGTCGATCCTGAAGCTGGCCGAGGTCATCGGCGACCTGGTCCCGCCGGGGGTGCTCAACATCGTGACCGGGCCCGGCGGCGAGATCGGCAAGGCCCTGGCCACCAGCCCCCGCATCGCCAAGATCGGCTTCACCGGCGAGACGACCACCGGTCGCCTGATCATGCAGTACGCCGCGGAGAACCTGATCCCCTCCACGGTCGAGCTCGGTGGCAAGTCGCCCAACATCTTCTTCGCCGACGTCATGGACGAGGACGACGAGTTCCTGGACAAGGCCATCGAGGGCCTGGTCCTCTACGCCTTCAACAAGGGCGAGGTCTGCACCTGCCCGTCGCGGGCGCTGATCCACGAGTCGATCTACGACCGGTTCATGGAGCGGTGCCTCGACCGCATCGCCCGGATCCGCCAGGGCAACCCCCTCGACCCGGCGACCATGATCGGGCCGCAGGTCTCGACCCAGCAGATCGAGAAGATCGCCAGCTACGTGGACATCGGGCTCCAGGAGGGGGCCGAGTGCCTGATCGGTGGGTCCCGGGCCCACATGGAGGGCGACCTCGAGGGGGGCTACTACTTCGAGCCCACCGTGCTCAAGGGACACAACGAGATGCGCGTGTTCCAGGAGGAGATCTTCGGCCCGGTGCTCGCCGTCACCACCTTCACCGACGAGGCCGACGCCCTCCGCATCGCCAACGACACCCTGTACGGCCTCGGTGCCGGGGTGTGGACCCGGAACGGCAACGTGGCCTACCGGATGGGCCGGGCCATCCAGGCCGGGCGGGTGTGGACCAACTGCTACCACCTGTACCCGGCCGGCGCCGCGTTCGGTGGGTACAAGATCTCGGGGGTCGGCCGGGAGAACCACCAGATGATGCTGGAGCACTACTCGCAGACCAAGAACCTGCTGGTGAGCTACAGCACCGCGCCGCTCGGCTTCTTCTGAGCCCGGTGGACGCGGCCACCGTCCCGGCCGGCGACCCGCCTGCCGGCCCGACCACCGAACCGGCCACCGGCCCACCCGCGGCCCCGCCCACCGACCGGGTCGGGGCGGAGCCGGGGGTGGTCGCCTCGCCCGAGGCACTGGAGGCCATCGCCGACCTGGTCGGCCGGCGCGGCCCCGTCCTGTTCTTCCAGTCGGGAGGGTGCTGCGACGGCAGCCTCCCGATCTGCTTCGAGGACGGCGAGTTCGTCATCGGCGGTCACGACGTGCTGCTGGGGCGGGTGGGCGGCTGCCCGTACTACATCGACCACCGTCAGTACGCCGTGTGGAAGCACACCCAGCTGATCCTGGGCGTCGGCGAGGGCGATCCCGAGGGGTTCTCGCTCCCCGCCGGGCCGGGCCGCCACTTCGTGATCACCTCGCGGGTCCTCGGGGCCGACCCCGACCGGGGCTGACCCGGGAGCCGCCGGGAGGCGGCGGGGGCCGGGCCGGGACCACGGGCCTCCCATCCCCCGGCTGCGACCGATCGCGCCCCGTTAGGCTCGGGAGATGGCGCGAGAAGTGGTCACCGGGTACTGCTGGCCGCAGTCGGTCCTCCCCGGTGGCCAGGTCGGGCTGCACCTGTCGTCGTCCAGCGGGCGGCCGGTCCGGGTCGAGGTGGCCCGGGTGGGTGCCGAGCGCACCGTCGTGTACCGCTCCGCCGGGGTCGCCGCCGACGAGCACCCGACGCCGGCGGACGCGTCCTCCCACGGGTGCGGGTGGCCGGTGGCGCTCACCCTCGACGTCGGTGCGGACTGGCGGTCGGGGTACTACGAGGTCCTCCTGGAGATCGACGTGGGCGACAAGGTGCGGCGCGACCGGGCGTTCTTCGTGGTGCGGCCCCCCTCCGGCGCGCGGGTGGTCGTGGCGCTCGCCACCAACACCTGGCACGCCTACAACGACTTCGGGGGGACCAACCTCTACACCGGCGGCACCCAGGTCGCCATGCAACGGCCGATGTCCGCCGGCTACCTCCACAAGCCACCGGGCAAGGGCCGACGGGTGACGGGCACGGGCGAGCCCGACCCGCAGAACGCCGCGCACGTCGGCTACATCCAGATCAACCACCTGTCGGGGTATGCCGGGTCGGCCGGCTGGCCGGACTGGGAGCACCCCTTCCTCGCCTGGGCCGAGCGCGAGGGGTTCGAGATCGGGGTGTGCACGAACGCCGATCTCGAGGAGCACCCCGAGGTGCTCGAGGACGCCCACCTGTACCTGTCCGTCGGCCACGACGAGTACTGGTCCCGGGGGATGCGGGACACGGTCGAGGCCTTCATCGCCCGGGGCGGCAACGCCGCGTTCTTCTCCGGTAACACGTCACTGTGGCAGGTGCGGATCGAAGGGGACGACCACGAGGTGATGGTCGGCTACAAGGGTTTCTTCCGGAGCGATCCACTGATGGGCACCGACCGCGAGGACGAGGTGACGACCTTCTGGTCCGATGTCCTCGTCGGCCGACCCGAGAACCGGATGACCGGGGTCACCTTCACCCGTGGGGGCTACCACCGCATCGGGCGCAACGTGACCTCGGGTCTCGGGGGCTATACCGTGCACCGGGCCGGCCACTGGCTCTTCGACGGGACGGGCCTCGGCTACGGCGACGTGCTCGGCGCCGGCCCTACGGTCGTCGGTTACGAGTGCGACGGCTGCGTGTTCACCTACCGAGACGGGCTCCCGTATCCGACCGGTGAGGACGGCACACCCGCGACCTTTGAGATCCTGGGCACGTGCCCCACCCAGCACTTCACCCGCGAGACCGCGCCGCGGCCTCCGGCACCGGGTGAGCCGAGCGAGCTCGAGTACATCGCCTCGCGGGTATTCGGGACCCGTGATCCGGTGGCGATGGAGCGCATCCGCCACGGGCACGCCGTCCTGGGGGCCTACACGAACGAGGCGGGGGCCACCGTGGTGACGTCGGGGTCCACCGACTGGGCCCACGGCCTGGCCGCACGGGACCCCCGGATCGAGCAGTTCACCCGGAACGTGCTGACCCGGCTGGGGTAGGGCCCCTGGCCCGTCCTGGCCCGTCCTGGCCCGTCCTGGCCCGTCCTGGCCCGTCCTGTCCCGTCACGTCCCGGTCGGCGGGTCGCCGGGTCCGTGACTCCTCGGACAGCGGCGTCCCGACCGGGGTGGCCAATGCGGAGGGAGGGGTGTCCGAGGGAGGGGGATTCGAACCCCCGGAGGGTTGCCCCTCGCGGCTTTTCAAGTGCGACCCCTGGGGTCCATCGAGTGGCGTCTAGTGGTCCTGAGCTGGGTATTCTCGGGTTACTGATCCGGAGCGTGCACTCTAGTTGGCCATAGTCCACGTGACTTTATGGCTTGGTTTACGGCTGAGAAGCAACGGCTGTTGTCGCTACATGGTGCCGGTTCGATGCTGAAGATCTTTTCGGAGGTCGGTTCGCATGCCTTCGATGAATGGCTCGCAAAGCCGTCGTGCGTGCTCGGACTCATGACCCCCCAAGGGTTTGGTCGCCGAGGAAGGCGCTCTGGGCGCTGCCATCGTCCGCAGCGACGTCACCAGACAGAGCGAAAAGAGTGTCCGGCCGCCAGGTCGAGGTCGGCGTCCTTTCGTCGAGCCTGATGGGGCCTGACGTCTGCCGCCACGTCGCCTCAGATCTGTGGGCTCACTCCGGCCACGACGTCGGCAACGCTGATGGCGCTCAACTCCTCGAGCAGGAGGGCCAACGCGCGGCGGTCGATCCGGTACAGGGTGTCCTCGAGTCGCACTCCGAATGGGCAATCGATGTTCGGCGAGTGGACGGCCATCAGTGGGCCCTCACCGTTGACCGCCAGCCAGACCTGAGCCAGGTCGATCTCAGCCGGGGCGTGGGCCAGCGCACAGCCGCCATGAGCGCCTTCCTGTGAGCGCACCAGGCCTGCGGCGCGTAGGTGGCCGAGGACCCGGCGCACATGGGCCGGATTGGTTCCCGGGCCTTCCGCCAGGGTGACGGAGTCGAGTACCTGTCCGGGTTCCACTTGCGTCAGGAGACTGAGTAGATGAACCGCCATGGAGAACTGCGTGTTGGTCGGGCGAGCCACGAGAGCATCGTATCAATTGCAACTAGGGCTGTTACAGTTATAATAAACCGTATCCACAGTTGTTACAGTTCTGAACCAAGGAGGTTCTCCTATGTCGACAATCGCGATCATCGGTGGCACCGGCTACGTCGGCGGCCACATCACCACTGAGGCACTCAACCGCGGTCACCAGGTCATCTCGGTCAGTCGCCACGCCCCGTCGGACCCGCCCGCCGGCGTCGAGGTGCGAACGGGCTCGATCGAGGACGAGGCCTTCGTCAGAAAGCTGTTCGCGGACGCCGACGCGGTGGTCATCGCCATTCACGGTGAAGCAGATGGCAAGCCATACCTGGTCGGCTTCGTGCCTTCGTTACTGTCGCTCGCCGCCGAGTACAACACTCGCCTTGGTGTCGTCGGCGGGGCGGGCAGCCTCCACGTTGCCCCGGGTGGGCCGCTATTGCTCGACGTGCCCCAGTTCCCTGAGGAGTTCAAACTTGAGGCGGGTTCACACGTACAGGTGCTGGAGGCGCTGCGGGCGGCCGAGACCGATGCTGACTGGTTCTGCGTCAGCCCAGCCGCCACCTTCGGCGCTTGGGTGGCTGGTGAGCGTACCGGTAGCTACCGAACTGACGATGACGTGATGGTGACCGATGCCGAGGGCAATTCTGCAATCAGCGGCGCCGACTTCGCCATCGCCTTCCTCGACGAAATCGAGACGCCGGCCCATCGCCGGACGCGGTTCACCGTCGGCAACTGACCTCCTGATCGACGATCCCTGACCACTGGCATCGGACCAGTGGTCAGGGTCAGAATTGCGACAGAACAGTCGACTTCGGCACTTCAGAATCATGGGAGTGACCGGCGACTGCCGCCAGCGGTCAGGCTTTCGGAATCAAGCCTTGGAACGCTGCGCCTCGAGGTACACGGGGAATGGAAGGAGCCTTCGCCGTGTTCCATGTACTTGCGCACGCAAGGAAATCGACGATGAGAGGGAGTTGTCACCGTGGCCAAGGACAAAGTGGTGGAAATGGGTCTCGACACATTTGGCGACTTGACCGAGACCGTCGATGGAGGGATGAGCACGCAGGCCCAGTCCGTCCGCGACGTCATCGCCGAGGGAATCTTGGCCGACCAGGTGGGTGTGGACTTCTTCGGAGTCGGCGAGCACCACCGCGCTGACTTCGCCGTCTCCAGCCCGGAGATGGTGTTGGCGTCTATCGCCTCGAGAACGGAGAAGATCCAGTTGGGCTCGGCCGTGACCGTTCTGAGCTCGGACGATCCGGTCCGGGTGTATCAGCGCTTCGCTACGCTCGATGCTGCCTCGAACGGCCGGGCCGAGGTGATCCTGGGCCGGGGGAGTTTTACTGAGTCGTTTCCCCTGTTCGGATTGGACCTCGCTCAGTACAACGAGCTGTTCGAGGAGAAGCTCAACCTCTTCGTGGAGCTCATGGGGGAGCAGGAGGTGACGTGGTCCGGGTCCACAAGGCCCTCCCTTCAGGGTCAGCGAGTCTTCCCGACCACCGAGTCGGGTTCCCTGAAGGCCTGGGTCGGAGTTGGTGGAAGTCCAGAGTCCGTGGTGCGAGCGGCTCACTACGGACTCCCCCTGGTGCTCGCCATCATCGGCGGAGACCCACTTCGATTCCGTCCGTTCATCGACTTGTACCGCCGAGCCCTCACCGAGTTCGGACAGGGGGAACTCCCGATCGCCGTTCACTCCCCGGGATACGTCGCCACAAGCGATGACGAGGCGCGTGAGGAGCTGTGGCCGTACTACAAGGAGGGCCGGGACCGAATTGCGGCCTCGCGCGGCTGGCCTCCGGCGACGAGAGCCGGGTTCGATCAGGAAGCCTCCCCTGACGGCTCGTTGTATGTCGGGTCTGTCGAGACGGTGGCAGCCAAGATCGCTCGGACAGTTGCCTCGCTGGATATTGACCGGTTCGACCTGAAGTACAGCTCTGGCCGCCTGCCCCATCAGAACCTGATGAGAAACATCGAACTGTACGGCACCCAGGTGGTGCCACTGGTCCGCGAGCTCCTGGCAAAGGAATCGGAACTCCTGGCCGGTTGATGTCCAGGTTCGACGGACCGACATAGACAGGTGGACTGGCACTTCGAGCCCCAGGCCGTTGTCTCTCAGGACCTCGGGTATGGAAGCTCGGATGCGATGCAGTCGCGCGTTGCCTGGGCGGTTCTTACTAATTGGCGATGCCGACCGACCGTGCCCTTCACCTTGGTGACCTCGTGGGCGGAGCGATGCAGGCTTACAGTGGCACGGACTCGCCCCGCTCGACCGCATGGTCGGTCACAGACATGATCGACGACTCGGGTT
>Ga0302196_10005887_pt1 | contig 10897 bp, 9 predicted proteins | sample II_Bog_N1_3_FD_198794 | JGI IMG/M metagenome (GOLD analysis project Ga0302196, IMG submission 198794) | Peat permafrost microbial communities from Stordalen Mire near Abisko, Sweden - II_Bog_N1_3 | ecosystem: Environmental > Terrestrial > Soil > Wetlands > Peat | place: Sweden: Abisko, Stordalen...
GAGAAATAGCAATGTCCAAGTTCATGACTCGCTTCGCGAAAGACGAATCCGGCGCCACGGCCATCGAATATGGTCTGATCGTCGCTCTGATCGCCGTTGTCATCATCACCGCCGTGACCACGCTCGGCACGAAGCTGAACAACGCCTTCACGAAGATCAACAACGGGCTGGTCGGCCTCTAAGAGACCTTCCACCTGCGAAGACGGGGGCCGCGGCGAGCAATCGCCGCGGCCTTTCTCTTTTGCGCCCCCGGTTTCCGCGCGCCTGCGTCGCTTTGCCTCCGCCGCCGCGTCGGGGCTCAACCCTTCCTTCACCCCTCCGGAGCGATCCTCAGCCCGGTTGCAACGCGCGTCTCAAACCGCCCATGAACACTCTCCAGGCCGCTCTCCTGTCCGTCTTTCCGGCGCTCGTGATCATCGCGGCGATGACCGACGCGACCAGCTTCACCATCCCCAACCGCATCTCGCTGCTGCTGCTGGCCGTCTATGTGCCGGCGACGCTGCTGCTGGGGCGTCCCATCTCCCAGATCGGCGTCGAGGTCGTTATCGGCGTGGCCGCCCTGATCGCCGGCATGGGCATGTTCGCGGCCGGCTGGATCGGCGGCGGCGACGCCAAGCTGTTCGCGGTCTCGGCGCTCTGGCTCGGCTGGTCGGGCCTGCCCGTCTTTCTGATCGTCACCGCCCTGGCCGGCGGCGCGCTGGCGGTGCTGCTGCTGAACGCCCGCTCCCCGGTGCTCAAGCCCTGGTTCGCCGGCGCGCCGCAATGGTTCAATCGCCTCGTCACGCCGGGCGCCGACGTTCCCTACGGCGTCGCCATCGCCGCTGGCGCCCTGGCTGCGTTCCCGCAGAGCGCGCTGATGAGCGCATTCCACGGAAGCTTTTAAGGAATTTCCAATCTGGTTTAGCGCGTCGTTAACCATGGGCTGACCAAGGTCGAGCAACCCGAAGGGTGTTCTGAGTCGAAGTTCGCAGCCGGTCGAAAGCACTGGCCTCGCGGCGCTGGAGTTCAAGCCGCCGATGGGCGCTAGCCGCATAGTCATTCTCGTGGTCGCCGCCTTCTTCGCGGTGGTCCTGATGTTCGTCGTGCGCGGGATGGTGAGTCACCGCGGCGCGCCGCCGCCGCCCGTCGCCGTGGTCGCGCCCGCCAAGCCGATGACCGAGGTGCTGATCGCCCACCGCGACCTGCCGATCGGCACCCGCCTGGCCGCCGGCGATCTCGCCTGGCAGCCCTGGCCCGCCGACGGCGTCAATCCCGCCTTCATCACCGACGGCGCCGCCAAGCTGCCGCCGGCCAGCGCGACCGACCTGGTCGCCGCCAAGGTCACCGGCGCGGCCGAGGCCCTGACCGGGAGCGCGATGGAGGCCACCTATGGCTCGATCGTCCGCGAACCGATCCTGGCGAACGAGCCGATCATGCAATCCAAATTGGTCCGGGGCGGGGAGGGCGGCTACATGGCCGTCGTGCTCAATCCCGGCGACCGCGCGATCGCCGTGCCGGTGACGGTGGCCACGGCGGCGGGCGGCTTCATCCTGCCGGGCGACCGGGTCGATGTGCTCCAGAGCCACGCCGCCGACGTCTCCAACGGCGGCAAGCCCGGCTTCGTCGCCGAAACCCTGTTGCGCAATGTCCGTGTGCTGGCGATCGACCAGAGTTCGACGCCGACCAAGGGCGCCCAGGCGATGATCGGCGCGGTCGCCACGCTCGAAGTGGCCGCGGCCGACGCCGAGGTGATCGCCAAGGCCAAGTCGCAGGGCGACATAATCCTGGCCCTGCGCGCCTATTCCGACGCCGGCGGCCCGTCCGACCGCGGCGCGGGCGGGGCGCAGAATACCGGCGATGTGCGCATCTACCGCAACGGCCAGGTCAGCGACGTGATGGTGACCCCATGAAGACCCGCCCCCTCCGGCTGATCGGCGCGATCGCCCTCCTCGCCGCCGCCGTCATCGCCGCGCCGGTTCAGGGACTCGCCCAAAGCCTCGCGGGCGGCGAGCTGCGGGTGAACCTCGCCAGCCAGGGCGAGGCTGGCCAGAGCATCGCCATTCCGCGCGGCAAGTCGGCGATCATCGATCTGCCGGTCGACGCGCGGGATGTGCTGATCACCGATCCCAAGACGGCCGACGCGGTGCTGCGCAGTCCGCGCAAGATCTATGTGATGGGCCTGGCGCCGGGTCAGACCGACGCGGTCTTCTTCGACGGGGCCGGCCGCCGGATCCTGGCGCTGAACATCCGGGTCGACCAGGATTTCAGTCCCGTCGCCGACACCATCTCGCGCATCATCCCCGGCGCGCATGTGCAGGTCGAGGGCGTGAACAACAGCGTGGTCCTGTCGGGCGACGTCGCCAACCAGTCCGACGCGGACCGGGCCGTTCAGATCGCCCAGCAGTTCACCACCAAGCCTGAGCAGGTGCTGAACATGATCAGCGTCGCCGGCAAGGACCAGGTGATGTTGAAGGTGCGCATCGTCGAGGTGCAGCGCAGCGTGATCAAGCAGCTCGGCTTCAACCTCTCCGCCACGCTCGGCCAGCTCGGCAGCCCGCAATACATGATCAGTTCGGCGGCTCAGTATGCGGTGAACGGGGCTCTGCTGGGCGGGGTGAGCGGCGGCTACGCCATGAACACGACCCAGCAGCCCGAGGTGATGGCCTACGATCCGATCACCAAGGCCTACGATATCCCGACCGTCTGCCGCACCTGCGACACCGCGACCACCCAGACGACGTCCGGCAGCCGCGGATTGAACCAGGCGAACGCCCAGCTGCAGGCCTTCGAACAGGTCGGCTTGGTCCGCACCCTGGCTGAACCGACCCTGACGACGGTCTCCGGCGAAGCGGCCAAGTTCCTGGCCGGCGGCGAGTTCCCGGTGCCCACCGGCGAGGACTCCACCGGCAAGGTCAGCATCGACTTCAAGCCCTATGGCGTGGGCCTGGGCTTCACCCCGGTGGTGCTCTCGAACGGGCGGATATCGCTGAAGATTTCCACCGAGGTGTCGGAACTGACCAACCAGGGCTCGTTCAACCTGGCCACCAGCTCAAGCTCCTCCCTGACCATTCCGGGCCTGAACGTCCGGCGCGCCGAGACGGTCGTCGAGCTGCCCTCGGGCGGCGCCATGATGATCGCGGGCCTGCTGAAGGAAGAGACCAAACAGGACATCGATTCGCTGCCCGGGCTGATGAACCTGCCGGTGCTCGGCGCCCTGTTCCGCTCCCGCGACTATCAGGAAGGCGAGACGGAGCTGGTGGTGATCGTCACCCCCTATCTGGTCCAGCCGACCAATCCGAACAACCTGCAGACGCCGGCCGATGGACTGAAGATCGCCAACGACGCGGAGACCATCCTGCTCGGCCACATCAATTCGGCCTACCACGCGCCGCCGCAAGCCGCCGCCGCGGCCGAGACCAACTATCAGGGGCCTGTCGGCTATGTCATCGAATAGGCGTCCCGCCGCGACCCGGGTCCTGCTGGTCGCCTCGATCGCCGCGCTGGCGGCCGCCTGCGCGGACGCGCCCAAGGCGCCGCCGCAGCAGGCGTTGGCGCCCTTGACGCCGACCGAACAGTTCCACATCGCGGTGACGTCCCACCCCGACCAGATCCTGCTCGCGCCTCACGCCGACGGCCTGTCGGCCGCGCAGATGACCGCCCTCTCGGCCCTGGTCGACCGCTGGCGCGACGCCGGCGGCGGCCCGATCCAGATCCAGGCGCCCAGCCATGGCGGCGGCGAAGCCTATCGCGCGGCGAGCCTGGTCCAGGCCGAACTGGTCGCCATGGGCGTCGCTGAGGACCGCGTGACCCTCACGGGGTACGACGCGGGCGACAAGGCCGGCGCGCCGATCGTGGTCGGGTTCGACCACTATCAGGCCAAGGGCCCCGATTGCGGCCGCGATTGGGACGGCTTCACCAAGACGTTGAACAACGGTCCGAACAGCAACTTCGGGTGCGCCGTCACCGCCAACGTCGCGGCCATGGTCGCCAATCCGGCCGATCTGGCCCAGGCCCAGCCGCTCGCCCCTGGCGATTCCCAGCGCCGCGAGGTGGTGCTGGGCAAGTACCGCCAGGGCCAGGTCTCTTCCACGGCCAAGGATGACCAGTCCGACGCCGCGATTTCCTCCGTTGTGCATTAGGAGGCGCCTGTGAACAGACCGAGCCCCGATCCGGACGATCGCAACGCCTTCGAGCCTGACGACGACTTCGCCACCGACGCGCCCGATCCCTGGCGCACGCCCCAGGCGCTCGGCCGCGACCAAGCGGACGATCCCTTCGCCAACCTGGACGAGGCGGTCGAACCCTTCAACGCGCCCGGACCGGCCCTGACCGCGCCGGCCATGACGCACAACCCCGTCGGCGACCTGATCGTCGGCGCCCAGGGCGCGCTGGGCGAGGCCAGTGTGCCGCGGATCAGCATCCACATCTTCTGCGAACGCCCCGACACGGCCGCCGCCGCGGACAAGGCCAGCCGCGATCGGCGCATGGCCAAGGCCTCCACCTCGGTGCAGCCCGGCGGCCTCGCGCACGCTGTTCAGTACTATCAGAACCAGCCGACGCCTTCGCTGGTGGTCGTCGAATGCCAGGACCACGGCTCCATCCTGATCGGCCTGCTCGACCAGCTCGCCGAGGTTTGCGATCCGGGCACCAAGGTGATCGTGATCGGGGCGCACAACGACATCGCCCTCTATCGTGAGTTGATGGCGCGGGGGGTCAGCGAGTACCTCGTGCCGCCGCTGCAAACCCTGCAGCTGATCCACGCCATCACCACCCTCTACGCCGATCCGTCCGCGCCCTTCGTCGGCCGGCAGATCGCCTTCGTCGGCGCGCGGGGCGGCTCCGGCTCGTCGACCATCGCCCACAATCTGGCGTATCTGCTGTCGGAGCGGATGCAGACCAATACGGTGATCGTCGACTTCGACCTGCCGTTCGGCACCGCCGGCCTCGACTTCAACCAGGACCCGCTACAGGGCGTGGTCGACGCGCTGCAACAGCCCGACCGGCTCGATCCGGTGCTGCTGGAGCGGATGATGGCCCATTGCACCGAGCGGCTGAGCCTGTTCGCCGCGCCGGCCAATCTCGACGACGACTATGAGATCTCGCCGGAGGCCTTCGAGGAAGTCGCCAGCAAGATCCGCACGACCGCTCCCTATGTGGTGCTGGACCTGCCGCACCTCTGGTCCAACTGGGTCAAGCGGATGTTGCTGGGCGCCGACGACGTGGTGGTCACGGCCGCGCCGGACCTGTCGTCGCTGCGCAACGCCAAGAACATCATCGACCTGGTGCGCCACGCCCGCCCCAATGACGCCCCGCCCTGGCTGGTGCTGAACCAGGTCGGCGTGCCCGGACGCCCGGAAGTGCCGACCAAGGACTTCGCCGCGGCGCTCGGCGTCGAGCCCGCGCTAATCCTGCCGTTCGACCCCAAGCTGTTCGGCCAGGCGGCCAACAACGGCCAGATGATCGACGAGGTGAACGCCCGCTCCAAATCCGCCGAAGGCCTGCAGCGCCTGACCCAGCTGATCGCCCGGCGTGATCCGCCGCAGGTCGCGCGCAAGTCCGCGCTCAGCGGCCTGTTCAAGCGCAAGTAGGGGCAAGGCGTGTTCGGCAAACGTCCCGCGGACGGCGAGAGTGCAAGGCCGGCGTCCGCGCCGCCGCCGCCTGGCGCCGAGCCGATCGCCACCCGCCCGCAGCGGATCGATCCCGCCACGACCAAGCAGGCCCTAGCGCCGGCCGATTCCAAGCCCGCCGGGGCCCAGTCCGCTTCGGATCGGCTGGCCGGCGCCCACGCCTCGCAGAAGGCGTCCGCCAGCGGCGCGGGGCCCAAGGCCACCTCGGCGTTCGAGCAGCTTCGCGCGGCCCAGGGCGCGCCGACCACGGATATCATCCGTGAGCAGAGCGACTACTACCACGCCACCAAGACCACCATCTTCAATGCCCTGATCAACACCATCGATCTGCCGCAACTGGCTCAGCTGGACGCCAAGACCGCGGGCGAGGAGATCCGCGACATCGTCGCCGAGCTGGTGGCGATCAAGAACGTCTCGATGTCGGTCGCCGAGCAGGAGCATCTGGTCCAGGACATCATCAACGATGTGCTGGGCTATGGTCCCCTGGAACCGCTGCTGGCCCGCGACGACATCGCCGACATCATGGTCAACGGCGCGGGCCGTGTGTTCATCGAAGTCGGCGGCAAGGTGCAGCTGACCAACGTCCGCTTCCGCGACAACGCCCAGCTGATGAACATCTGCCAACGGATCGTCAGCCAGGTCGGCCGCCGCGTCGACGAAAGCTCGCCGATCTGCGACGCGCGCCTGCCCGACGGCTCCCGCGTCAACGTCATCGCTCCACCCTTGGCGCTGGATGGGCCCACGCTCACCATCCGGAAGTTCAAGAAGGACAAGCTGACCATGCGCAACCTGGTCGACTATCAGTCGATCAGCCCGGAAGGCGCGCGCGTCCTGGGCGTCATCGGCGCCTCGCGATGCAACATCCTGATCTCCGGCGGCACCGGCTCCGGCAAGACCACGCTGCTCAACACCCTGACCGCCTTCATCGATCCGACCGAGCGGGTGATCACCTGCGAGGACGCGGCCGAACTGCAGCTGCAACAGCCGCACGTGGTGCGCCTGGAGACCCGGCCGCCGAACCTCGAAGGCACGGGCCAGATCACCATGCGCGACCTGGTGAAGAACTGTCTGCGGATGCGCCCTGAACGGATCATCGTCGGCGAAGTCCGGGGACCCGAGGCGTTCGACCTGCTGCAGGCGATGAACACCGGCCACGACGGCTCCATGGGCACCTTGCACGCCAACTCGCCGCGGGAGGCGATCAGCCGCCTGGAATCGATGATCACCATGGGCGGCTATGGCCTGCCGTCGAAGACCATCCGTGAAATGATCGTCGGATCGGTGGACGTGATCGTCCAGGCCGCGCGCCTTCGCGACGGCTCGCGCCGCATCACCCATGTGACCGAGGTCGTGGGCCTGGAAGGCGAGGTGATCATCACCCAGGACCTGTTCGTCTATGAGATCACCGGCGAGGACGCCAACGGCGGCGTGGTCGGCAAGCATCGCTCGACCGGGATCGCCCGTCCCAGGTTCTGGGACCGCGCCCGCTACTACGGCCTCGATAAGGAACTGGCCGAAGCCCTGGATTCGGCCGAATGACGCTCTTGACCATCCTGGTGGCGCTGCTGGCGTTCGGCGTCATCGCCGGGCTGGGCCTGGCGTTCGCCGGGGGCGGCGACAACAGCCGCACGGTCAAGCGCGCCCAGGCGATGACGGCCAACGCCCGGGCCGAGCGGACCAGTCGGGTCAAGAACGCCGCCGCCGACGCCGGCGCGCGGCGCAAGCAGCTGCTGGTCACGCTGAAGGAACAGGAGCGGCGCCAGCGCAAGGCCTCGCTGACCCTCGGCGCGCGCCTGCAGCAGGCCGGCCTGAACGTCAGTGTCCGGACTTTCTGGATCATCAGCGCCTGCGTCGGCCTGGTCCTGGGGATCGTCCCCCTGGTGTTGCACGGCGCCTGGTACATCGCGCTCGGCGTGGCCTTCGTCGGCGGGATCGGCCTGCCGCGCTGGGTCGTCGGCTTCCTCGCCAAGCGGCGCACCAAGGCCTTCACCGAATCCTTCTCCGACGCGATCGACGTGATCGTGCGGGGCATCAAGTCGGGCCTGCCGGTGCACGATTGCCTGCGCATCATCTCGCATGAGAGTCCCGCGCCGCTCGGGCCGGAGTTTCAGCGGTTGGTTGAGAACCTCGCCATGGGCGTGACGATGGAACAGGCGCTCGACCAGATGTTCGAGCGGATGCCGACCAATGAGCTCCGCTTCTTCACCATTGTGTTGTCCATCCAGGCCAAGACCGGCGGCAACCTGGCCGAGGCGCTCAACAACCTTTCCCAGGTGCTGCGCGGCCGCAAGCTGATGCGCGAAAAGATCAAGGCCCTGTCGTCGGAGGCCAAGGCCTCGGCCTGGATCATCGGCTGCCTGCCCCCCGCGGTGATCCTGCTGATCACCGTCACGACGCCCTCCTATATGTCGATCATGGTCACCGATCCGCGCGGCCAGATGATGCTGCTGGGCGGCGCCTTCTGGATGGGGTCCGGGATTTTCGTCATGCGCCGCATGATCAACTTCAAGTTCTGACGGGGATGGCATGAGCATCGTCAGCCTCGTCACCGACCCCAACAACATCGTCACCGCCTTCGTCGGCGCGCTGGGCTTCGCCACCATTGTGACGATCGCCGGCCCCATGCTGAACCGGAACAGCCTCGAGACGCGGATGAAGTCGGTGGCCAACCGGCGCGAGGAGCTGCGTCGACGCTCGCGCGCGGCCCTCAATCAAAAGACCGGCGGGGCGCGGCTGCGCCACACCGACGAGGGGCTGTCGAAGACGGTTGTCGACCGGCTGCAGCTGTCGCGCCTGCTGGAGGATCCCAAGGTGGTCGAGAAGCTGGCTCAGGCCGGCTACCGCGGCCCGCAGCCGGTGACCACCTTCTACTTCTTCCGCTTTATCACGCCGCCGGCGCTGGGCCTGCTGGTGGCCCTCTATCTGTTCGTGATCAACGGCTTCGGCCTGCCGGTCATGTCCAGGGTCTGTTTCTGCTTCGGCGCGCTGGTGCTCGGCTACTACGCGCCCAACCTCTATATTTCCAACGTCGCGACCAAGCGGCGCGAATCCATCGTCGCCGGCTTTCCCGACGCGCTGGACCTGCTCCTGATCTGCGTGGAATCAGGGATGTCGATCGAGGCGGCCCTGCAGAAGGTCAGCCAGGAAGTCGGCGGCTCGTCGATCGAGCTGGCCGAGGAGCTGTCGCTGCTGGTGGCCGAACTGTCCTATCTGCCGGACCGCAGCGCGGCCTATCAGAACCTCGCCAAGCGGACCAACCATCCGGGGGTGAAGTCGGTCGCCACCGCCATGGTCCAGGCCGAGCGTTACGGCACCCCGCTGGGCGGCGCGCTGCGGGTGATGGCCAAGGAGAACCGCGAGCTGCGGCTGGCGGCCGCCGAGAAGAAGGCGGCCGCGTTGCCGGCGCAGCTGACGGTGCCGATGATCCTGTTCTTCCTGCCGGTGCTGTTCGACGTGATCCTCGGCCCCGCCATCATCAAGGTGCAGGACATCATGGGCCATAAGTCGAGCTAGGGGGCTGGCTACTGCTGGCTCCAGACGATGTCCGAACTTCCGACCGGCAGTTCGATGGTCATGCCGTCCTTCGACAACCGCCAATCGGTAAAGCCGACAGCGTCGACGCCTTTGGTGAAGGCTTCGGGGGTGAACATCGGCAGGCCGGCCTGGGTCAGGTGGTAGTAGACCAGAGCCTTCACCCCCGCCGCCTTGGCGATCTCGGCCGCCTCGACCGGGGTGGTGTGGTAGCTCAGGGTGTCCTTCATGATCGAGGCCATGCGCGGATTCCCCATCCGGCCCAGGCCGGCGACCAGCATCTGGGTCATCTGGGCGTTCTGCGCCTCATGGATCAGCACGTCGGCGCCGCGCGCGGCCACCGCCAGCGGTGGCCATTTGATGGTGTCGCCGCTGATCACCACGGAGCGGCCCTTGTAGTCGAAGCGATAGGCGTAGGCCGGCGTCGCGGGGTTGTGATGGACCAGGATGGCGGTGACCCTCAGCCCGTTCTCGGTCCAAACCACGGCCGACTGCACGCCGTCGGCGTCGGGTTGCGAGGGCAGGACCGCCACCTTGGCGGCCAACAGGCCCGCATCGATCGGCAGCTTGACGTCGTCATGCTCGTGATGGGCGTGGCGGAAGCCGTGGTCGGTGGAATAGGCTTCGTTGATCCCCTCGGCCAGCTTGTCGACGCCTGGCGGGCCGACGACGGGCAGGGGACCGGGCCGCCCGGCGACCCAGCTGTTGTTGTTCAGCTCGCCCAGGTCGCCGATGTGGTCGGAATGCAGGTGGGTGATGAATACCGCGTGCAGGCTCGCCACCGGCATGCGCCAGAGCTGGATGTTCTTGGCGGCCTCGGGCCCGATGTCCACGAGATACATCGCGCCGCCCGCCTCCACGGCGACGCAGGCCTTGGCCCGGTCGCGGATCGGCAGCGGCCCGGACGTGCCGCACATCACCACCTTGAGCTCATCGCGCGGGGCGGAACTCTGGGCCAGCGCGCCGCCGCCGACGCCGAGCGCGAGCGTCGTCGCGGCCACCGCCGCCGCAAGTTTAGTGAGCCAACCCATGTTTCCGCCCCGAGTCCTGAATTATATTGGCATAATATATGCCATTAATCGGGAGGGCAATCGTCGGCGGGCGCCGCCGGGCCAGCGTCAGCTGCCGGCGGCCTTCAGCGCGGCCCAGCTGTGGCCGTCGGCGACGGGCGCGGCGGAAGGGTCCTTGCCGCTGGAAACGGCCTTGAAATAGGCGAGGTTGGCGTCGGCCTGATCGGGCGGCAGGTCCTCGCGCAACAGCTTTTCGGCCTCGCCAAGCTTGCCCTGCACGCCCAGCACCAGGGTCAGATCCTGACGCACCAGCAAGGACGCGCCCGGCTGGGCCACCGCGCGGCGCAACAGGGCCTCGGCGCCGGCCGCGTCGCCCTTGCTGGCCAGGGCCATCGCCATGTTGGACAGCACCGCCGGGTTCTCGGGCGATAGCGCCAGCGCCGCCTTCCATGCGGCCTGGGCGTCGTCATCGCGCCGGACCTGGGTGTAGGCCACGCCCAGCAGCGAGAGCGGTCGCCAGTCCTTGGGCTGCAGCGTCGCCGCCTTCTGGGCCGGATCGATGGCGTAGAAGCCCTGGCCCTGGGCGATGTGGTCGCGGGCCTCTTCGAGCAGGGCGTCGTAATTGACCGGATCGACCACCAGGGCGCGCTGTGCGGCGTCGGCGGCTGCGTCGAACTGGCCCAGCGCGCGAAGGGCGGAGGCCAGGTGGGTGCTTGCGACCACATCGGTCGGATCGACGTCCACCTCATG
>Ga0302196_10005899_pt1 | contig 10887 bp, 9 predicted proteins | sample II_Bog_N1_3_FD_198794 | JGI IMG/M metagenome (GOLD analysis project Ga0302196, IMG submission 198794) | Peat permafrost microbial communities from Stordalen Mire near Abisko, Sweden - II_Bog_N1_3 | ecosystem: Environmental > Terrestrial > Soil > Wetlands > Peat | place: Sweden: Abisko, Stordalen...
CACTGTCGATTCCAGACCGCCCAGCTCCGGGTCCGAACCCTCCCACAGCTCAAATCGCATCCCACGCTGTGACGCATGTGGAGGCACCATGTGCCCCCGAACTGCCGGACCTGGGCGCACCATGCGGCACTTCGGGGGCAGGCATCTTTGGATGACAAACACTGCCAGCCAGTTCGCCATCTCTTAGGCTGTCTCGTTCCAGGCTAGGAGGCGCACTTCTCATGAGGCAGGGAAGGCACAATCGAAACTTAGCTAAGGCAGATGTGGAACAGCGCTGGGCGGCGTTTGACCGACTCACCGGAACTCACTTGTCGTGGCACAAGGTGGGACGAGGCAAGCGGGCACTCAGAACGAGAAGTGGCGACGTCTGGGCGAATGCCGAATCCGAGCACATAATCATAAACGGCGAGGCCTACCAAGAGCGGTCGGTGGGAGCGAGTAGACCGCTCGATGATTGGTCGGGCGTTATCGACAACACCGTCTGGGTGGTGGATGAAGCAGGGAATCCCGTACTTCGGTTCGAAGGCAGGCATTACGACAGGAGGGCGTATACCAAAGCTATTCTGAGAGATCAGTCTCGGTTTTCGTTTCCGGTAATAGGGCGCCGGAACAAAGCCCTAATGTCAGCGGTCGACGAGTCTGGCAATACCCTCGTCCACTACCGCATGAGTGGTCTATGGGCGCCTAGCGTCGAGTGTGTCGTCACCCCAGCTGCCCACCACATTCCAGAGATCCCGTTGTTCGTCGCAGTGACGCAGAGCCTGCTCTTTGGTTACTTTGATGGACCGAAGAGCAGTGGAGCTTGACCCTTTCTCGAACTGTCCCCTACCGCCGGTAGTGCGTCACACCGCCGCACTCATGCCGCACTCTCAAAGCCGCCGGCCGTGGGCGGGCTGGGATCAGCTCCCGGCGAGGAGCAGGCCGCCGTCGACGGTGTGCACCGTTCCGGTGACGTACTCGTTCTGCATGAGGTAGAGGTGCGCGGCGGCCAGCTGCTCCGGCTCGGCGATCGTTCCGGTCAAGGTGCCCTGCGCCAAGCGGGCGAAGAGCCCCTCGCGCTGGGCCTCGGGGATGCCGTCCCACATTGGTGTGCGAACCGCCCCAGACCTGACCGCGTTGACCCGAACGGGGGCGAGTTCGACCGCCAGCCCCCGGACCAGACCCTCGGTGGCTCCAGCACCGGCAGCGGCGAGCGCTGCGCCGGGGACTGGTCGCTGGCCGATCGTGCCGGTGGTCAACCCGATCGATCCTCCGGGACTTATCCGTGGTGCTGCGTACTTGATCACTGTCACCGCGCCCCAGAACCGGACGTCGAGTACCGCACGCGCATCGCTGAGTCCGAAGTCGGCGAGGGGACGCGGTGCGAATGCGTCCCCGGCAGTGAATGCGAGGTGATCCAAATGACCGAGGCGCTCGAAGAAGGAGGCGACCTCGGCCTCGTCACGGACGTCTAGGGCTGTGCCCACACAGCCGGCCGGCAGCTCGCCCAGTGCCGCGTCGACCCGGTCTTGTCGGCTGGAAGCGATGGTGACCTCGGCCCCCTCCAGCGCCGCCGCCCGGGCGGTCGCCAGGCCCATGCCCGAACTGCCACCGATGACCACGATCTTGTGACCAGCCAAGGTCATGTGTGCCTCCAGACTGTCAATGTCTCTCTGAGACATCAACAGTAGCATGAGCCATGTCGCAGTGAGACATCGCTATAGCCTGACCGTATGCCCCGGTGGGACGCACAAGCAGAGGAACGACTGCGGACCGCAGCCATCGAACTCTTCCTTCAGCTCGGATATGAGAACGTCACCGTGGCCCAGATCGCCGAGCGCTCCGGCCTTACTCGACGCACGTTCTCCCGCTATTTCGCCGACAAGCGCGATGTGCTCTTTGCTGATTCCGACCGGCTGCCGGATCTGTTAGCCGAGGCAGTCAGTCGGGCCGACCCTGCGCTCACTCCGTTCGAGGCATTGGTCACGGCGCTCGCCGACGCCGGAGCAATGCTCGGCCCCCAGGTTGCCCCGCTTGCTGTTCAGCGACGCGAGATCATCGCTCGGAGTCCCGAGTTGCAGGAGCGGGGCCGGACCAAGTTCGCAGCCGTCGCACGCGCATTATCTGAAGAGCTGACTCGGAGAGGCAGCGAGCCGGCGACCGCCGCCCTGCTTGCGGACGTCGGAGTGGCGGTATTTCGAACCGGATTCAATCGGTGGGTCGACGACCCCGATGGGAGTGACCTAGCCGCTTGTTTGCGCGAAGCCGGGGCCGAGTTGGCGGACGCCGTCGCTCAACACTGAATCTCTGATTGCCATGCGATCTAATTGTGCCTGACTCTTCGAAAGCCGCGGCTCTGTCCCGAACGATGCTGCCGGACTTGGGTCGTTAGCCAGCGGTCACATTCGATGCGGGTTCATACCGCGTACATACCGCGGCACCCCTCGGACAGGAGCGAACTCCTCCGGACTCGCACACACGCTGACCTGCATAGTTGTCACCTACCGAACCGCCGCGAACCCCGCTTTTGCCCCTGCAAAGCCCCGTACGGCGGTTCGATTCCGCCCGCCGCCTCCAGAGTGTTTCAGCAAAAGGCTGATCGACTTCGCAGCGAAGCCAGAGTCCGGATCAAATGGCGACAGACGAGTTGGTCGTTTGCTGCGGTTCGAGGCGATAACACTGCACCTGCCCCGCGTTCCGCCGCTGCTCACGCAAAAAAGCGGTTCGATCGGTCACGATGCGACCAGTCGGTGGTGGCTGATGCCGCGGCGAATGGCCTTAACGCTGGGGGCCGTGTCCGAAGCCCTGCCGGAGGAATCCTCGGCTTCGAGTTCGCCTGGGTCCCTTCAGACGAGCCAGCACCAAAAGAAGAAGCCCTCCGAGGGCCGTCCCGATCACTGCCTCGGCCAGGGCGACGTACCAGGGATTACCGACGGCCCAAATGGCGAAGAACCCGACACCTTGAATGAACGCCAAAACCAGGCAGCACCACGTTTTCGGGTGGCTGATAATCCAGCGTTCAAGCGACTCGTACATCGGTCGTCCTCCCAAGCGGCAGCGTACTCACCTACCTGAACCCCAGTGAAGATGCCGACCATGGGATCCGGGGGGCTGCGCCGCCTCGGCGGTGCGGTCGGCGTACGGCGGTCGATTTCGCCCGCCGCTTCCAGAGTTTTTCTGTAGGCAATTGGTGCCGCCGGGGATTTCGCCCCGATGAGAGTCCCCGCCAGGGACCGCGTCGATTCCGTGGATCCTTACGGACGGAGGGTGACCCCGACGGACGCTTGTGCATCCTGGCCGACTGGATCACGTCGTCGGGCCTGGGAGCCTTGGCAGAGTTCACATCGGTCCTCTGGTGCCCAGGCGGAACGCCAGAAGAAGCGGTGACCCTCACCGATGCCGGCCCACGCATTGCGATCATTGACGCCCGCCGAACCGGATCACGATGGTTGCCTTCATGCGCTCGACGAACTGACCCTCCCCCTGTTCACAACTTGCCGTGTAGTCGGCGGACACTTCGGCGTCTACGTTGCAGAATGGGGACGACCCGGGATCGGGCGATTCGAAGGAGGAGAGGCATTCGTGATCACGCTGATCGGCACCGTCGCCGCGATCCTGACAACTGTGTGCTGGTTGCCCCAGGTGATCAAGACGACGCGCACCCGCGAGGCGGGAGACTTCCATTGGCTTTACCTTGCCATGCTCGGCATCGGCATTGCCGCGTGGTTCATTTACGGCGTCCTCCAACACGACGCACCCATCTACCTGGCCAACGGGATCACGCTTTGCTTGGTGGCGGTCATCGCCATTGTGAAGGCTCGCCAGGGAACCGAGGTGTCCGAACTCGGATCTCGGTGATCCCTGGGCGACCCGGGATCACCGCGTGGTCCGGATCAGCGAGCTGGCGCCCGGGCGTGAATGGCCGACACGGCGGCCGGCGGGGAACCCGCGGCTGACCTGACGCCCTCTGCAGAACGCTCGGGCCGCTGACCCACCTCGCCTCCGGCGCCCCAGGCCTCCATCGCTTGCCGCACTCCAACCCTCTGGCGCAACCCCCAAGGACTGCCCGTCCGGACTGGGGCAGTGCTCGTGCCACCGTGATGTCACGACCCGATGGTTCGATTCCGTCCGTCGTCTCCGTCGTGAACTCGCTGCGGTGGAGAAGACGCACGGAACGGGGGTGTGATCGCCCGGCCCGCACCGAGTTGTCGGAGGGTTGTCCCGGCAGGGTCCGAACGGCCCTATGGGTGATCGAATCCGATCGTAAGAATCGCTGAAGGGGCGGTCCCGGCACACCACGGTGGTGCGTTACTGATCTGACCCGTCAAGGATCGACATGGACCAGGAACAAGACACACAACAATGGCTCTTGAAGGCGGCGGCCGATCTGCGTCGGGTGACGAACGCGGAGACGCGGTTCTCGGCGGCCATGAGCATGAATCACGTCACGATGCTGGCGGCGGCGGATGAGCTCGAGGCGGCCACCAGGGAGGCGATGACGTGGATGCGAGGCAACCCCTGCCCGGACCGGGAGGTCGGTGGACGCGTCGGCCTGATGTTGAGCACCTGTGCCGAGGTCGCATTCACGGCCGAGCGGGCGCTCACGAACCCCTGCGTCGACATTGAGGCCGTGTTCGGCCGACTGGGTGATTTGCTGGCCATCATCGACTTCCATTCGGAGACGCTCAAGGCCTGGTGACGAGGACGCTTCAGCCCTTCACCTGGAGGTCGACCACCACCGGTGGGAGGGTGAGGCCACTGCTGGTGCTGAGGTCTATCCGCAAAGGGTAAGAACCGGGGGCGCTTGCCGTGATGCTGAGCGCCTGGGTCGTGGGTGCGGTCGCGGCAGCGCAAGAACGGGATTGCCCAGTGCCACCGCTCGAGGGCGTCGACGTGAGGGTCCCCGACGAGGGTGCCACCGTCAGCCCGCTGGGACTCGGCATGGCCCGCCAGTGCACTGTTGCGCCCTGGCTTCCGGCCTGTGCGATCCCGATCTGGATCGACGTCGGTTGTCCGGCCGTGAGTGTCGTGGCACCGCTGGGCACCGAGAACCCGACGGCCGGGAGTTGCCCGGCCGTGAAGGAGGGGGGAGCGGCCCCGGCTCCGGAGCCCCAGGTGGCGTCGGCGCTGTTCGAGAGCGTGAAGTGCAGTGTCCCGCCGCTGCTGAGCACCGAAGCGGGCAACCAGGGCAGATCCCAGTTCCCACCGGTCGCCGCGGGACGGGGCTCGCCGCTGCAACCCGACGGAAGGATGGCAGGGTGCGTCACCCCCGAGACCGTCAACGCGTGCACGTACGGGTTTGAGGCTGCCGCCCCCGGAGCTTGCTCGACGAGGCGCCGACCGTCGGGGAGCGTGATGGTCGCCGACGGGAACAAGGGGCTGGCCAGAGCCAGATCGGCGGCACCGGGAGTGACGGGGAACAGCCCGAGTGCGGCCCAGACGTACCAGGACGAGAGCGCGCCCAAGTCGTCGTTCCCGGGCTCGTCCACCGGAGCATCGGCGTACTCGTTGTCGGCGATGGCCCGTACGAAGCGCTGGGTCTCGGCGGGCGCTCCGAAGGAGTCGAACTCCCAGGGGGCCCACTCATCGGGCTCGTTGCCGGACCATTCCTCGGGGACGTTGCGAGTCGCGTTCAGCGAGCCCATGAACGTTTCGAGCTTGCCGGCGGCAGCGCTGTCGCCGCCCATGAGCGAGGCCAACGCGGCGAGGTCCTGGGGGACCGACCACGTGTACTGCACCGCATTGCCTTCTTCGAACCCGGTCTGTCCGCCGGGTTCGAGCTGCGACGCCTCGAAGGCGGCGCCGGGAGGAAAGCTGCCGTCCGTCCCGCGGGCCTGGATGAAGCCCGTGGCGGGATTGAAGAGGTACTCCCAGTTGGCGGCACGGGTGCGCATGGTGGATGCCAGCGAGACGTCGTGTTCGGCGGTCGCCACCTGGGCGATGGCAAAGTCGTCGATGGCGTACTCGAGAGTGACCGAGCCTCCGATGGAGTAGTCGATGGAGGTCAGATCGAGTGAGCCTGCGTCGACATAGTGCTGGGACAGGTACTGGCTCAGGTATTGGCGCTCGATCTCGAGCCCATGGCCGGTCTCGTTCTGTGTCGCTCCTTTGACCATGTATTTGAGCGCGGTCGGCACGTCGAAATTCCGCACGCCCATGGCCAGCGCATCGGCGATGATGGGATCGGCAGAGTCACCGTTCATCTGGGACTCGTCGCCGCCGACAATGGCCCATTTTGGGAGCCAGCCCGTCTGCTGTGCGTCGTCGACGAGGGACTGGACCATGTCGCCCACTGCATGAGGGTCGACCAGGGCCTCGAGCTGGGTCTCGCTTCGGTAGATGTCCCACTCGGAGAAGTTGGCATAGACCTCGCGATCCCCGGCCGTGTGCACCTTGCCGTCACTTCCTGCATAGCGACCGGACACGTCGGAGACCACGTTCGGGAAAAGAAGTGAGTGGTAGAGAGCGGTGTAGAAGGTGTGCTGCTGAGCCGCGGTGCCACCCTGGACGGAAATACGGCGGAGGAGGGTATTCCAGCGGGTCTCCGCCTGTGAGCCGACCTTTTGCACCGACCAGCCCGGATCCTCCGCCCGGAGGTTCTGCAGTGCGTCCTTGGTGCTGACGAAGGAGATCCCGACCTTCATGAGGACCTGGCGCTTCGTGGTTGTGTCGAATGTCACAAAGGAGCCGCAGGCGGTGCCCTTGCAGGCGGTCGATCCCGGGTCGGTGCCCGCGGCGTTCCACGTCCCCGCCGACGAGAACGGGCGATCGAAGAGTGCCACGAAATGCAGCGTGTAGCTCCCGCCCGTGCCACAGAATTGCCCGCTCGACACTTGGCCTTCGACTTCGTCGTGGCCCACGACGTTGACGTTGGATGCGGTGACGGGGTTGATGCTGCCCGCCACTTTGAACAACACATTGGATTCGGCGCCGGCCGGAAAGTCGAAGCTCGAAATACCCGACCGTGTGGTCACGGCGAGTGAGACGGAGATCGGCGCCGGACCTCCCAGTGTCACCTCGTAGCGCCCCGGCGAAGCGTGTTCCTGTTGGTGGGAGAAGCTGGCGACCGCCGTGGCCGGTGCGGTGACGGCGCCCTCGGTGGGAAGTATCGGGACGTCCTGGTACGACGGGCACCCGGTCCCGCTGAGGTGCGTCAGGCTGAAGCCACTGATCCGGGAGTCGTCGTAGTCGTAGCCGCCGCCGGACTGCAGCGTGTTCGGGCTCGTGTCGGGGCTCCACTGCAGCATGCCGAAGGGAACGTCGGCGCCGGGGAACTCGCCGACGGTGCCGGGGCTCACCGGCCCGGTCGCCGTGCCGTCGAGCGGATGGACGAGTCCCGCCGGGTCGACGTCTGCGGTTGCGGGTGGCCGGCCCGCCGCGGCTGCCGGAAGGCCGGAGAGGCCCGGCGTCGCCAGCGCGCCGAGCACGGGCAGCAGGGCCAACACGACCATGAGTGCGCCACGCCGAGGGGGAGGGACCGAGCCGGCCATCTCAGTGACCGTAGCAACGGGGACTGCGAGACGAGGGGTCGGCGGCCCGGCGGGTCGCGGGTCAGCGAGGGGATCCACGTCCTTGTCACAACTCGCTGGCATGCTCGGCGGCGTGCAGGGATGGCCGACCGGTGAGGTGCTGGGGCTCGATTTCGAGACGACAGGGATCGATCGCTTCAACGACGTCCCGGTTTCCTATGCGCTGGTTTCGGTGGTCGAGGGTGTAGTGGTACGAAGCTGGTCCGGCCTGATCGACCCCGGCCGTGATATCCCGCCGGAGGCGACGGCTGTCCACGGCATCTCGACGGAGCGGGCCCGGAGCGAGGGCATGCCGCTGCGCGCAGCGATCTCCCTGGTCTGCGACGCGGTCGTGGCGGCCTCGATGCGTGGCGTTCCTTTGGCCGGTATGAGGCTCGACTACGACCTGACCATCTTGGAGACACAGGCCCGGGATCTCTTCGGATCCGGTCCCACCGAGCGCGGATGGTGCGGGCCAGTGCTCGACGCCGGCGTGATCGACCGCCACTTCGACCCGGGACGCAAAGGGCGGCGCACGCTGACCGACCTGAGCGCGCATTACGGGATCGAGGTCGCCCATGCCCACGACGCCGGGGCGGACGCGACGGCCTCCATCGAGGTGCTCTTCGCACTTGCTGTGCGCTACGAGGAGCTGTGGCGTTGCGATCTCGCGCAACTCCACCACGACCAGATCGATTGGCACAGAGAGTGGACGGAGAGTTACGACTCCTGGCGGCTGGCCGAGGGGATGATCCCCATCGACCGGCGCGAGTACGTCTGGCCGGTCGCCCCGGTGGCGTTGTCGGCGGCTTGAGGCCGATCAGGCTTTGAGCAGGTCCCAGACCATGTCGACGCCCTCGTTCTCGGCGAGGACGACCTTGGCCGGGTGTTTCTTGTCGATATGGCCGACGAGGCCGTTGTAGACCGAGTAGCCGATCAGCTCCTGCAGACGCCGCGGGAACGTCTTGACCAGTGCGGACGGGATCCCCAGCTGTTGATTCTCCTGCTGGCGGATGTAGCCGGCGCAGTAGTTCATGGCGATACCCACCCGGCGGGAGTCAGTGTGGTTGGCGCCGCCCCCGTGCCAGAGACTCCCGACCCAGACCAGGACGCTGCCCTTGGGCATAGCGGCGGCGATGCTCTCGTAGCGCTCGAGCGGATTCGGAGGCTCGTCGCGCAAATGGCTCCCAGGGATGATGCGTGTCGCCCCGTTCTCTTCGGTGAAGTCGGTGATGGCCCACATGGTGTTGCAGATGATCGGGACGTGGGGGCGGGCGAGGGGAATGAGCTGATCGTCGGCGTGGATCGGCTGCGCCTGCTCGTCGGGCCCGATGGCGATGGACGAGAGAGATGAGATGAGGAGACCGGGATCGAGCACGGCCTCGACGACGGGGAGCACGTTGGGGTGAATGGGGATCTTCTCGAACGTGATGCCGTGGACGAGCAGGTTGTACACCCGCGTGGTGCGCACCCCCTCGAAGAGGTTGTCGGCCGGCACCGTGCCCAGGTCATGCTCCAACACGAGGAGCGCCTGATCGATTTCGTCCACCAGGTCTGGCTCAAGAACGTCAGGGAGGATGGTGTAGCCCTCCTCGGCGATCCGCGTGAGGTGAGCTTCCAGATCGGGGAGCGGGCTCACGGCCGTGCTGCCGTCTGACGGGCGCTCAACGGGGCTCACGTCCTCAATCGTAGGGAGAATGCACTCGTTTTGCCGGGCGACTGGCGCCGGGCCAGCCCAGGGGCGAATTGTCCCAGTGGTAAGGTCTCCTCTCACGGGCCGTTGGCGCAGTCTGGTAGCGCGCTTCCTCGACACGGAAGAGGTCACAGGTTCAAGTCCTGTACGGCCCACCAATGCAGAGCCGGTTTTCTGGCTCGAGCTCGGTGAGTTACCCGGCGGGGGAGTAACGGATTCAGGTTCCGATGTTCGGTGGGGGACTGTCCAAAGGTCGTGAGTAACGGGGTGCACCCACCGTGGGGAGGGTGCCCCACTCGGGCACATGTGGGCTAGAGCACCGGCTTGCTTACTGCCGGGCCATCGCCACGGACAGGCGATCCTCTGGGCTGATCAAGTGCGACTGGTCGTCCACACCCTGATCGAGCTGGACCCAGTTCACGGTTCCGTTGAATCGGCTCGTGTCCGGTGTGTAGTCTTCACTCACCGACGTTCCGTAGTCCACCCCGACATCCAGGGTCTCGTCACCCGAGAACAACATCGGGATGCTCGCCTCCTGTCTGGCCGATCCCACCGGAGACCCGTCTACGAACAACGTGGTGTCGCCCCCCTTGGCAAGCCCATCGCCGTCATAGGTGAACTCCACCCTCACCTGGTGGTGCCCGGCACTGAGTGGTTCCGTGCCGGTGGTCTTGATCTGGTTCAGACCGAGCAGGTTGTAGCAGTGTGCCGGCACCCCGTTGGTGACGTAGAGCGACCAGCCGCCGAAGGCCCCTCCCTGAGCCACGATCACACCGTTGGCGTTGTCTGGAACTTCAATGTCCGCCGTCACGGTGTAGGACTTGTTCTTCAGATTGAGGACGGTGTTCTCGGTGAGGCGGCCCATGCCGCCGAAGAGCAGCTGCGACCGACCCGTGATGAGAGAGGGTCGTCCGGCCAGGTCCGAGTTGAATCGCTCGACCCGCCGGTCGTCCAGGGGCAGAACCTGGTGCTTCACTGCTTCGATCAGGAAGAGCCGTTGGAGGTGGGCCAGCTTGTCGGGGTGCTCGCGAGCGATGTCATGCGCTTGCGTCCAGTCTGTCGTGGTGTCGTACAGCTCCCACACGTCGTCGTCGAGGGCCGGGAGCACCGCCCCGAACATCCACGGGACGCTGTGACGGGTGACCGCCGTCCAGCCCTGGTGGTACATCCCACGGTTGCAGAGCATCTCGAAGTACTGGGACTCCCGGCGTTCGGGGGCCTTGGCGTCGTCGAACAGGTAGGCCATGGAGACGCCCTGAAGTGGCTGCTGCTCGAACCCGTTGACCATGGTGGGCTCGGGCAGATGGGCGACATCGAGGACGGTTGTCGCCACGTCGATGACGTGGTGGAACTGGTCTCGCACTTCGCCCTTGGCGCTGAACCCGTTCGGCCAGTGGACGATGGTGCCGTTGCGGGTGCCGCCGAAGTGCGACGCCACCTGCTTCGTCCATTGGTAGGGGGTGCACATGGCGTTGGCCCAGCCCACGGCGTAGTGGTTGTAGGCCTCCGGCGTCCCGAACTTGTCGATGTTGGCCGCCATGAACTCGGCGGTCTCGAAGGCGGCCGCTCCGTTGAGCGAGAACAGCTCGTTGAACGTCCCGTTCGGCGTGCCCTCGGCACTCGCCCCGTTGTCGCCGATGATGTAGTACACCAGCGTGTCATTGAGGACCCCGAGCTCGTCGAGCGCATCGATCACCCGTCCGACCG
>Ga0302196_10005904_pt1 | contig 10885 bp, 9 predicted proteins | sample II_Bog_N1_3_FD_198794 | JGI IMG/M metagenome (GOLD analysis project Ga0302196, IMG submission 198794) | Peat permafrost microbial communities from Stordalen Mire near Abisko, Sweden - II_Bog_N1_3 | ecosystem: Environmental > Terrestrial > Soil > Wetlands > Peat | place: Sweden: Abisko, Stordalen...
GTCTTGGCTATGGACAGGTTCAGATTTTCGAGAGTTCCCTTAGTCTCAATAAAAATTGCACCACACAGCGAAATCAGCGTTTTAGCTTTCACTCCATTAGGATCTAGAATCCCGACAAAGCTCGGATCACGGCCTGAAATCTTGTGTCAACGTCGTGTAAAACCGGGCGGGGGCGGTCGCCAAGTTTGAGGTTAAGATTCAAATCGTTGTGTCTATTTAAAGAGCTAATACGCTTCTGAGGCGAAAAGGTCGCAGGCCCATCAGGGGCCGGCGCCTCTTTTTTTGGCGCCGTTCAACCCTCGCGACCGCGAAAGCGGATCACTCCGGGATGGCCGCGACTCGCTTGGCGCGGCGGCGCTGCTCGCCGGACCGGGTGGCCGCGGCCACAATCGCCGCCAGCGCCGCGGCGAAGGCGGCGGTCGACGCCAGGGGGATCAGATCCCTGGCCGCGGAGCCGGCGTAGCGCTGAACGCTCCAGGCCAGACCTTCCATGCCGGAACGATGCAGCAACAGATGAGACAACCCGATGGCGGCGCACTGGAACGCCGCGACCGAACCCGCGGCGACAAGGATGGCCCGCGGCGCCGGTCTCATCGAAAGACCGAGCAACGCTCCAAAAAGGGCGACGGCGACGATCACGAACATGGCCGCGCCAAGCTAGCCGATCAGGCTTTCCCTTTGATTAAGCTCTGTGAATTTTATCTTAAGCCAGGGGGTAGTCCCGCTCGCGCCGATAGCGCGATCCCTCCCGGGTGCGCCAGCTGGAATAGAGTCCGAAACGCTCGGCCCGAAACGGCGGCGAATGCAGCAGGTTGTGCGCGGCGATCCAGCCGGCGACCATCGCGGGGTCCGGGCGGCGCAGATAGGCCAGGGTCACGTGCGGATGAAACTTGCGGGTCTCTGGCCTGAGACCCACGCGGCGCGCGGCGGTCTCGCAGGACCCCGCGAGATGGCGCAGGGCGGGGTTGTCGGCCACACCCGCCCACACCGCCTCGATTCGCGCGCCCTCGCCGAAACAACCGACTCCCTGGAGCGACAGCTCGAAGGCCGGGGCGTCGATCATAGCCAGCTCCGCGTCCAGATCGGCGGCGACGGGCTCGGCGATGTCGCCAAAGAACCGCAAGGTGACGTGCAGGCTTTCCAGCGGCCGCCAGCGCGCACCGGGCAGGCCCTGCTGGTGCTCGGCCAGCGCCAGGCCGATCGGCGGCGGGGGCGTCAGCGCGGCGAACAGACGGATCATCGAACCCCGCGACAGCGATTTCAGCGGCGCGTTTTTAGCGCTCGCGACACCACCGGCGCCAGCCGTCCGGCGATGATCCTGACGCCCGCCGCGTTGGGATGGATGCCATCGCGCTGATTCAGGCGGCCGTCCGAAGCGACGCCGTCCAGCAGGAAGGGATAGAGCGTCACCCGCTCCGCGCGCGCGACGGCGGGAAAGACCGCGTCGAAGGCCTTGGCGTAGGAAGCGCCGATCGCGGGCGGCGCGCGCATGCCGGCCAGGACCACGCCAATCCCTCGAGCCTTCAACTGGCGAACGATGGCGGTCAGATTGTCGTGCACGGTCTTGGGGTCGACGCCTTGCAGCAGGTCATTGCCGCCGAGCGCGACCACACAGAGCTGGGTGTCGGACTGAACGCTGAAACCGACCCTGGCCAATCCGTCCGCCGAGGTGTCGCCGGAAACGCCGGCGGCGCGCACTTGCGCCGGCGTCCCCAGGCGCGCCATGGCCAGCGCGAGCTGGGCGGGCAGGGCGTCGGCGGCGGCCAAACCATAGCCGGCCGTGATCGAGTCTCCCAGCACGGTGACGATCCGGGCGTTGGCCGCGGCCGCCAGACCCGCCGGCGCGAGCGCGAGACCGAACATCCCCCCCAGCCCAGACAGGACCAGACGGCGGCTCGACTGAAACTCGGGTGTTGCGGTCATGATCACGCCCTATGTAGGTGAACCAGCCCGCCGCTCAATCGAAAGCTTTCATGACCGGATCCGATATTCCGCTGCAACTCGATCGAGTGGCCCTGACGCTGCCTTCCGCCGCCGGGCCGGTGGCTATACTGCGCGGCGTTGATCTGACCGTGGCCGCCGGCGAGCGCGTGGCCGTGGTGGGGCCGTCGGGTTCTGGCAAGTCGTCGCTGATCGCGGTCGGGGCGGGGCTGGAACAACCGAGCGAAGGCGTGGTCCGGCTGTTCGGCGAGGATCTGTCGCGCCTGAACGAGGACGGTCGCGCACGGGTGCGCCGAGGGCGGGTCTCGCTGGTGTTCCAGTCCTTCCATCTGCTGCCCAACATGACCGCCGAGGAAAATGTCGCCGCGCCGCTTGAGATTGGCGGCGTGAAGGACGCGGGACCGATCGCCGCCGACTGGCTGGACCGCGTCGGCCTGAGCGAGCGGCGCCGGCACTATCCGCACCAGCTGTCAGGCGGCGAGCAGCAGCGGGTGGCCCTGGCGCGGGCGCTGGCGGTGCGGCCGGCGTTGTTGTTCGCCGACGAACCCACCGGCAATCTCGATGCGGAAAACGCCGCCCTGGTGGCGGACATGATGTTCGACCTGGTCGCCGAGGTCGGCGCGGCCCTGGTGCTGGTGACCCACGACTCCGCCCTGGCCGCCCGCGCCGGACGCCGGGTGACCATGGCCGGCGGACGCATCGTGACTGGCGCATGATCCCGCTGTCGTTGCGCTTCGCCTCGCGGGAGCTGCGCGCCGGAGTGGGCGGGTTCCGTATCTTTCTGGCGTGCCTGGCGCTGGGCGTGGCCGCCATCGCCGCCGCCAGCTCCACCGCCGAGGCGTTTCGCCAGGGCCTGGCCTCGCAGGCGCGGGAGATATTGGGCGGCGATCTGGCCATATCGGTCGAGCAGCGCGGCTTCAGCGACGCCGAACAGGCGGCCTTCGCCAGGCTGGGCCGGGTAGTCTATTCGGCTGGAGCGCGGGCGATGGCCCAGACCGCGTCCGGCGATCGCCGGCTGGTCGAGTTGCGCGGCGTCAGCGCCGGATTTCCGATCGCCGGAACCGTCCAGCTGCAGGGTGCGCCGAATTTGGACCAGGCGTTGGCCGCGTCGCCGGACGGAACGCCGGGCGCGGCGGTCGAGCCGGCGCTGCTAGATCGGCTTCATCTCAAGCTGGGCGACCGGTTCAATGTCGGCAACGGGGTCTTTGTCGCCCGCGCCGTTCTGGTGTCTGAGCCGGACCGGATCGCGCGCGGCTTCGCCCTCGGCCCTCGGGTGCTGACCCGGCTGGACGCCGTGCGCGCCACCGGCCTGCTGGAGACCGGCAGCCTGCATGCCGAGACCGCGCGGATCGCGCTGCACCCCGGAACCAGCCTGGCTAGTGCGGTTCACGCTTTGCATTCGGGCCTGCCCAACGCAGGACTGGATATCCGCGATCGCGGCGACGCGGCGCCGGGCGCGCGGCGGCTGATCGACCGGCTGGAATATTTTCTGGGCTTTATCGGCCTGGCCTCGCTGTTGGCTGGCGGGCTGGGGGTGTTCGGCGCGGTGTCGGCCTATCTGGAAACCCGCAAGCCCTCGATCGCCGTACTGAAGGCGCTGGGGGCAGAGGGACCGCTGATCCGCGACATCTATCTGATCCAGATCGGGGTTCTGGCCGCCCTGGGCGTAGCGATCGGGCTGGCGATCGGCGCCGCGACCCCGCTGCTGCTCGGCCTGATCGCCCAGGATCAGTTGCCGATCCCGGCGCTGTTCGCCATCTATCCCACGCCCCTGTTCAAGGCCGGCCTGTTCGGTCTGTTGTCGGCCGCCGCCTTTTCGTTGGAGCCGCTGGCGCGGGCGCGGGCGACGCCGCCGGCCTCGTTGTTTCGGCGCGACCTGAGCGGACGCGCAAAGCTCGGACCAGAGACAATCGGCGCCATCCTCGCCGGCTTAGGCCTTGCGGGCCTGACCTTGCTGACCGCGCCGACCGTGCTCACGGCCGCCGTCATGATCGTCGGCGTGGCTGTGGCGCTGGGCCTGCTGTGGGCCCTGGGCCGGCTGGCGGTCTGGGCCGCGGGACGGACCCGAGGGCTTACCCGGGGCGCGCTGAAGCTGGGCCTGGCCAACCTGGCGGGGCCGCGCTCGGCCGCAAGGACCGCGACGCCGGCGATCGGGTTGGGTATCGCCCTGCTTAGCGCCGTAGTGCTGATCCAATCCAGCCTGCTGGCCCAGGTCAGCGCGGTGGCGCCCAAGACCGCGCCGGCGGTGGTGTTCACCGAGATCCCCGCCGCTCGCGCGTCCGCCTTCGACGCGGAGGTCGCCGCCACGATGGGGCCCCTCACCACCGACCGCTACCAGCGTTTTCCCTTCGCCACCGGCCGGATCGTCGGCCTCAAGGGCCACCGCGTGGACCGCAAGGCGATCCGCGAAAGCCAGCGCTGGGCCTATGACAACGACATCAGCCTTTCCGAGATCGGCGCCCAGCCGGCCGGGGCCAATGTCGTCGAAGGCCGCTGGTGGCCGGCGAACTACGCCGGGCCGCCCCTGGTGGCGATGGAAAAGGACGTCGCCGAGGCCGGTGGATTGAATGTCGGCGACGCCGTCACCGTCTCTATCCTGGGTCGGGAGATCGAGGCGCGCGTGGCGGCCTTGCGCAAGGTCGATTTCGGCGGGTTCGGCCCCGCCTTCACCCTGGTGATCGATCCCCACGCCCTGGAAGGCGCTGACCTGCGCTCCATCGCCATCGCCAAGATGAGCCGCGCCGACGAAGCCGGCCTCACCCGAAGCCTTGGGCGGGATTTCCCGGGGGTCAATGTGATCAGCGTCCGCGAACAACTGGAAGCCGCCAGCGCGCTGTTCGATCGGCTGGCCCTGGCCGTACGCGGCGCGGCGGCCGTTGCGGCGCTGGCCGGGCTCTTGGTGCTGGCCGGCTCGATCGCGGCCGGCGCTGGGGCTAGAGCGCGCGAAGCGGCCACATTGAAGGTGCTGGGCGCCGCGCGGGGGCAGATCCTGCTGGCCTATGTGATCGAATATGGCGCCGTCGGCCTGATCGCGGGGCTGGCCGGCGTGGGATTGGGCGCGGCGGCGGCCTGGCCGGTGGTGGTGAAGGTGTTCCAGGCCCAGTGGAGCGTCGACTGGACAGGGGTCATGGCCTTGACCGGCGGCGCGGCGGGCCTGACCGCCGTCGGCGGCGCCCTGGCGGCGCTGCACGCGCTGTCCAAGCGTCCGGCGCCGGTGCTACGCAGCGAGTAGCAGGGGCGCGCCGCTTGCCGGGCCTTGCGGCAAGGCGCATGCTTGACGATATCTTGGATGCGCCCCTTCGGGCGTTTTGAAAGGGAATTCCTCTCCATGAGCGACTTCAACCGCGGTTTTCCGCGCACCGCCGCGGCCGGCTCGGCTGATATGGCGGTCGATGCGGGGCTGCGCGCCTTCATGCTCGGCGTCTACAACAAGGTGGCGCTGGGTTTGCTGGTTTCCGCCGCCTTGGCCTTTGTGACCAGCAGCTACGCGCCGGTGCGCGATCTGATGTTCCGCGTCACCGTCGACGGCCGCCTGGCCGGCCTCACACTGCTCGGTATGATCGTTGCGTTCTCGCCGATCGCCGTGCTGCTGATCGGGCGAATGGCCTTCAAGCAAAGCCCGCGGTCTTCGGGCATCGTCTATTGGACCATCGTGGCGCTGTTCGGCGCGTCGCTTGGCGACCTGGCGCTGCTTTATCGGGTCGATTCGATCTTCGTGACCTTTCTGATCACGGCCACGGCGTTCGGATCGCTCAGCCTGATCGGCTACACGACGAAGAAGGATCTGACCGGCTTCGGCAGCTTTCTGATCGTCGGCCTGTTCGGGATCATCATCGCCTCGGTGGTCAATATGTTCCTGCACCTGGCGGCGCTGGCCTTCGTGGTCAACATCCTGGGCGTGCTGATCTTCGCCGGCCTGATCGCGTTCGACACCCAACGGCTGAAGATGACCTATTACCAGCTGGGCGGAGACCAGGCGGCGATGGGCGTGGCCACCAATTACGGCGCGCTGAGCCTGTACCTGGATTTCCTCAACCTGTTCATGTTCCTGCTGCAGCTGATGGGCGGCGGTCGCCGCTGAGGCTGACAACGGGTGACGACTTCGAAACCCCGGCGGGCCACCGCCGGGGTTTTTGTTTGTTTAGTCGACGACCCGAAACCGCCCGCGATCGAACATCTTCAGCACCTGCTCCAGGTCATGGCCGCGCTTTAGCACCAATCCGCCCTGGCCGATGACCGCCCAGGCCCCCTGACGGCGGGCCAGGGCCGGCCGCTTTTCGATCCGGTAGAGCGGGGCTTCCGAGGTGCGGCGGAACACGGAGAACACCGCGGCTTCGCGCAAGCCGTCGATGCCGTAATCGCGCCACTCGCCGGCGGCGACCATCCGTCCATAGAGACCGAGCAGCCTGTCGAGCTCGCGTCGATCGAAGAAGATGACGGCGGAATGGGGTCCGGGATAGGGGGCGTCCAGGCTCACGACGCAGAGCCTAAACCGAAAACCGGGCCCAAGGCGAGACGTTGCGTCACAGACACACCGCGATGGATCTTGTCTGGGCTGCATTGCGCGCCACAAAATGACCTTATTGCGGTCTCCGCGCGGCCCGTTTGCGCCGCGATAAACGGGATGTCGACCGGTTCGAAGCCTTTTGAACCTGAATCTTGAACTGCCCCCCAGCCCCGGGATTCAGTCTTTGGGCCGGTCGACTTCAAAAATGCCAGCCCGCGCGACCTTCTGCCCCCCGGATCGCGCGGGCTGTGCTTTTTCCGGCAGCCCGCGCTTTAGAATTTAGGGCGCGGCCACCGCCAGGATTCGCCCGCCGTGCGCAACCTGGACGATGATCACGGTCTTCAATCCCTCCGCGTCCGGCTTTGGTAGCCGGTAGGCTTTTGAGCGGCCGGACCAGACCCCCAGGCGCGTCAGTTCGCGCACCACGTTGCGCTCGACGATCGTGCGACCCTTGTTATCGCCCCGCTTGACCGGCACGGACTGCGTCGTTGGATCATAACGGATCAGCCAGACATCGGCCCCGCCGCGGCCGGCCTGACCGGAACCCACGATCACGCGCGCGGCGTTCAATTCCATGTCGGGAGGATCGTGCGGCGACTTGCCGGCCTGTTTGACCAGGGCCTCGACCTGGTCGGGCTTCACCGCCGGCGCCTGCAGGCGGCCATCGACCACCACCTGGGGCGTCACGCCGCCGCCGCGCACGGCCAGGCGCTTCAGATAGTCGCGCTGGCGCTCGGCGAATTCGGGTTTAGCGAAGCTGTCGGCCCAGCCGAGATAATCCCAGTAATCCACGGAAAAGGTCAGGGCCAAGACGTTTGGCCGCGCCGCCAGGTCGCCGATCAGGTCGCCGGACGCCACGCAGGACGAACAGCCCTGGCTGGTGAACAGCTCAACCACGATCGGTGTCTTGGCGGCGGCGGGAGAAGCGAACGCCGCAAGGCTGAAGCCCAGGGCGACGAAGGCGGTTCTTATCATGGCCGCGAGTAAATCGAGTTTCGCGCGTCGGCGCCGCTCACGAGCCCGTGAGCGGCGCTTTGACGAACGATCCGGGCCAAATGTCAGGCCGCGTCGCCGCGCGCGAGGTTGCGCAGCACGTAGTTGAGCACGCCCCCGGCCCTGAAATAGTCGAGCTCGGTCGGGGTATCGATGCGGCAGATCACCGGGAAGCGAGCGATGCGGCCGTCCGAGGCGCGGTAGAGCTCCACCGTCAGCGTGCGCCGGGGGTGCAGCTCATTCAGGCCGCGGATGGTGACGATCTCCTCGCCGGTCAGGTTCAGCTTCTGCCAGCCGTCGACCTTGAACTGCAGCGGCAGGACGCCCATCCCGACCAGGTTCGAGCGGTGGATCCGCTCGAAACTTTCCGCGATCACCGCGCGCACGCCCAAAAGCTTGGTGCCCTTGGCCGCCCAGTCGCGGGACGAGCCGGTGCCGTATTCCTTGCCGGCGAACACCACCAGAGGGCGGCCTTCGGACTGATAGCGCATGGCCGCGTCATAGATGGTCATGCCGTCGCCGGACGGGAAATGCTTGGTCACGCCGCCCTCGATATCGGGCGTGATGCGGTTGCGGATGCGGATATTGGCGAAGGTGCCGCGCATCATCACTTCGTGATTGCCCCGCCGCGCGCCGTACTGGTTGAACTCGCTGGTCGGGACCTGACGCTCGTGCAGGTAGTTTCCGGCGGGCGATGACGCCTTGATCGAACCGGCCGGGGAGATGTGGTCGGTGGTGATGGAGTCGCCGAAGATGGCCAGGACCCGGGCCTCGACAATGTCGGTGACCGGTTCGGGGGTCATGGTCATGCCCTCGAAATAGGGCGGGTTTTGCACATAGGTCGAGCCGATATCCCAGGCATAGGTCTTGCCGCCGGCGACCTTGATCGCCTGCCAGTGCTTGTCGCCCTTGAACACGTCGCCATAGCGCTTGGCGAACATCTCGTTGGTCAGGGCCTTGCGCTGGATCGCGGCGATCTCTTCCGTGGTCGGCCAGATGTCGCGCAGGAAGACGGGTTTGCCCTTCTTGTCTTCGCCGATCGGGTCATTGACCATGTCGATCTTCATGCTGCCGGCCAGGGCGTAGGCCACCACTAGCGGCGGCGAGGCCAGGTAGTTGGCCCGCGTGTCAGGATTGGTCCGGCCCTCGAAATTACGGTTGCCGGAGGTGACGCTGACGGCGACCAGATCGCCGGTCTGGATGGTCTCGGACACCGGCGCCGGCAGGGGGCCGGAATTGCCGATACAGGTGGTGCAGCCGTAGCCGACCAGGTTGAAACCCAGGGCGTCGAGCGATTTTTGCAGACCAGCCTTGGCCAGATAGTCGGTGACCACCTGCGAGCCGGGCGCCAGCGAGGTCTTGACCCACGGCTTGACCTTCAGGCCCTTTTCAATCGCCTTCTTGGCCACAAGGCCGGCCGCGATCAGCACGCTGGGATTGGAGGTGTTGGTGCAGGAGGTGATCGCGGCGATCACCACGTCACCGTCGCCCAGATCGTAGCTCTCGCCAGTAACCGGCTTGCGGGCCTGATCGGCGGCCCGGCCGTATTCGGTGGGCAGACCGTCGATGAAGCGGGCCGAGGCGTCGGACAGCAGCACCCGGTCCTGCGGCCGCTTCGGGCCGGCGATCGAGGGCAGGACCGCGCCGAGGTCCAGGTCCAGGCTGTCGGTGAACACCGGCTCGGCGGCGCCCTCCTCGTGCCACAGACCCTGAGCCTTGGCGTAGGCCTCGACCAGGGCGACCCGGTCGGGCGCGCGGCCAGTGGCGCTCAGATAGTCGATCGTGGCCTGCGAGATCGGGAAGAAGCCGCAGGTGGCGCCATATTCCGGGGCCATGTTGGCGATGGTCGCCTGATCTTCGATGGTCAGGGTGCCAAGGCCCGGGCCATAGAATTCGACGAACTTGGCCACCACGCCGCGCTTGCGCAGTTGCTGGGTGACGGTCAACACCATGTCGGTGGCCGTCGCGCCCTCGGGCAACCGGCCGGACAGGCGGAAGCCGATCACTTCCGGGATCAGCATGGGGATCGGCTGGCCGAGCATGGCGGCTTCGGCCTCGATGCCGCCGACGCCCCATCCCAGAACCGACAGGCCGTTGATCATCGTGGTGTGGCTGTCGGTGCCGACCACGGTGTCCGGATAGGCCAGTTCGGCCCCGCCTTCGGGCGCGGTCCAGACCGTCTGGGCCAGATATTCCAGGTTCACCTGGTGGCAGATGCCGGTTCCCGGGGGCACCACGCGGAAGTTGTTGAACGCGGACGAGCCCCAGCGCAGGAACCGGTAGCGCTCCAGATTGCGCTCATACTCGCGGTCGACGTTTTCGCCGAAGCTCTTCGACGTGCCGAAGAAATCCACGATCACCGAGTGGTCGATCACCAGGTCGACCGGGCTCAGCGGATTGATCAGTTCGGGATTGCCGCCCAGCGCCGTCATGGCGTCGCGCATCGCCGCCAGATCGACCACCGCCGGCACGCCGGTGAAGTCCTGCATCAACACGCGAGCCGGGCGGAAACTGATTTCGTGCTCGACCGCACCGCGATTTTCGAGCCAGGCAGCGACCGCCTTCAGGTCGTCGCCGGTGACGGATTTGCCGTCTTCATTGCGCAGCAGGTTTTCCAGCAGCACCTTCATCGAGACCGGCAGGCGGGAGATGCCGGAAAGACCGGCTTCCTCGGCGGCCGGGAGGCTGTAATAGACATAGGTCTTGTCACCGACCGTCAGGTCGCGACGCGTGTTCAAACTGTCGTTCGACGCCATCGAAAGGAACCTTTCTCGCTGTTTAGGGCCGTCCGAAAATCGGTCGCGGGATCGCGCGCAAATCGAGCCGGACACACAGCGTCCGACCCTGCGCGGCGTAGGGCCCGCACGGCCGCGCTTTCCATAGCCCTGACTGGCGACGGCGTCCATGCGGGGGTTGGCGGCGCGGCTGGATTTGTCGGCGGGCCGGGCGCGCCATGATCACCGACCTGGAGATCGAAAATCTGGCCGTGGCGCGCGGCGATCGGTTGCTGTTCGAGGGCTTCGGCCTGGCGCTCGAAGCGGGCGAGGCGGCGGCCCTGACCGGGCGTAACGGGGCGGGCAAGACTAGCCTTTTGCGGGCCATAGCCGGCCTGATCCGCCCCAGCGCCGGGCGGATCGGCTTTCGCTCGGCGAGCGGCGACCTGCAGCCCGAGGACGCGCGCTCGCGCGACCTGCATCTGGTCGGGCACCAGGACGGGCTGAAGACCGGTCGAACCGCCTGGGACGAACTCAAATTCCAGGTTCTCTGGACCGGCGGCTCCATCGCCGGCGCAGAGGCTGCGTGCGAACGGCTGGACCTGAAGCGGTTGCGCGATCTGGAGGTCCGCAAGCTGTCGGCGGGCCAGCGCCGTCGCTTGGCCCTGGCCCGGCTGATCGCCAGCCCGCGCCGGCTGTGGCTGTTGGACGAGCCCCTGGCGCCCCTGGA
>Ga0302196_10005909_pt1 | contig 10881 bp, 10 predicted proteins | sample II_Bog_N1_3_FD_198794 | JGI IMG/M metagenome (GOLD analysis project Ga0302196, IMG submission 198794) | Peat permafrost microbial communities from Stordalen Mire near Abisko, Sweden - II_Bog_N1_3 | ecosystem: Environmental > Terrestrial > Soil > Wetlands > Peat | place: Sweden: Abisko...
CGGCTTGGGCAGGTCGGGGAGGTCGGGCCGGGGCAGGTGGGCATGCAGGATGCGGTCGGCCGACGTCACGTAGCCGTCGGCCTTGGCGCGGTCCTGGGCCAGGGCGGACTCGCGCTTGGGCAGGTCGGTCCGGGCGGTGACGTTCCCCGGGTCGGTGGTGAGGGTCTGGATGTCCTCGATGGCGGCCAGGGCGTCGGAAGTGGCCCAGATGGTGGCCACGTTCACCACCTGGTTGATGTCCTTGCCCGCCGGCGTCCCGGTGCCCTCGACGTTCGACAGGTCGTAGATGGAACTGCTGGTGAAGGAGCAGGCCGACTGGTCGTCTCGGAGCATGGCCGGGGTCTCGGCCACGTCGGCGGCGCTGAGCGAGTGGGCCTGGAGATCCTGGTAGATGGTGAAGGTCTCCTTGGCGGCGTAGGAGCAGCCACTGATGGCCGAGTTGATCTGCTTCATCACCGCCGCCTGATCGGCAGTGTCGGTGGCCGGCGTGGTGTTGGTGGGCAGGTCCACCAGCACCGAGGCCACGATGAGCACGGCCACGGCGGCCGCGGCCAGCACCCATCCCCGCCGGTACCAGACGGGCTTGACCGGCTCCTGGGCGATGATGCCCTCCAGCGTGAAGGGGTCGTTGGGGAGCGGCTCCCCCGGGGTGGCGTCGGTCATGGCCGGCTCGGGACCAGGCCACGGGCGGCCGCGGCCACACCCTCGGCGAAGGTGTGGATGGTGGTGGCGTCGAGGCTGTAGGCACCGAAGCTGTCCTCGTTGCCGAACGGGGTGGCCTGCAGGGCGAACCTCCCGGAGGTGTTGATGAACTCCATGACATCGTTGTGGCTGACGAGGCGGGTGATGTTGCTCACGGCCACGGAGACACCGTAGGCCTTCCAGACACGGCTCAGGTCACCGAGCGAGCCGGTGAGGAACGTGACGTTGGGGAGGGAGCCGAGGCCGGTCTGGCTGAGGACGGGGGGTGTGACCGACAGCGAGGTCTGCAAAGGATCGGTGTTGACCACGACGAAGGCCACCGACGACGCCCGCGCCCCGAGCAGATGGTCGGCCTGGACGATCTCGGCCCCCAGGACCGGGCAGACGTCGTTGCACTCGGCGTTGAGGAAGGACACCACCACCACCTTCCCCCGCACCGCGGCCAGGGTCCAGGGAGCACCCCGCTGGTCGGTCAGGTCCAACGCCGGGGGCACGTTGGGGGCCAGGTGCCTGAGCCCGATCACCGACGCCGGCGAGGCGCCCACCGCCGGGCCCGTCGGGGTCGAGGGCGTGGACGGTGGGGTGGCGGCTGTCCCGGCCAGTGTGGTCAACGGCGTAGCGATGACCGACTCGACCCCGGCATTGCCCAGGAAGTGCTCGGCCGCCAGGCCCCCCAGCCCGAGGACGGCGAACGCGACGATGACCCACAGCACGAACCGGCGGGGGACAGGGACGCTCCCGGCCCGCAGCGCGGCCTGGCGGTCGACCGGTGCCTGACCGGAGGTGAAGGCCGCCGCCCGCTCCGCCTCGGACAGCACGGCGCCCGGAGGGCGGCTGCCACTCCCGACGGCCTCGTCGGACTCACCCGGGGGGGCCGGGTCGGCGGTCATGCGGCGACCCCTCCGGTCAGCACGGCGCTCCAGTGCTCCAGTGCGGCCAGGGTCTGGGTGCCGAACGACACGTGCACCACCCGGCCCTGGGCGTCCAGGAAGTAGGTCACCGGCAGGGCGTCGATCTGGTACGAGGAGGCCACGGTGGCGTTGGGGTCCACGCCCACCGGATAGGTGGCCTTGGCCGCGGCCAGCAGGGCTTGGGCGGCGGTCCCGCTGTTGTCGTTCGAGTCGACGCCGATGACGGCCATCCGGCCGGCGGTCCGGGCGGCGAGGGTTCCGAAGGCGGCCAACTCCGCCTTGCAGTCGGGGCACCACGAGGCGAAGAAGTTGACGACCGTCGGCGTGCCCCGGGTGGACGTCAGGGCCAGCGGCGGACCACCACCGAGCCGGGGCAGGGTGAATCCCGGAGCGGTGCTGCCCAGGGGCAGCGTGGCCGGAGGGGTGGCCGGGAATGTCGTCACCCTGGGGTGCCGGGGCCGGGTCACCACGAAGACGATGAATCCGATGAGGACCAGGGCGGCCACAACGGCCAGGATCTTCCACACCCGGTCATCGGAGCGGGCCGGGCCCGAGGGGACGGCACCGGCGGCAGCGGCGACGGTTGCGGTCGTTTCGTCGGTGGTGGGGTCCATAGAGACGTGCATGCGGAGAGCAGGCAGGCCCCCTGCAGGGAGATTACTCGCCGCCCCGTCCCGGCGGGGCTCGGCCCTGGGCCGGTGACCGACCCCCGCTGGGGCGGGAGCCATGGGTCGACTAAGACAGGGGCATGGAGCGAGTGGGTGTGCGTCCGGACGACGGACCCGTGGTCGGCTCCCGGCGGCGCCGGGGCCAGGGCCGGGGCCGGGGCCGGGGCCGCTGAGGTGCGCCAGCTCCTGGCCGCCCCGGACAAGTTCCGGGGGACCGTCACCGCCCAGGAGGCGGCCGAGGCCATGGCCCGGGGCGCCTCGTCATTGGGGTGGTCCACCCGGCAGATCCCGCTCGCCGACGGTGGCGAGGGACTGATCGAGGCCCTCGGCCCTGCCGGGGGGGAGCGGAGCGAGGTCGAGGTGGAGGGCCCGTTGGGCTCGCCGGTGACGGCGGCCTGGCTGCGCATCGGGTCGGTGGCGGTGGTGGAGATGGCCCAGGCCTCCGGGCTGCTCCTGGCCGGCGGGGCCGAGGGGAACGACCCGCTGCGGGCATCCACCCGGGGCACCGGCCAGCTGGTCGTGGCCGCCGCCCGGTCGCTCATCGATGCCCACCGGTCGGCCGCGGCGTCCGGGGGCGACCGGGGGCAAGGAGAGGACACCGTGGGCACCGTGGTGGTGGGTCTGGGCGGATCGGCCACCACCGACGGGGGATGGGGGGCGCTCTCGGTCATCGAGGAGGCGGGGGGCCTCGGTGGGGTGGCGCTGGTCGGAGCCTGTGACGTGGACGTCGGGTTCGTCGAGGCCGCCCCCCGGTTCGGGCCCCAGAAGGGGGCCGATGACGCCCAGGTGGTTGCCTTGTCCGAGCGCCTCGACAGCCTGGCCACGCGCTACCGCGACCGCTACGGCATCGACGTGCGCTCGGTGGCCGGCACCGGGGCCGCCGGGGGGCTGGGTGGGGCCATCGTGGCGCTCGGGGGCCGCCTGCGGTCGGGATTCGAGGTGGTCTCGGAGCTGGTGGGCTTCGACGACGCCTTGCCCGCCAGCCGGGTGGTGGTGACGGGCGAGGGTGCCTTCGACGACACCTCCCTCCTGGGCAAGGTGGTCGGCTCGGTACTGCGCGACGCCTCGTCGGCAGGCGTCCCGGTGGTCATCATCGCCGGCGTGGTGTCGGAGGGGGCGGCGGCATCGGCCCGGGAGTCGGGTGCGGTTGTCGTCTCCCTCACCGAGCGGTTCGGGCCGGAACGGGCCCTCGGGGACACGGGGCGGTGCATCGAGGAGGCGCTGGTGGCCTGCCTCGAGACAGGCGCCTTCGACTGAGCACGCCCCGATGGGGCCGGCCGGACCGGGTGGTGCCGGCTATTTCAGGATGTTGACGGCCCGGGCCACCACCAGGATGGCCACCACCAGCGAGATGGACTCCTCAGCCATCATCATCAGCTTGGCCCACGGCTTGACGGCGGAGACGTCGGTCGGGCTGAAGGCGGTGGCGGTGGTGAAGGAGAGGTGCAGGTAGTCGACGAACTTCGGATACCACCCGGCCCGCACGAACTGGGGATTGATCATCTCGGGGAAGACGAAGGCCGGGTGCGCCACCGGGCCGCGGGCCCGGGCGGCAGCACCGCCACCGTCCACGTCCCAGTACCAGAGCCCGAAGGCGATGACGTTGGTGAGCCAGATGGCCCCCCCGCTGACCAGCAGGGTGTTGGCGTCGTTGGTGAAGGGCTTCGTGCTCAGGATGCTGGCCACCAGCCTCACGGCAGCGGTGGCGTTGGCCAGGGAGATGAGGCCGATGAGGGACACGGTCATGACGCGCAGCCACCGCTTGTCGCGGTCGATGCGCCCCGGGTCACCGATGATCAGGATGCCGAGGAGCCCGGCCACCACCACGAGGTAGAGCCACCGCGAGTCGCCGGCCCGGAGCGGGCTCGGCAGCCCGGCCCGGAGGACCCCGGTGGCCAGTACGGCCGCCGCCATCGGCCAGCGCGGCTCACCCTGATCGCCCCCGGCGCGGCGGCGAAGGGCGTTGAGGGACCGCCGTCGGCCGATCTCGTCCTCCGTCACGGTGTCACTGTGTCACCAGGTCATCGGCTCGTCCGGTCGCTCATCAGGGTCGGATCGGGGATCCTCCGGCAGCGTACCGCCCATCGGTTCCCGGGACGGGGTGACCGACGGGCGACCGGCGACCATACTGGTTGGTGACCGGCCCCGGCGCCAGGACCCCGGGGAGCGGCGCTGCCCCGCCACGGCATCGACGACGAGGAGGACCACGGATGGACCAGCAGACATCGGGGCCGGGGAGCGTACCCACCGTGACCCTCAACGACGGCCACACCATCCCCCAGCTCGGGTTCGGGGTGTTCCAGATCAAGCCGGCCGAGACCGTGGCCGCCACGGCCCTGGCCCTCGAGATCGGCTACCGGCACATCGACACGGCCGAGATGTACGGCAACGAGCGGGAGGTGGGTGAGGCGGTGACCCGATCCGGGATCGATCGGGGCGAGGTGTTCGTCACCAGCAAACTCAACAACCAGTTCCACCGTCCGGATGACGCCCGCAAGGCCTTCGACGGCACGCTCGAGGCACTGGGCTTCGACTATCTCGACCTGTTCCTCATCCACTGGCCGCTCCCCACCCTCTACGACGGGGACTTCGTGGCCACCTGGCAGACCCTCGTCGAATTCCAGCGCGATGGGCGGGTGCGGTCCATCGGCGTGTCGAACTTCCAGCCCCATCACCTGGATCGGTTGCGGGACGAGACCGACGTGGTGCCGGCGGTGAACCAGATCGAGATCCATCCGTACCTGACCCAGGATCCGCTGCGGCACTACGACGCCGATCACGGGATCGCCACCGAGGCCTGGTCGCCCATCGCCCAGGGCCTGGTCCTCGACGACCCGGTCATCACCTCGGTGGCCGCCGACGTCGGGAGGACGCCGGCCCAGGTGGTGCTGCGGTGGCACGTCCAGCGGGGCGACATCGTCTTCCCGAAGTCGGTGACCGCCTCACGGGTGCGGGAGAACTTCGAGATCTTCGACTTCGAGCTCGGGGACGATGCCATGGACGCCGTGACCGGTCTCAACCGCGACGAGCGGACCGGGCCCGACCCGGACACCTTCGACTACCTGCCCAACTAGGCACCGGCTCCCCCGGACGGCACCGGGCCCACCCACGGGCGCCCGTTCCCCGGGTTACCGATGGATAGGCCGCCATCCGCGGCCGGCGTCTACGCGGCGGCCCGCCGAAGGCACTAGAACCTGTGTCATCGGAATTGGCTCGGGGCCCGAGCCGTTGTTGAATGGCGGGAGATGCATCGGGCTCTCCCTGGCGGACGATCGGGAGTGGGCACGGTGACCCACCTTGCAGCGCGGAGCAGACCACCATGCCCCTCATGGGACGAGCGAAGATCATCGGTGTCGGGCAGTCCCTGCCCGACACCGTGGTGACCAACGAGCACTTCGCCTCCTACCTGGACACGAGCGACGAGTGGATCAGGACACGCACCGGGATCGCCCGACGCCGTCACGGTGGTCCCACCTCCGCGTTGGCCGCCGGGGCGGCGCGCCACGCACTGGACCGGGCCGGACTGGACGCTGACGACATCGACTGTCTGGTGTTGGCCACCTGCACCCCGGACCAGATCCTGCCCCCGACCTCGGCGGCCGTCCAGGACGAACTGGGCCTGCACTGCGCCGCCTTCGACATCAACGTGGCCTGCACCGGCTTCGTCTACGCCACGGCCATCGCCACCAGCCTCGCCGCCAGTCACCGGCGGATCCTGGTCATCGGGGCCGAGCAGCTGTCCCGGATCACCGACCCCCTCGACCGGAGCACCGCCATCCTCATGGCCGACGGGGCCGGTGCCATCGTCCTCGAGCGGTCGGCGCTCCCCGAGCACGAGGTCTGGGCGGACCTCGGGATGGACGGTTCCCTCGGCTGGGCCCTCTACGCCGACCACGGGGGCACATTCGTGATGAAGGGGTCCGAGGTGTTCAGGCAGGCCGTCCGGCTCTGCTCGGACTCGGTGGCCCGCCTGCTCGACGAAGCCGGCGTCGCCGCCGACGACGTGGCGTTCCTCGTCCCCCACCAGGCCAACCAGCGCATCATCGAGGCCATCATGTCCAGGCTGGGCATCCCCGAGGACCGGTGCCTGTCGGTGGTGGAGGAGACCGGCAACACCTCGGCCGCCTCCATCCCCCTGGCCCTCGATGCCGCCGTGGCGTCCGATCGCGTGCACGCCGGCGACACGGTGGTGATGGCCGGCTTCGGGGCCGGCATGGCCTGGGGCTCGCTGCTGGTCCGGATCGGGTAGGCGACCAGCCAGGCGACCAACCACGACGGGCTACGACGGGCCTCGGGTCAGGAGCTCCGGGCGCCAGAGGTGGGCTCGGGCTCGAAGTAGGCACCGGGGGATCCTGCCCCGACCTCGGCCATGGCGACGTCCCCCACTTCGGCCAGACCCTCCTCGGCCTCCTCGGCCGCCGTCAGCATCTGGACCGACTGGCCCGGCCCCCGGAGCCAGGAGAACACCGCACCGAGGAAGCACATGGCCGCAGCCATCACGAAGGCCAGCCGGAGGCCCTTGCCGAAGGGCCCGGCGATGAGGTTGGGGAAGAAGCTCTTGCCGGTCAGGTAGCTGGCGTGCACGCCGGGCTGGGCCAGGAGGTGGGCGCCGAGCAGCTGGTGGATGGGGTTGATCCCGAGGAAGGCGGCGAACAGGCTGCCGATGGGGGAGAGATGGGAGATGGACCGGGCCGCCGATGCCGGCACTCCCTGGGCGGTGAGCCCGGAGAACAGGGCGTGGGGGAGCGCCGAAGCCAGGCCGAGGGTGATGAGCGTGAAGAAGAAGCCGATGGAGAGCACGCTGGCCGAGTTCTGGAAGGTGTTGAGCATCCCGCCGCCCGCCCCCCGTTGATTGGCCGGGAGGCTGTTCATCACGGCGCTGGTGTTCGGTGCGGCGAACATGCCGAGGGAGAGACCGAAGAGCAGGAGCATCAGGGCGAACAGCGGGTAGGGGAAGTTCATGGGCAGGGCCTGGAGGCCGAGCAGGCTGATCCCGGTCAGCACCAGGCCCGCGGTGGCGAAGGGTCGGGGTCCGAAGCGGTCGGCCAGACGGCCGGACAGGGGCCCCGAGATGAAGAACCCCACGGTCAGGGGGATCATGTAGATCCCGGCCCACAGGGGGGTCTGCTCGAAGCTGTACCCGTGGAGGGGGAGCCAGATCCCCTGCAGCCAGATGATCAGCATGAACTGGAGCCCACCCCGGGCCAGGGCGGCGAGCAGCCCGGCCAGGTTGCCCATCGTGAACGAGCGGGACCGGAAGAGGTGGAGCTGGAACATCGGGTCCTCCACGTGGTGCTCGATGACCACGAACCCGACCAGCACGGCCACGCCGCCGAGCAGGCAGCCGAGCACGAAGGGACTGGTCCACCCCATGGTGTGGCCCCCGTAGGGCTGGAGCCCGTAGACGATGCCGGTCAGCACGGCCACCAGCCCGATGGCGAAGGCGATGTTGCCGATCCAGTCGATGCTGGCCTTGATGCGCACCCCGTTGTCGTGAAGCCGGAAGTAGGCCCACAGGGTGGAGAAGACGCCGAAGGGCACCGAGACCAGGAAGACCAGTCGCCACTCCACCGGGGCCAGCAGGCCGCCCAGCAGGAGGCCGATGAACGAGCCACCGATGGCCGCCACCCCCTGGATGCCGATGGCGAAGCCCCGCTCGCCGGGGGGGAAGGCGTCGGTGATGATGGCCATGGAGTTGGCGAAGATGAATGCACCCCCGACCCCCTGGCCCACCCGCATGATGATGATCCACAGGGCGGCGTTCGGCCCGGACATCCAGGTGACGGACAACAGGATGGAGAAGACGGTGAAGATGGCGAAGCCCAGGGTGTACATCCTCACCCGGCCGAAGATGTCGCCCACCCTCCCGAAGCTGACCACCAGCACCGAGGTCACCAGGAGGAATCCCATCAGGATCCACAGGAAGTACGAGGTGTTGCCGGGGGAGAGGGGGTTGAGGCCGATGCCCCGGAAGATGTCGGGCAGGGCGATGAGCAGGATCGAGGCGTTGATGGTGACCATCAGCGTGCCGATCGTGGTGTTGGTGAGGGCCACCCACTTGTAGTTCTTCGATTCCGTGACGGGCATCCGGCTCCTGCCTGGCTCTGGTCCGGCTCCGCCCTCGCCCACCGTCGGGACGGGGGTGCAGGGCGGCTGGTAGATAGTTGTCAGCAACTAAGTATACTGGGCCTGAGCGGCGGTGCTACAAGGGGGAGCGATGAAGCTGGAGACCAAGGGCGAGGAGCGGACGGGTCCACCGGTCGACGGGCAGCTCGGCGCCGTCGAGGAGGCCACGGACCTCCGGGTGGCCCTGCTCCGGATCCAACGCCAGCTCCGCTCGAAGACGGCATCGGACATCACGCCCTCCCAGTCCTCGGCCCTGTCCCGCATCGAGCAGGCGGGCCCGGTGCGACTGGGCACGCTGGCCGAGCTGGAGGGAACCACCGCGGCCACCATGAGCCGGGTCATCGACAGCCTGGCCGACCGCCACCTGATCGAGCGGGTGCCCGACCCCCTGGACGGCCGGGCCAGCCTCGTGCGGCTCAGCCCGCAGGGCGGCGCCCTCCTCCACGAGCTCCGTGCCCGTTACACCGAGGTCCTGCGGGGAGCCATGGCCGAGCTGACCCACGAGGAGCAACGGGTCCTGCGGCGTGCCGTGCCGGTGCTCGAGCGGTTGAGCGATCTCCTGCAGTCCGGCGACCGGGGCCCGTCGGCCTGAACAGCGCCGGAGCGACGGGTCGACGGCCGGCAGGAGCCGTCCCCATTAGTCTCACTACCGATGAGCGGATCCGAGCCGAGCGTGGCCGAGCTGATGGTGCACTGCCTCGAGACCGAGGGGGTGACCCACGTCTTCGGCATCCCCGGCGAGGAGAACATCCATCTGGTCGAAGCCCTGTCCCGCTCACCGATCCACTACGTGCTGGTCCGGCACGAGCAGGCCGCCTCGTTCATGGCCGAGACCTACGGCAGGCTCACGGGCCGGGCCGGGGTGTGCTCGGCCACCCTCGGACCGGGGGCCATCAATCTCCTCCTCGGCGTGGCCGACGCCACCACCAACTCCACGCCGGTGGTGGCCCTCTCCGCCCAGGTGGGCATGCACCGGAGCTACAAGGAATCGCACCAGGGGGTGGATCTGGTGTCGATGTTCGCTCCGGTGACCAAATGGTCGGCGCTCATGGCCACCCCGGGAGCGGCGCCCGAGATGATCCGGAAGGCCTTCAAGCTGGCCCAGACCGAGCGCCCCGGTGCCGTGTACCTGGCCGTGCCCGAGGACGTGGAGAAGGCGCCGGCCCCGGGGGACTCCCGGCCCCTGCCCGTGAACATCCCCCGTCCCGACGATCCCTCGCAGGAGCAGGTCTCCCGGGCCGCCGCCATCCTCGACCGGGCGGCCAACCCGGTGGTGTTGGCCGGTCACGGCGCCACCCGGGCGGGTGCGGGTGACGCCCTCCGCCGGTTTGCCGAGACGTTGGGGGTGTCGGTGGCCACCACCTTCCACGGCAAGGGGGTGTTCCCCGACGACCACCCCCTGGCCCTCGGGGCCATTGGGTTCATGCGTCACGACTACGTCAACTTCGGCTTCGACCAGGCCGACGTGGTGGTGACGGTCGGCTACGAGCTCCAGGAGTTCGATCCGGTGCGGATCAACCCCCGTGGGGACAAGGAGATCATCCACATCCACCGGTTCCCGGCCGAGGTGGACCGGCACTACAACGTGGCGGTGGGCCTGCAGGCCGACATCGGGGCCAGCCTCGACGCCCTGGGCGGGGCGGTCGACCGGCGCTTCGGCTCGGTGGCCGGTGAGTTCAGCATCCGCGGCCTACTGGCCCAGGAGTTGGACAGGGGCCGGGCCGACGCCCGCTTCCCGCTGGCACCGGCCCGCATCGTGGCCGACACGCGTGCCGCCCTGGACCGTGACGACATCGTGCTGGTGGACACCGGGGCCCTCAAGATGTGGATGGCCCGGCTCTACCCGACCTACGCGCCCAACACCTGCCTGATCTCCAACGGCCTGTCCACCATGGCGTGGACCCTCCCCGGTGCCATCGGGGCCAAGATCGCCCGCCCCGAGGCCAAGGTGCTGGTGGCCACCGGTGACGGGGCCTTCCTCATGAACAGCCAGGAGATCGAGACGGCGCTGCGGGAACGGATCGCCATGGTCGTCCTCATCTGGGTGGACGACGCCTACGGCCTGATCAGCTGGAAGATGGACCTCGAGCTGGGCCACGACGTCGATACCACCTTCAACAACCCCGACTTCGTGGCCTATGCCGAGAGCTTCGGTGCCGTGGGCTACCGGATCACCGCCGCCGACGAGCTGCTCCCCACCCTGCGCACGGCGTTGTCGGCCGACACCGTCTCGGTCATCGCCTGTCCCGTCGACTATTCGGCCAATCTCGAACTCATCCGTTCGTTGGGCGAGCTCGACGAGTCACTCTCCTGAGGGTCGAGGTGGTCCCTCGGGTCCTCGCCGGCCCAGCCGGCCGGCGGATCACTGGCCGGGAAGGACTCCTCCACCATCTCATCGACCCGGTCGTCGTCGGCGGGTGCGACACCGTCCTCGCCGTCGGATCGGGCTCCTGACTCCATCGTGCCTCCCTCCG
>Ga0302196_10005916_pt1 | contig 10875 bp, 8 predicted proteins | sample II_Bog_N1_3_FD_198794 | JGI IMG/M metagenome (GOLD analysis project Ga0302196, IMG submission 198794) | Peat permafrost microbial communities from Stordalen Mire near Abisko, Sweden - II_Bog_N1_3 | ecosystem: Environmental > Terrestrial > Soil > Wetlands > Peat | place: Sweden: Abisko, Stordalen...
CACCGGCCGAAATTGAAACGGGCGACCAACAACCCGCAGAGGAGAACACTTTTGTCCGCAGCTTCATCTGCTTTGCCGGCGCCGGGGAGCGTCACGGTCAACAATCCGAACGCGCAGCCGGTGGCGGCAGCGGCCTGGAAGCCGCGCGTGAACCCGTGGCTGATTGCGATGACGGTGGCGCTGGCGGCGTTTATGGAGGTGCTGGACACCTCGATCGCCAACGTGGCGCTGCCGCACATCGCCGGGTCTCTGGGCGCGTCCACGGATGAAGGCACCTGGGTGCTGACCAGCTACCTGGTGGCGAACGCGATTGTGCTGCCGATTGGCGGCTGGGCCTCAAACGTGATGGGACGTCGCAATTTTTTTGTGATGTGCATTACGATCTTCACGATCTCCAGCTTTCTGTGCGGGGCGGCGCCTTCGCTGCCGATTCTGCTGATCTGCCGGGTGTTGCAGGGGGCGGGCGGGGGCGGGATGCAGCCAATGGCGCAGGCCATCATGGCCGACTCGTTTGAGCCGCAGAAGCGCGGGCAGGCGTTTGCGCTGTATGGGCTGGTGGCGGTGCTGGCGCCTTCGATCGGCCCGACGCTGGGTGGGTGGATCACGGACAACTTCTCGTGGCGGTGGATCTTCTTCATCAATATTCCAGTCGGCATTGTGGCATTCATCCTGGTGACGCGGCTGGTGGACGATCCGCCGTGGATCAAGCCGGACCGGTCGCTGCTGCGCAAGATGGACTACCTGGGGCTGAGCTTCCTGACCATCGCCATGGGCGGGTTGCAGATCATGCTCGACAAGGGCGAAGAGAATGACTGGTTCACATCGCCGTTCATCCGCACGTTTGGCTGCCTGTTTGTTTTTGGCATGGTTGCGCTGTTCTATTGGGAGTGGAACCACAAGACGCCGCTGATCAACATACGGCTCTTCAAGTACAAGAACTTCGCGATCTGCTGCCTGCTGATGGCGCTGGTGGGCGGCGTGCTGAATTCAAGCACGGTGTTGCAGCCGCAGTTTATGCAGCAGCTGCTGGGGTGGACGGCGACAACGTCGGGCATGGCGCTGACGGCGGGCGGGTTCACGCTGGTGCTGGTGATGCCGCTTGCCGGGTTTCTGACCGGCAAAGTGGCGGCGCGATGGCTGGCGGTGATCGGCTTTGTGATGTTCGTGTTCACCTACCGTTATGCGGCCGCGGTGACCAATCTGGACATGACATTCGGGCAATCTTCGTGGCTGCGCGTGGTGCAGATGATTCCGCTGCCGTTCTGCTTTATCTCGATCACCAACGCGGCGTATGTTGGGATGCCCAAGGAGCAGTCGAACCAGGTGGCCGGCCTGATCAACTTTGCGCGGAATATCGGCGGCAGTATTCTGATCGCCGTGACCAGCGCGCAGGTGACGACCCGCTCCATGTGGCATGAGCAGCACCTGCAAAGCACGATGACTTCGGCCAGCAGCGGCTTTCAGCAGCATGCGCAGGCGCTGACAGGGTACTTTGGCGGAACGTTTGGCGCGCCCAACAGCAGCGGCATGGCGTTGGCCAGCATCTACAACCAGCTCAATTTGCAGGCCGTTACGCAGGGCTATCAGGATGTCTATATGGAGCTGAGCTGGATGTCGGTTGGACTGATCGTGGTGGCGTTCCTGCTCAGCAAGAACAAGCCCGGCGAGGGTGCGGGCGAGGGCGGCGGGATGCACTAGGGCCACCGGGTTGCCTGGGGCGGTCAGGACGTTGGTAACCTGGTTTGCCCCTAAAGTGGTATCGATTGGCCGCTGCCCCCTGCCTAGACTGGGCTTAGACCTTCCGCGGTTGGGCCTGCCCCCCCCCCGGTTCCGGTCCTGAGGATGAGCAGATGGCCGGAACCGCACAGAGATTCACTCCGTTCGAGGCCGCATCGGCAGCGGCAGGGACGCCCTCGCTGGCCGAAATTATCTCCGCACTTTCGTTCGCGCTCGACTTGACCGAGGGCGCCGTCCCCGGCCACGCTTTGCGCTGCTGCCTGCTGGGCATGCGGCTGGGCGCGGAACTGGGCTTCTGCGATGGCGAGCTTGCGGACCTCTACCCGGCGCTGCTCTTGAAGGACGTGGGTTGCAGCAGCAACGCGGCGCGCATGTGCCAGATCATTGGTGGTGGCGACGACCGCGCCGTGAAGGCCGGCGTGAAGCTGGAGGACTGGACCAAGCCTCACAAGCCGAGCGCCGCGGCGCTGCGGCTGCTATGGCGGAGCGTGGCGCCGGGCAGCGGGCCACTGGGCAAGATGGGCCGCATTGCGCGCATCGCCCTGACGCAGCACCGCAACAACGAAGAGATGATCCAACTGCGCTGCGACCGGGGCGCCGGCATTGTGCGCAAGATCGGCATGAGCGAGGACACCGCGCTGGCCGTTCGCTCGCTCGACGAACACTGGGATGGCAGCGGCTATCCAGAGAGGCTGACCGGCACCGCGATTCCGGCGCTGGCGCGGGTGATGGCCATGGCCCAGCACCTGGATGTTTTTGCACGGGAGCGGGGCACGGAGCAGGCCATGCAGGTGCTGCGCGAGCGGAGCGGGCGGTGGTTCGACCCGGAAATGGTGCGCGCGGCTGATGCGCTTGAACGCCGCGGCGCGCTGTGGATGCAGTGCCTGCCGGTCGCGGCGCAAACGACGGCGCAGGCGGAGGTGAGTGTGCGCTCCGCGGTGCTCGATCTTGCGCCCGCGCAGCACGCGCGCACCAGCGCCAACCACATTGACCTGATCTGCGAGGCCTTTGCAGAAGTGGTTGACGCCAAATCGCACTTCACTTTTTCGCACTCGGTGGGGGTAACGGATGTGGCGGCCGCCATTGGACGGGCGATGGGGATCAGGCCCGAACGCGGGCAGCTGCTGCATCGCGCAGCGCTGCTGCATGACCTGGGCAAGCTGCGGGTGCCGAACTCGATTCTGGACAAGCCGGGGAAGCTCGATGAGGCCGAGTGGGCTGTGATGCGGGAACATCCGGCGCTGACGGCCGCGATCCTGAGGCGGGTGCGGCAGTTTGACGAGCTGGCTTCCATTGCCGGCGCGCACCACGAGAAGCTGGATGGCACGGGCTATCCCGACCGGCTGCTGGCGCAGGATCTTTCGCTCGAAGCGCGGATACTGGCCGTGGCCGACATCTACGGCGCGCTGATTGAGGACCGGCCCTATCGCAGCGGCATGAGTGCGGAGCAGGCACTGGGCATCATTGAAACCAGCAAAGGCTGCAAGCTTGATGCCGATTGCATTGCGGCTCTTGAGCAGGTTGCCGGGTCGATTCAGCGGCCATCGCCGTTCAAGGTGCCTGAGCCTTCGCCGCAGCCGATTGCTCAGTCCGGCGTGCTCGATCAGGAGCCCTCGCTGTTGCCGGTGCGGTAGAGTGCTGCCGACGCGGTGAGAGGGAACTCAGGCGAAGGCGGCACAAATTGAAAGCGCCAGAGACCGGAGTCTCTGGCGCTATCTTCTGTGGCCCCTGCACATCTTTGGATCGTCGATCGCCCCATCCAGCCTTGTGACCGCAGGCTCCGGGCTTCCCCGGTTCCTGGTGGTCTTCCGGTTGTGCCGGCCTGGCATCTGCGGGTTGCCCCGCGGCTGCATCCTCCAGCTCATCCGGCTGCGCACCTCAACCAAGTTGCCTTGGCGCCCAGGTTGCCCTGGGGTCCGGATTGCTCCGGGGCGGTGCGCTCTTCAGCTGTGCCGGCGATGTGTCGGCGAGTTGCCTCGCTCCCGCATCCTTCGGCGCTGCCGGCGCCTGAGCCGCAGGTTGCCCCGCTGCCCGGACATTCCAGCCTCGCCTCTCCGTGGTTCCGCGCGGGTTACCCCGGCTTCTACACGTTCCGGCTTTTCCGGCGATGGCGCTTCGGGTTGCCCCGCGCTTTCCATCCATCAGCACGGCCGTTCGGGGATTCCGCGGGTTGCCCCGCTTCCTCGCTCGTTCAGCTGCGCCTCCCAGTGCTTCCGCCGAGTCGCCCCGGCTTCCGCACCCTCCGGTTGTGCCAGCGATGGAGTGCGCGGGTCGCCCCGTGTCCTCGCATCCTTCGGCGCTGCCGGCGCTGGAGATTGCGAGTTGCCCCGCCGCTCCGCTCTTCCAGCCTCGCCTCCCGACGCTTCCACCGGGTCGCCCCGGCTTTCACGTCCTCTGGCGCTGCCGAGGGGTTCGTCTTCGGGTTGCCCCGAATCCTGCTGCCCTCAGCGTTGCCGCTTCTGCGTCCCTCGGGTTGCCCCTTGGTCCTGCATCGGCGGCTGGGTCGATGATGAATCCCTGGCGGGCTCGAACTTTGCATCCTCAGCTTGCGCCGCGGATGAATCTTCGCGTCCAATCAGGTCTTGCACATTCCTGCCTGACCGTGGATGCTGTCTCAATCTCATTCCGTCTACCTACCTTGCGGCTAGCAGACTTCCTCAAATCGCTTCATGCATTTTGCTGCCAAGCTGGAACTGCGTATCCAATTCCTTACAGGGTCACCAACTGTTTGGAGAGTAGGACGGATCGATCTGTGCATGCAAGTGTAAATCTTGTGTGAATCTGTGGATTTCACAAGGGTTGGTGCAGTTAGGAGCGAGTTAGAGCGACTAAGGCAGATTTTCCGGAATCCTTGTATAAGTGGGCGTTGATCGGGCACGGATTCAGCAAGGCAGAGCAAGCGTAAACTTGAGATCGCCTGCCCTTCGGAGGCTAAAGCCCATGGCTTTTTCCTGGCGGCTTGCGGCACGACTAAAGTCGTGCCCTGTTACAAAGCAGGAAAGAGCCATGCTCTGTTACAGGGCCGCCAGGCAAACTAATCGCTGATCGTTAGGTGCTGACCACGGATACCCGACCACTAATCGCCAGTCACTGACGACTAGCTCTTGGCGAAGAGGGCTTTTATTCCGCGGAGGGCTTGGCGGGTGCGCTCTTCGTTTTCGATTAACGAGAAGCGGACGTGGCGGTCGCCGTAGTCGCCGAAGCCGATGCCGGGGGAGACGGCGGTTTTGGCCTCGGTTAACAAGAGCTTCGAGAAATCCAAAGAGTTCAAGGCCTGGAAGGGCTCGGGGATTTGGGCCCAGACGAACATGGTCGCCTTCGGCGACGCGACCGGCCAGCCGAGTTTGTTGAGGCCTTCGACGAGGACGTTGCGGCGGCTGCGATAGGTTTCGCAGATCTCGGCGACGCAGTCCTGCGGCCCCTCGAGCGCGGCGATGGAGGCGACCTGGATGGGGGTGAAGGTGCCGTAGTCGAAGTAGCTCTTGAGGCGGGCGAGGGCGGAGACGAGGACGGGGTTGCCGACCATGAAACCGACGCGCCAGCCGGGCATGTTGTAGCTCTTGGAGAGGGTGAAGAACTCGACGGCTACGTCTTTGGCGCCGGGGACTTCAAGGACGCTGGGCGGCTTGTAGCCGTCGAAGGCGATGTCGGCGTAGGCGAGGTCGTGGATGAGATGGAAGCCGTACTCGCGGGCCAGTTCGACGAGGCGCGCGAGGAAGGGCAGGTCGACACACTGGGTGGTGGGATTGGAAGGGAAGTTGACGATCAGGGCCTTGGGGCGCGGGGTCATGCGCGGGATGAGGTCCTCAAGTTCGCGCAGGAACTGGTCGGTGTCGTGGACGGGCACGCTGACCACGTGGGCGCCGGCGATGACCGGGCCGTAGATGTGGATGGGGTAACTGGGATTGGGCACGAGGACGGTATCGCGCGAGTCGAGGATGGCCAGGCAGAGGTGGGCGATGCCCTCTTTGGAGCCGATGGTGACGATGGCCTCGGTCTCGGGGTCGAGATCGACGTTGTAGCGGGTCTTATACCAGGTGCAGACGGCCTTGCGGAGGCGGGGGATGCCTTTGGAGACCGAGTAGCGATGGGTGGGCGGCTTGAGCGCCGCTTCGACCAGCTTGTCGACGATGTGTTTGGGCGTGGCGCCGTCGGGATTGCCCATGCCGAAGTCGATGATGTCCTCGCCGCGGCGGCGGGCTTTGACTTTCATTTCGCCTGTGATGTTGAAGACGTAAGGCGGGAGGCGCTGAATACGGCTGAACTCTTCCATGATTTCTCCAGAATACAGGGGCCAGGTTTCAGGGATCAGGGGTCAGAAGGCGTGGAGCGGGCCTGGGTGCCTGCATTGCCAACTGGATTTTAGGGATGAGGAGAGCGGGTGTCTAGGCGGCGGGAGCCGCCGCAGCCGCGGCCTGCGCCCGAGCGCCGGCACGGAAGGCGCGGGCGGGCTGGCGGGTTGGCGCGGCGGAGTGCATGAGGGAATTATAGCGCGGGGTCATGGCGTCCCTCCGGGACGCCGGGGCATTTTTGTGGGGACGGTCCCAGGGCGGCGTCCGCCGCGGCGGCCTTGCCCTGCCACCCCACGGACCAAGGCCAGTCCGTGGGGACCCCGGCCCTGGGCTATTTTCGTTCGGCCCCTCCGGGGGCAAGGAGATTGTGCCCCCCGGAGCGACACAGGTTGCGCCTGAAGGGGCGACGTGAATTATTTGCCCGCATCGATTTGCTCTTCGGCTTTGGCTAAGACGGCGGAGGAGCGGGCGGCCTGCTCGTCGTAGAGCTTGACGAAGCGCTGGGTCTCGTCTGCCTTGACGGGGGCCAGGTTGTGCGCCCAGCGGAAGCCGACGGGCTGATAGACGAGCTCGGCTGCGACGTGAAAGGGGCCTGCTGCCCCGCTGGACGAGACGGCGTAGACGGTGGTGCTCTCACCGCCCTTGAAGCTGGGGTCGTCGAGCGCCTGGCCGTGGACGGCGATCTCGGGCGGGGCGGTGGTTTTGTCAAAGCCCGCGGGCAGGATGCGATTGTCTTTGAGGTAGCCGGTGGCCTGGAGCAGGCCGGTGGTGACTTTGCCGTCGGTTGTGCCGAGGATGGGCTCGAAGATCTGGACCTCATCGGGGTTTGTGATGCGGGTGTAATGGGGCGAGAAGCGGGTTGGGTCGGCGTCGTTGGAGTTGCCGGCGATGGAGCCGTCGGCGTTGAGCTTGCCGGACTCGAAGACGACTTTGCCGTCGGCGGCGGTGATGGTGACGTGGAGCCAGGCGCGGCGCGAGGGGAAGGCGGTGGGCAGCTTGTGGCCGGTGAGGTTTTCGACCTTGACGGCGAAGGCGATGGCGCCGTGTTCGCCCGTGGCCGGCGTGACAGTGAGGCGCGCGGCCTGGGAGGCGAGCAGGGTGCGAATCTGCTGGGATGCGGTGTCGAGGGCTGCGCCGGATGCGGCTGCGCCGAGCTCGGCGGCGTGGGCGCTGAGCATATCGGCGAGGAGGAAGTTTGCGCCGGCGAAGGTGTGGCGGCGTGCACCGTCTCGGGGCTGGCCGGCGAGGCTGGAGACGGCCATGGCGCCATCGACGGCGGGCATGTGGCACTGCTGGCAGCTTTGCTTGTCTTTGTAGCTGGAGTGGAGCCACTCGACGTAGGGCATTTGCTCGGGGAGTTTGCCGATGACTTTGCCGCCGGGGCCGTAGGAGGTGGTGAAGAGGGTATGGCAGCTTCCGCAGAGGGCGGAGTCGCGGATATGGGGGCTTTGCGCCAGCGTGTAGCCGGTGACGGCGGCGTGCATTTTGGCTGCGGCTGCGGAATCGAAGGGGCCGTAGAGGGTGCGCGGATGGGCGTCGGAGCCGGCGACGGTGAAGTTGCCGTTGTAGCTGGCCTCGGTTCCCAGACCGGCGGGTTGCATCTGATGGCAGACAGTGCAGGTTACGCCGTCGGCCGCAGCGGCCTGGCCGGGTCCGAGGGGCAGGTGGGTGAAGACGGCTGTCGCGTGGCCGGCCTCCTGATCGCGGAGGTGCTGCAAGGGCATGTGGCAACTGGCGCACTCGTTTTCAATGGCGGGAGCGATCTCAGGGTGCTCGACCGTCTCGCGCCGCACGCTGCCCTGCCAATAGGGGTCGCGGGCCGCGTTGGCCATCGCGCTGGCGCTCCAATCCTGCTCGATGGAGGCGGGCTGGCCGGAGGCGGTCTGCAACTTGGTGTGGCAGACGGAGCACTTTTCGGCGGTCTTGTGGTCGACGGCCGGATCGCTTGCGGCCTGCGCGGCCAGCTGTGCTGCTGTGATGCCCATTGCCAACCCAACCACCAGCAGAGAAAGCCCGCGCTTCATCTTCTTCTCCCCGAATGCTCAAACGAGCCAAATCGCTTTACCGAATCCATGCCCAGCGTACCATGCGACCGGCCTGGGGGCGGGCCGGCGTCTCAGGCACCGATATACTGGTAAGGCCATGAGCATGTTTCTGCCCGTAGACGAACAACTTGACCTGCTCCAGAAGGGCGCAGCGGAGATTATCCGCGTAAGCGACCTGCGTGAGCGCCTTGAAGATAGCCGCAAGACCGGCCGCCCGCTGCGCGTGAAAGCCGGCTTCGACCCGACCGCGCCCGACCTGCACCTGGGGCACACGGTGCTGATGCGCAAGCTGCGGCATTTTCAGCAGCTGGGGCATACGGTGATTTTTCTTATCGGCGACTCGACCGCGCTGATCGGCGACCCGACGGGGCGGAATGTTACCAGAAAGCCGCTCACCCGCGAGCAGATCGACGAGAACGCGGTCACCTACAAGCAGCAGGTGTTCAAGATTCTCGACGAGGAGCTGACCGAGGTCCGCTACAACTCCGAGTGGCTCGACAAGCTCGGCTATGTCGGGCTGATCCAGCTCTCGGCCAAGGTCACGCTCTCGCAGATGCTGGACCGCAAGGAGTTCCTGACCCGCTTCCGCGCCGAGCAGGACATCAGTCTCCACGAGCTCATCTATCCGCTCGCGCAGGGTTATGACTCGGTGGCCCTCGAGGCCGATGTGGAGCTGGGCGGCACGGACCAGAAGTTCAACCTGCTGATGGGCCGCGAGCTGCAGCGCGACTATGGGCAGAAGCCGCAGATTGTGCTGATGACGCCGATATTGGAAGGCCTGGACGGCGTGCAGAAGATGTCGAAGTCGCTGGGCAACGCCATCGGCATCAACGAGCCGCCGGCGGAGATGTACGGCAAGCTGATGAGCATCAACGACGAGCTGATGTGGAAGTATTTTCTTTTCCTGACGGACCTGCGCGGGTCGGAAGTTGAAGCGCTCAAGGCTGAGGTTGCGGCGGGGCAGCTGCACCCCATGGAGGCGAAGAAGCGGCTGGCGCGGACGATTGTGGCTGGGTTTCATGGCGAGGCCGCGGCGGTGAGTGCGGATGAGAACTGGGCGCGGATGTTTCAGCAGAAGGAGACGGCGGAGGACCTGGAAGAAGTGCAGGTGGTTTATTCCGAGATCCAGGGACAGCAGGCCGTTCATTTCGGGTTTTCAGCGAAGCCTCCGCACGTGCCTTCGAGCCTTCCTGTTGCGGGACTGTATATTCGATTACCAAAATTGCTTGTCAAATTGGGCTTGGCCGCGAGCGGCGCGGAGGCCAGCCGCAAGATCGCCGAAAACGCCGTGAAGCTGGACGGGGAACCGAGCAGCAACGCGCTGATTCCATTGGCCGGGCTGCCGGCGCGAATCGTAGTCCGCCTGGGCAAGCGGGCCAAGGTCGCAGTGATCTCGTAGGTGGTGATGGATTACGGGCGGCGCTACTTCGCGCCTGGAATCTGGACGTCGCTGGCCTGCTCCAGAATCTCATCCATGGTCAGGTGACCCAGCCACTTGTGCCGGTCGCGGGTGTAGTCGACGCCGGCGATGGAGCGGGTGCGGAGATAGCGCGCCATGCCCAGGGGCCCAAGCTCCTTGGCGAGCACAGAAAGAGTAAACCGCTCGAACTGCTCGTCCGTCATTTCTTCAACCGGGGTCACAGGCGCACCTCCTTCCAGTAGTTTAGTGGATTCTCGACTCGCACGGAAGGCGTTCCCAGCCTTCTCATGGCTCGGCGCAGGAAGCGGTCGTCCGTGGTGAGAAGCAGATCGCACCTTTGCTCCTCGGCCATCGCCAAATGCAGCGCATCGAGCTTCCCGTAGCCAAGCAGGTTGAGTTGCCTGCCGCGCTCGGCGGAAACTGCGGTGGGCCGGTGAACCTCCGACGCAAAACAGAGAAGTGCGAGAGCGCTGCTTCGGCGCTGCTCGTCAGGGTTGTTCTCGATCTCGACGACCAGGACGGAGCTTGCAATCCAGTGGAGCCGGCCGGTCTGCACCGCCCGCAACAACCGCTCCATGGCGGCCGCTTCCAGGGCAATTCGTTGCTGCATCGGCGGATCACTGAGCCGATTCAGTGCGCAGGCATCCAGGTAGATTCGCAAAGGCGTTTCCATCCGTTGCTTATGCTACCGCTTCAAGCGGGCTTTGCTAACCTGTCGGGCACTCGAAATTGCTGACGGTGACGGCGATTTCGTAAAATGGCGTTACGAAGATGGCCAAATGGCGTATAGTTGGGGTAGAGGTGGATTATGGCGACCCAGGCTATTCCGGACGTGCTTGGCGGGGAAGTGATTCTCGGCGGAGCTTTCAAACGGAACGGCGAGCTGGCGGAGCTGGTTCGCGAAGGGCTGCCGGTGAAGGCGCTGTTTCTGCTAGCGGAGCGGCTTGACCTGCGCCAGTCGGAGATCTCTGAGAAGATCGGCATTCCCCAGCGTACGCTTACCCGGCGTATTACTCAGCACGCGCGGCTGACGCCGGCGGAGAGCGACCGCACGGTGCGGCTGGCGCAGGTTTACGCCAATGCTGCGGAGACGCTGGGCAGCGGAGACAAGGCTGCGGCGTGGCTGAAGACGCCGAATCGCGCGCTGCGCGGCGGCCGGCCGCTGGACCAGCTGGACACCGACCCAGGTGTCCGCGAGGTGGAAGACCTGCTGGGGCGGATTGCTTACGGCGTCTACAGCTAGGGCTTTAGGGGCAACGTTCGTGAGCAACGAAAAACAACCGCAGATCCTTCGACTCGCTGCGCTCGCTCAGGATGACAACTCAATTTTGAGATCAACTTTGGGCTCAGGGCACTAATGCGGATCTGGCGGATATGCCGG
>Ga0302196_10005925_pt1 | contig 10866 bp, 7 predicted proteins | sample II_Bog_N1_3_FD_198794 | JGI IMG/M metagenome (GOLD analysis project Ga0302196, IMG submission 198794) | Peat permafrost microbial communities from Stordalen Mire near Abisko, Sweden - II_Bog_N1_3 | ecosystem: Environmental > Terrestrial > Soil > Wetlands > Peat | place: Sweden: Abisko, Stordalen...
CGGGTTGCGGGCGGAAAACCGCTTCGCACTTTTCCTCAACCCGCTCTAGATCGCGATGCGGCTCGCGAAGTCCTGTCTCTTGCCGGTGGGCGTTCGTTCTCGGTAGGGTCCGGGAAAAGACCAGGGGCGCCAGGCCCCACGGGAGGCACGCCATGATCCGACGCGGCCGCGTCTATCTGAAACCCCGCGAAGAGCCGGTTTGCGCCGAGACCGCCCAGCTTGAACGGGAGGGCTATACGGTCGTTCGGGGCCTGCTCACCGACGACGAAGTGGCAGCCTTGCACGAGGAGATCGCCGGCGTGTTCGAACGCGATCCGCCGGACGAACGCGGTCAACGCGAGCCGGAGGACGCGGCGATGTTCCGCTACGCCATGCTGAACCGCAGCGCCGCGGCCCAGAGCGCGGTCGCCAACGCCAAGCTGCTGGCGGTCATCGAGCCGCTGCTGGGCGAGGACTGCCACGTGATCGCCAACACGGCCTGGCGCAATCCGGCCGGACACCCCGGCTCTCACGGCGGCCAGAATTGGCACATCGACGCGGGGCCTCACATTCCGCTGCCGGAAGGCGTGCGCTGGCCGGACGATATTCCCCATCCGGTGTTCGCCATCGGCGTCCATCTGTACCTGAAGGATTGCCGGCTGGAGGACGGGCCGACGGGGGTGCTGCCGGGCAGTCATCTGTCGGGTCGTTCGCCGCCGGCGGAGCGACTATTCGACGACGATCTGGACTTCGACGGCCAGCGCGTGGTCCCGCTGATCACCCGCGCGGGCGACGCCGGCCTGTTCGTGTCCGACGTCTGGCACCGGCGTATGCCGACCCAGGGCGGCGACGACGGCCGGTTCTTTTTGCAGGTGCATTATGGCCGGCGCGACATCGCTCAACGCCTGCTGACGACCGCCGAAAACAACCAGCTATCCGAGGCGGCGATCGCGCGGGCCAGCACGGACCGCGAGCGCCGGGTGATCGGCCTGCACCCCGCGTCCTTCTATGATGGATAGGGCAGCGACTAGCCGATGAGGTTGACGCCTCAATTCGTCATCGGGGGGCGTTTTGTCCCTTCTCCCACAAGGGGAGAAGGATATGTGCGTGATCGCGGCCCTTAAGCCGCGTACGCGCCCTTGGCGGCGGCTTGGCCGTGGCCGAGGGGGAGGGTGAAGCTGACGGTGGTGCCTCGGCCGGGTTCGCTGGCCATGTCGAGCGCGCCTTCGTGCATCTCGACCAGGGATTTGGTCAGGGCCAGGCCCAGGCCGGTGCCCTGCTGGGTCTTGGAGTGCTGGCTCTCGATCTGTTCGAACGGCCGGGCCAGGCGGGCCAGGTCGTTCTTGGAGATGCCGATGCCGGTGTCGCTGACGCTGACGCAGACCCGATCGCCCATGGAATCGCGGCGCAGCTCGGCGACGACCCGCACCCGGCCGCCGTGTGGCGTGAACTTGAGGGCGTTGGAGAGCAGGTTCAGCAGCACCTGCTTGATCGCCCGATAGTCCGCCTCGACTTCCGGCAGGGGAGGCAGGTCGGCCTCGAGGATCAGACCGGAGGCCTCGGCGCGGTTTCGCACCAGACGCACGGCGTCGTCGACCACGTCCTGCAGATGCAAGGGCTCGAACCGCAGGTTCATCTTGCCGGCCTCGATCTTCGACATGTCGAGGATGTCGTTGATCAGGGCCAGCAGGTGTTGGCCGGATGATAGGATGTCCTGGGAATATTCCTTGTAGCGCTTGTCGCCGAGCGGCCCGAACATCTCGCCCAGCATGATTTCGGAAAAGCCGTTGATGGCGTTCAGCGGGGTCCGCAGTTCGTGGCTCATATTGGCCAGGAACTCGCTCTTGGCCTTGTTGGCCCCTTCGGCGCGGATCTTTTCGGCTTCGTATTTGCGCGCCAGCTCGGCCAGTTGGACCTGGCTGTGCTCCAGCTTGTCGACCGCCTCGCGAAGCCGTTCCTCGCTCAGCCGGCGGGTTTCCTCCTGCAGCTTAATGGCGGTGATATCGGCGGCGGTCATCACCAGGCCGCCCTCGGCGGTGCGACGCTCGGAAATCTGCAGCCAGCGGCCGTCATGCATCTCCCACTCGCGAACGCCGCGACGGCCATCGGGCGAGGCGTGCTGATGCTTGACGGCCAGGCGGACATAGGTGTTGACCGCCTCGCGCCGCGCGCCGGGCTTGAGCAACCGCGGCTCCAGGCCGAAATAGGCGCGATAATTCTTGTTGCACATCAAGAGGCGGCCGGTGCGGTCCCAGAGGATGAAGCCCTCCGAGGTGCTGTCGATCGCGTCGCGCAGCCGGCTCTCGGCCGCCTGAGCGCGGCCCTGGTTGATCCGTTCGTCGGTGACGTCGAGCATCACGCCGATGATGCGGTCATAACCCTCCGGCCCGCGTTCGCCGGCGGCCTGGCCGCGCGCGTCGATCCAGGCTGTGCGGCCGTTGCGATCGGGCACGCAGAAGGTGACGTCGAAGGCGCCGTCGGTGCGCGCGCTGGCCAGGGCCTGGCGTAGTCGGTCGCGATGCTCGGCGGCGACGCGGCTGACGATGTCCTCGCCCTGGGCGACCCCTCCGGCGCCCCAGCCGAGAATGGCGCCGGTCATCTCGGACATGGACAGCTGGTCGGCGGGCAGGTTCCACTCCCAGATCCCGCAGTGGGCGGCTTCGACCGCCAGGCGAAAGCGGCGCTCGCTCTCATCGAAGGCCGCGCGAACCGTCTCGGCCTTGGCGATCTGCCCCAGCAGCAGGACGGCCAGGGCCACGCCGATGCCGAGGGGCGAGACGGTCCAGAGCAGGTCGTTGATGAAGGCGCGCTGGGCCGCGATGGCCGCCGCGTTCCTGGGCGAGGCGACCACCGCGATCATGGCGCCGTCGGCCACGTTGCGGGTGGTGAGATTGACCAGGGTTCCGTCCGGCAATCGTCCGGGGACTTCACCATCGGCGCCGATATCGGCGGGATTGACCGAGAAGGCGTCCCGCAGGCTGGCCGCCGCGGCGGCGCCGCCGTTGCCCTCGACGGCCAGAATGCGTCCGTCAGCCGCGACGAGCGCCGAGGCGAGGGGCGCGACGCCGTCGCCGGCGGCGTCCTTGGCCGCGGCGGTGGCCTGGCGAAGATCGGTCGATGCCACCAGGGTGATCCGGACGCCGTCGCCTTCCTTCTGACCCGAGACCGTCTGGGCGGCGTAGACCGCGCCCTTGGACAGACGGCCCAGCCAGAAGGCGCGGCCGGAAGCGGCCGCCGCGCGCGCCGCGCCGGCCCAATCGGCGTCGCCAGCGTCGCCGGCCTGGGCCAGGACGCTGTCGGCCCCGACCACCGCGACGGCCTTCGCCGAGGGCCGCGCCGCCTTCAGCGCCGCCTCGGCCGCATCCATCGGGCTGTCGGGAAACCGCGCGGCCATCGCGCCGCCCGCGATCATGGCCGCGCTCAGGCGGGCCACATCGTCACTGACGCCGGCGCTCAGCCGATCGGCCGCCGCGGCGCCGGCCTTGTTCGCCGAACGCGCGGGCCGGGCCTCGCCTTGCAGACGGATGACTGAAAAGGCGGTGTAGATAGCCAGAATCAGCAAGGCGGAGAGGACGGCCATGCGCAGATAGGCAGCCGTCGGCGCGACCGCCGCCGTGGTCAGCCGTGCGTCAAATCGGGCGCCGCCGTTTGGCGACCCCGCTCCGCCTCTATCGCCGCCGCGCATCAATGGCGCTGTTCCCCAAATCACCCGAGTCACCCCAACCTAAGCTTACGCGCGGGGGCTGACTCGTGTCACGCGGTTGCGGCGCGTTTGGGGTGCGTCTTATCGCATCGGGCTAGAAGGGCTAGGCGAGCGCCCGGCTGGCCAGTTCGAAGACGTTTTTTGACAGTCCCGGCGTGTCGACGATCCGTTGCAGTTGCTCGCGCATCAAGGCGCCCAGCGCCGGAGCGTAGCGCCGCCAGCTGCCCAGGGGTTCGATCAGCCGGGCCGCGGTCATCGGGTTGAAGCCGTCGATCGCCAGGATCTGGTCGGCCAGGAAGCGGTAGCCGGCGCCGGAGGGATCATGGAACCGCGCAGGGTTGCCGGCGGCGAAGGTCCCGACCAGGGCGCGCAGGCGATTGGGGTTCTTGTGATCGAAGGCCGGATGGGCGGTCAGGCCCAGCACGCGGCCGAGCACGTCCTCGCCGGGGCTGCGCGCCTGGATGGCGAACCATTTGTCGATCACCAGCGGCTCGTGCTTCCAGCGCTCGAAGAAGGCGCTCAGGGCCTGGTCGAACGGCTCGCCGCCTAGCATCATCAGGGCCGAGAGGCCGCCCATGGCGTCGGTCATATTGGCCGCCGCCTCGAAATGGCCGACGGCCCGTTCGATGTTGCGGGCGTGCGGGTCGGCCGCCAGGAGGTCGAGGGCGGTGTTGCGCAGGGCGCGGCGGCCGGCGCTCTCGGCGTCGGGTGCGAAGGTCTCGCCGCTCTGCAAGGCGCCATGCAGCCGGCGCAGGGTCTCGCCGAGATGGACGGCCAGCCGCGCGCGCAAGGCCTCGCGCGCCTCGTGGATGGCGGCGGGATCGGCCGGCGTCTGGGCCAGCGACAGGTCGGATTCGCTGGGCAGGGTCAGCAGCAGGGCCTTGAAGGCGTCCTCGGCCGACTGGTCGTTCAGGGCCCGGCCGACCGCGTCGGCATAGCGTTCCTCACCCACCTCGTCGGGGGTTCCCGCCGCGCGGCTGAGGATCAGGTCGCGAGCCAGGTCCTGGCCGGACTCCCAGCGGTTGAACAGGTCGGGGTCGGCCGCTAGCAACACATAGCGGTCCTTGTCCGGCGTATTGGTGGTCAGGCCCACCGGCGCGGAGAAGCCGCGCAGGGCCGACAGCACCGGACGGCGCGCGACGCCCTCCAGCCGGACGGTCCGCTCGGCGGTGTCCAGCACGATCACCGTTTCGTCGACCAGGATGGCGCCGTCCGGGGCGCGGAACGGCAGAACCCGGCCGTCCTCGTCCAGCAAGCCGATCCGGATCGGGGTCGGCAGGGGGCGCTTGTCCGGCTGGCCGGGGGTCGGTTCGGTGACCTGGGCGAGCTTCAGTTCCAGCACCTGGGCCGCTTCGTCATAGTCCGCGAGGATGGACAGTTGGGGCGTGCCGGCCTGTTCGTACCAGGCGAAGAAGTGCGACAGGTCGCGGCCGCAGGCGTCGGAGAAACACTGGACGAAGGCCTCGACCGTGGTGGCGTGGCCGTCCCAGCGCTCGAAATAGAGGTCCATCCCGGCGCGGAAACCCTCAGGCCCCAACAGGGTGTTGAGCATCCGGATCAGTTCGGAGCCCTTGTCGTAGATGGTCGCGGTGTAGAAGTTGTCGATCTTCAGATAGCTCGACGGGCGCACCTGGTGGGCCAGGGGGCCGGCGTCCTCGGCGAACTGCCGCGCGCGCAGGGCCTTGACCTCCTTGATCCGCTGCACCGCGTGGCCGCGCTGGTCGGCGGAGAAGCTCTGGTCGCGGAACACCGTCAGCCCTTCCTTCAGGCAGAGCTGGAACCAGTCGCGGCAGGTGATGCGGTTGCCGGTCCAGTTGTGGAAATATTCGTGGGCCACCACGCCCTCAATCCGCTCATAATCGAAATCGGTCGCGGTCTCGGGGTCGGCCAGCAGCAGCGAGGAGTTGAAGACGTTCAGCCCCTTGTTCTCCATCGCTCCGAAATTGAAGTCGCGCACGGCGACGATCATGAACAGGTCCAGGTCGTATTCGCGGCCGAACTTGTCCTCGTCCCACTTCATCGAGCGCTTCAGCGAGTCCATCGCATAGGCGGCGCGGTCGGCCATGCCGGTGTCGACATAGATGCGCAGGTCGACCGTGCGCCCGCTCATGGTGACGATCTGGTCTTCCAGCACGTCCAACTCGCCGGCCACCAGGGCGAACAGGTAGCAGGGCTTGGGGAAGGGATCGTTCCAGACCGCGAAATGCCGACCGCCGGCCAGATCGCCGGCCTCGGTCAGATTGCCGTTGGAGAGCAGGCGCGGATAGGCCGCCTTGTCCGCCTCGATGCGCACGGTGTAGCGGGCCAGCACGTCGGGCCGGTCGGGGAACCAGGTGATCTTGCGAAAGCCCTCGGCCTCGCACTGGGTGCAGAAGCGGCCGGCGGAGATGTAGAGGCCTTCCAGATAGGTGTTGGCGGCGGGGTCGATCTCGACCTCGGTCTCCAGAACGAAAGCGGCGGGGACGCCGGGGATGGTCAGGTCCTCGTCGGTGATCTGGTATTCGCCGGCGGCCAGCACGCGGCCGTCGATCGCCACCGAGATCGGCTTCAGCCGGACCCCGTCCAGCCGCAGCGGCTCCGCATGATCGCCGCCCCGCCGCACCGTCAGCCGTGCCCGCACGCGGGTGGCCTGGGGCTCCAGCCGGAAATCGAGCGAGACCGCGTCGATCAGATAGGCGGGCGGGCGGTATTCGGAGAGCCGGATCGGCTGGGGGATGTCTGTGCGCATGCCAAGGATTTAACGCCCAATGCGTCTCGCCGATAGCCTGTGTTCGACCTATCATCGCCCCTGTCGGAGGCTTTCAATGACGGCCCTTTCACCGCCGAGACAGCGCGCGGCGACCTGGACGCGGCCCAGCCGACTGTCCGGGCTGGTGTTTGACGCTAAGGTCTGGGCGTTTCGCGCGCGGCGGGCGCTGCGCGATGTGGCGGGCGGTCCGGCTCGGCTGGCCAAGGCCGAGGCGCCCGAGTTGGTCCACACAATCGCCGAATCCCGCACCCCGCTCTGGTCCGACGACAGTCTGGCCGAGCAGGCGATGCAGGTGGGCAAGGTCCAAAACCTGCGCGTCGCCTGCCGCGCGCTGGACGGGCTGGTGATCCCGGCGGGGGCGGTGTTCAGCGTCTGGCGCCATCTAGGGCCCCCGACGCGGGCGCGGGGCTATGTCGCTGGGCGGATGCTGCGGGAGGGCTGCATGACGCCGGCCATCGGCGGCGGTCTGTGCCAGCTGTCCAACGCGCTTTACGAGGTCGCGCTGCAGGCCGGTTGCCGGATCGTCGAGCGGCATCCGCATTCGCGCGTGGTGCCCGGCTCGGTCGCCGCGGCCGGGCGCGACGCCACCATCGCCTGGAACTATGTCGACCTGCGTTTCGCGCCAGAACAGGCCGTGCGGCTGTACGCCCGCATGGACGAGGACAGCCTGACGGTTCAGTTGCTAGCTGCCCAGCCGGGGGCGCCGGTTTCCGTGAATTCAGCCGGGCTCGACGCGGCGCCTGAGCTCGCCGAGGCGCGTAGCTGCGGGTCCTGCGCCGAGGTCGACTGTTTCCGGCATGAGGGCGGCGGGGCTTCGGTCGCCTATTCCGCCGCGACGGAGGAGACGGTTTCCGCGGGCGCGGCCGGGATCTCGTTCAAATAGCGCTGGATGGCGCCGGCCTGCCGGGCCAACATCTGGACCGGCTCGGGGGCGTCTTCCGGAGACTCGCCGATCAGCACGGCCAGTTCGTGGGCGATCTGCAGGAGCTTGGGCGCGCAGGCGATCAGGCGGGCCTGGTATTCGATCTTGCGCGGGTCGCGGTCGTATTCCGCGCCGGGGGTGCGCCAGCCGCCCCAGTCGGCGACGTCGGTGACCACGACCGGAAAGGTGCCGGGAAAGGGGTGGTGGCCGCAATCCTCGGGCGACTGCCACTTGTTGCGGGCGCGCAGGATCCGCCAGGCGCCCATGTCGTCGGGCAGGCTGGTTTCCTCGAGCTGCTCTTCGGGCTGCAGTTCGTGACTGAGGAATTCGCGCCCCAGACCCACATCATAGGTGATGCGGACAGGTTCTTCGAAACCCTTGGCCCAGATCGGCACGACCTTCTCGACCGTCGCCCAAGTGCCGACGGTGTCGATCCAGACCTTCTGGTTGCGGTGAAACTGGGCCTTGGCCATGCGGGCGGCTCCGTCGTCCGGTAAGCCTTCCGGTATCGCGCAAAATCATTGACGCGAGGTCAATCTTTCCTAGGCGTCAAAGGCGCGTATTCTGTCGCCACAACGATAACAGACGGCCCCGGCGACGGTGACGCGTTAGGGGTGGGAGGCGCTGAAGGCCATGAATTTCGACTATTCCGACGACCAGAAGTTCCTCAAGGACGAGGCGCGCAAGTTTTTGGACGCCCACTGCACGGTGGCGCGGGTGCGCGCGGTGCTGGACGATCCGGCCAAGAGCTATGACGAGGCGCTTTGGAAATCGGTCGCCGAGCAGGGTTGGCTGGGCGCGGCGATCCCCGAGCAATATAACGGGCTGGGCCTGGGGCGGTTGGAGCTGTGCGCCATCGCCGAGGAACTGGGCCGGGTGGTCGCGCCGATCCCCTTCGCCTCGACGGTCTATTTCCTGGCCGAGGCGCTGATGCTGGCCGGCGACGAGGCGCAGAAGGCCAAATACCTGCCCAAGATCGCCGCCGGCGAGCTGATCGGCTGTTTCGCCACCGCCGAGGGGCCGGGCGCCTTCTCCGCCGCGACCATCCAGGCGCGGGTCGAGGGCGGCAAGCTGACGGGTGTGAAAATCCCCGTCACCGACGGCGATGTCGCCGGCCTGGCCGTTGTGCTGGCCAAGGAGGGTGGGCAGCTGGGGCTGTTCCTGGTCGACCTGACCGGCGCGGGCGTGGCGCGCGAGACGCTGAAGAGCCTGGATCCGACGCGGGGCATCGCCAAGATCGGCTTCACCGGCGCGCCGGCCGAGCGGCTGGGCGCGGCGGGCGAGGGCATGGCGCTGACCGAGGCGGTGATGGACCGCGCCGCCGTGCTGCTGGCCTTCGAACAGGTCGGCGGGGCCGATCGCAGCCTGGAAATGGCCAAGGCCTATGCGCTGGAGCGCTATGCGTTCGGCCGGGTGATCGCCAGCTATCAGGCGATCAAGCACAAGCTGGCCGATATGTACGTCAAGAACGAGCTGGCGCGGTCCAACGCCTATTACGGGGCCTGGGCGCTGAATTCCGGCGCGGCGGAGCTGCCGATCGCGGCCTCGGCGGCGCGGGTGGCGGCGTCGGAAGCCTTCTGGTTCGCGTCGAAGGAAAACATCCAGACCCATGGCGGCATGGGCTTCACCTGGGACGTCGACTGCCACCTCTATTACCGGCGCTCGCGCCAGCTGTCCCTGGTCGCCGGCGCGCCCCGGGTCTGGAAGGAACGGCTGGTCAGCCACCTCGAACGACGCAACGCGGCCTGAAGGGACACTCGATCATGGATTTCAACGACACCCCCGAAGAAGCCGCCTTCCGCACCAAGGCCCGCGCCTGGCTGGACGCCAACGCGCCGCGCGAGCGCGCCTCCGGCCGCGGCGACGAGGCCCACATGGCCGCCGGCAAGGCCTGGCAGGCCAAGAAGGCCGCCGCCGGCTACGCCCAGATCACCTGGCCCAAGGAGTGGGGCGGGGGCGGGGGCACCCAGATGCAGGCGATCATCTTTGGCCAGGAAGAGGCCAAGTACGGCCTGAACTACGGCTATTTCCAGATTGGCCTCGGCATGTGCGTGCCGACCGTGATGGCGTTTTCGGACGATGCGACCAAGCAGCGCTTTGTCGGGCCCGCGGTGCGCGGCGAGGAGATCTGGTGCCAGCTGTTCTCCGAACCTTCGGGCGGGTCGGACGTGGCGGCGGCGCGGACCCGCGCCGTCAAGGACGGCGACGACTGGGTGATCAACGGGCAGAAGGTCTGGACTTCAGGGGCGCATTACAGCGACTACGGCATCGTCCTGGTGCGGACCAATGTCGACAAGCCCAAGCACAAGGGCATGACCATGTTCTGGCTGGACATGAAGTCGCCCGGCGTCGAGGTGCGGCCGATCCACCAGATGTCGGGCGGGCGCGACTTCAACGAGGTCTATTTTACCGACGTGCGCGTCAAGGACAGCCAGCGGCTGGGGCCGGTCGATGACGGGTGGCGCACCTCGCTGGTCACCTTGATGAACGAGCGGCTGGCGGTCGGCGGCGGGACCGGGATCGACTATTCGACCATCATGCAGCTGGCCCGCGAACTGCAGACCGACAAGGGCCCGGCCCTGGCCGACCAGGCGTTCCGCGAGAAGCTGGCCGACTGGTACGTCCAGTCCGAGGGGCTGAAGAACACCCGCATGCGCACCATGACCGCCCTGTCGCGCGGCCAGACGCCGGGACCGGAAAGCTCGATCGGCAAGATCATCGCCGCCAACCAGCTGCAGGACCTGAGCAACGCCGCGGTCGAGATGGAGGACCAGTTCGGCATCATCGACGACCACGCCCTGTCGCCCCTGAACGCCGCGTTCCAGTCGGGCCTGATGTCGTCCGCCGGCCTGCGCATCGCCGGCGGCACGGACGAGATCTTGAAGAACATCATCGCCGAACGCGTGCTGGGCCTGCCCGGCGACATCCGCGTCGACAAGGACGTGCCGTTCAAGGACATGCCGACGGGGCGGTGAGGGCGAAAGGTTCACCACGAAGGGCGCAAAGGACACGAAGGGAGGGTTGCTCCCGATGGTCGAGGAGTCTTGTCGCTGCTTCGCCGCCAAAGGTTCCTCTGCCTTGACCTTGGTGTCCTTCGTGTTCTTCGTGGTCAAATTGGCGCTAAGAACATCGCATCTCCAGCCCGGACCCCGCCCATGAACATCACCGGCAACACCATCCTCATCACCGGCGGCGGGTCGGGCATTGGGCTCGGGCTGGCCGAGGCGTTTCACGCCGCCGGCAACCAGGTGATCATCGCCGGGCGCCGGCGCGAGGCGCTGGAACAGGCCGCCGCCGCCAACCCCGGCATGGCCTTTCGAGTGCTGGACGTGGAAGACCCGGCCGCCATCCGCGCCTTCGCCGAGCAAGTGGTCGCCGATCATCCGGCGCTCAATGTTCTGATCAACAACGCCGGCGTCATGCGGGCCGAGAACCTGTTGGCGGAGCCGTTCGACCTGGCTGACGCCGAGGCCACCATCACCACCAACCTGTTGGGGCCGATGCGCCTGACGG
>Ga0302196_10005930_pt1 | contig 10856 bp, 9 predicted proteins | sample II_Bog_N1_3_FD_198794 | JGI IMG/M metagenome (GOLD analysis project Ga0302196, IMG submission 198794) | Peat permafrost microbial communities from Stordalen Mire near Abisko, Sweden - II_Bog_N1_3 | ecosystem: Environmental > Terrestrial > Soil > Wetlands > Peat | place: Sweden: Abisko, Stordalen...
CGACGTCCAGCCGGGCGAGATCACCGCCCTCATCGGTCCGTCGGGCTCCGGCAAGACCACGCTGCTCCGGGCCCTCAACCGCATGCACGACACCGTGCGGACGGCCAAGGTCACCGGGAGCATCCTGCTGGGCGACACCGACGTCAACTCCGGCTCCACCGACCCCACCCTCCTGCGGGGGCGGGTCGGCATGGTGTTCCAGCGGCCCAACCCGTTCCCGACCATGAGCATCTACGAGAACACCGTGTCCGGTCTCAAGTTCAACGGCGTGCGGAAGAAGGCGATGCTGGACGAGGCGGCCGAGTCGGCCCTGACCGGGGCGGCCCTGTGGGACAGCGTCCGTGACCGGCTGAAGGCCCACGCCAGCACCCTGTCGGGTGGCGAGCAGCAGCGGCTGTGCATCGCCCGGGCCCTCGCCGTCGAGCCCGAGGTGCTCTTGATGGACGAGCCCACCTCGGCGCTCGACCCCATCGCCACGAAGCGGATCGAGGAGCTCATCGGTGAGCTCAAGCACCGGGTCACCATCATCATCGTGACCCACAACATGCAACAGGCCATGCGGGTGTCCGATCGGTGCGCCTTCCTGCTGATGGGCGAGGACAAGGCCGGCGAGCTGATCGAGTTCGGGCCCACGGCCAAGCTGTTCAGCGAACCCAGCGACCCGCGCACCCTCGACTACGTCAACGGCCGGTTCGGCTAGGGCCGCTGCCGCTCCGGTTCCGGCTCCCGCGGCACGGGGCCGGCCGGGGTCCCGTCCGGGTCGATCCGGAAGCCCACGCCCCGCACCGTCACGATGTAGCGGGGCTCGGCCGGGTCGGGCTCCAGCTTCGACCGCAGCCGGTGGATATGCGTGTCGAGCGTCCGGCTGTCCGACAGGTAGCGGTCCGGCCACAGCATGTCGATGAGCTCGTCGCGGGTGCGTACCCGTCGAGTCGGGGTCAACAACACCGCCAGCAGGTCGAACTCGCGGCGGGACAGGTGGGTCTGGACCCCGCCCACCGTCACCTCACGCCGCACGAAGTCGACGGTCACCGCGCCGAACCCGATGTCGGCCCGCCCGACCCCGGGATCGCCGTCGGAGGCCGCCACGGCGGCGTCGGCGGCGGGCACCGCCTGGGGTGTCATCCTCCGCAGGATGGCGTGGATGCGGGCGACCAGTTCGCGGAGCCGGAAGGGCTTGGTGACGTAGCCGGCGGCACCGAGCTCGAGTCCGAGGACCACGTCGAGCTCGGTGTCCACCGCACTGACCATGACGATGGGCACCGGAGCGATGGCCCGCATGCGCTTGCACACCTCGATGCCGTGCATCCCCGGAAGCAGCAGGTCCAACAGGACGATGTCGGGCCGGTGGTCGTTGAACTGGCGCAGTGCCTCGAAGCCGTCGGCGGCGGTGGCGACGGTGAAGCCCTCGCGGGTCAGTCCCGACGTCAGCGCCTCGCGGTAGGACTCCTCGTCCTCCACCACCAGTACCTGGATGCTGTCATCGACAATCGCCATGGCCGCGCGGAACCTCCGCACGGACTCTAAGAAGCCCAGGTGAACGCCAGACATCCCGCCGGCGACACGCCGATGATCGTTCAGTGAACGTTGTGGGGCGGGTCAGGCGAGTGATCCGAGGGCCAGGCCGGCCGCGGCCGCCCCCACGCCCACGACCACGCTGACCAGCACGTTCGCCACGGAGAAGGCCCACTGGTCGTTCTCCGCCAGCCGGACCGTGTCGTAGGTGAACGTCGAGAACGTGGTGTAGGCGCCGACCAGCCCGGTGCCGGCCACGGTCACCCACGTCGCCGACAGCCCGTGGTGGAGGGCCGCCCCGGTCAGCACCCCGAGCACCAGGCAGCCGGTCAGGTTGACCAGCAGGATCCCGAGGGGGAAGTCCGAGGCCACCCGGCGCTGCACGGACCGGTCGACCAGGTAGCGGAGCACGGCTCCGCACCCGCCCGCCACCACCAGGCCGACGATGATCACCGGGCCCCGCCCCGGTCGTCCGACCGGGTGGCCGGCGGGCGGTGGCGGAACGCCCCGAGGTCGTCCGGGTCGGGGATCGGCCCCCCCGCCGGTGGGAGCAGCCGGCCCCGGGCCGCCAGCATGCCGGTGGCCGCCGCCAGCACCCCCACCACCAGCGAGGCGCCCACGTAGCCGGCCGCGGTGGCGACGTGGCCGTGCTGGCCGAGCCGGGCCGCCTCGACGGCCATGGTCGAGAAGGTGGTGAAGCCGCCGCAGAAGCCGATGGCCGCCAACGGACGGACGAACCGGGTGGGCGGCCACCGCTCGGTGACCAGTGTGACGATCACGCCCAACAGGAAGGACCCGGCCACGTTGACCCAGAAGGTGGCCCAGGGGAACCGGCCGGGGGACACGGCGAGGGACCGCTCCACCCCGTACCGGCAGAGCGTCCCGGCGGCCCCGCCGACGGCGATGGCGGTGATGCGCAGTGGAGCCTCGAACGACTGTCGGCCACCGTCGGCGCTCGCTTCGGGCACACGGCTCCTTCCGGCATCGCACCCATGCTGTTCCGGTAGGAGCCATCAGCCGGATCGGCGGATCCGGCGGTTAGGGCGAGCTCCATCGCCGGGGCCAGCCTACGGCAACGCGGCCACGAGGCGGGTGCTTCACACCGTAGGGGCCTGCCCGCACTCCCGCCGACGACCAGGGGGAGGGCAGAGACGAAGACGGTGTCGGGCAGACCCCTACGGCTTGAAGCGGTAACCGATGCCGCGGACGGTGAGGACGTGCTCCGGCTCGGCCGGGTCGAGCTCGATCTTCTTGCGCAGCCGCTTGACGTGGGTGTCGAGGGTCCGGCTGTCGCCCTTGGTGCGGTCGTGCCAGATCTGGTCCATGCACTGCTTCCGGGTGACCACGTGCCCCGCCTCCGAGATCAGCAGGGCCAGCAGGTCGAACTCCTTGCGGGACAGGCCGACCGGCTCGTCCCGCACCAGGGTCTCGCGTAGGGCCAGGTCGATGGTGACCGGGCCCATGGTGTAGACGGAGTCGTCGGCCCGGGCGCCCACGGCCGGAGGCTGGTGCCCGACCCGCCGCAGGACGGCCCGGATGCGGGCGGTCAGTTCACGGGGCCGGGGGGGCTTGGTGATGTGGTCGGCGGCGCCGGCCTCCAGCGCCAGGACGGCGTCGAGCTCGTCGTGACGGGCGGTGACCATGATGACCGGCACCGGCGAGACGGCCGAGATCCTCCGGAACACCGACAGGCCCTGCGAGTCGGCCAGCTGCATGTCGAGCAGGATCAGCGAGGGGTGGGCCGACAGGACCAGGGCCATGGCGTCGTCACCCGAGACCGCCGTCACCACGTCGAACCCCTCGATGGACAGGGTGGCGGCGAGCGACTCCCGCGAGGGTGCGTCGTCGTCGATGATCAAGATGGTGGGGTGGTCGGCGGGTGGGGCCACCCCGTGGTCGGCTTCGCGGAAAGCCAGGCTCATGGCTGGCCCGTGGCTCTCCGGAACAGGGCGCAGACACCGGCACGGTGGCAACGCCGCCGTGCTCGGGCGGTGGCGCCGCTGCTGGGCTGCCTCAGGGGTGGGACCGAGCGCGGTGCCGACGCCGTGAGAGGCGGTGGAGGCCAGGCCTCCGGACGGGGCGAGCACGACAGGCCGGGCAGGACACGCCCGGCGGGGGACCGCCGGGGACGCACGCACACCGAGTCATGGTTCGCCCTCATCACGTTGCACCCTAGAAAGGCCAGGTGAACAGAACGCGATGTCCATGTCAGCAGAAAGTGAATCGTGGGTAATCTTCTGCGGCAGGCGATCGAGACGACCGATGAGGGTGTGACGGCATGAGCCCAGCCGGACCAGGTGCAGACACGGTGGTGGACATTCCGGCCACGGAGGAGTGGAAATCCCTGGTGGGAGCGGCCGAGCGCCTGCGCCACGCCCAGCTCCGCCAGCTGTTCGCCGAGGACCCCGACCGGGGCCACTCGATGGTGATCCGGGCCGGCGACCTCTACCTCGACTACTCGAAGCACCTGGTCACCGCGGAGGCGGTGCAGGCGCTGGTGGCCGTGGCCCGGCGGGCCGGCGTGGCCGAGCGACGCAACGACATGTTCGCCGGCCGGCACATCAACTCCACCGAGGACCGGGCCGTGCTCCACGTGGCGCTGCGCATGCCCCGGGACGCCCGTCTCGAGGTGGACGGGCGTGAGGTGGTGGCCGACGTGCACGAGGTGCTGGACCGGATGGCCGGCGTGGCCTCGGCGGTCCGGTCCGGTTCGTGGACCGGCGCCACCGGCCAGCCGATCACCGCCGTGGTCAACATCGGCATCGGCGGCTCCGACCTGGGCCCGGCCATGGCCTACGAGGCGCTGGCCGACTACGCCTCGCCCGGGCTGGTCTGCCGGTTCGTGTCCAACATCGACCCGGTCGACCTCTACAACAAGACCCGGGACCTCGACCCGGCCCGGACCCTGTTCGTGGTGAGCTCGAAGACCTTCACCACGCTCGAGACGCTGACCAACGCCGCCGCCGCCCGGCAGTGGCTGCTCGACGGGTTGGGCGACGCCGGCGACGCCGGGGCGGTGGCCAAGCACTTCGTGGCGGTGTCCACCAACGAGCAGGCGGTCAGGGAGTTCGGCATCGACCCGGCCAACATGTTCGGCTTCTGGGACTGGGTGGGCGGACGGTACTCGTACGACTCGGCCATCGGCTTCTCGCTGATGGTGGCCATCGGCCCCGACGCCTTCGGCGAGATGCTGGCCGGGTTCCACCTCATGGACGAGCACTTCCGGACGGCACCCTTCGAGGCCAACATGCCGGTCATCCAAGGGATGCTCAACGTCTGGTACAACAACCTCTTCGGGGCCGAGACCCACGCCGTGCTGCCCTACAGCCAGCGCCTGGCCCGCTTCCCCGCCTACCTGCAGCAGCTGACCATGGAGTCCAACGGCAAGTCGGTGCGCCGGGACGGGAGCCCGGTGTGGGGGCAGACGGGTGAGATCTTCTGGGGCGAGCCGGGCACCAACGGCCAGCACGCCTTCTACCAGTTGATCCATCAGGGGACCAAGCTGATCCCTGCCGACTTCATCGGCTTCGCCACGTCGACCCACGAGGACGGCGACCAGCAGGACCTGCTGATGGCGAACTGCTTCGCCCAGGCCAAGGCGCTGGCCTTCGGGCGCACCGCCGAGGAGGTGGCCGCCGACGGGACCGCTCCCGAACTGGTGCCCCACAAGGTCATGGCGGGCAACCACCCCAGCTCGACCATCGTGGCGCCGAAGCTGACCCCGTCGGTGCTCGGACAGCTGGTGGCCCTCTACGAGCACACGGTGTTCACCGAGGGGACGGTGTGGGGGATCGACTCGTTCGACCAGTGGGGCGTGGAGCTGGGCAAGGTCATGGCCAGGCAGCTGGCCCCGGCCCTCATCGGTCGCGCCGCCCCCGATCTGGGCGATCAGGACAGCTCCACGGCCGGCCTGGTGCGCCACTACCGGACGCTGCGGGACCGGTCGGTGTGAGCCGGACCGCCCCCGGCCGGTCCGCGGCTACGCCGAGCTGAGCGCCCTCCACAGCGAGCGGTAGTTGGGGTAGGTCAGCTCGTCGGTGACGTAGCCGGCCCGTTCCAGTTCGGCGTGGAAGGCCGGAAGGTTGCGGAACGGGATCCCCATGTCCACGTGGTGGGCCAGGTGCCACCCGGTGTTGTAGGGCACGAACCACACGCGCGCCGGAAGGGACTGGCGCACGGTGTGGGTGGTGACCCGGCGGTCGCTGCCGGCCTCGAGCCCCCCGTGCTCGGCGATGGCCCGGAGCCGGTTGATCACCCGCCACTGGGTCATCCAGGGCAGCCACCACAACAGGGGGTAGATCCACCACCGACCGGTCGCCGCCCACATGGCCGCCCACAGGAGCACCTGCACCCCGAGGATGGAGCCGGCCACCCGCCGGCTGCTCCGGTGCCGGAGGGCCTTGAACAAGGGCGTGAAGTTCTTCCACCCCGAGATGCCGACGGCGTCCCGGACCAGGCGCCGCCGCAGCGTGGCGCGGTCGCAGCGGTAGCCGCCGTAGAAGGCCATGTCGGGCTCGCGCGGGCCGAACTCCTCTTTGTGGTGGGCCACGTGGCTCCGCCGGTAGATGGAGATCGGCGTCCAGGTCGGGTAGGCGATCAACCAGGTGCCCACCCAGTCGTTGGTGCGCTTGTCCGAGAACAGGAGCCGGTGGGCGGCCTCGTGCATCAAGATGGCGAACCGGGCGTAGAGGGGACCCATGAGGACGAAGGCGGCCAGGTAGGCCCACGGGCTGGCGATCCACACCGCGCCGCCGACGAGGACCGCCACCCAGAGCCACACGGTGGCCACGGTGACGGCGTTGCGGACGTTGGCGATCCGCCGGAGCCCGTGCCGCAGCTCCGGCCGGGCCATCCCGTTCGCCATGAGGCGGTCGGTGGGGAGCACCTGCGGTCGGGCGTGGACATCGGCCACCATGGTGGACGCCATGTGTGGGACATTACAGATATCGGACGAGTGATGCAAGAAGGTAATAGGCCGATGACGGCCCGGTCGGTCCTGGCCAGTGCCCTGCTGGGCGAGGACCCGCCCGAGCTGCCCGTGGCCCACCTCGTCCACCTGGCCGGGCTGTTCGGCATCAACGAGAACCGGGCCCGGGTGGCACTCAGCCGCATGGTGCGCGCCGGCGAGGCGGTGACCGACGGCTCCGGGTCCTACCGGCTGACCGGGCACCTGCTCGAGCGCCAGGGGCGCCAGGAGGCCAGCCGTCGGGGGGAGACCCGGCCGTGGGAGGGGGACTGGCGCATCGTCGTGGTCACCGCCACCGGGGTGGCCCCCGACGAGCGCACCGCCCGGCGGAAGCGGCTGGTGCGGGCCCGCCTGGGCGAGCAGCGCGAGGGCGTGTGGCTCCGGCCGGACAACATCGCCCTGGTGCCCGATCCGGCGGAGGATCCCGGGCTGAGCAGCTACACCGGTCGACCGGACGCAGACCCGGCCGGGCGGGCCGGACAGCTCTGGGATCTCGCCGGATGGGCCACCGGAGCGGCCGGCCTGCTGCGCCGTCTCGGGGGGGCGGTCCCGTCGGGACCCGACGACCTCGCCCCCGGCTTCGTGCTGTCGGCCTCGGTCCTCCGCCATCTCCAGCTGGACCCGCTGCTCCCTCCCGCCCTGCTGCCCGCCCGATGGCCCGGACCCGAGCTCCGCCAGGCCTACGGCGAGTGGGACCGCCAGTACCGGAGGGTCCTGGCGGCGTGGGGCCGGTCGGTCGCCGCCGACGGGCACGCGCCGGCCCGACCCCGGCCGTAGGATCGCCGGACCGGACCGCCGGGTCGCCCCGCCGACCCAGGGAGGCAGCATGACCGAGCAGGCCCCGCACCGCCCGCCCACCCAGGACGCCCCGGCCCCGCCGGGCGCAGACCCGGCCGCGCCGTTCGCCGGGCGGGTGGCGCTCATCACCGGGGGTGCGAGGGGCCAGGGCCGGAGTCACGCCACCGAGCTGGCCCGGCTCGGCGCCGACATCGCCCTGGCCGACCGTTGCCGCGACCTCGGCACCGTCGGCTACCCGCTGGCCACCGAGGCCGACCTGGCCGAGACGGTGCGACAGGTGGAGGCCCAGGGCCGTCGGTGCCTGTCGGCCATCCTCGACGTCAGGGACCTCGACGCCATGATCGGGTTCGCCGACACCACCCGGTCGGAGCTCGGATCGCTGGACATCCTGGTGGCCAACGCCGGCGTGTCGGCCATGGGGTCGATCTGCACCATGGACGCCGTCCAGTGGAGCGAGACCGTCGACACCAATCTGACCGGTGTGTTCAACGCCATGCGTGCCTGTGCCCCGCACATGCGACGGCAGCGGTGGGGACGGATCATCGGCATCTCGTCGATGATGGGTCGGTCGGCCAACCCCGGCATCCCCGCCTACGTGGCCTCCAAGTGGGGGGTCATCGGCCTGTGCAAGTCGGTGGCCCTCGAGCTGGCCGCCTTCGGCATCACGGTCAACGCCATCGCCCCGGGCAACGTGTCGACCCCGATGGTCCACAACGACACCCTCTACCGGCTGATGCGACCGGACCTCGACCATCCCACCAGTGAGGACGTGGCGCCGGCCATGACCGCGCTCCACGTGCAGCCGGTGCCGTGGCTGGAGCCCGAGGAGATCACCGGTGCCGTCGTGTACCTCGCCTCCGACGCCGCCCGCCACGTGACGGGCTCGGTGATCGACGTGGACGCCGGAGCCTCGGCCCGGTTCACCGGCTGAGCCCGGGACGGTGCCGGCCGCGCCGGAGAGTGTCGGCTGCGCAGGACGGTGCCGCCGCGCCGGACAGTGTCGGCTGCGCAGGACGGTGCCGGCCTCGCTCCTACTGTCGGGCCATGGCGGAGCGCTCCTCGGCGGTGGCCTGGTCGGTGTCGTCGCCGGCGGACCGGCGGGCCAGGACGATGTCCAACCGCCGGATCGAGCCCTGGAAGCGGAAGGGGGCCGCGTAGCGCTCGCTCACCGGCGAGCCGTGGTCGTAGCCCACGCTCGGGCCCACACTCGACATCAAGGTCATGGCGAAGGGGACCGACACGCCGCCCGAGGGCACGTCGTCGATGAGCAGGGTCGCCTCCGCGCCGGAGTCGTGGCGCCGGAACCGGACGCCGACGACCGAAGGGCCCACCGGCACGGCGGCGTCGGACTCCACGACGTGGTGGTCGCCGAAGCAGTTGTAGTCGAATACCAGGTGGTCGCCCTGGACGAACACGCTCAGCCCCGAGTTCTCCGTGCCGGTGGCGTAGAGCACGCCGGCCCCGCCCTCGGGCCGGTCGATGGTGGCCGACAGGTCCCAACCGGGCCCGCCCAGGGCCGGGGCCACCTGGGCCGGAAGCGGTGACATGGGGGGGTAGTAGGTGTAGTGCCGGCTGGTCGGGTGGGGTGAGTTGTCCCGGTAGCGGGTGAAGAACAGCTCGATGGTCCGGTCGTCCAGCGGGAGCACGCCCTGCTCCTCGGCCTCCGACCACCACAGCTCGACCAGCTCGGCGACCCGGTCGGGCTGCTCGGAGGCCAGGTCGTGGCATTCGGAGCGGTCCTCGTCCAGGTGGTAGAGCTCCCAGCGGTCCTGGTCGAAGGGCACGCCGGGCTGGTGCCGGGTGACGGCCTTCCAGCCGTCCGAGTAGATGGCCCGGTGGCCCATCATCTCGAAGTACTGCACGTGCTTGGCGGTCGGCGCGGCGGCCTCCGCGAAGGTGTAGTTGAGGGGCACCCCGGAGACCGGTACCTGCTCGAGGCCCCGGTACACCGAGGGGGCCTCGATGCCCAGCGCCTCGTAGACCGTGGGGGCCAGGTCGTTCACGTGGTGGAACTGGTCGCGCAGCTGACCGGCACCGTCGATCCGGTCGGGCCAGTGGACGATGAGCGGCACGTGGACCCCGCCCTCGTGGGTGTTCTGCTTGTACCACTTGAACGGCGTGTTCCCCGCCTGGGCCCAGCCCCAGGGGTAGTTGGCGTGGCTGTGGGGGCCCCCGATGTCGTCCAGGCGCTCCACGGCCTCGTCGGGCGTCTCGACCAGGAAGTTGAAGTACTTCATCTCGTGCATGACCCCGAAGGGGCCGCCCTCCTGGCTCGCACCGTTGTCGGAGAGCAGGAGGAACAGGGTGTTGTCCAGCCGGCCCAGGTTGTCGAGCGCGGCGACCAGCCGGCCGATCTGCTGGTCGGTGTGGTCGAGGAAGGCGGCGAAGGCCTCCTGGAGCCGGGCGGCGAGCCGCTTCTGGTTGACGGGCAGGGAGTCCCACGGCTCGACGCCCGGATTGCGCGGGGCCAGCTGGGTGCCGGCCGGGAGGAGCCCCATCGCCAGCTGGCGGGCGAACCACCGGTCACGGGCGGCGTCCCACCCGTCGTCGAACCGGCCCCGGTACTTCTCGAGGTACGCCGCCGGCGCCTGGTGCGGGGCGTGCATGGCCCCGAAGGCCAGATAGGTGAAGAACGGCCGGTCCGGGCGGATCGAGACGGTGTCGTGGATGAAGCCGATGGCGTGGTCGACCAGGTCCTCGCTGAGGTGGTAGCCCTGGTCGGGGGTGCCCGGCGGCTCGACGGCGTGGTTGTCGTAGACCAGCTCGGGGTGGAACTGGTCGGTCTCGCCTTCGAGGAACCCGTAGTACCGGTCGAATCCCCGCTGCAGCGGCCACTGGTCGTAGGGGCCGGCCGCCGAGGCGTCGGCCATGGGGCACAGGTGCCATTTGCCCACGGCGAAGGTGGCGTAGCCCTCGTCCCGGAGCACCTCGGCGATGGTGGCGGCATGCGGGCTCACCGATCCCCGCATGTGGGGGTAGCCACTGTCGAAGTTGGAGATCGAGCGCATGCCGACGGCGTGGTGGTTGCGGCCGGTGAGCAGGGCGGCCCGGGTCGGGGAGCACAGGGGCGTCACGTGGAAGTTGGTGTAGCGGAGCCCCCCGGCGGCCAGCCGGTCGATGTTGGGCGTGGACAGGTCGGAGCCGTAGCAGCCGAAGTGGGAGAACCCGGTGTCGTCGAGGAGGACGATCACCACGTTCGGCGCCTCGGCGCCGGGGTGGACCGGCGTGGGCCACCACGGTGTGGACTCGGCCTGGGTCCTGTGGATCTCGCCCTCGAACCGGTCGTAGCTCTGCATGGTCGTCCTCGCTGTCCCGTGGCGTGCGCGCCCTGAACCTATGTCAGATCCGGTGCCACCGGAGCGGTTCTGGGGCGGCCCGCTGTCGGTGCGGGGACCACCGTCAAGATCGGCCCGGTCCGTGCCGATGCTCACAGAGTCGGGCCCGGGCCGCAGCCCCGGGCGGGAACGGAGAGGCGGGACAGGTGGGCATCGACGAGAGACCGGGTTGGTGGATGGCCCCCGACGGCCATTGGTATCCCCCCGAATTGCAGCCCCCGGGCCGGGGCCCGGCTCCCGCC
>Ga0302196_10005933_pt1 | contig 10855 bp, 10 predicted proteins | sample II_Bog_N1_3_FD_198794 | JGI IMG/M metagenome (GOLD analysis project Ga0302196, IMG submission 198794) | Peat permafrost microbial communities from Stordalen Mire near Abisko, Sweden - II_Bog_N1_3 | ecosystem: Environmental > Terrestrial > Soil > Wetlands > Peat | place: Sweden: Abisko...
AACACCTACGTCGGCTTCTCCGGCACCTATGCGAGCCAGTTCGCGGTGACTGGCCTGGGCGCTGTGATGGGGGCCGCCGAGCGGCTGCGCGGGGAGATCGTGAAGGTTGGCGCGTGCATGCTCGGCGCCGAGGAGTCCGACATCGAGCTCGCCGACGGATTCGTCCGTCTCGCTGCCAATCACGAGGCGGCGATCCCGTTCATCGGCATCGCCGCCACGGTCTTTGCGAACGTGGCCGAGCTGCCCGGCGAGCTGGCCGACTCGGTGACGCTCAACTGCCGTTACGTGTACCGGCCGCCGTTCACGGTTCCCGACCACGAGACCAAGCGCGGCAAGCTGACACTGACCTACGCCAGCCAGGTCCACGCGGCGGTCGTCGAGATCGACGAGGAGACCGGCCAGGTCACGATCCTCGACTACGCCGCGGTCGATGAGTGCGGCCGCAAGGTGAACCCGAAGATCGTCGAGGGCCAGGTGCACGGCGCCACCGGCCACGGGATCGGCGCCGCGCTGTATGAGACATTCGAATACGACGCCGACGGGCAGCTGCTGAACTCCACGTTTGCGGACTACCACGCCGTCACCTCACTCGACGTCCCCCACATCGCCACCGGCGAGATCGAGTGTCCCTCGCCGTTCACCCCCAACGGCGCGAAGGGCATGGGCGAGGGCGGCGGCGCGCCGCTCTCGACGATTGCCAGCGCGATCGAGGACGCGTTGCCGCAGGGCGCGCACATCGTCTACGACACGCACAACAACTCCGAGCGCGTCTACGAGCTGCTGCGCAGCGCGGCGGCGGCGGGCCCGCGCGGCGTGGAGGTGATCTCACGATGATCGTCAGCGGCGAGATGACGGTTGCAAGCCCGCGCGAGGAGCTGTGGGCGGTGCTCGCCGACCCGGCGCGCCTCGCACAGGCGCTGCCCGGCGTCGGTGACGTGTCGATCGAGGACGAGCGCCACTTCAGCGCCGTCGCGCACCCGTTCACGGCGCTCGGCGAAACGCGCGTGGCGATGGACTTCGAGATCGTCGAGCAGCGCCCGGGCGAGTTCGTGCGCATCGACGGCTCAGGGCACGCCGGCGAGAACCTGATCGCGCTGTCGGTCGCGCTCGAGCTGAGGGCGGACGGGGCGCAGACGCGGGCGAGCTGGCGGGCGGAGATCCTGCTGCGCGGCGTGCTGGCATCGCTGCTGCAGCGCGGGAGCGGCGAGCTGTTGCGCGAACAGGTGGAGTCCGTGCTCGCGGCCGGCGCGGCGATCAGCGCGTCCGAGCGCGAGAGCTGAGGTGCCCGGCGGACTGAGAGGGCTCGCCGCGACGAGGGTCGCCGAAGGACACCGCACGCTGGCCGACCGGGCCTTCGCGGCGCTTCACGACGCGATCGTAGCCGGCGATCTGGCACCCGGCGAGCGCCTGCCGATCGAGGAGCTGGGGGACGCGCTCGGGATGAGCGCGATGCCGATCCGGGAGGCCCTCCGGCGCCTGGACGCTGCCGGGCTGGTCGAGAACATCCCCCACCGCGGCGGCCGCGTGACCGAGCTGTCGATCCCCGATCTCGCCGAGGTATACGAGGCCCGGCTGGCGCTCGAGCCGCTCGCCGTACGCCGCGCGGCGCTGCGATTCGGCGATGCCGACGCGGCGCTCGCGAGCGAGCGGCTCGCGGCGCTGGACGAGCTCGCCGACGACCGCGCGGCGGAGACCTGGGCCGCGCACACGGCGTTTCACTTCGCGCTGTATGAGGCCGCCGGCTCGCGCTGGCTCCTGAGGTTGATCGAACCGCTGTGGGAGACCAGCCAGCGCTACCGGCTCGCGGCCAACGTCGTGCCGCGGCTGCGTGCGCAAAGCGACGAGCATGCGGTGATCCTGCAGGCGTGCATCGACCACGACGCCGAGCTCGCCGCCCGCGCGCTCCACAACCACCTGACACGCACGGCGAACGCAGTGTCGCGGGCGATGGGTGCCACGAAGCTGTTCGAGCCGCTGCGCGAGCAATAGTGGCCCGTTCGCGAATGTTGCGCCGCGTCGCCGGCCGCGCCCCGTGGTCTGTGGCTCATCGGCCGGCGTGAGGCGGACGCGGCTGGGCCTGGCAGCCGGGGCGGCGATCGTCTTCGCCCTGGCGGCGTTCCTGGCGCACGACGGCCGGCCGGCGCGGCGGCCGGCGGCGCCCGCCGCGCTGATCCTCGCGGCGCCGGCCGGGCCGGCGGTCACGATCGCGGCAGATCCGGTTGGCCTGAGCATCGAGTACCCGCTGCTCGTGCACGACCTCGGCGCCGGCCGCTGCCCGCCTCCCGCGTTCGTGCACGCGATCACCGAGCTGGGATCGCCGGCGCTGCGCATCGGCGGCGACTCCCAGGACAAGCTCGCCCCCGCGGGCACGGCGCGGGCGCCGGGCCTGAGCGTCCTGCCGGCGCGCTTCTGGATGCAGTTGGGGTGCCTCGAGCGCGAAACCCGGATCCCCGTTGTCGTCGGGCTCAACGTCGCCTGGGGAAACCCGGCGTGGGCGGCGGCGATGGCGGCCGGCGCGCGCACAGCGGTCCCGCGCTCGCGGCTGAGCTTCGAGTTGGGTAACGAGCCGGACATCTACGGCGACCCCGTGGAGTGGTGGAACGGCCGCGAGCTCACCGCCAACCGCATGCCGTGGCGCACCTATCTGGCGCGGGTGCGGGCGCTGGCCGCGGTGCTCGGGCCCGGGGCGAGACTGGAAGGGCCCGACCTCGCCTCCGGGCGCTGGGTCGCGAGGGTCCCGGCGCTCGCCCGCACGCTTCATCTGCAGACGCTGGACGCGCACTTCTATCCGCTCGACGGCTGCCACGATCCGAGCGCCGCGACCACAGCACTGCTCAGCCGCCAGATCCAGACCAAGCTCGATGAGCGCGTGCGGCTGGCGCGAGACGCTCACGCGGCCGGCCTGGCGGCGGTGATCTCCGAGGCCAACTCGATCAGCTGCGGCGGGCTCCCGGGTGCCTCCGACGGGCCGGCGGCCGCGGTCTGGGCGGTGCGGATGATCCTGACTGCGCTGCGCGACGGCTTCGTCTCGGTGCGCTTCCATTCGAGCGGGGGCTCCTACGACCCGTTCGTCGTGACCCGCGGCAGGGTGATTGCACGGCCGCTCTTCGCCGGTCTGCGCGCGGCGGCCGGACTGCTTCGCGCAGGCGCGACGCTGCGCGCGATCCCGAACGCCAGGAGCCTCGACGGCGTTGCGATCACCGCGCGCGACGGGGCGCGGACGTTCGTGCTCAGCAACTATGGCGCCGCCCCGACGTGGGTCGCGCTGCGCGCCAAGGCGCCGGTGGCGGTCCTGCGCGTGGCGGCCGGCTCCGCGAGCGTGAGCAGCGTCCGCCTCGCCGCCGCCGCGGGGAGCGTCCGGGTCGAGCTGCCGCCGAACTCCGTCGATGCGATCTCGCCCGTGCGCGGCGCCTGAGCACAGCTGCGTCAGAGGCGCCCCAACACGTAGATCCTCACGGCGCCGCGCGGAAACGCGGTGGCGGTGAAGGAGGCCACCACGTAGTGGATGCCGCGGTAGCTGACCGGGCCGCGCACGGGCAACTCAGGGGGGCCGGGAAAGCTGCCGGCGAGCTGGCGGGAGCCGGCGCGAACGAGGATCGGGGCGCCGGTCAGCGCGTGCGCGAGGCCGCTGTAGCCCAGGGCGCTCTGCACCGAGAAGAGGGCGCGGCCGACGATCGCCCCGGCGGCGTCATGGATCGCTTGCGCAAGCGGCGCGAGCGCCGGAATCGCCGGGCCGGCCTGCGCGATAACGCGTCCGCCGGCGCTGACCCACAGACGCGCGAAGCCGCCGCCGGCGACCATGCCCCTGACGATCTTCGCGGCGCCGGGATAGTCACGCGCGGCGAGCGCCTGCGGCAGCGCCTGGTCGAGTGAGAGCGTGCTCACCGCGGGCATCACCGGCGGACCGCTGAGCGCCTCGCCATAGGCTCGCCGCGCGACGTCGGCGAGCACATCGGCCCGGATCTGGGCGCACGTGCTGCGCGCGAGCGCCGCCGGCGGGCTGGGGAACAGCAGCGAGATGTGAAGCGTGCCGGACGGGAAACGCCCGGCGGTGAAGCTCGCGACGAGGTAGTGCCTGCCGGCGATTGCAACCGGTCCGTGCGCGGGCAGCTGCGTATCGCCGAGCGCAATGTCGCTCATCAATGTGCGGCCCCCGTAGCGGATCACGACGCCGGCACCCACAAGGCGCTCGGCGAGCTTGCGATAGCCGGCGTCGTCCTGGATCGACATCACGAAGCTACCGACCACCCGCCCCCCCAGCCGAAGCGTTCCGCGGACCGGCGCGAGCACGAACGGCCCACCGAGATCGTCGATCACGACCGCGCCGCGCAGCACCCGCAGGCGGACGATGTGCTCGTGGTTGAAGACCAGCGCGCGAACGGCGACGTCGACGGCCCCGACGTCGTCCGCGGCGACCGCGGCGGCAAGCGCCTGGTTGCTCGAGATCGACTGGCGCACCCGGCCCACCTCACCGCCGGTGCTCTCGCCGACGTTGATCCGCCGCGCCAGCCCGGCGGCGATCGACAGATAGGTGCGGTCGCTGGCGGCACCGCAGTTCGCCGCGGCGGAGCCAGCGGGCGCACCGATCACGAGCAGCGCGGCGATCACGGCGATCGCCGCGCCGGCGAGCAGCGACGTGGCGGTGCGGGCGGGGTCCGGCATGCCGCGACACCGTAGCGCGCGCTGCGCGCGAGGGCCGGCGATTTGCAAACCTCGCAAGGTGCGGAACCGCCTGATGATGCAGTCCGATCGGCTCTCTATGGTGCCGTCAATGACCGGGGTTTCTCGGAGTGGTGCCAGTGGCACGCGGCGGCGGGCAACGGGCACGCGACGAACAGGCTGGTTCTCGCACGAGCCGCTCGAGTTGCGCAGCGAGGACCAGGAGGACGAGGTCCGCGCGCAGCTCTACGCGCGCCCAGCCGAGTCCGAGCGCACGGTCAGGCGAGTCGAACGGGTGGTGCCGGCGCAGCGGGTCGAATGGCTCGAGCGCTCGGAGCGGGTCGAGCGCCCAGAGCCGGTCGCGCCATCCGCTGATCGCATAGCCGACCGCCCCGCGGCGTGACCCCGCCGCCGAGCCGCCGACCGCCGCGCGGCTGACCCCGGCGCCCGGCGCGGCAGCCGGCCCACGAGACTCAGGAAACTCACAGCTACGGGGTCCAAAATGCGTGCATGAGCACGAACGAAGGGCGCCTGCGCGTACTGGTGGTCGACGATGAGCCCAACATCGTCGATGTCATCTCCATGGCACTGCGGTTCGAGGGCTTCGACGTCGAGTCGGCCGCCACCGGCGCCGATGCGATCGCTGCGGTCGCCGCCCGGCGGCCGCAGCTGCTCCTGCTGGATGTGATGTTGCCCGACTTCGACGGCTTCGAGGTCGCGCGGCGGCTCGCCGCGGCCCGCGCCGAGGTGCCGATCATCTTCCTGACCGCCCGCGACTCGACCGAGGACGTCGTCCACGGCCTCACGCTCGGTGGCGACGACTACGTCACGAAGCCGTTCAGCCTCGAGGAGCTGGTCGCCCGGATCCGCACGATCCTGCGCCGCTCGGGCCTCGTTGAGGAGAAGAGCTCGAAGCTCACCTTTGGCGACCTCGAGCTCGACGAGGACTCCCATGAGGTCGAGCGCGACGGGCGGCTGATCGAGCTAACCGCAACCGAGTTTCGCCTCCTTCGCTACCTGATGCTCAACCCGCGCCGGGTACTGACGCGCTCACAGCTGCTCGACCATGTCTGGAAGTACGACTTCGGCGGCGACGCACGCGTGCTCGAGACCTACATCAGCTATCTGCGCAAGAAGATCGACCTCGGCGGACCGGCGCTGATCCACACCGTCCGCGGCGTCGGCTACGCCCTGCGGCTGCCGCGGAGCTGACGGCGACGGTGTCGCTTCGCGCGCGCCTGCTGATCGGCCTCGTCGTGGTCACCGCCGCGGGGCTTCTGATCGCGGGAATCGTCACCTACGCGGCGGAGCGCTCCTACCTCGTCTCGCGCGTCGACTCGCAGCTCTCGGGCAAGACGATCAACAGCTTCGAGGACTACCTCGACGGCGAGCTCGGGGTCACCAAGGCCGGCGTCCTCGCGGGCCCCGGCGGCGGCGCCGGCGCCTTTCTCGGCGGCGGCCCAGGGCTTTTCGCGCCGCCCGGCGGCGGCGCGCAGCCCGGCGGCGGACCGGCCGGCCAGCTGAACCCGCCGGTCGGCACCTACGGCGTCTATGTGGCGGCGAACGGGAAGATGAAGGAGGGCGAGTTCGGCGGCGAGGGCGCCTCCCCGCCCAAGCTCCCGGCGCACATCCCGCTCAGCACCCCCGGCCACCCGAACCTGATCACGGTCGACTCGGTGGCCGGAACCGGATTGCAATACCGGGTCCTGCGCAAGGCCAGCGACACCGGTTCGGGCACGATGACGATCGCGATCCCGCTCACCAACCTCAGCCAGACACTCACGCGGCTGCGCGACGTCGAGGCGATCGTGATCGCGGCGGTGCTGCTCGTACTCGCGGCGCTCGCCTGGCTGCTGATCCGGATCGGCCTCCGGCCGCTGGACCGGATGGGCGCGACGGCGGGCGCGATCGCCGCCGGAGACCTCTCGCGCCGCGTCAGCCCCGCCGAGTCGCGAACCGAGGTCGGCCGCCTCGGGCTCGCTCTGAACGCGATGCTCGGGCAGATCGAGGAGGCGTTCGACGAGCGCCAGGCCAGCGAGGATCGCCTGCGGCGTTTCCTCTCGGACGCCTCGCACGAACTGCGCACGCCGCTGACGTCGATCCGCGGCTACGCGGAGCTCTTCCGGATGGGCGCGACCGCGTCCGGCGCGGACACCGAGAAGGCGATGGCGCGGATCGAGGAGGAGGCGACGCGCATGGGCATCCTCGTGGAGGATCTGCTGGCGCTCGCGCGGCTGGATGAGATGCCTCGCAGCCGCCGCGAAGCGGTCGACCTGGAGATGCTCGCGCGCGACGCCGCCGACGACACCCGCGCCGCCGCGCGCGACCGCGAGGTGACCGTCGCGGTCACCGGCGAGCACGTCGTCAGCGGCGACGCCTCGCAGCTTCGCCAGGTGCTCGCGAACCTGATGCGCAACGCGCTGACCCACACCCCGGCCGGCTCGCCGATCGAGCTGTCGCTGGCGGGCGCGAACGGGACCGTGGCGATCGAGGTGCGCGATCACGGCCCGGGCTTGGCGGAGGGCTCGCAGGGCAGCGTGTTCGAGCGCTTCTGGCGCTCGGAGGCGGGCCGTGAGCGCGGCAAGGCGGGCGCCGGCCTCGGACTCGCGATCGTCGCGGCGATCGTGGCGGCGCACGACGGCACCGTGGCCGCGCACAACGCGCCAGGCGGCGGGGCCGTGTTCACGATCGAGTTTCCGGCGCCGGCCGCGGCGTAGGAAGAGCCACGCCGACGGCCGCCGGCGCTCGCCCCTGGGCGCGCCGCAGGCGCGACCACGATCCCTAAGAGTTGATCCGGGAACTCCGCGTGAGGGTGCTAAGACTGGGCCGGGATCACGGCCGGGGCGCCGAACGCGACCAGGCATTCGGGCAGCGCCACGGAGCGGTCCTCGCGCTGGTGGTTCTCGAGCAGCGCGATGATCGTGCGGCCGGTTGCCACGGCGGTGCCGTTCAGCGTGGCGGCGGTGAGGGGACGGCCGCCGTCGGCCCGCACGCGGATGTCGAGGCGACGCGCCTGGAAGTCGGTCGTGTTCGATGCCGAGGTCAGCTCGCGATAGCGCTGCTGGCCGGGCAGCCAGGCCTCGCAGTCGTACTTCTTGACGGCCGAGGAGCCGAGGTCGCCGACCGCGATGTTGACCACGCGGTAGGGGATCTCGAGCTCGCGCAGCAGCGACTCCTCGATCGCGAGGATCCGCTCGTGCTCGGCCGCGGCCTGCTCGAGCGTCGTGAAGACGAACATCTCGACCTTGTCGAACTGGTGCACGCGGAAGATCCCGCGCGTGTCCTTGCCGGCCGCCCCGGCCTCGCGGCGAAAGCATGAGGAGAAACCGGCGTAACGGCGCGGCAGCGTGTCGGGCTCGAGGATCTCGCCGGCGTGAAGGGAGGCGAGTGCGACCTCCGAGGTGCCGACGAGGAACAGCTCGTCCGCCGGCAGGCTGTAGATCTGCTGCTCGCTGTCGGGCCACATGCCGGTGCCGTAGAGCGCGTGCTCGCGGACCAGCACGGGCGGGATCACCGGCTCGAAGCCCTGCGCGCGCAGGCGCTCGAGCGCCCAGCGCACCAGCGCCAGCTCCAGCATCACGAGATCGCCCTTGAGGTAGGCGAAGCGCGAGCCCGACAGGCGGGCGCCGGCCTCCATGTCGATCAGGCCGCCCGCCAGCTCGAGATGGTCGGCCGCCGGCCCTGGGCGCGGATCGCCGACCGTGCGGATCACGGTGTCCTCGTCGGCGGCGTCGGGCGCGGGCGGGTTCGGCAGCGCGATCATCGCCGCCTGCAGCTGCGCCTCGGTGTCTGCGAGCGCCACCGCCAGCTGCTTCTCGCGCTCCCCCGCCTCGCGCATCGCCGCGATCGCCTCGCTCGTGTCGGCGCCCTCGCGCTTGGCGGTCGCGATCGCCTCGGAGGCGGTGTTCTTGGCGGCGCGCAGCCCCTCGAGCTCCGGCAGCAGGGTGCGCCGGCGGGCATCGAGTTCGAGCACCGCTTCGACGCCCGCGGCCGCCGCCGCTCCCCGCCGCGCCAGGGCGGCGCGAACGGCGCCCGGGTCCTCGCGGATCAGCCGGATGTCGAGAACCGCAGGCTCCTAACGCGCCAGCGCTGCGATTTGGCTGCCGGCATGGCGGCCAGGCGGGTCGTGCGACGTTTGTGGACGACCCACTGCTAGCCCGAACAGGAGTTGCTCGAACCGATCGTCGGCGTGTGCGGAGCCTCGAGGCCGGCGTACTTCGCCAGGAAGCGCGCGACCGCGGTCGCGTCGGAGCCGATGACGATGTTCTGAGGCATGATCTGGCCCGAGAATCCACCGTTTTCGATCGCGTAGAGCACGCAGGCGTAGCCCTCCCTGCGGTAGTTGAAGTTCGGTCCGTTCGTTCGCAGACGGCCCTGCACCGAGCTTGCCGAGCCCTCCGCGCCGACGAGCGCCAGCGTGTGGCAGCCCGAACAGTGCGTGGCGAACAGCTCCGCTCCGGTCCGGTAGGGGCTCGTCTTCGCCACGTTGATGCCCTGCGAGCCGCAGGCGCTGATCATGAGCGCCGCGGCGGCGCCGACCGCCACGGTCCTTGCGATCTGTGCTGGTGAAGCCATGCGGGCGCAGATCATATGGGCACGGCAGCACAAACGCCGCCGCAATCTGACGCGGCGCTGAAGGAGCAGGCCGGGCGCGCGTCGAAGTAGACGCCACCCGGCGTCGGTGCAAGACGGTCGCCCTGTTTCCTCGCGATCGATCCTTACGGCGGCAACCGATGCCGACGCCGGGTTCAACCCTCATCCGGGCGCCCCGCGTTTGGGGCCGCGAGGGCCGCAGCGAGCGGGCCGCCGAGCCGCGCACGCCCATCGCAGCGGCCTCACCAGGTGCCGGCCGCGCGCAGCGCGAGCACGCAGACGACCAGTGCGGCGAGCGCCATCACGCCCATCTCACGGCGCAGGATCGCCGTCACGATTGCCTGCTGCTCGGCCGCCGGCAGCGTCGCGACCGCCTGCGCGTCGTCGAGGTCGTCGCGCGCGAGCACCTGGTCGGCCGCGACGAGCCGCAGCTGCTCGGCGACGAAGCCGATCGCGACCGGCAGCAGCGCGTAGAGGTAGTAGAGGCTGCTCGACGGGTGGCGGTGCTCGAGGACCAGGACGGCGACGAGGACCGCGTAGGCGAGGGCGAGGCCCTGCCCGGCGCGCACGCCGAGCCAGAATTCGCGGCTCGGCGCGAAGCGGTACCAGCGCGCCGCGCCGTAGCACCCGACCAGGCCGTTGGCGACGGCGACGGCCACCGCGCCCCAGATCGCGAGCTCACGCCAGCCCATGGACCTCGGCGCGCCTCGATATCGAGCGATTTGCCACTAAGTAACACTCCGTCACAAACATCGGGGGTAGTGATATAACAGCCCGCTGTGATCCGAACCTATCTGCCCGCGATCGTCTTCCTTGCGCTCGGGGCGATCGTAGGCACCACCTTCGCCGTGCTGAACGCCGCGTTCGGCCCGCGACGGCGCATCCCCGCCAAGACGCAGCCCTATGAATGCGGGCTGCCGTCGGAGATCAAGCGCGGCTTCCGCTTCGGGATCAGCTTCTACCTGATCGCGATGCTGTTCATCCTCTTCGACATCGAGACGATCTTCCTCTACCCGATCGCCGCCGAGCTGCGGGCCTACGGCACCTTCGCGCTCGGCGAGCTGATCACCTTCGTGGTGCTGCTGGCCGTCGCCTTCGCCTATGTCTGGCGCCGCGGAGCACTCGAATGGCGCTGACGCGCGAACCGATCGAACCGGGCAGCCTGCGCGCCCGCCAACTGCTCGCGCGCGACATGCTGCGCGGGGATCTCGAGGGATTCGAGCTCGAGCAGCACGTGGAGCAGTCGCTGCTTCTGACCACGCTCGACAAGGCGGTCGCCTGGGGGCGCTCCAACTCGATCTACCCGGCGACCTTCGGTCTCGCCTGCTGCGCGATCGAGATGATGTCGGTCGTCGCGGCGCGCGTGGACATCGCGCGCTTCGGCTGGGAGGCCTTCCGGGCCTCACCGCGCCAGGCCGACCTGCTGATCCTCTCCGGCCGCGTCTCAATCAAGATGGCGCCGGTCGTGCGGCGCATCTACGACCAGATGCTCGAGCCCAAATGGGCGATCGCGATGGGCGCCTGCTCCTCCTCGATGGGGGTCTTCAACAACTACGCGATCGTGCCAGCCGACAAGTTCATGCCGATCGACGTCCACGTCCCG
>Ga0302196_10005944_pt1 | contig 10847 bp, 10 predicted proteins | sample II_Bog_N1_3_FD_198794 | JGI IMG/M metagenome (GOLD analysis project Ga0302196, IMG submission 198794) | Peat permafrost microbial communities from Stordalen Mire near Abisko, Sweden - II_Bog_N1_3 | ecosystem: Environmental > Terrestrial > Soil > Wetlands > Peat | place: Sweden: Abisko...
CACAAGGCTTGCATGCACAAGACTCGCAGGCACAAGGTTTGCCATCACTTCACCCGCCGCAGCGTCACGCGCTCGCCCTCCAGCGCGGCCTTGACGTGGGCGCGGGCGCGGGCGAGGCGCGACATCACGGTGCCGATCGGCACGCTCTGGATGTCGGCGACCTCGCGGTAGCTCAGGCCTTCCAGCATCACCAGCAGCAGCACCGCGCGCTGCTCCTCGGCCAGCGTCGCCAGCGCGCGGGCGATGTCGCGTCCCTCCGCCTCGGTCCCGCTGGCGTCGGGATTGTTGTCGAGCAGCGGCATGAATTGCGGCCGCCGCGCCAGCGACCGCCGCCGGTTCTTGTTGAGGTTGGTCAGGATGGTATAGAGCCAGCTCCTGACGTCGCCGCCGAGAAACAGCCGTTCCGACCGCAGCGCCCGCACCAGGGTGTCCTGTACCAGATCGTCGGCGACGTCGGCATCCCGCGCCAGCGCCCGGGCATAGCGGCGCAAGGCCGGAATCATGGCTTCGACGCTCTGGCGAAACGCTGTCATTGACGCCCGATCTTCGTTGGTCCGGCCGGCGTCCGGTCTGTCGCCGCGCGAACGCCTCAGCTGATCATAACACCGAAATGCGGCCGCTATTCCGGGCGTCAGGGTTGCAGCGGCAAACCGCCCGAAGCGGGGGCGGATTTGGACTGTACCGCGTCGGAGGGCTGGTGTACCCACCGGATCTGATCAAGATCGATTGGAAAAGCGGATGTCGCAGATGTCGGGTCTGATGCAGGGCAAACGCGGGGTCATCCTCGGCGTCGCCAATAACCGTTCGATCGCCCTGGGGCATCGCCAAGGCCTGCCATGCCGCGGGCGCCGAAATCGCGCTGACCTGGCAGGGCGACGCGCTGAAGAAGCGGGTCGAGCCGCTGGCGAAGGAGATCGGCGGCCTGCTGCTCGGCCATTGCGACGTCACGGATCCCTCGACCATCGACGCGGTGTTCGAGGTGCTGGCCGAGAAATGGGGCAAGATCGATTTCGTGGTGCACGCGATCGCGTTCTCCGACAAGGATCAGCTCGACGGCCGCTATCTGGAAACGACCGCCGACAATTTTTCGAAGACCATGCTGATCTCCTGCTACTCGCTGACCGCGATCGCGCAGCGCGCCGAGAAGCTGCTGGTCGACGGCGGCTCGATCCTGACCCTGACCTATTACGGCGCCGAGAAATGGATGCCGCATTACAACGTGATGGGCGTCGCCAAGGCAGCCCTGGAAGCGAGCGTGCGCTATCTCGCCGCCGACCTCGGCGAGAAGAACATCCGCGTCAACGCGATCTCTGCCGGGCCGATCAAGACGCTGGCGTTTGCCGGTATCGCCGACTCCCGCTATCTGCTGACGTGGAACGAGCTCAATTCGCCGCTGCGCCGCAACGTCACGATAGAGGAAGTCGGCGACAGCGCGCTGTACCTGCTGTCGGACATGTCGCGCGGCGTCACCGGTGAGGTGCATCACGTCGATTCCGGCTATCACGTCCTCGGCATGAAGCGCCTCGACGCGCCGGCCATTTCGTTCGGAAATTCGGCCAAGGAATAATTGCATCCGTCATTGCGAGCGTAGCGAAGCAATCCACTGCGGGAAAAAACTGGATTGCTTCGTCGCTGCGCTCCTCGCAATGACGTTGAGGGGTGTTTGAGAGTGCCCATGCCGACGATCTACTACATCCGCCACGGCGAAACCGAGTGGAATGCGCTGGGCCGGTTGCAGGGCACGCAGGACATTCCGCTCAACGATCTCGGCCGCAAGCAGGCGGCGAGCGCCGGCGCCATCCTCTCCGGCCTGTTCGCGCGCGACGGCCGCAGCGAGGCTTCGCTCGAATTCGTCGCCAGCCCGCTGGTGCGGGCGCGCTCGACCATGGAACTGGTGCGGGGTAGCCTAAGCCTGCCGCCGGACCAATATGCGATCGATCCGAGACTGCGCGAGATCGGGTACGGGCAATGGGAAGGCGCGACCCTGGCGCAGATGCAGGTCGAGGACCCCGATCTGTTCGCCCGGCGTCAGACCGATAAGTGGACGGTGTCGCCGCCCGGCGGCGAGAGCTATGTCGAGGTGCAGGCAAGGGTGAATGACTGGTACCGGCAGCTCACCGCCGACACCGTCGCGGTCGCCCATGGCGGCACCGCCCGCGCCCTGATGGTGGCGCTCGGCCTCGAGACCCCGGACAGCGCGGCGGACCTGACCATCGAGCAGGGCGCCGTCTATGTGTTCGGCGACGGCGGGCTGGAGAAGTATAGTTGAGCTCGCATTTCCCTCTCCCGCATTAACGGCGCTCTTTTCCCCCCCCCCTTATATCGCGGCTTTTTCCCCCCCCCCGGGGGGGGGGGGGGGGGCGGGGGGGGGCCCCGCCGCAAACGCCGGCGCCAGCCGTTCCCTCACCCCGACCCTCCCCCGGCCGCAAGTCGGGCCTGCCCGACTTGCGCAAAATTAGATGCGCAACCGGGGTAGACCCCGGTTGCGTGGCGGGAGAGGGGGCTCACCGAGCGTGCCGCGCCAATGTGGTTAACTCTCGTCATTTGACCCCTTCAATCCTGCGCGTTACGACAAGTCAGGATTGACTTACATTCGACGATTGGGCGCTGCGCGATGTCCTTCAACACCTTCGGCCACATGTTCCGGGTCACGACCTTCGGCGAGAGCCACGGGATCGCGATCGGCTGCGTGGTCGACGGCTGCCCGCCGCTGATTGCGCTGACCAACGAGGACATCCAGCAGGATCTCGACCGCCGCCGCCCCGGACAATCTCGCTTCACCACCCAGCGCCAGGAGGCGGATGCGGTGAAGATTCTGTCCGGCGTGATGGCGCATCCGGAGATCGGGGTGCAGGTGACGACCGGCACGCCGATTGCGCTGATGATCGAGAACACCGACCAGCGCTCCAAGGATTATTCCGAGATCAAGGACAAGTTTCGCCCCGGCCACGCCGACTTCACCTACGAGGCAAAGTACGGCCTGCGCGACTATCGCGGCGGCGGCCGCTCTTCGGCGCGCGAGACCGCGTCACGCGTCGCGGCCGGCGCCATCGCGCGAAAAATCCTGCCCGGCGTCACCGTGCGCGGCGCCCTGGTGCAGATGGGCCCGCACAGGATCGACCGCGACAAATGGGACTGGGACGAGATTTCGAAAAATCCGTTCTTCTGTCCGGACAAGGACAAGGCGGTGTTCTTCGAGGATTATCTCGACGGCATCCGCAAGAGCGGCTCCTCGATCGGCGCCGTCATTGAAGTGGTCGCCGAAGGCGTGCCCGCCGGCCTCGGCGCGCCGATTTATGCAAAACTCGACGCGGAACTGGCCGCGGCGCTGATGAGCATCAACGCGGTGAAGGGCGTCGAGATCGGCGCCGGTTTCGAAGCCGCCACTTTGTCCGGCGAGGAAAACGCCGACGAGATGCGCATGGGCAACCAGGGCGTCAGCTTCCTGTCCAACCACGCCGGCGGCATTCTAGGGGGCATCTCCACCGGCCAGCCGGTGGTCGCCCGCTTCGCGGTGAAGCCGACCTCGTCCATCCTTTCGCCGCGCCGCACCGTCGACCGCAAGGGCGCCGACACCGACATCCTGACAAAAGGCCGCCACGATCCCTGCGTCGGCATCCGCGCGGTGCCGGTCGGCGAAGCCATGATGGCCTGTGTGCTGGCGGACCATTTTCTCAGGCATCGCGGACAGGTCGGCGGGTAGGGGCGCGAGGGCGGATTGGATTGCGCCTACCGCATCTCATACTCGCCCGCATCGAACCGCGACGTCATCTTCCAGTATTCCACCAGCCGCCATGGCGTGATCGCGAACACGCGGCCTTGCGGGTTGCGGTACCAGTTGGTCATGCCCTTGTGAGTCCACACCATGCGGGCGTGCAGCGCGTCGACCTCGCGGTTGTAGTTCTCGTAGACTTCGGGCTTGCACTCGATCGAGCGGTAGTTTCCTTCCACGAGTTCGCGCAAGGCCAGCATCATGTGGCGGACGCCGCATTCGGTCATGAAGATCTGGTTGCCGCCATGGGCGAGGCCGGTGTTTGGGCCGGTCAGCATGAAGAAATTGGGAAAGCCGGGCACCGTGAGGCCGAGATAGGCTTTGGCGTCGTCGGCGCCCCAGACTTCATGCAGCTCGCGCCCGTCGCGGCCGACGATCTGCATCGGGTGCAGCATCTTGGAAACCTTGAAGCCGGTGGCGGACACCAGCGCGTCGGCCGGCCACACCTTGCCGTCCCCGGTGCGCACGCCCTCGGGCACGATGGCGTCGATGGCATCGGTGACGAGATCGACGTTGGGCCGTCTCAACATTTGGAACCAGTTGTTGTCGATCAGGATGCGCTTGCCATAGGCCGGATAGTCCGGAATGACCTTCGCGAGCAGGTCCGGGCGATCGGAAAGCTCGCTGCGCATGTGCTTTTCCATGAACAGGCGGTGCTTTTCATTGAGCGCGTTGAGCGAGCGTTTCGGCTGCGGCCAGTCGGGATCGACCTTGAGCGCCTCGTGCAGCCCGTCGGCAAAACCCCAGAACAGCTGGAAGCGGTACCAGCGCAGATAGAAGGGGATGTTGGCCAGCGCCCATTTCTTTCCTGGAGCGACGCCCTCGTGGTAATTCGGGTTCGGCACCACCCAGTGCGGCGAGCGCTGGAAGATGGTCAGGCGCGCCACCTCGGGCGCGATGGTCGGCCCGACCTGATGGCCGGAGGCGCCGGTGCCGATCATGGCGACGCGCTTTCCGCGCCAGTCGAATTTCGGGTCCCATTGCGCGGTGTGGAACGCCGGTCCGGCAAACGATTCCAGGCCCGCGATATCCGGCAGTTTTGGGCGATTCAGCACGCCGACGGCCGAGACCAGCACGCGGGCGGACAGTTCTTGCTCGGTGCCGTCGGCGCCCCGCGCCGTGACGCGCCAGAGCGCGCGACCCTCGTCATAGCGGGCTTGCACCACCTCGGTGCCGAGTCGGATGTGTTTTCTCAGATCGTATTTGTCGGCGACTCCCTCAAAATAATTCCACAGCTCGTCGCGCTTGGCGAAGAAATGCGACCAGTCGTGATTGGGCTCGAACGCATAGGAGTAGAAATGATTGGGGGTATCGACGCCGCAGCCGGGATAGACGTTTTCATACCAGGTGCCGCCGACGGCGTCGTTCTTCTCCAGGATCACGAAGGGAATGCCGGCCTGTTGCAGCTGGATGCCGGCATAGAGCCCGGACATGCCGGCGCCGATGATGACGACGTCGGCGCTTTCCAGCGTGGCGGGGGTGGGCGGCCGGCGCCATTTCAGGCTGCGCGAGGCCAGATTGTCGTCGGTGAGGTCCTCGCGCATCATCGCGATGTAGTCGTCGGGCACGGCTTCGCCGGCGGCCAGCGCCATCATCTCGCGCAGCAGCGCGTCGTCGGCCCGCCTGGGCGGAGTGCCGCCGCGCGAAAACTCCGCCAGCACTTCGGCGAGCCGGTCGCGAACCTGGGCGCGCAGCTCTTCGGGTATGAACTCCTGATAGTTCATCGGGCCGCGGATGAACGGTTTTGCGACCTGGAGCCAGTGCCGCTCGCCGGTCAGTTGCACCAGCGTCAGCAGCAGCGTGGCGGGATCGGCCGCCTCGAGCGCGCCGCGCATTTCCGGGTCTTCGCCCGCTGTTTTCGGGGTGGAATCCTGCATTTTCACGTCCGCGGTTGCGTCCCGCCGACTTTGCCCTGCCGCCGCCGAAACGCAAAGCCTTGAGTTCGCTTGACGGTACCGGAAACTCGGCTGCAAATGAGTCATGAACGCACAGGATCTAAAGCAGATCGCCGACTGGCTGATCGACGGCGCGAGGTCCTCCATCGGGTCGCCCCAGATGGTGGCCGACATGTGCGAGCGCCTGGTGCGGGCCGGCCTGCCGCTCTGGCGCGTCGGCATCTTCGTGCGGACGCTGCATCCCGATGTCCTCGGCGTCAATTTCATCTGGAAGCCGGGGGCCGAGGTCGCCTTCGGCACCGCGGATTTCGATTTCCTGGAATCGCCGGAATTTCTCAACAGCCCGCTGGCGATCGTGTTCGGCGAGGGGCGGGAGGTCAGGCGTCGCATCGGCGATCCCGAAGGCAGGCGTTTTCCCGTATTCGACGACATGCGGGCGGAAGGCGTCACCGACTATATCGCGCTGCCGCTGCACGCCACCGACGGCACGATCCACGCGACCAGCTGGACCACCCGGCACGTGGGCGGATTCGGCGACGAGCAATTGGACGGCCTGCGTTCGCTGATGCCGGCGCTGGCCCGGGTCGTCGAGATCGCCAACCACCGCCGCAAGGCCTCGATCCTGCTGGACACCTATGTCGGCAGCCGCGCCGGCGAGCGCATTCTCGGCGGCCAGATCCGGCGCGGCCACGCCGAGACCATGCATGCCGCGATCTGGCTGTCGGACCTGCGCGGCTTTACCGCGTTGTCGGACCGGCTGCCGGCCGAAACCGTGGTCGACATTCTCAACCACTATTTCGACTGCCAGGTGTCGGCGATCCGCAGCCACGGCGGGGAAGTCCTGAAATTCATGGGCGACGGATTGCTGGCGGTGTTCCCGATCGCGGAACAGCCCGGCGACACCGAGGAAGTCTGCGCCCAGGTGCTGGAAGCCGCGCGGGAATCCCGCGCCAGCGTGCTGGCGATGGAATATCCGATCGGCGAGACGGTCGAGCGCTTTCGCTTCGGGCTCGCGCTGCATGTCGGAAAGATTCTCTACGGCAATATCGGCGGCGGCAACCGGCTTGACTTCACTTGCATCGGGCCCGCCGTCAATCTCGCCGCGCGGCTGGAAAAGATCGCCGGCCGCCTGCATCGCACCATCGTGGCGTCGGCGCCTTTCGCGCGCGCCAGCGCCGGCGAGTGGGACGACCTCGGCGATTTTCCGATCGCGGGTTTTGCCAGGGCCGAGCGGGTCTACGGCCTGGCGGATGAGACGCCACGGGATTGAAGCCGGCAACGGCCGTTCACTTCTTCTGGCATCCCTTGGAATCCGGTTTCTCGACACACTTCTTTGGGTTCTGCGGAACGTTGGAGACCACAACGGGCAGTGGCTCGTGGTGCGAATGCGCCCGCGTGACGGATGGTGCTGGCTTGATCACGGCATGCGTGTGGACGACCGGATTGATGTGAACGACGGGGGCAACGTGAATAACGGGAGCGACGTGAACCGGAGTGTAGACTTATGTGCCGGCCATCGCCGACGTCGGTAACAGAAACAGCAGGACAGCAATGGCATTTCTCATAGCCTGGTCATCTCTCGAATCTGGTGGGGATCGATGGCGCGTGCCGATTGGACGCCGGCAACGTCTCTACAGTCTTTGATTGATAAATGCAAATGCTGCAACTCGTTCCGGCGATTCATGCCGAAGCCGGAAGATGTGGCATGCAGCGCCGCTGTCCGAGCCCGATTGCTCCGGGCTATCGGGCGTTTTCCCGAGACCCCCTACTCCTCCGGCTCGGTGGTGAACAGCAGGGGGTAACCCTTGGCGCGGCCGGCGTCGGTGGCGCGCGTCGCCTTGGTCTCGGCGACGTCCCTGGTGAAGACGGCGACCACGCAGACCCCGCGCCGGTGCGCGGTGATCATGACCTTGTGGGCCTGGTCCTCGGTCATGGCGAATTCCGCCTTCAGCACGGTGACCACGAATTCGCGCGGCGTGTAGTCGTCATTGACGAGGATCACCTTGTGCAGGCGCGGCCGTTCGGTCGTGATCTTGACCCGGGTTTTCGGCTTGGTGACGACGTCGATCATCCGGCGGCACCTCCTGACGCTGTTTGGATCTTCGCGGGCAGAATACCGCCTCCCGGCCCGGCGTGGAACCGGCAGTTTGCGATGGCTTCATTGCAGCGGCGGCACCGTGCGCAGATAGGCGATGATGTCGGCCAGATCGGCTGGCTTCAGCCCCGCGTAGAACGCGTAGGCCATCGGCGGTTTCAGAGTCCGCCCGTCGCGCGCGATGCCGTGGGTGATGGCGCGGCCTATTTCCTGGTCGCTCCAGCCGCCGATGCCGGCGGCCGGATCGGAGGTGATGTTGGCGGCGACGCTGGCCGGCGTTCCATCCGGCGCCCCCGCCGGAACCGGAAACGCCCGGCCGCCGCGGCCCAGCCCGTTTCTGAAATCGGAGACGCCGCGCGACCACGCCGAATGGCATTCCATGCAATGACCGATGGTGACGAGATAGGCACCGCGCCGGACCGGATCGGTGAACGTGGCGCGGTCGAAGCCGGCCACGGCGTCGGGATAGGCATCGCGTCGCACCGGCGCCTTGTATTGGGGGTCGGGGACCTCGCTGCGGAGCGGCTTGACGCTGCGAAGATAGGCGACGATGGCGTCGAGATCGTCGGGCAGCAGGGCGGAATAGAAATTCGCGGGCATGATCGCCGCCAGCGCCACGCCGGCGAGGCGGCCGTGGTCCGGGCGTATTCCCGCAACCAGCGCCCGCTTGATCTCGGCATCGCTCCAGCTTCCGATGCCGGTTTCGACGTCGGGCGTGATGTTCGGCGCGATGGCGACGAAGGTCGGCGTCGCAAAGGTCAGGCCGCCGGAAAAGGCCTTGTCGGCGATGGTCCGGCCCCCGGCGTCGCGCGGCGAATGGCAATTGCCGCAGGCCATGATGGTGTTGACGAGATAGAAGCCGCGCTCGACCGGCGTTTCGGCGCTGGCGCCGCTACAGGCAGCCAACAACAATGTGCCGCAAATGATGCCGGTCCGAAACATGAAGCCCCCAATTGCGCGGGGCTGTATCACATCAAGAACAGATGCTGCAAAGCCTTTCGCCTGGGCGGACGGAGCGACCGGCGCTATTTCGCGATCACCGCGGCAAAATCCTTGACGACGTCAGGATCGAGGGCTTTGGCCGCCGCGATATCGGCGTCGCCGCCCTTGCGGTCACTGCTGTTTTGCCTGGCAAGGCCGCGTCCGTAAAGCGCCAGCGGGATGTCCGGATCGAGCTTGAGGCTGGCATCGAAGCTGGCGATGGAACGGGCGTAGTCCTGCTTGTCGAAATAGGCCAGTGCCCGGTTATTCCAGGCCTGAACGTATTTGGGGTTGAGCCGGATCGCCTCGTCGAAATCGGCGATCGCGGCATCGAACTCCCGCTTGCGATAATAAGCGGTGCCGCGGTTGTTGAACGAGCTCACAGAGGCCGGGTTCAGCTTGATCGCCTGGTCGTAATTGACGATGGCGGCGGCATAGTCCCCCTTGTTGCGATAGGCGATGCCACGATTGTTGTAGGCGCTCGCCAGCGAGGGATCGAACTTGATCGCCTGGTCGAAATCCGCGATGGCGTGGTCGAAATCCTGCTTGTGCAGGTAAGCGAGGCCGCGGTTGTAGACCAGGATGGCAACGGTCGGGACGAGCTGGACCGCGGTCGTGTAGTCCGACAGGGCGTTGTCCCATTCCTCCCTGTCGGCATGCGCCGCACCACGCAGATTGAACGCTTCGGCGATATCCGCATCATCGTGACCGCCGCTGGTGATGAAGGCGGTGCAGCCGGCGATCCGCATCTCCGGCGTGGCGCTCCCCTTGCCGTGGCACGCGTCGCGCTGCTGCGGGGTTTCGGCAGAAGCGGGCGGAGCCGCCGACAGCAACGAGGCGACAAGGCCCAGTCCGGAGACGAGGCGGCCGAGCGCAATCAACAATCGTTTCAAGGAGAACTCGCCGGGGTTGGAAGGAGCAGCTCCTGTCTGTCGCTGCAATCGTCGGTTCCGTTCATTTGGCGGCTGTCCAATTCAGGTGAGATTATGGCGGCGCTTCGCTGACCCGCAAGCCCTTCGTTGACTTGAATGTGAAGCGTGGCGCGTGTTCGCGCTTTTCCGGCTCCGGTTTGCGTGTCACCATTGCGCTGGTCGGCGGGAGGGCAGCGATGCGCTGGTATGTCTCGATCGGAGCGGTGCTGGTTGCGGGCTTGTTCGCCGGAGGCGATGTCACCGGGTTGGAAGCGCGGGACCCCGTCATCCAACTGGCGGCTGAGTTGACAGCTCAGCGGCCCGACCAGACAGCGGCGCCATCCGTCGATGTCGAGCTGATTCTCGCGGTCGACGTCTCCTATTCGATGGACCTCGACGAACTCGCAGTGCAGCGCGAGGGCTACGCGCAAGCCATCGTCTCCAGGGAGTTTCTGCAGGCGCTGAAGAGCCTGCCGAACGGCAAGATCTCGGTGACCTATTTCGAGTGGGCGGCGACCGGCGACCAGAAGATCATCATTCCCTGGCGGCTGATCGACGGCCCGGAAACCGCGGGCGCCGTCGCCGACGATATTCTGAAGACCCCGATCCGGCGGGCGTCGCGCACCTCGATCTCGGGCGCGATCAATTTCGCGGTGCCGCTGTTCGACGAGGACCCCTATCGGGGGACGCGGCGCGTCATCGATATCTCCGGCGACGGGCCCAACAATAACGGTTCGCCGGTCACAGGCGCCCGCGAGGCCGCGCTCGCCAAGGGCATCGTCATCAACGGCCTGCCGATCATGGTCAAGGAGCCATCCTATTCGACCATGGATATCGACAACCTCGATTGGTATTACGAGGACTGCGTGATCGGAGGACCGGGATCCTTCGTGGTGGCGATCAAGGACCGCGACAAGTTCAAGGAAGCGATCCGCGCCAAGCTGCTGCTCGAAGTCGCCGGACGAATGCCCGCGCGCCGCGTGATCCCGGCGGCCGAGACGGAACCGCGGGTCTCCTGCCTGATCGGCGAGAAGATCTGGGGGGAACGCTGGGGAAGGTGAAAGGAGTAGCCCGGATGGAGCGCAGACCGTATGTCCTTCCCTGACCGAGGCGACTCGCCCTCAATGCTTTAGCGAGGGTTGCCCGGATAGGCCGGGTAGAGCCTCAGGCAAGGAGGACGAGTCATGGCGGAT
>Ga0302196_10005947_pt1 | contig 10844 bp, 4 predicted proteins | sample II_Bog_N1_3_FD_198794 | JGI IMG/M metagenome (GOLD analysis project Ga0302196, IMG submission 198794) | Peat permafrost microbial communities from Stordalen Mire near Abisko, Sweden - II_Bog_N1_3 | ecosystem: Environmental > Terrestrial > Soil > Wetlands > Peat | place: Sweden: Abisko, Stordalen...
GGCGGCGGCGATGGCGGCCAGGACCGCCTCGCGCTTCTCCGCCTCCGGCAGCTTGCCGTAGTCGGGGCGGCCGAGCACCTCGGCGATCGCCGCCTCGTGGTGCGAGGAGTGCTGGCGGAGGTCCAGTTTCGCGGTGTGGAGGCCGAAGACGTCGAACTGGTTCGTGGCCGCCGCCAGGTCGCCGCCGGCCAGGAGGCCGCCGCGGCCGGCCGCGAGGCCGGAGCGGATCGTGCCGAGCGTCTCCGCCACCATCGCCCGCGTGAGGGCGGAGCCGGCGGCGGGGCCGGCGAGGAGCGCCGGGCCGTCCTTCAGCTCGTCCAGCGCCTGGCCCAGGCGCTCCTGGAAGACGCCGAGGAGGAGCCGGTAGGGCTCGTGGGCAAAGCGCTTCTCGAGCTCAGCCAGGTGCTGCGAGAGGTGCAGGTCCGCCTGCAGCTCGCGCTTCAAGGCCGGCACCACGGTGTCGCGGCGGTCGCTCACGGTCAGGATCTTGCTCAGCTCGGACGCCACGTGCCGCAGCTTCTCGATCGCCAGGCGCCGGTGGAGGACCAGCACCTCCGCCGTCGTGGCGGCGGTCACCTCGGGGTTGCCATCGCGGTCGCCGCCGATCCATGAGCCGAAGGACAGCCACTTGGGCGGGGCCTTGACCCCCGGGTAGTGGCGGGCGAGCGCCCGCTCCATGTCGACCTGCAGGCGCGGCATCGTCTCGATCAGCGTGGTGTCGAAGTACCAGAGGCCGGTCCGGGCCTCGTCCTTCACCTCGGGCTTCGCCGTCCGGCTGCGGTCGGTGAGCCAGAGGGAGGCGATCTCCCGGTCGACCGTCTCGTCGGTGAGGATGGCGGCGTCGGGCGTCGACTCCGGGAGCGCGCGGGCGCGGAGGATCCCGGCCAGGCGGCCCAGCTTCGCCAGCAGGGTCCGGCGCTTCGTCTCCGTCGGGTGGGCGGTGAAGACGAGCTCGATCGCCAGGCTGTCGACCAGGCGCTGCATGGCCGCGGCGTCGACGCCGGCGGCCTTCAGCTCCATCACCGCGGCCTCGATCGACTCGCGGATCGGGCGGCCCTCGTCCTGGCCGAGGGCGCTCGCCACCCGCCGCCGCCGTAGCAGGATGATGCGGAAGTTCTCCTCCGCCAGGTTGACGAGCTCGAAGTAGAGGGTGAAGGCCATCGCCTGGTTGAAGGCGTCCTGGGGCGCGAGGCCCGCGACCAGCTTCGCCAGCTGCCGCTCGGCGCCGGCCTCGTTGGCGCGGCGCGCCTTCGCCGCCTTGCGCAGCGCCTCGACCATGTCGAAGGTGGCGGGCCCCTCGATCAGCGTGATGACGCGGCCGAGGGCCACCCCGAGCGCCCGGACCTCCGAGCGCAGGGGCGCCATGTCTCTCACCGCTTTGGACATCCGGACCGATTTTTTCCGTGGCATGGCGGCGTGCACGATGGGGGCCGCCGCGCCGCCTAAAAAGACAAAAGTGCGTTTGCCGCACGAATAAGCGCGGTTTTTTTGCCGGCCCCGAGGCTTGCTTGGCCGCGCCCCGGCCCATTTGCTCTCGCCGAGTGATGCGCCGTCTCGCCCTATACCTCGCCCTCACCGCGGTGCCCCTGTCGGCCTACTGCGCGGACAACCGGGAGGACATCACGGGCGACCACCTGAGCTACGAGCCGAACGGCGACGAGGTCCTGACCGGCAACGCCCAGATCGTCGACGCCACCTCGCTCCTGACGGCCGACGAGATCCGGCTCAACCAGAAGGCGAACACGGCCTCCGCCCGCGGCCACGTGGTCCTGACCCGGGTCGGTGACCGGCTGCTGGCCGACCAGCTGACCCTCGACCGCAAGGACCACACCTTCACGGCCGTCCACCTGCGGGTCGGCCGCTTTCCCTACTACATCGAGGGCGAGACCGCGGAGGGCGTGCAGGGGTCGGCGGGCGAGGTGGTCGTGCACAACGCCACCGTGTCCTACGAGGAGCCGGGCAAGTGGCAGCCGACGATCCACGCCCGCGCCCTCACCTACTCGCCCGGCCACTACCTGCGCCTGACCGGCGCCAACGTCGGCATCGGCGGCTACCGGCCGCTGCCGGTCTCCCGCGCCGGCCAGAACCTCGGCAAGGCGTCGAGCGCCTACAACGTGACGCTCGACGGCGGCTACCGGCACCAGCTGGGCGCCTACGCCGACATCGCCACCAACATCCCGGTCTTCGACGGGGTCACGATCGGCCCCGACCTCGGGATCTACACCTTCCGGGGCATCATGCTCGGGCCGATCGCCAACTACAACCTCACGAGCGGCGACGACACCGCGGTCGGCTACTTCAAGTCCGGTTATATCCACGACTTCGGCACCCGGGAGGACGACATCCTCGGCAACCTCACCCCGCCCGACCGCGGCTACGCGGAGTGGCACCACAACCAGCAGGTGACGCCGGACCTGACCTTCGACGCCGACGTCAACTGGACGACCGACTCCGAGGTGATCCGCGAGTTCCACTCCAAGGAGTTCGTGCCGGTCCAGGAGCCCGACAACTTCCTCGAGGCGGTGTACACCCAGTCCGACCTGATGGCCTCGGTCTTCTCCCGCTTCCAGCCGGACTCCTTCTACCCCGTCCAGGAGCGCCTGCCGGAGCTGCGGTTCGATCTCCTGCCGACCGCGATCGGCGGCGGGATCTACGTGCGCTTCGACGCCGGCCTCGTCCACCTGGAGGAGCATCCGCCGCTCGGCGGGACCGACCTGGCCTCGGACCGCTTCGACACCTTCCTCGGCCTCACCCGGCCCTTCACCTACAAGGGCATCTTCGACTTTGCCCCCGTACTGGGCGGCCGCTTCACCGAGTACTGGGACACCGTCGGGGCGGCCGAGCCGGGCGGCACCGGCCGGGCGCTCGGCGAGCTGGGCTTCGACGCGGACCTGAAGGCCAACGCCGTCTGGGACTACGACAACCCCCTCTGGCACATCGACGGCCTCCGCCACCTCCTCACCCCGACCTTCAGCTACCGCTACATCCCCGACGGGGACAAGGCGGCGGAGTACATCCCCCCGATCGACCGCAACTCGTTCACCAGCTACCTGCCGATCATGGAGCTCGGCGACATGCGGGCGATCGACCAGCTGGCGGCGGAGAACGTCCTGCGCTTCGGCCTCCACAACGTCCTCGAGACCCGCGACACCCAGTACGGCTACGGCTCCCGCAACCTGGTGGCTTTCGACGTCGACGAGGACTTCCGCTTCCAGCGCGCCCCCGGCCAGACCGACTTCTCCGACATCCACGGGGACCTGACGATGACGCCCGCCCGCTGGCTCGAGTTCCGGCTCGAGGACACGGTGTCGACGAGCCGCTTCGCGCAGCGCGCGATCGACTCCGACGTGACGGTGCGCGAGGGCGACGTCTGGCTCGCCCGCTTCGGGATCGGCTACCTCTCCGACAACTACGGCTCGTACTACGTCCCCGGCCTCGGCTACAACCCGATCGTCGGCGTCGACACCTACCACTTCGAGCTCCGCGCCCGGATCAACGAGGTGTACGAGGCCTTCACCCGGGGCGACTATGACGCCCGCGACCACATCTTCGTCGACCAGTACTACGGCATGGTCCAGCGGATCGCGAACACCTGGCTCCTCGAGTACGCGATCGTGATCTCCAACGGCCCGAACAACGGCGACGGCCACTTCGGCGTCGAGGTGAGCCTCAACATCGTCCGGTTTTGAGCCGCGCCCGCAGCCAGCAGCGGACCTTCCTCGGGATCGTCGCGCTCCTCCGCCCCCACTGGACGACCGACGCCTCGCTGCCGCTGCGGATCGAGCGCACCCTCTCCAGCGACCGGCGCCTGGGCTCGCGCGACCGGCGGCTCTACCGCGAACTCGTCTACACCGCGCTCCGCTACCGGCCCTGGGTCGAGCCGCTTCTCGACGCCAACCCGGACGAGGCGGTCCGGCGGACGGCGTGGCTCGCGGCCGAGCTCCCGGCGGTGAAGATGTTCCGGGACGAGGTGACGGCCGGGATGCCGCCCTGCCCGGCCGCCGCCGGAGACAAGGCCGCGGTCCTCGGGGCCGATGCCGCGGAGCTGAACCCCGCCTGGGTGCAGTCGGAGTGCCCGAAGGCGATGCTGCCGCCGCTGCGCGACGCGCTCCTCGCCCGCGCTCCCCTCTGGCTGCGGGTGCAGCACGCCGACCGCGCCCCCCTCTACGCCGAACTCCACGAGCTCGGCTGGCCGTGGCGGGCGAGCACGCTGGTCGACGACGCGATCGAGCTGCCACCCGGCACCGACATCGCGCGGACCCGCGCCTTCGCGGCGGGCGCCGTCGAGGTCCAGGACATCGGCTCCCAGCTGGTACTGCGGTCCGCGGGGGTCCCCCCCGGCGGCCACTGGCTGGATGCCTGCGCCGGGGCCGGGGGCAAGACGCTGCAGCTGGCCGCCCTCCTTGGGAAGTCCGGCCGCATCACCGCCCGCGACGTCCGCCCGGCCGCGCTTGACGAGCTGCGGCTGCGGGCCAGCCGCGCCGGGGTGGCCGACCGGGTCGCGATCGGGGACCCCGCCGACCCCGGGGGTGGCTTTGACGGCGTGCTGGTCGACGCGCCGTGCTCGGGCTCGGGGACCTGGCGGCGGGCGCCCCATCTGCGCTGGTCGACGACCCTGGCCGGGGTCCGGGCAGCCGCGGCGTTGCAGTTGGAGATCCTCACCGCGAACGCCCCGCGGGTCCGCCCGGGCGGGCTATTGGTCTATGCGACCTGCTCCCTTTTCCGGACGGAGAACGAGGCCGTGGTCGCGGCCTTCCTGGCGGGCGCGCCGGGGTTTTCCGCGGCGCTGACCCAGTCGATCCTGCCGCCGGAGCCCGACGGGGACGGCTTCTTTGTCGCCGCGCTGCGGCGGGCCGGCTGAGCGGCTACTTGGCCGCGGCGTCGCGGCGCTGCTGCGCCTTCACGACCATCCGGAACATCTGCAGGGTGAGCCAGAAGACCAGCGTCATGCAGCCCGAGCCCGAGGCGCCGAAGAACAGCACCATCCGGTGGTCCTTCGAGGGCACATGCGTCGAGACGACGGTGTACATGTAGAGGAAGAACGCGATGCAGAGGACGGTATCGATCGCGATACTCAGGGGCGTGACCAGTTTGTTTTCCGGCGATGGCATGGCGAGGCTATGAAAGCGCAGGGTTCTCCTGCTTGTCCATGCCAAACGCCGCCGGCCACGGCCGGTGCCTCGGACTACCCCAACCGGTTCACCCGGAGGAGGATCGATTCGGCCCGCAGCCGGCGGCGGCCGGCCGCCGAGCGGCGCCTGACCGGGAATGCCGGGTGCCTATCCCGGCGGGCCGTCCGGCATTTTCCTTGCCGGGGGCGCACCGGGCGGCTGGTAGTTTGCAGATGGCAAACTTCCGGCGGGCGGCGGTCCTGTGTGTTCTGTCCTCGCTGGCCGCCCTGGGAAGGGCGCAGGGGGTCAATGGCTACTACCGCTTCCCCGCCCTCCACGCCGACACGCTCGTCTTCACGGCGGAGGGCGACCTGTGGAAGGTGAACGCCGCGGGCGGCGAGGCCATGCGGCTGACCTCGCACCTCGGCCTCGAGTCCAACGCGGCCATCTCCCCCGACGGCCGCGACGTGGCCTTCTCGGCCCAGTATGACGGGCCCAAGGAGGTCTACGTCATGCCGCTCTCCGGCGGCCTGCCGACCCGCCTGACCTACGAGGGCCAGGCGGCGGTGGTCGCGGGCTGGACGCCGGACGGCCGCGTCCTCTATGCGACCTCGCATTACTCGACGCTGACGAGCAGCCAGCTGGTCGCGATCGACCCGAAGACCCGCGCGCGCACCTTCATCCCGCTCGCGGAGGCCGCCCAGGGAACGTACGACGACACCGGCGCCACGCTCTTCTTCACCCGCTTCCGGGACCAGGGCAGCCAGACCAAGCGGTACAAGGGCGGGACCGCCCAGAACCTCTGGCGGTTCGGGACGGACGGCGCCGAGGCCGTCCCGCTCACCGCCTCCTACCGCGGGACCAGCTGCTGGCCGATGTGGTGGGACGGGCGGGTCTACTTCGCCAGCGACCGCGACGGCACCATGAACCTCTGGTCGATGAGGCCCGACGGGACCGACCTCCGGCAGCACACCCACCACGCCGACTTCGGCGTCAAGTTTCCCTCCCTCAGCCAGGGCCGCATCGCCTACCAGAACGGGGCCGACCTCTGGCTCTACAACGTCCAGGCGGACCGGACCGCGATCGTCCCCATCACGATCCTGTCCGACCTCGACCAGACGCGGGAGCGCTGGATCACGAAGCCGGCGGAGCACGTCTCGGCGATGGAGCTGTCGCCCACCGGGGACCGGGTCGCCCTCACCGTCCGCGGCAAGGCCTTCGTCGTGCCGGCCGGCGACGGCCGCCTGGCGGAGGTCGCGAGCCGCGACGGCGTGCGCTTTGACCGGGCGACCTTCATGCCGGACGGCAAGTCGCTCCTCGTCCTGAGCGACCAGTCAGGGGAGATGGAATTCTGGCGGGCGCCGGCCGACGGGGTGGGCGCGCCGGTGCAGCTGAGCCGGGGGGCCACCAGCCGCCGCATGGTCGGCCTCCCCTCGCCGGACGGGCAGTGGGTCGCCTACTCCCAGAAGACCGAGTCCCTCTGGCTCCTGAACGTGAAGACCGGCGAGAGCCGGCACTTGGCCGACTCGAACGCGTTCGACTTCGACAATCCGGATTTCGCCTGGTCGGCCGACAGCCGGCTCCTCGCCTACGTGAACAGCACCACGAACAACGACCGGGTCATCTATCTCTACGACGTGGGCGCGGCCACCTCCCTGCCCGTCACGACCGAACGGGTGAACAGTGCGAACCCAGCGTTCAGTCCCGACGGCAAGTGGCTCTATTTCCTGTCGGACCGCGATTTCCATTCCGCGGTCCGCCAGGTCTGGGGCGACCACCAGCCCGAGCCCTATGTCGCCAACCCGACGAAGATCTACCAGCTGGCGCTGGGCCTGGAGACGCGCTCGCCGTTCCAGCCGCTGGACGAGCTGGCGCCGCCGGAACCCAAGGCGGACGCATCCGCCGAGAAGAAGCCGGCCGCCCCGGCCAAACCGGTGGACGCCAAGGCCGCTGACCCCAAGCTGGCGCCCGCCTTCGTCGCCGACGGGATCCAGGGGCGCCTCTGGACGGTGCCGGTCAAGTCCGGCCGTTACAATGAGATGTGGGTGACGGACAAGGCCCTCTACCTCCTGGATACGGCCGCCCCGGACGAGAAGGGCGAGACCAAGTCCCGCCTCCTGGCGATCGAGATCAAGCGCAAGGGCGTGGAGCCGGCGGTGCTCCGGTCCGAGGTGAAGGACTTCCGCATCTCCGCGGACGGCACCAAGCTCCTGATCCGGGAGAAGGACGACTTCTTTGTCACCGACGCGACCCAGAAGCCGATCGAGAGCCTGGACAAGGCGAAGCTCAACCTCGACCCGCTCCGGTTCTCCTTCCTGCCCCGGGACGACTGGCGGCAGATGTTCACCGACGCCTGGCGGATGTACCGGGACTATTTCTACGACAAGTCCATGCACGGGGTCGACTGGAAGGCCGTCCTGGCCACGCACCAGCCGCTGGTCGAGCGGGTGACCGACCGCACCGAGCTGGACGACGCCCTCGCCTACATGACGAGCGAGGTGCAGGCGCTGCACACCTTCGTCATCGACAAGGACGCCCGGAAGACGCCCGACGAGATCCAGGTCGCCTCGCTCGGCGCCACCTGGACGCGCGACGAGGCCCGGGGCGGCTACCGGATCGGGCACGTCTACACCGCCGACCCGGACTATCCCGAGAAGCTGAGCCCCCTGCAGAAGCCCGGCATCGGCATCCACGATGGGGACACGATCCTCGCCATCAACGGCGTGCCCACCCTCTCGGTGCCGGACGCGGATGCGCTGCTGCGCAACCAGGCCAAGCTGCAGGTGCTCCTGCAGGTCCAGCCGGCGGCGGGCGCGCCGTTCAGCCGGGTCGTGGTCCCGATCGACGCGACGGCCGCGGCCGACCTCCGCTACAGCGACTGGGAATACAGCCGGCGGCGCCAGGTGGACTCCGCCGCGGGCCACACGATCGGCTACGTCCACCTGCGGGCCATGGGGGCGCCGGATTTCGAGCAGTTCTCGGAGCAGTATTACCCGGTCCTCGACCGGCCGGGGATGATCCTCGACCTGCGCCACAACCGCGGCGGGAACATCGACAGCTGGCTGCTCTCGCGGCTCTCCCGCCGCGACTGGATGTGGTGGGCGCCGCGGGACGGGACGCCCATCCCTGACATGCAGTACGCCTTCCGCTCCCATCTCATCGTGCTGGTCGACGGCTGGACGGCTTCCGACGGCGAGACGATGGCGAATGGGGTCCGCCACCTGAAGCTCGGCAAGATCCTCGGCATGCGGACCTGGGGCGGCGGGATCTGGCTCAGCTATGACAACACCCTGGTCGATGGCGGCGTCGCCTCGGCGGGCGAGACCGGCACCTACATCCCCGGCGAGGGCTGGGCGGTGGAGGGGGTGGGGATCACGCCGGACATCGTCGTCGACAACCCGCCGGCGGCCACCTACCGCGGCGAGGACCGCCAGCTTGAGGCGGCGATCAAGTACCTGCAGGGGGAGATCGCGAAGGATCCCCGGAAGATCCCCCTGCCCCCGGCCTACCCCGACAAGCCCGCGGAGCCGAACTGAGCCCACCGCCGCCAGCGGCCGGCACCGCCTGCGACACTCATGGCCGTGACCGGCTTGTTTTCCAGCCGTGGCAGTATGGGCCAACCAAAGCGCAGGGCTCTCCCGCTCGTTCAGGGCAAACGCGGAAGCGCCCGACCAAGCCCAAGCGGCTTTTCACAATCAACTCTCTCTCATTGAAATATAACCGGCCAGTAGTGGGCAACGGCCCCTACCGGTTTGCCCAAACCGATGGGCCCATCACCGCTCCTACATCCATCCAAGCCTGCCAGGGCATTCCCCTCCATGACGTGAGTGACGGTCAAGTAGATCGGGTTTTGAAGCGGCCGGCATATCGCGCCAACCCTGTGAACGCACGACTCCCCGTGTCTGCATCCCCTACCCCTTATGCGTAAATTGATCCTGCTTGGAATCGTCGTCGGTGTGTCGGCCGGTCTTGCCGTGACCGCGCGGCCGGCTGGCGCGGCGGACGCCGTGCAGCTTTTTGACCTCGCGGACGTGCGACTCGGGCCGGGGCCGTTTCGTGCCGCCATGGACCTTGACCGGGCTTATCTGCTCTTCCTCGATCCCGACCGGCTGCTGCAGACGTTTCGCGTGAACGCCGGCCTGCCGACAGAAGCGCAACCCTACGGGGGCTGGGAAGCGCCGCAGTACAACCTGCGCGGCCACACCCTCGGCCACTACCTGTCCGCCTGCTCGCTCATGTATCGCAGCACCGGCGACGCGGAATTCAAGCAGCGCATCGACCGGATCGTGGCGGCGCTCGCCGACTGCCAGGCGGCCGCGAAAAAAGCCGGTTTTCATGAGGGCTACCTCTCCGCCTTTCCGGAATCTTTCATCGACCGGGTTGAGGCGCGCAAGGAGGTCTTTCCGGAGATCTGGGCCCCCTGGTACACGCTGCACAAGATCATGGCGGGCCTGCTGGACGCGAACCAGCTCGCGGACAACGCCCAGGCCCTCGAGGTGTTGCAAAAAATGGCGGGCTGGGTCGCCTACCGGGTCGACCATCTGACGCACGAGCAGATGCAGGCTTCGCTCGAAACGGAGCAGGGGGGCATGGTCGAGGTCCTCGCCAATCTCTCCGCCGTCACCGGCAACCCGGAATACCTGCGGCTCGCCCGGGCGTTCGAGCACGCAAAGGTCTTGGACCCGCTGGCGGCGGGCGAGGACCAGCTCGACGGCCTGCATGCGAACACGCAGATCCCGAAGATCATCGGCGCGGCCCGGGAGTTCGAGCTCACCGGGGAGGCCAGGTACCAGACCATCGCGGAAACGTTCTGGGCCAGTGTCGCGCTGCACCGCTCGTATGTCACCGGCGGGCACAGCGACCGGGAGCATTTCTTCCCGGTCACCGATTTCCGGCAGCATGTGGGTTCCGAGTCGACCGAAACCTGCAGCACGTACAACATGCTCAAGCTCACGCGCCATCTGTACGCGTGGCAGCCGGAGGTGCGTTTCATGGATTTCTACGAACGCGCGCTTTATAACCACATCCTCGCCTCGCAGGATCCCGCCCGGGGCATGTTCGCCTACTTTCTGTCGCTCGAGCCGGGTCACTTCAAGACGTACTCCACCGCGGAGGATTCCTTCTGGTGCTGCGTCGGCACCGGCATGGAGAATCACGCGAAGTACGGCGACACGATCTTCGCCCGCGACGCGGGGTCCCTGTACGTGAACCTGTTCATTCCCGCCGAGCTCACGTGGCGCGACCGCGGAGTCAAGGTGCGGCAGGAAACGCAGTTTCCGGCTAGCGACACGACGCGGCTGACGATTTCCACGGGGCGGCCGGTCGGATTCAAGCTGAAGATCCGCCATCCCGGCTGGGCCGCGGGCCCGCTCCTGATTTCGATCAACGGCCAGCCTCAGGCCGACGCGTCGCAGCCGGGAACCTACGCCGAGCTGAACCGCACCTGGGCCGACGGCGACCGGGTCGAGGTCCGGCTCCCGCTCGCGCTGCACACGGAAACGCTGCCCGGCGCCGACGACCTGGTCGCCCTGATGTACGGTCCGATCGTGCTGGCTGGAAAACTCGGCACCGACGGGATGCCGCTGCCCTATGCCGTGGACCAGCTCGACCAGGCCCGCCGACCGCACCCGGAGGCGCCGGTGTTCGTGACCGACACGAAGGATTGGCTGGACAAGGTGGAGCTCCTGTCGGCGCCGGCCCTGCTCTTCCGGTCACACGGCCTCGCCCAGCCAC
>Ga0302196_10005948_pt1 | contig 10842 bp, 10 predicted proteins | sample II_Bog_N1_3_FD_198794 | JGI IMG/M metagenome (GOLD analysis project Ga0302196, IMG submission 198794) | Peat permafrost microbial communities from Stordalen Mire near Abisko, Sweden - II_Bog_N1_3 | ecosystem: Environmental > Terrestrial > Soil > Wetlands > Peat | place: Sweden: Abisko...
CCGCCCAAGCTTTTCCAAAGCGACCTCAGGGTCGCCCGAAACATAGTCGAAAGTAGCCTCCTCGATCAGGGACTGGAGCTCGTCAGGGCTCACTTCTTCAGGTCGGCCTCGACCGTGATCGAGACGGCGACATCCGACCCGAGCGCCGTGCCGAGCATGGCCGGCCCGTTGACCCCGAAATCGTTCCGATTCAAGGTGACGGAGGCGTCCCATCCGGAGAGCTGGGCGCCCATCATGCCGGGGCCGAAGCCCAGGCTGTTCACCTTCAGGACGACGGACTTCGTGACCCCGTGGATCGTCAGGTCGCCGGTCACGTCAAACGAGGTGTCGCCCGTCTTCTTCCACGCCGTGCTCTTGAAGGTGATGGTGCCGAACTTGGCGGCGTCAAAAAAATCGGGCGACTTCAGGTGATTGTCGCGCTTCTCATTGGCGGTGCTCACGCTCCCGACGTCGATCGTCACCGCGACCGAGCTGTTCTCAAGGTTGTCGCGGTCCACGGTGATCATGCCGCTGAACTGCGTGAAGGAGCCGGGCACCTTGGTGAAGAAATGGCGCACGGAGAAGCCGACCGACGAGTGGACGGGATCGATGGCGTAGGTCTCCACCGCGGCGGACGCCGCGGTGGCAATGCCCAGGAGAAGGGCGGCGAGGGCAACGGTCTTGGACAGGTTTTTCATAGGATAAAGACAGAGTGAGGGGGGGAGCATATATGGGTTGGAACGACCCAAAATACAACCCAACAAGGCGGATTCTCTAGAGGATCAGCATGGAATCCCCATAGCTGAAGAAGCGGTACCGAAGCGCGACGGCCTCGGCGTAAATCTCCATGAGCCAGCCGATCCCGTCGGTGGATCCCGGCGAGAGGAATGCCGCCACCAGGCACAGGAGGGTGGAGCGCGGCTGATGGAAGTTGGTTATGAGTGCGTCCACGCCCCTGAAGGTGGCGGGAGGGTGGAGGAAGAGCGAGGCCTCGGCGACGAGCGCATGGCTGCACGCAGCGCCGTGGCGCGAGAGGAAGTCCTCGATCGTGCGGACCGAGGTGGTGCCGACCGCGATGCGCCGTCCCTTGAGGGGAGGGAAGAGCGCCTCCTGGGTGAGCTGTGGGATCTCATAGACCTCGCTGTGGATCGGATGCTCCTCGACCGTCTCCGTTGCGATCGGCCGGAACGTGCCCAGTCCCACATGGAGCGTCAGGTCCGCGGTGCGGACGCCGGACTCCTGGAGCCGGCCGAGGAGCTCCGGCGTGAAGTGAAGGCCGGCCGTGGGCGCCGCCACGGCGACCTGGCGGTCACGGTCCGCGTAGACCGTCTGGTAGCGTTCGCGGTCGAGCTCCCGAAGGCTGTCGTCGGTTCGCTCGATGTAGGGGGGGAGCGGCACGTCGCCCACCCGGTTGGCGGCCTCCATGACCGACTCGCCCGCGCGCGTGAGGAACCGCACCTGGACCGATCCATCGGCGTTGTCCCGCTCGACCGCCGCCGCGAGGGCGCCCTCGGCGACCTGGAACGCCGTCCCCGGCGGCAGCTTCCGCCCCGGCCGCACAAGGCACTGCCAGGATTCGCCGTCGCCCCCGGAGTCCCCGGATTTTCGAAGGAGGAAGCACTCCACCTTTCCGCCGGTTGAGCGCTTGCCGTGCAGGCGGGCCGGCAGCACGGCGGCGGTGTTGCGAAACAGCGTGTCGCCGGGCCCCAGGAATCCCGGCAGGTCCGAGAACATCCGGTGGGCGATGCTGTGCGCCGCGCGGTCCACGACGAGCATCCGCGAGCCGTCGCGGCGGCCGGCCGGGGCCTGGGCGACAAGCTCGGCAGGCAGGGTATAGTCGAAGCGATGGGTGGGGGTCGCGGCCACGGTGCGGTTAAAGAGGGGAAAAGGAACCGGTGGCGCGGCAAAGGGTCAACCGCGCACGCTCCCGGCGTTTGGGGTATTGAGCGGGGACGCAAGGCCGTGTAGGCACTGGGTCCGTCCCCCGATGCACCCCGGAACCCCGACGCTCGCCTTGGAATGCGCTCCCCAATGAGGCGTTACCTGACCGTCTGCGTTGGCATGGGTTTATTGGGGGTCGCGGCGTGGATCCTCGCGCGGGGCTGGGCCCGGGCAGGAGCGCAGTCCGGGGTTAGTTCCACGGGTGCGACAGCCGACCCCTACGCAGCGTCCCCGGCCTCGGTCCCATCGGCTGGGGTCCCCTCCGGGGTTGCGGCCGCTCCGCCGGGGTCCGCCGGGCCCAGGAATCCCGGGGCCCTCACGCCTGCCGTGATCTCCCGCATCCGGGAGATGATGCTTCGCGACGTGGCGCTCCGCTACTCGGGTTACTTCGCCAAGGCGAACCTGGGCACCCAGAGGTCACAGCTTCTCCTGGACCTGCTGGTGCACCAGCGGATGGCGGGCCTTGAGGCCAGCCTCCAGAAGGGGCCCTCGGGCGGGGACCGCCAGGGCGCCGACCTGCGCATGATCAGGGACCTGGTGGGCGAGGACGGGTACAGGGACCTTGAGGACAGCGGGCGTGCCTATGCCGCGGCGCAGACCGCTGCCGAGACGCTCAAGGCGGTGGAGGCCACGGCAGGGCCCGTGGCCGCCGCGGCGCGCCCCGGCATCGAGGCGGCGCTCGCCACGATCGACATGGCGGCCGGCACGGGCGACTACATCAAATCGGGCGCCGAGCTCACGCAGCAGGTGCAGCAGGAGGTCCGCGCAAGGCAGTCCGCGGCCCTCCGGGCAGCGCTTGGGCAGGTTGGCTCGAGCCTAAATGCCGCTCAGCAGCAGGCGCTCACCGCCTACGTGAACGAAAAGACCGAGACCAGCATCGAGTTCGCCGTCATGATGTGGAAGGCGAACCACCCGAAGGGCTACGGGATACCCCCCTCCTATTAGCGCGCCTTGCGGAATGAGGCCTGGAGCAGCTCCAGGTCGCTCGCGCCCTTCGTGCGTTCCCTGGCCTTGGTGATCAGGCCCGCCTCGAGCTCGTTCTTGGAGGGTCGCTTGCCGTCGTAGAAGACGCCGAAGAGGCCCGGCCAGGGCTCCGAGGCCAGCTTGTAGGCCGCCACCAGGTCGCTCGGGTCGTGGTTCTCGATCAGGCGGAACTGGCCGCCCTTGCGGGGATTGCCGGCGTCGAAGGCGCCCTCGTAGAATTCCACGCACTCGGAGAGGATCTCCACAACCGAAAAGCCATCGTGGCGCGCGGCCTTCTCCATCATCTCGATCATGTGGTTGACCTGGGTCGCGTGGGAGCGGGCCACGAAGGAGGCGCCGCTGTTGACGAGCGTCCGCATCGGGTTGATCGGCTGGTCGATGGCGCCCGTCGGGTCCGTCTTCGACTTGAACCCCAGGGGAGAGGTCGGGGACGTCTGCTTCTTCGTCAGGCCGTACACCGAGTTGTCCATGATCACGTAGGTCATGCGCACGTTCTTCCGTGCCGTATGGACCAAATGGTTGCCCCCGATCGAGAACCCGTCGCCATCGCCGCCGAACACGAAGACATGGAGGTCGTCCCGGCTCAGGCTCACCGCGGCCGAGAACGGGAGCGAGCGCCCGTGGATGAAGTGGCCGCCATGGGTGTTGACGAAGTAGGGGAAGCGCGAGGAGCAGCCGATCCCGGCCATGGTCACGATCGATTCCTGGGGGTACTGCAGGCGCTCCAGCACGCGGTAGAAAGCGGCCAGGACCGCGAAGTCGCCGCAGCCCGGGCACCAGGTAGGGTGGTCCGCGGTGAGGGCCTTCTTGGTGAGGGGCGCGCTTGGGGCTACCGGGGCGGGGGAAAGGGTGGCTGTGGACATGGCTTAGAAAAGGATTGGTTGTTTTGGGGTCCGCGTCAGGCCTTGGCTCCGACGCGATTAAGGTCCACGCGCTTGTTCACGCCGACCACGATCTCGTTCACTTTGAAGGTGAGCCCGTCGGTCTTGGCCACGCTCGCGATGTGCGGCAGGGCATAGCAGGCCCTGAGCAGCATGGCCATCTGGCCGTAGCCATAGAGGCCCGGGTCGTTCATCTCGACCACGAGGACGTGGCGGTAGCGCTTGAACACGGCGTCGAGGCCGAGGGGCATCGGGTTCACGTGCATCAGGTGGAGCTGGCCAACCTTGGTGCCGGTTTTCCTTAGGCGGCTGACGGCCTCCCTAATGGGTCCCCAGGTCGAACCCCACCCGACCAGGAGCACCTCGCCCTCGGCGTCACCGTAGATCTCGGGAAGGGGGATCTCCGCGGCGAGCGCCTTCAGCTTCTCCCGCCGCTTGTCGGTCATCTTCTGGTGCATCCACGCGTTGCCCGAGGGGTGCCCCAATTCATCGTGCTCGAGTCCGGTGACGGTCGGGTACTTGCCAGTGGCGATGCGCGAGCCCGGGGGGGCGTGCCGGGTGATGCGGTCCAGGGGATAGGGCTTGAAGTCGGCGCCGCGCTCCGAGAGGTCGGGCTTCGGGTCCTTCATGAGCTTCTGTAGGTCGGGCTCGTCGAAGGCCTCGATCCGCGACGCCAGGCCCTGGTCCGAGAGGATGATGACCGGCGTGCTGTACTTGCGCGCGATGCGCGCGGCCTCGAGCGCGACATTGAAGCACTCCTCGACGTTGCGGGGGGCGAGGACGACCCTCGGGGCGTCCCCGTGGCTCCCATACAGGGCCTGCAGGAGGTCGCTCTGCTCGACGTTTGTCGGCATGCCCGTGCTCGGGCCGCCCCGCTGCACGTTGATCACGATCAGCGGGATCTCCGCCATCGTGCCCCAGCCCAGGGCCTCCATCTTGAGCGACAGCCCCGGCCCCGAGCTGCCTGTCACCGCGAGGTGGCCCGCGTAGGAGAAGCCGAGGGCGTAGGACACGGCGGCCAGCTCGTCCTCCGTCTGGACGAACATCCCGCCGTATTTCGAAAGCTCGGTCCTGAGGACTTCCATGATCGAGGACCAGGGGGTGATCGGGTAGCCGGCGCCGTAGCGGACTCCCGCGGCAATGAGCCCGTAGGTGAGCGCGGTGTTGCCGTCGAGCGTCACCTTCGGACGCGCGCCCTCCTCCTTCACGGGGGCGTCGAGGCGGAAGAAGCAGTCGCGAAGACCCTCGGCCGGGTAACCATACCCCGCGTCGAAGGCCAGCATGGCATTGCGCACGATGTCCTCGGAGCGGCCGCCGAAGCGGTCCTTCACCAGGCCGGTCAGCTTTGCCACGTCGAGTTCGAAAAGGCGCGCGAGCAGGCCCAGCACGAACAGGTTCTTGCCCTTGTCCTTGGAGGATCCGCCCACGGCCTCGACCGTGCGGCTGGTGATCGGCAGGCCCACGGAGGTGAACCGCCGGTCGTCCGGCTCGGGGGTCACGTGGTCGCTGTCGTAGATGAGGACGCCACCGGGCCGCAGGAACCCGATGTGGCCGTTGTAGCTCTCCTGGTAGAAGGCAACGAGCAGGTCCGCCTGGTCCCCGACGGAGAGGATCTCGCCCGTGCCCATCCTCACCTGGAAAATGGAGGGCCCCCCGGAAATCGTCGCCGGGATCGTCATGTAGGTCATGACGTCCTGGTCCGAACGGCCGGCGAGCCTCGCCAGGAAGCCTCCAATCGTTTGGATTCCGTCCTGCGAATTACCGGCAAGGCGGATGACTACGTCTTGGATGGAACGCGGCGCGATTGACGACGACGCTCCATCCATGTGAGACTCTGACGGGGAGGAGACCATGGGGTTCTGACGGGGTTAACTGACGGGTACCGAGATCCCTAGTATCGACCCCCGGACCGCCGCGAGCCATGATAAAAATTGCATATAAGTGAAAGCCGATGATCAGCAGCCCGGGCATTCGTAGCGCTAATACGCGCCCGATGCGGGTTTAGGAGATTTTATGCCCCGGATTCCAGGGTCGGGCCGGCTGCCGGCGGCTGCCCTTGACAGGGCATGGCCCGGCTGGTGGAGTCACCGTCCCCTAGCCGGCTTAGCTCAGTGGTAGAGCATCGGTATCGTAAACCGAGGGTCGTCGGTTCAACCCCGACAGCCGGCTCCATTTCAGCCCGACTTTAGACACCCAGAACCAGGGCCCGGAGCGCGGTCAACTCCACCGGCTTGTAAAGGATCTTTTCGACCCCGAGGCTGCGGTACTCGTCCTCGACGTCGGCGTTAAGCTCGGAGCTGACGACCGCTATCAGGCCTGGAAAGTGGATCTCGCGGAGCCTCATTACGAGCTCGAGCCCGTTCATGGTCTCCATGTGGTGGTCCGTGATCACGACGTCAAAGGCCCTTGGGTCGGCTCTCAGCAGCTCGAGCGCCACGGCGCCGTCCGAGACGCACTCCACCTTGTGCCCCACCCGGGAAAGCGCCAGGCGGGCCACCTCCCTGAGCTCCCGCATGTCGTCCACGTAGAGGACCCGCTTGACGTGCTCAGCGGAGACAACCTTCACGGGAGGAGTGGAGAAGACCGATTTCAACGGGAACGCATAATGAGTGTACGCATTGACGCCAAAAAACCATCCTTGTTTCACCCTTTCTTGCTAAAATATGACGAATCTCCGCCGGGCGGCTCCCTCAGTTCGAAGGGATCTGCTCGTCGGGGAGGCCGCCCTGCAACTTTCGGTGCAGCATGGCCGCGTCAATATCTGACCTGAGGACCTGCAAGAGCATAAGGAGCCTGCGGTTTACATCGAGCGTCTCGAGGAGCTTCTGCTTGAGCGGCGGGTCCTCGCACAGGTTGAAGGCCGCGATGTCCGCGAACATCTCCGGGTCCTCGACCGTCTTCAAAAGCTCGGTCATCCCGTCGCTCCCGCCGGGCAGCAGGCGCAGCCTTAGGCGGATCAGCCTCGAGAGCTCCTTGCGAAGGCGCGCGTTCTCGGGCGGCGCCGCGCCCGGCTCGCTCGCGAGCGCACGGATCCGGATCCTGCGGTAGGGCTCCTCCGAGACAATGGCCTCGATCGACACGCGGCACAGGCCCTGGAGGAGGAGATTTGAGGTGCCGTTGTCGTTCTTCTGGCAGGCGCGCACGAGCCCGATGCAGCCGACCCGGTGCGGCGGCTCCGAGCTCAGGCTCTCCGCGGCCGCCCCCGTGTCCAGGCACGCCACCGCGAAGATCCGGTTTGTCTCGAGGACGTCGGTGAGCATCCGGCGGTAGCGAGGCTCAAAGATGTGGAGCGGCAGGAGCGCCTGCGGGAAGAAGGCCAGGTTCGGCAGCGTCATGACAGGCACCTCGTCGGGCACTTGGATCTCAACCTCCATGCGTCGCACTCTGTCGGGATCGGCCGGATTTACAAGAATGTGGTCGAAAATCCCCGATTTAGGGCTAAGTCCCCATAGCCCCCGATTCGCGGGGCACCCCCGGGCCCGCCGCCCGGTCCCTCTTCACCCCCCAGTCCCCACCCGATTGCGCCCGAGACCAAAGATGTGCCTGCCGCTCCTCATGGCGGCGATCCTGCCCGCGGCGGCGGCTCCCGTGCATGTCACCTACTGGGAGAAATGGGTGGGGTTTGAGGGCCAGGCCGTCCAGACGGTCATCGACCGCTTCAACCAGTCGCAGGACCGGATTGTCGTGGACTATTACGCCACCTCGTCGGTCGACAGGAAGACGCTCGTCGCCACGGCCGGGGGCGACCCTCCGGACATCGCCGGCCTCCACGAGCAGAACATCGCCACCTTCGCGGACGCCGAGGCGCTGGAGCCCCTGGACGGGTTCATCCGCGCGGAGGGGATGTCGAACGAGCAGTGGCTCTCCAGGTACTATCCCGTGTACGCGGGCATCTGCTCGCACGGCGGCCACGTCTACGCCGGCATCAGCACGCCCGCAGTCATGGCGCTCTACTGGAACAAGACGCTCTTCCGGGAGGCGGGCCTGGATCCCGAGCGCCCCCCGAGGACCCTCGCGGAGTTTAACGACTACGCGCATCGCCTTACCCGGCACGACCCCGCAACCGGCCGCCTCACCCAGGTCGGGTTCCTCCCGCAGGACCCGGGATGGTGGCCGTGGATCTTCTGCAGGTGGTTTGGCGGCGAACTCTACAGCGGGGGCCGGATCACGCTCGCGACTGACCCCAGGAACCTGGCGGCCTTCGCGTGGATCCAGTCCATCACACAGTTCTACGGGCTGGACAACGTGAAGCGCCTGGCATCGGAGTTCGGGCCCTGGGCATCGCCGTCGGCGCCGTTTTTCACAGGCAAGATCGCCATGGTCTTCCAAGGCGTCTTTTACGACAACTACATCCATCAGTATAAGCCGGGCCTGGACTATGGGGTGGGCCCCTGGCCCGAGGCCGTCCCGGGTGTCACCGACTTTGCCATGGCGGAGGCGGACGTCCTGACGATCCCCCGGGGGGCCAGGCACGCCCGCGAGGCATGGGAGTTCATCAAGTACGTCAACTCGTCGAACCCGAACGCGCAGACCCGCGAGGAACTGGGCGGCGCGGAGCTCCTGGACTACCTCCAGGTGAAGATATCCCCCTTGAGGGTGTGGAGCCCGTACTTCACTGACCACAACCCCCATCCCCACATCGCAATGATGCGCCGGCTTGCCTCGAGCCCGCACGCGACGAGCGTCCCCGACATGGGGATCTGGCAGCAGTACTACCGCGAGGTGATATCGGCCTTTGACAGGGTGAGGCTCCTGGACGCGACGCCCGAGGAGGCGCTCGGCTACTCGCAGGCGCGGGTAGAGGAGAGCTGGGAGCGCTATAGGAGGAGCCTTGAGCGCCATGGGCAGTGGGCGGCCCTGGGGGAGACAGCGCCGCAATGACCCGGAACGAGAAAAAGCAGCTGCGGTCGGGGCTCGCGTTCACGGGCCTCTGGGTCGTGGGGCTGTGCGCATTCACGGCCTACCCGGTCGTCGCGTCTCTCTATTACAGTTTCTGCGACTACTCGATCCTCAAGTCCCCGGTCTGGTGCGGGATCGAGAACTACCAGCAGCTCCTGCACGACGACCTGTTCTGGAAGTCGCTTAGGAACACCCTCTTCTATGCCGGGCTCTCGGTGCCGCTCGGGACGGCCGTAGCGCTCGGGCTGGCGATGCTGCTCAACTGCGAGGTCAGGGGGCGGTCCTTCTTCCGGCTCCTCTTCTTCATGCCGTCGATCGTTCCCGTGGTCGCCTCGGCAATGCTCTGGCTCTGGATCTTCAACGGCGAGTACGGCCTGATGAACGGCTGCTTGAACCCGATCCTCGGGCTCTTCGGGCTCCACGGCCCGGCGTGGCTTGCGGACCCCTCGTGGTCCAAGCCGGCCCTGGTCATCATGAGCCTCTGGGGAACGGGCAACGCGATGGTCATCTATCTGGCGGGTCTGCAGAACGTGCCGCGCGAGCTCTATGAGGCGGCCGAGATCGACGGGGCATCGGCCCTGCAGCGCTTCCGCCACGTGACGCTCCCGACGATCGCCCCGGTGGTGGCGTTTAACGCGATCATGGCACTGATCGGCGCCATGCAGCTCTTCGCGCAGGCCTACATCATGTCGGAGGCCGCCAACGGCAATGGCAACGCCTCGGACGGAAACCCCGAGCGCTCGACCCTCTTCTACTCGATCTACCTCTTCTCGACGGCGTTCCAGGACATCCGGATGGGCTACGCGAGCGCGATGGCGTACATCCTCTTCCTCATCACCGCGGCGCTCACCTGGGCGGCTGCCCGGCTCTCGAGGGGCAGCTCGGACGACGCGTTCTAGCCATGGCGCGCGAGCACACGATTTCTCGCAGGGTGGTCCCGGTGCTCCTGGTCTTCTGCTCGGTCGCTTTTGTGCTGCCCTTCGTCTGGCTCGTGAGCACCTCGCTCAAGCCAATTGAGCAGACGATCTCGCTGCCGCTCACCCTGATCCCCCGGGAATACACCGCAGAGCTCGGCGGAAGGCGCGTCGAGGTGACCCTTGACTTCCAGGTGGCGCAACCGGGCGCCCTTGTCAGGTACACCTCGGGTCCGGACGCGGGCAAGCAGGTGTTCGTGGCCGCGGGCCAGGCGCCGCGCGGCGGCGACCCGCGCGTCCTCCACGCCGTCCAGGCGGGCTCCTGGCACGTGACGGAGAAGGCCGGCACGGCGCTCGGGGAGGGGACGGCCTCGCCCGCGTGGGACGTCCTCCCCCGGTCGGAGGTCGCTTCGCGCATCCGTTTCAGGTGGGGGAACTACCCGCGGGCGCTCGCGGCGCTCGGTGGCGACGCGGAGGCCGACCGCCACCGCGTCGGGTTCTGGACGTTCCTCGGCAATTCCCTGACGGTCGCCGTCCTCGGGGTCCTGGGCACCGTGCTCTCGAACGCGATCATCGCGTACGGCTTCGCGCGCCTGAAGTGGCGGGGCAGGGACGCCTTCTTCGCGCTCACGCTGGCCACCATGATGGTGCCGTTCCCGGTGCTCATGGTGCCGCTCTACGGCGTGTTCAAGTCCCTGGGGATGATCGGAACGCTTCTCCCCTTGTGGCTGCCCACATGGTTTGGGAGCGCCTTCAACATATTCCTCATGCGCCAGTTCTTCAGGACGATCCCCGAGGAGCTGAGCGAGGCGGCGCGGATCGACGGGTGCAGCGAGTGGCGCATTTTCTGGCGGATCATCGTGCCGCTCAGCACGCCGGTATTGGTGGTCGCCGCCCTCTTCCACTTCATCTTCGCTTGGAATGATTTCCTCGGTCCGCTCATCTACCTGACGCGCAAGGACACCTATACGCTGGCCCTCGCGCTCGCGAGCTACCAGTCGCAGAACGGCGGCGTGCAATGGCATTACCTGATGGCGGCGAGCGCCGTCACGATCCTGCCGGTGATCCTCCTCTTCCTGCTCGCCCAGAAGACCTTCATCCGGGGTATCGCCACGACCGGATCCAAGGGCTGAAGGGGCTCTGGCCGCGTGGGACATGGCGTGTGCCATTTGCCCTAAAAATGGGACAAGATGGCATGAAATTGCGGTCATGGGCACCCTGCGAATCAAGGCGAGCATTTTTTA
>Ga0302196_10005949_pt1 | contig 10842 bp, 11 predicted proteins | sample II_Bog_N1_3_FD_198794 | JGI IMG/M metagenome (GOLD analysis project Ga0302196, IMG submission 198794) | Peat permafrost microbial communities from Stordalen Mire near Abisko, Sweden - II_Bog_N1_3 | ecosystem: Environmental > Terrestrial > Soil > Wetlands > Peat | place: Sweden: Abisko...
TCGAGGCGTCCCTGGCCGTCACCAACCTGTTCGACCGGGCCCCGCCCTTCGCCCGGGGCGCGGCGCTGCAGCAGCAGGGGGTCGATTTCGACAGCACCAATACGTCGGACATCGGCCGGTTCGTCGCCTTGACCCTGCGCAAGCGGTTCTAGGCCGGCGCCCTTCCCTCGCCCTCCCCTCTCCCCGCTCCCCGCCCCCCAAGTCTCCGTGGAAGACCACTGATGCGTAACATGACCCTGGCCCTGGCCGCGGCGAGCGGCGTTCTGCTCCGTGCGGTCGGCGCGGATGCGGCGCCCTCGCCGAAGAGCCTGGTGGAAATCGCCGATCTCACCGACGTCGCCCTCTCGCCGGACGGCGCGGTGGCGGCGTTCCGGCGGGAAAAGGCCTCGGTGGAGACCAACCGCTACGACACGGTCTGGTTTGTCGTCCCGACCGACGGATCCTCGCCGCCGCGCCGGATCGCGGATGGGGGCGAGCCCCTGCGTTACAACTGGGGACCGCCTCTGATCGAGCCGCCGGTCTGGTCGCCGGACTCCCGGTGGATCTACTACCGGGCCGAATTCGACGGCCAGGTGCAGGTCTGGCGCGCCGCGCGCGACGGCTCGGCCGCGGAGCCGCTGACCCACGACGCGGCCGATGTGGAGTCGTTCGCCCTGAGCGGCGACGGCAAGAGCCTGCGGTACACGGTCGGGGCCAGCCGGGACGACATCCGGCGCGCCGAAGACGACGAATATGACCGCGGCATCCGGATCGACGACAAGGTCTGGGTCGGGGCGGGTCTCTACCGGTCCGGCTACATCAACGGTCGGCTGGCCACCCAGCGCTATACGGGCAATGGCTTCGTCACCCAGGGCCTGCTGGCCGACCAGCCGAAGCGCCAGCGCATCGTCGATCTGGCCACCCTTGCGGTTCGCGACGCCACGGACGCCGAGCGGGCCGGGCTGGCGGGCGCAGGCGAGGGGCCGCGCCTGGAGGCCGACGCGGCCGCCGAGGCGATCAGCCCGTCGCCCTTGGGCCATTGGACGGCCTATCTGACCGCGCGGCCAGACAGCCATGACCTCTTCACCTTGAAGACGCTGAAGGCGGTCTCCGCCGGTGGCGCCGGGATCCCGATCACCTGTCCGGCCGCCAGCTGCCAGGACGTCGACTTCGCCTCCCTGGCGTGGCGGCCCGGGCATGACGAGGTGGTCTTCACCGTCACCGACCACGCGCGCGGCCGCGCCCAATCCCTCTATGACTGGGATCTGGCCAAGGGTCGGGTGCGATTGATCGTCCAGGCCGAAGGGCTGCTCAACGGCGGGCGGGTGGAGTCCGGCGAGGCCCCCTGTTCGATCGGCGAGCAGCTGGCGGTCTGTGTCGAGGCGGCCGCCAATACGCCGCCGCGTCTGACGCGGGTCGATCTGGCCACCGGGGCGCGCCAGCTGCTCTACGACGCCAACCCGTCCCTGCATGACGGAAGTGCGCGGCCCGTCTCCCTGATGACCTGGAAGGACGAGGCCGGCCGCCCCTTCACCGGCCAGTTCTTCGCGCCGGCGGCGAACCCCTCGGGGCGCCCCGCCCCGTTGTTCATCACCTACTACGGCTGCCCGGGCTATGTCCGCGGGGGCACGCCCGGCGACGAGTGGCCGCTGGCCACCCTGGCGGCCGACGGGATCGCCGCCCTGTGCATCAACGCGCCCTTCGGGGTGCCGTACGAGGCGACCGAGCGCTTCGATCCGGCCCTGTCGGCCGTCCGCAGCGTCATCGATATCCTGGCCAGACAACAGGTGATCGACCGGACGCGGGTGGGCATGGGCGGCCTGAGCTTCGGCACCGAGGTCACCGTCTGGGTGGCGATGAAGTCCAACCTCCTGGCCGCGGCGTCCGTCTCCTCGACCCTCGTCTCCCAGACCTATTATTGGATGATGGCTCTGAAGGGCGAGCACCAGCTGGGCGTCGTCCGGAAGGCCTGGGGACTGGGGTCGCCGACCGAGACGCCCGATCGCTGGAAGCTGCTCTCCCCCAGCTACAACATCGACAAGATCCACACGCCGATCCTGATGCAGCTACCGGAACAGGAGTACCTCGAGACCCTCGACTATTTCGCGCCGCTGGCGCGATCGTCGACCCCTGTCGAGATGTTCGTCTATCCCAACGAATCCCACCAGAAGGTCGTGCCCCGCCACAAGCTGGCGGTCTACGAGCGCAACCTCGACTGGTTCCGCTTCTGGCTTCAGGGCTATGTCGACCCCGACCCGCGGAAGGCGGAGCAATACGCCCGCTGGCGCGCCGAGCGGGACCGCGCCGCGAAGGCGGCCTCAGGCGCCGCCCAGGTCGCCCCGCCGCAGGCCCGCGGCTCGGGACGGGCCGGCGGCCCAGCTCTCGATCCAGGTCTCGACATCGGCGGCGACGAAAAGCCGAAAGAAGCGGCTGTCGCGCGGTCTTAAGGGCGCGGCGAGGAAGCGTTCGACCGCCGGTCGATCGATCAGGCCCTGGGCGGCGAGGGCGCCGTCCAGCAGCCGCTCGCGCAGGACGCCGCGCTGCCGCTCGAACACCTCCGCGTCGAAGCCGGTGAAATCCCCCTTGGTCTTCCGGCTCAGGATCGCCGCCGGCAGACTCCCGGCGAAGGCCTCGCGGGCGATGGCGCGATTGCGGCCGCCGGCGATCCACATCCAGCTGGGAAGGCTGAGACAAAGCTCCACCAGCGGCTGGGACAACAGGGGATGGCGGACGGCCCCGACGCTTGAGCGCCCATTGCCCTCGGAGGTGCTTTGCAGCCCCATGATGGACGCCACCTGTTCCCGCGCGCCCGGCAGGGCGCCGGCGGGTCCCGGAAACCAGGGGTGGGACTGAGGCGGCGTTGAAGCCGCCGCCTGGGACAGGAAGCTTGGGTCGCCCCGCCAGACCTTGGGCGCGGGCTTGAGCGCCTTTCGCAGGGCCAGGCCGCCGGCGCGCCAGACGGTGCACTGGTGGAGCCTCGCCAGGTCGGCGACGGCTCCGGCGAACCGGCGGCCAGGGCCGAAGGCAAGCAGGGCGTCGGCCGCGGGGGCAGCGGTGTCCAGATAGCAGAAGACGCTGTCGCCGCCCGCGCCGCTGAATATGGCGTCGGCGTCGACCTGGCGGGCCACGTCCACAACCGCATGATCCAGGGCGCGCTGCAGGACGTTCAGGCCCGGCCGGGCCAGGCGCGTCGGCCAGGCGGCCGTGAGGTCGGCCGCCGCCGCGTCCAGCGGAACGACGGTCCAGGGCCTGCCGATCTGTTCGGCCACCCGGCGGGCGTAGGCGCGTTCGTCCGCGCCCAGATGCGGGGTTGTCACCGTGAGGCAATGGACCGGCGCCAGCGCCGCCTCCAGACAGGCCGCCACGATCGAGGAATCGAGGCCGCCCGAAAGCTCAAGCAGGATGGAGCGTGACCGGGAGGCCCAGGCGCCGACGCATCGGCGCGTTTCCGCGCGCAGGCGTTCCACCGCCTCGCCCTGATCATGGCGCCGGCGATCGGGATGGGCGAAGGTCCAGGGCGTCCAGCAACAGGCCTCGGTCTCGCCTATCGGCGCGAGGGTCAGCCTTGCGCCGGCGATCAGCTCGCTTACGCCGACCAGGCCGGTCCGCGCCGTGCGAAGGCCGGGAAAGGCGAGATGATGGGCGACGAAGGACCAGTCGAGGGATCCGTCGACAAGGCCCAGATCGAACGCCAGAGCCACATCGGAGACCAGGTAGGTGACGCCGCCTTGCCGCAGGTGAAAACAGGGCGTCCCGCCCGAGGGATCGCGAAGCACGTGGACACCCGCGCCATCGGCCTCCAGCACGAAGGCCAGGTAGCCACCCCAGAAGTCGTCGATCAGCGACTGGCCGGCGGTCCTGACGATGCGGTCGGACACCCCGGCGTCGAGCGTTTCAACCGCGTCGAGCGGACCGGTTCTTTGAAACAAGGCGCCAAGCACCAGACCGCGGCGACCGGCGATGGGGACGATCGGCTCGTCGCCGGCGATCGCGATCTTGAAGCGAGGGCCCTCTAAGCTTGGGTTGACCCCAAGGGATCGCGCGGCGTCGAAGATGCGCGCGACCTTGGCGTTCCAGGCCCCTTCCGAGGCTGCGTAGGCCGCCAGAAAGCGCACCGGCTCAGACCGCGAGGATGGGCGTATAGGTCGAGGCGCGTTCGACCGCATCGTTGAGAACCATGTCGTCCTGCTGGACCCAACAGTGGGCCGCGAACGGATTGAGCCGCACGCCCATGATCAGCTGCGGAAAGTGACCTTGGCCGGCCAGGAACCGCAGCAGGGCGAAGGAATCGAGCAGACAGACGGTGTCGATCGGGACGAGGCGGCGCAGCCGATTGAAGGACGCCGACAGGGTGTACAGGTCGGCCCCGTTGGCCGGCCGGGCGCCGCCGACCGCTGCCTCCTGTCGCAGCGCGCGATGGCGCGCCACCAGGCAGGCCAGGGATGACGACGTCAGCCTCGCCTGGGTCACGGCGACCGCAAAGCCCACCCGCGGCGCCAGGCGCGCGCCCAATCTCGGGGCGGCCAGGTCTTCCTCCACGAGGCTTCGAAGCGGCGCGGGCGCGTCGGCGCGATTGAGCCGCCCATGCCCGTCGGCCGCCGGCTGCAGCACCCCCAGCCGAACGAGCGAGCCCATATCCAGATCGGCTGACGGGCCGGCCTCGGCCAGCGCCTGAAAGTCAGCGTCCAGACGTGGCCCCAACCGGAAATATCGATTGCGACAGGTATCCAGAAAGACCGCCGCGCCGCCGGTCAGGCAGAAGGTCACGGACACGGGCATGGCATACCGCATGGGGCGTCATCCTGTCGGTGTTCAGGAGATGGCGCGCGGGCCGGAGTCCGCGCGCCGCAGGTGCGAAGGCTACTGGTCGGACAGCTCATAGCTGGCCGGCAGGCCGTTCGGCTCGACGTCGATGCCGCCGCCCTTGGTCTCGACGGTGGCCACGCCCAGGTCGATGATGTCGTTTTCCTCGCAGTGTTCGACGCGTTCCATGACACGCCTCCTTCAGCAAACGCCATGGGAATTCATGGCGTGTTAGAGTTATTAGTCATGGTGACGGGGGTCCAATCTATAGAGCGAGTATTTGCACAATACAGGTTGTGCCGAACCGGCTCTTGTTGTTCCGCGGGACGCTTGTGTTTTAGGCCGCAGGGGCCGCCCGGAGCGCATCGACGATGGCCGCGGCCGCCGCCCGTCGGCGGGCGAAGAAGGGGAGGATGTCCACGCTCAGCAGCGTCCAGGCCCGCCGGTTGAGAAGATCGGCGAGGCGCTGAAGGTCATCGACGTCCTCGAGAAGGACCATCGCTTCCATCCGGCGGAACGGCGCCAGGCGATCGGCGAGCCGCCGTTGAGCGTCCAGCAGAAAGCGATGGCCGGCCTCCTGGGCCACGCGCGCCGTGAGCGTTTCCCAGAAGACCACGCCATCGAGGGGGCTTTCGCCGGCCGCGAGCGGCGCCCCCGTCGCCGGCGCCGCCAACGCGCGGCGGTTCGTCGCCCCCACCGGCTCGGCCGCGCTTCGCCCGAGCGCGCCCAGCGCGGCCAGGGTCAAGGTCTCCTGGGCGCGGTAGAGGTCGGTCAGGTCGGACACGTCCACCCGCCAGGCGAAATAGCCGCTCCCCCGGCGGTCCTCGACGAGTCCCTCACCGGCCAGGCGCGAAAGGGCCTCCCTTACGGGTGTTGCGCTCACCCCAAAGGCGGCGGCCAGGTCATTCACCGTCAGGGCTTGGCCTTGCCCATATGCTCCGTTACGCAAGCGTTCACGCAGGCCCGCGACCGCAAACGCAAACTGATGCCGGTTCTGGGCCAACCGTTCCTCTGTGCGCAGACGTTCGACGCGTGAAGCATCGCCGACCCATCCACATCGCAACTATCCGACCACTTCAAGTAGTAAATCCCGCCGGCCAGAAGAAATCCACCATAGGTGGACAAATATTGCCGCGTTTGGCTACCGTATTGCCTGGATGAGCAAGAATGTTGCCAGCTTATGTTTTCGTTCACTTTCATCCCTTTTTAAAGGGTGCGGCCTAGACCCCCGTTACAGAAGCGGACCAGTTGACTTGGCGGCGACTTCAAGGCGTTGATTGCACGCATTGAGCGCATGGCTCCGACTGATTCACGGTGAGCCGCGGACGAGTCCCGTAGATGACCTCAAAGCCTTCCGCGCCGGACGCCAGGAATCGGACTCTCTCCCAAGCCCTGCGCGCGATCCGCCACGCGCGGGGTCTGAGCGCTCTTGACGTGGCCCAGCGCATGGGCCTGCCGCGCCGCTCCTACGCCTTCTTCGAAGCGGGCGGCGGGCGCGTGAACATCGACCGCATCATGGCCTTCGCTCAGGCGACCGATAGCGACCCCTACGCCATCCTGGTCAGCGTGATGATTGGCGCTCCGGAGCTGGCGCCGCGCGCCTCAGACAACAAGCTGATGACCGCGTTCATGATCCTGCTCCAGGAATTCAACGCCGAGGTGGGCGACGATATCGCCCGACTGGAGACCGGCGCCGTGATCGGCGCCTTTTCGGCCGCCTTCCGCAGGCTCGCTGACGCCGCCGCAGAGCAACGCAGGAACGCCTCGCGCGACTGGCTCGCCGAGCGCGCGCCACGCCTGGGCAAGCCCGATGGCGGAGGCAAGCGCTGAGCGACCACCGCAACCTGGCCGAGATGGGCCATAGCGGTTCGGGAACCGGCAAGAGCGACAGGAGGGCTTCCGTTCGAGTCGGAGGAAGGGACCGGGAGGTTGGACCTTTTGAGGAGGTGGACCCATGTCGTTGCAATCGATTGTTCAGGCTCTCGGCGGTGATCTTTATGAGGGTGGCCGCCGTGCCAACATCCCGGCGCCGGGCCACAGCGCGGCCGACCGGTCGGTGTCCCTGTTGCTGCAGGACGGCCGCGTACTCGTCCATACCTTCGGCGACGGCGACTGGAAGGTGGTGGTCGATCATCTGCGAAAGCACCGGCTGATCGACGAGGCCAACGCCCCGCTGGGCGTTTCGGGCTCGCCGGTCGGCCGGCGGACCGGCCGGGAGGTGGTCCCGCCGCGTGAGCGCCTCGAGGCGGCCTTGCGGCTCTGGGACGGCGCTCGGCCGATCGCACGCACCGTCTCGGCTCGCCATTGCCAACTTCGCGGGATCACCCGTCCGCTGCCGGGGCCGCAGGCCCTGCGCCACAGCGCCAACGCCCCGGTGTCGGTCTATCATCCAGGCCGCGCGCGGCGGCCGGCCTTGCTGGCGGGGATCCAGGACGCGGACGGCCGCTACACCGGCGTCGAGATCACCTACTTGGCCGCCAACGGCGAGCGGGCGGTCGACTTGCGCCTGCCGCGTAAGACCGTCGGCGTGGCCCCCGGCGGCTGCGCGGTGCGGCTGGACCCCGCGGGCGAGGCGATGCTGGTCGGGGAAGGGGTGTTCACCACCCTCTCGGCCAGCGACTGGTTCGGCCTGCCGGGCTGGGCGTTGATGTCGACGCGCAACCTGCGGGCCTGGTCGCCGCCGGCCGGGGTCCGCTCGGTGCTGATTGCTGCAGATCGCGGGACCGACGGCGAGGCCTCGGCCGCGCGGCTGAAGGGACGACTGATCGCCGGCGGCGTCGCCGCAAGCATCGCCTTGCCGCCTGTCTCCTGGGGGGACTGGAACGAGTGGGCCAACCGCGGCGGCGAAGCGGCCGGCGGTTAGGAGGAGGAGGAGGAGGAAGAGGAAGGGACCGGAGCAACGAGCCGGTGGGGGAATGGGTCCTTGGCCGGTGTCGGAGCCTGCCATGCCTCAGCCCTTCCCGCCCCCCTGCGGATCCTTCTCGCCTTGGGGCCCGATCCAGACGGTGACACCGCTCGGCCCGGACGTCGTTGCGGTCACGACCGCCTCGCACGGCGGTCTGCGCGTCTCGCCGGCCGCCCTGGCGCGGCTGCCCGTACCGATCCGCCGGACCGCTTACAGCGGCGACGGCTGGTTCGAGGAGGATTGCGACTGGGCCCTGCCCTATCTCGCCCTGGGTCTGGACGCATTCGAGGCGGATGCCGTCAGCGCCGCGGAGGGGCGGGCGGCGGCCGTCCGCACGGTCCAGGTCTATCATCCCCGGCACGCCGACCTGCTCGGCGTCGCGGGCGCGCCCGGAGGGCGGACGGGTGGCTGAGCAGGCGGACCTTTTCACGGCCGGGGTCGCCGATGCCGCGGCGTGGACGGCGGCGGACGCCGGCGCGGACCTGCGGCGACGCTTCGCGGCCTCTGGAGTGGACGGTCTGGATGAGGGCGACACGTTGGCCCTGATCCTGGACCGCTGTCTGAGGCCGGGCGAGGACGCCGTGGCCGCCGCCGAGGCGCTGATGGCGCGTTTCGGCGGCCTTGGCCGCATCCTCGGGGCGCCCGAGATCGATCTGGCCCGGGTGATCGGCGCGCCGGCGGCCCGCCAGCTCGGGCTGCTGCATGCCCTGCTGCTGCGCGCGCTCGACCATCCCCTCCGGGCGCGCGCGGCGCTGTCGTCGTCGACGGCGGTGAGAAGCTATCTTCGGGCCCGGTTGACCGCCCTGCCCCGCGAGGTCTTCCACGTCCTGTTTCTCGACCGGAAGAACCAGCTCATCGCCGACGAGCGGATGGGGAGCGGGACGGTCGATCACGCGCCGGTCTACCCGCGCGAGGTGGTGCGACGGGCGCTGGAGCTGTCGGCCAGCGCCCTGCTCCTCGCGCATAACCATCCTTCGGGCGATCCCCACCCCTCGGGCGCCGATATCGAGATGACCCGCAAGGTCGTCGAGGCGGCGCGGGCGCTGGGGATCGCCGTCCACGACCATCTGATCGTGGCGGGCGACGAGGTGGTGAGCCTGCGGTCGGCGGGGCTGATGTAGGCGCCCGCCAAAAAGGACGAAGGAAGGGGGCGTCCGGGTGCGCTCGACCCGAGCGCGACTGGAGGATTGTCCCATGTCCCACACCGCCTGGTCCCAGGACCGCGTCACCACCTTGACCGCGCTTTGGCTGGACGGCCTGAGCGCGTCCCAGATCGCCAGGCAGCTCGGCGGCGTGACCCGCAGCGCCGTCATCGGCAAGGTCCATCGCCTGGGGCTTGGCGGACGCGCCGTCCCATCCAATCCTGTGCGGACGCCTCGCGTCGCCGGGTCTCGACCGGCGCGCGCACGCGGCCGTCCTGGATCGCGCCGGCGGACGGCGCCGGCGCCTCTGCCGGTGTCCGCGGCAACGGGCGAGCAGGAACCGGGCCTGGTCGACGATCTGATCCACCTGGCGGTCCATGCCTGCAAGTGGCCGATCGGCGATCCGAAGAGCCCGAGTTTCAGTTTCTGCGGCCGCCGCGCGGACGGACGATACTGCCTCGCCCACGAGGCGGTCGGCGTGCGGCCGGGGACCGGCTGGCGCGCTGACCGCGATCCGGTCCTTCGGCGCGCCCTGGCCGGGTTGGTCTGAGGGGGCGGGCCAGCGGATCGAGCTAGGCCGCCCTCCCCTTCCCTTAGGCTTCGAGGCAGATCGAGCGGTGGACGGGTGGCCCGCAGGGTGTGCGGGATGTCCCGAGGCGGGCGAGGGTCGCGCCGCCGGGAGCGGCCGCGGGGTGACGATGGGCGACCTGCAGGGCCCCGTCTCAAGGGGTCCGGCCCTTGGCTCGAGTGACCTCGCCACCGTTCGCCGGCGCCCACAAGGGACGCTGCGCTCAAGCCCTTGTGGGCGCCGTCGCCTGGCGGCGCAAGGCGGTCACGAGCCGACGGGCTCGCCCCCCAACCTCAAGGGACCATCCCCATGCACCACTCCCCCTCTCCCGCTTCCGACGACCATCTCACCGCCTACGAAGCCCAGGCGCTCGCCGTGGAGGACATCCGCCCCCATCCGCCCGAGGCGGCGCTCGACCAGCTCGGCCATGCTCTGATGACGGAGCTGCTCGATGTGGTCGGCGAGTCCGCGCTGGAGGACTTTCACGTCCTCATCGGCGAGGCCCTGATCGGGGCCTTCCACTCCGTCGCTCAGCGCATCGAGCGTGACGGCGACAAGGCCCGCGATCAGCTGGCCGGTCTGGTCCGCGACTTCGATGGGTCCGAGGTTCTCGACACCGAGATCCAGGCGGCCACCCGCAAGGCGCGCGCCGCCGATGTCGCGGTGCTGGCGATGGAGATCGTCCGCGACGCGGCCGCGGGCGCCTACACGACCACGACCGGCGAGGTCTGGAGCCCCTGGAAGGGGTCGGTGAAGGCTTCCCGCACGACGGCGGCCCAGATCGAAGCCCGCGACGCCCTGCGGGCGGCGAAGTCGCGAAAGCATGCGGCGACGGATCCTGGAGCGGTCATCGTGGCTTTTCGGGCCGCGCCCCAGGCCGATACGGCCGAGGATGCGGGCCGTATCTTCGACGCGCTCAACTGGGCGCGGGGCGAGTGGCCGGACATGGCGCTGGCCACCAGCGGCGCCAAGGGCGCCGAGAAGCTGGCCATCAAATGGGCGCGGCAGAAGGGCGTGATCCTGGTCCTGGCCCGGGCGGACTTTGACCGCAACGGCCGGGCCGCGCCGTTCCGGGCCAATGACGAGTTGCTGGCGCTGGATCCGGTGTGCGTGCTCACCCTGGCCAATTCGCTGAATGCGGATCGGGCCGCCAGCCTGAAGCCCTTTGGGCCGGCGTTGAACCTTGCGCAGAAGGCGGCCGAGCTTGGTCTTCGGCATCTCGCCGTGAGGGCTCGTCCATGACCCCTGCGGTGCGGCGGCCGCAAAGGTCGCCGCGACACCCTTGTCGTGGGTCCCCGAGGGTGTTGGCGGTCGCGGACCGTCGAGGGGCTCGCCGGGGTCTCCGGGGCCCCCGCGTCGGGCGGTCTGACCGCGATCTCTCATGGCGAACCTGGGGCGGGGCCGCTCAGGCTCAAGGCGACCTCGCCGCTGGGCGAGGCGCCGGC
>Ga0302196_10005953_pt1 | contig 10835 bp, 8 predicted proteins | sample II_Bog_N1_3_FD_198794 | JGI IMG/M metagenome (GOLD analysis project Ga0302196, IMG submission 198794) | Peat permafrost microbial communities from Stordalen Mire near Abisko, Sweden - II_Bog_N1_3 | ecosystem: Environmental > Terrestrial > Soil > Wetlands > Peat | place: Sweden: Abisko, Stordalen...
GCCAGCATGTCGTCGGCGGCCCGACGGGTGAAGGTGAGCAGGAGGATGCGGTCGGCGGGGACACCGCGCTCCATGAGCGCCGCCACTCTGGCTGTCAGCGTCCGGGTCTTGCCGGTTCCGGCTCCGGCCATGATCACGAGCGGGTCGTCGCCGTGGGTCACCGCCGACATCTGCGCGTCGTCGAGGCCGGCGTCCCATCCGCCGGTGTGATCGAACATGTGTTCGACTCTACCGCATCGGGGGCGCCTCGGATGGGCCGGGGCGGGTCGGGCCCGCCGGGTGGTCTCAGGCCTTGTCGAAGTGGGCGGCGATGACCACCCGGTTGTGCAGCCCAGCGCCCATCTTCGCCCAGTTCAGGCCGAACTGGCTCCGGTCGATCTCCAACTCGGCTGTCACCGTGGCCGAGGTGCCCTCGGTGACGACCGTGGCGGGCACCGTGATCGGCCGGGACTGGCCGTGGACGGTGAGGTCACCGACGAGCTCGAGCGCGCCGGCTCCGGTGGGACGTCCACCCGTCGCGGTGAAGGTGATGGTGGGGTACGTCACCACCTCGAAGAAGTCCTCGGTCTGGAGATGGGCGTCCCGCTTCTTGTTCTTGGTGTCGATGGACGATGCATCGATGACCAGGCTGCCCGACACCGTGCCGTCCGGCGCGACGCTGCCACTCCCCTCGACCGCCTTGGCCGTCCCGACCACGGGCAGGAACCACATGGCCTTGGTGTGGAATTGGATGGAGGTGCGGGAGGGATCGAGCGTCCAGGTGCCGGTGAACGTCGACAGGTCCGTGGTGACCTCGTTGGGGGGTGTCATTGCCGGCCTCCTGTGGTGATCTCTGGGCCTCTGGGCGACGACCAGATGTTTGCATCCGCAACTATACCGGGTTTCGGGCACCGAGCAGGCTGGTCCGCTCCGGCTCCCGGCTCCCGGCTCAGTCCGGTGTCGAGGCGCGGAATACGGTTCCCGAGCCGGTGCATCGGATGGACAGGCCCGCCGGCACGAACGCGGCGTGGCCGGGTGCGAGGACGACCGTGTCCTCCGATGACGTGACGGCCACCGATCCCGCCGTGCAGAGCAGGATCTGGTCGGCGCCGCGGGTGGTCCCCTGTGCCGCCGCATCTCCACCGACGGTGAGGACGGCGAGCTCGAAGTCCGTCACCGGCGTGAGGAAGACCCGGGCATCCCCGCCCTCCTCGCGCCAGGGACACCTCGGTTCGGGCAGGTCGGTGAAGTCGGCGATGCGGAGCAGCTCGGGCACGTCGACATGCTTCGGTGTCAGCCCGGACCGCAGCACGTTGTCGCTGTTGGCCATGATCTCCACACCGGTGCCCCGCAGATAGGCGTGGACGTTGCCGGCGTCGAGGTAGATGGCCTCCCCCGGCACCAGATGGACGGCGTTCAGGAGCACGGCCACCACCGCACCGATGTCCCCCGGGAAGTCGTGCGCGGCACACAGCACTGCCTCGGCCGCCCCCCGCCACTCGCCGGCCACCCCGGCCAGACGTCGGCAGCCATCCACCGTGGCGGCGATGAGGGGCTGCCGTTCGGCCTCGGGTGTGCCCAGGATGGCGCTGAACGCCGCCCTCAGGCCGTCGGTGGCGTCCAGGGCCCGGCGGAACGGCTCGAGTTCGGGTACCCCGAGCTCGGCCAGCAGCCGGAGGGTGTCGACCACGGGGCGGAATCCGCACAGGGCGTCGAACGGGGTGACGGCGCACAGCAGTTCCGGCTTGTGGTTGACGTCGCGGTAGTTGCGCTCCGGGGCGTCCAGCGCGACGCCACGGCGCTCCTCATTGGCGAACCCTGCCCCTGCCTGGTCCCGGTTCGGGTGGACCTGGATGGACAGGGCCTTGTCAGCAGCGAGGAGCTTGAGCAGGAAGGGCAGTTGCCGGTCGAACCACAGCTCGGCGACCGGTTGGCCCGTCGGAGGCACCCCGAGGAGCTCGGGAATGGCGGTGGGCGATCCCCAGGCGTAGGCACGGGGGACACCCTCGAGGGGGGAGAGACCGGAGTCCACACCGGCATTATGACGTAGGACCCCCATCCATGGCGGGCCGGCGTCCCCTGACACCGGGGCGGTGGAAGCCGGGCGATGACTCAGTCGGGAGATGACTCAGTAGGGAAGGGTGTAGGTGTTCTCGAGCTCGTCCTGCACGACGGTGGCCACGGTGGCGGTGGTGTCGACCACCAGCTCCTCCTCCAGCCGACGGGTGCGGTAGGACCAGCCGGGGGGAAGGGAGAGGCGGGACCCTAGGCCCTCGAGGTCCCCCTGGCGCAGCGTGGGATCGACGCCGACGCAGTACGCCTGCATGACGTAGGCCAGGCCCTCCGGGTTGACCAGTTCATGCACGGGCGAGCCCGCATCGAAGAAGAAGACGGCACCCCGGTCGACGTGGCGTTCCAGATACGGCGCAGTGGCCGGATGCTCGCCCAGGTCGACAGTGGCGATACGACGCATCGTCAACCCGCTGAAGTCGCGGAGCACCGGCTCCACCACCGCCACCTTCTGGCCCAGGCCGTCGAGCATCCAGTAGCGAGGACCGTTGAGCTTCACGGCCACGGCCCCCATCTCCTCGGCGATGGCCGATGCGTCGAGGCGCTCCCAGAGGTCCTGGGGGCAGTCGTTGAGCATCTGGGTCCCGAAGACCTCGGCCTGGAAGCCCGACCCGTTGGCGAAGACGGCCAGCACCTCGCCGTAGCGGACGCCGCGCATGTCGGAGATGAGTCGGGCCGGTGAACCGATGGTCATGATGTCGATCTCACTGTCTGTCGTGCGCGGGCGCTCCTCGGGGGCCGGCCCCGATACCCGGCGAACGCCGGGCACGGTTTCCCCGGTTGACCTGCGTCATTGTGTCAACGTATCTGACAGAACCCTGTCCGGCAAGGGTCGACTGGGGCCGGCCGGGTCCACCACCGGACGAGCCCGGGAACACATGGAGGAGCCCGGCCGAGATCAATTCCCCGGTTCGTTGACCCCGGGTCAGTCACAGACCCCGGGTCAATGAGTTCGATACATGATGCCGGATCGCCCGCCACCTCCTCGGGACGGATGCCAGACTTGGGGGCGATGGACGACGAGCTGAACGATGTCCGACGGTTCCTGAAGGCGGTGGTGAGACCGGCGATCCACGGCCGGCGCGCACCGCTGGAGATCGCGGCACACCATCTCCTCGGGGAGCCGATACCGGCTGTCGAGGCACTGCGTCGGGAGTTCGGGCCGTTCGCCACCGGCCAGGCCTGGGGCGGCCGATGGGACACCACATGGTTCCGTTTCCGGGGCGTGGTCCCCCCGGAGTGGGCGGGGTCCGAGGTGGCGGCGCTGGTCCACCTCGGCGGAGACCAGATGGTCGGCTTCACCGCCGAGGGCCAGATCTGGGACGGGCAGGCCCGAGCGGTCCAGGGACTGCACCACCACCACCGCACGTACCCGCTCACCGCCGGCGCCGTCGGCGGTGACGCCTTCGAATTCTTCGTCGAGGCGGCGGCCAACCCCATCCCCCCCTGGCTGCTGTCCGACTGGCCGCTGCTGATGCCGGACTACGGGGGGACTCCCCTCTACATCCTGGAGACGGCGGACCTCGTGACCGTGGACCGCCAGGTCGAGGCGCTGGAGCTCGACATGCGGATCCTCGTGGAGCTGGCATCCGTGGTACCGGACCGATCGGAGAAGATCACCCGCGCCCTCGACGCGGCACGAGCGGCCGTCGACCCGGACGACGTGGCCGGCACGGCGGCGGCGGCCAGGGCCCTGCTGGCCCCGGTCCTCGATGCCCGCACCTCGTCCCCCGGCACCGTCGTGGCGGTGGGCCACGCCCACATCGACTGCGCCTGGCTGTGGCCGGTCCGTGAGACCGTGCGCAAGTGCGCCCGGACCTTCTCGAACCAGCTGGACCTCCTGGAGCGCTATCCGGAGCACCACTTCGTGTGCAGTCAGGCCGTGCAATACCAGTGGATGAAGGACGGCTACCCCGAGCTCTACCGGCGCATCACCGACCAGGTGGCGCGCGGCCGGTGGGAACCGGTGGGGGGAATGTGGGTGGAGCCCGACACCAATGTCCCCTCGGGTGAGTCCCTGGTCCGTCAGCTCGTCCTGGGCAAGCGCTTCTTCGCCGACGAGTTCGGAGTCGAGACCCATGAGCTGTGGATACCGGACGTGTTCGGCTACTCGGCCGCGCTGCCCCAGATCGCCCGCCAGGCCGGCGTGACCTCCCTGATCACCCAGAAGATGAGCTGGAACGACACGAACACGTTCCCCCACACCACCTTCTGGTGGGAGGGCCACGACGGAAGTCGGCTGCTGGCCCACTTCCCACCGGCCAACACCTACAACGGCGATGCCAGCGCCGGCGAGCTGGCCGCCGGACAGGACCGCGGCGTCGGACCGGAGGAGGTGGCGCTCAACCTCTACCCGTTCGGCTACGGCGACGGAGGCGGAGGGCCCACCGCATCCATGGTCGAGCGCCTTCGGCGCACCGCCGATCTCGACGGCCTGCCCCAGGTGGAGCTGGGATCAGTGGGCGCCTTCCTCGACCGCCTCCGGCAGTCGGCCACCGCCCTCCCCACCTGGGTCGGGGAGCTGTACCTCGAGACCCATCGGGCCACGCTCACCACCCATGCCGACGTGAAGCGGGCCAACCGCCGGGGCGAGGAGGCGCTGCGGGCGGCCGAGCTGTGGTCGGTGGCCGCCTCGCTGGACCGGCGCCCGGAGCTCGACCGGGCCTGGCGTCTGCTGCTGCTCCAGCAGTTCCACGACATCCTCCCCGGATCGAGCATCCACTGGGTCTACGACGTGACCCGGGACGAGCACGCCGAGGTCCTCGCCATCGCCACCACGGTCATCGACGAGGCCCTCCACCGGTTGGCGGACGGGGGCGGAGGAACCCCGGACAGCGATCACCCCGATACCGCTGGTGCAGCCCTGGTGGCGTTCAACCCGGCCTCTTCCGACCGCACCGAGGTCACCGAGCTCCCCGACGGCTCGCTGGCACTCGTCTCCGCCCCGGCCTGTGGCTGGTCCCGCGTCCGCACCGCCGACGCCGACGCCGTGGAGCCGGTGGAGGTCGGCGACGGATGGATGGCCAACGGCCTGGTACGCGTGGAGTGGGACGAGGACGGCCTCGTGACCTCGGTCCGGGACCTCGGGGTCGGGCGCGAGGTGGTGGCGGCGGGTCGGCGCGCCAACCTGTTCCAGCTCCACGAGGACCGTCCACGCGCCTTCGACGCCTGGGACGTCGACCGGAGCTACCTCGACCAGGTCACCGACCTGGTCGAGGTGGACGCCATCGAGGTGGTCGAGCATCACCCGCTACGGGCCGGGGTCCGTGTCCGGCGCGCCTTCGGCGCCTCCGCCATCACCCAGACCATGCGGTTGGCCGCCGGGTCCCGCCGCCTCGACTTCCTGACCGAGGTGGACTGGCACGAACGCCACCGCTTCTTGAAGGTGGCCTTCCCCGTCGCCGTGCGGTCGACCCGCGCCACCTTCGAGATCCAGCACGGTCACATCGAGCGGCCCACGGTGGCCAACACCAGCTGGGACCAGGCGCGGTTCGAGGTCTGCGGCCACCGGTGGGCCGACCTCAGCGAACCGGGCTACGGCGTGGCCCTGCTCAACGACTCCAAGTACGGCTACGACGTCTCGGGTGACGTGATCCGGCTGTCGCTCCTGCGCGGCCCGGGCTTTCCCGACCCCGAGGCCGACCAGGGGCACCACCGGTTCGCCTACGCCCTCCTGCCCCACCCGGGTGACCTCCGGGCCCCGGACGGGGTGGTGGCCCAGGCCGAGTGGTTCAATCTCCCCATGCGCATCCTCGCCGGGCGGGGTGGGGGTCGGGTGGTGACCGTCGACCGCCCCGGCGTCAGTGTCGAGGCGGTGAAGTGGGCCGACCGCAGCGACGCCATCGTGGTGCGGCTGTGCGAGGTTTGGGGATCACGGGGCACGGCACGCGTCACCCTCGATCGTCCCCACCGGTCGGTCAGCCGGACGGATCTCCTCGAGCGCACGGTGGCCCCTCTGGCCAGCGACGGTCGGACCGTGGAGATCGAGCTCCGACCCTTCGAGCTGGTGACGCTCCGGTTCGATGCCGACTGAGCCCGCCGACCGCGGCGTCGGCGCGGACGCGCCCCTGGCGGCGGACACCCCACTCGGCCCCGACACCCCACTCGGCCCCGACACCGTGGGGCTCGTCGAGGGCATCTGCTCCACCCGAGCCATCCGTCGGTACCTCGACGAGCCGGTCCCGTCGCGGGTGCTGCGCGACATCCTGTTCGCGGCGACCCGGGCCCCGAGCGGATCCAATCGCCAGCCCTTCCGCTTCCTGGTCCTCACCGACGGCCCGAAGGCGGCGGCGGCGAAGCAGGTGATCGCCGCAGGGGCCCGGGCTGCGTGGGACGCCAAGCGGTCGATGGACGGCTACGACCGTGGCTCGGGGACCGACGACCGGTCGCCCAAGGCCGCTATGGCCCGCACCATGGAGGCCTATGTCGACCACCTCCACGAGGTCCCGGTCATGATCCTGCCCTGCCTGATCCGCCATCGGATCGCCAACCCGGTGGAAGGGGCCTCGATCTACCCGGCGTGCCAGAACCTCTTGTTGGCCGCCCGCGCCTACGGCTACGGCGGGGTGATGACCAGCTGGAACCTGATGGTCGACGCCGAGCTCCGGACCCTGCTCGGGATACCCGACGAGGTGCTGATCGCCGCGGCCATCAGCCTGGGCCGGCCGCAGGGCCACCACGGACCGGTACGGAGGCGGCCACTCGAGGAGCTCGTCTATCTGGACCAGTGGGGCACTGCCGCGCCCTTCGCCATCGATCCGCCGGGCACCCGGCACACCTCAGCCGGGCCGCCGGTGCCCCGGGTCGACCGCTCCGAGGGTGCGACCTAGACCCGGCGGAGGGTGAGGTTCCGCCCGTTGGTGGTCATGATGGTGCGGATCTCGTCCTCGGCGAACCCGTTGCGGCGCAGGTCGAGGGCGAAGTCCGTCGGTTCGGCCAGACCCTCGGCGTGGGGCCAGTCCGAGCCGAACAGGAGTCGGTCGACGCCCAGGACGGTCCGCAGTGCGGCCAGGTCGTCCTCGTAGAACGGTGCGATCCACACGTGGCTGAGGAAGGCCTCGACCGGGTCGGAGGCGAAACCCGACGGGAGTTGGCCGTAGGCCTTCTTCAACTTCTTGACCAGGGGGATGGCCCAGTCGGCGCCGGCCTCGATGCTGGCCACCCGGACGTTGGGGAATCGGTCGAACAGCCCCTGGCAGACCAGGGCGGCCATGGTCTCGTACGGGGGGCGGTCGGCACCCATCACCATCTTGAACGGGGTGTGGCGAAACGCCTCGAGGTTGCCGGTCGGCTCCCAGTCGTTCAGGTACCGGCCGTAGCCGGCGTCGCCCGAGTGGATGCCCACGGTGACACCGGACTCGTTGACCAGGCCCCAGAAGGGATCGAACCGCGTGTCCGCCGGCGACACCAGCCCCTCGGGGGAGTGGGCCGGCCCCCCCTTGATGCAGACGATCCGGGCATCGGCGTCGAGCACGCGTGACAGCTCGGCCACCGCCGCGTCCACGTCGACCAGCGTGATCATCGGAGCAGCGAAGATCCGCTCCCGATAGGCGTAGCCCCAGTCGTCCTCGAGCCAGCGGTTGAAGGCGGAGAACGCCGCCACCAGGGCCTCGGGGTCGCCGGCCAGCGCCTCTTCCATGCCCACGCCGAGCGTGGGGAACAAGAAGCACCCGTCGAGGCCCTGCCGGTCCATGACGGCCAGCCGCGCATCGCGGTCGCGGTACTCGGGCCGGATCGGCTCGAGCTCGCCGAACAGGGCCCGCATGTCCTTGGCGTCGGGGTTCCGGCCCCGGAAGTACTCGTCGAGGCTGCCCGGCTTGGCCACCGGGTCGAAGGTCGGATTGGGGATGAAGCGGTTGATCGTGCCGCCGACCAGGAGCCGCTGGCGACCGTTGATCTCCGCCCACTGCATGGCCCGCTTGGCCATGGACGGGTCGATGTGGCGCGTGTAGGCGTCGGTGGCCTCGTAGTAGTGGTTGTCCGCGTCGAAGGTCGGGTAGTCGACGGCCGGCTCGCCGGCGGTCGCGGTGTCGGAGCGCTGGTCGGTCACGGTGGTCATGGGTGGTGCCTTTCGGTCGTGCGGTGCTCAGTCGTCGGTCGGGGGAGGGTCCCCGGGTCAGGTGTCCAGTCCGAGGACCCGCAGCGCGTTGGTGCGGAGGAACTTGGGCCAGACCTCGTCCTTCAGTCCCACAGTGGGCATCTCGGTCATGATCCGCTCGATCGAGAGGCCCATGGGGAAGTAGCCGGCGTAGATGATCTTGTCGGCGCCCCGGGTGTTGGCGAAGTCGATGATGTCCTTGGGGTAGTACTTGGGAGCGAAGGCGCTGGTCGAGTAGTGGAGACCGGGCCACTTCAGCATGAGCTTCACCGCCAGCTCCGTCCAGGGCTCGCAACCGTGCCTGGTCACGAACACCAGGTCGGGAAAGTCGAACATGACCTCGTCGATCAGCTCGACGTGCTGGCACAGGCCCTTCAGCCGTGGCCCGGGGATGCCGGCGCAGCAGAACACCGGTATGCCCAACTCCACGCACTTGGCGTAGATGGGGTACATCTTCTTGTCGTTGATGGGCACCTGGGGGAACGTCCCGGCCGGGAACACGCCCACGGCGCGGATGCCGTACAGCTCATACTCCTTGACCAGCCGCCGGATCCCGGCCATGCCTTCGTTGGGATCGGCCGAAGAGGAGGCGATGAACCGGTCGGGGTGCCGGGTGAGGGCCTCCTCGCCGGTGCCGGCGGGGTCACCCACGCCGATGAGCCCCTTCTCGATCCCCCACAGGTCCATCTCGCGGAGCGTGGTCGAGATCGGATCGCTGGTCTCCCGCAACGCCTTTTCCGGCACGTCCTTGAACATGTACTCGGCCGGGAACTCGAACTCGTCCTTCGACTGGCGGTCCTTGGTCTGGTCGGTGATGAAGCGGTACACCTGCTTCATGTCCGCATGGGGGAACCCGAGCATCGTGTCAACGATCCCCACATCCGTCGGCATACCCATGGTCCGCCCCTCCTCGCAGGCTCGATGACCGCCGGCTGGACCGGCGTGCGCTACTGATATTAGATTCTGATTTCGATTTGTCAAACAGGCGCCCCGGGCCCTCCGGGCGGCGGCGGACCGACCGGGTCGAGGAGGTGGAGACGATGGCCGCACCGTTGGTGGATCAGCCCCGCACCCCGCTGAGCGTCAACCAGAGCGCGCGCCGCCAGCGGATCGTCGACACCGCGCTGGCCATGATCGGCGAGCAGGACTACGACAGGATTCAGGTCCGGGACGTCGCCGACGCATCGTCGGTGGCGCTCGGCACGCTGTACCACTACTTCCCGTCGAAAGAGCAGCTGTTCGGCGAGGCCCTGATCCAGTGGGCAGGCACACTGGAATCGAGCATCACCCGCCGCAGACTGGCCGGTGGCGATCCGGCCTCGCGGCTCGAGGACGCACTCCACCGGTCGGTCCGGGCCTTCGAGCGCCAACCCCGGCTGGCCAAGCTGGTGGCCCGCTTCGAGGTGTCCGACGATCCCTTCGCCGTCGAGGTGATCACCCGGTTGGGTGCCACCACCTACGACGTCTATCTGTCGGCCCTCGATGGCATCGAGGCGGGACTGGCCGAGCGCATCGTCCGGGTGGCCGACGCCGTCCTCGACTCCGCCCTGCGGGCCTGGTCGAGCGGGAAGGTGCCCATCGACGCCGTCTACGTTTCGATCAGCGACGCCGTCGCCCTGCTCCTGCCCCGCTGATCCCACGGGCCGGCGGGCGCGTGGCGCCGGGCGGGCCACGCCGCCGTCACCCCACCCATCGGCCCGACCGCCTCCGAACTTGAACGGACGGCCCGATGCGGCCCCCCACGGGCCCCGGGGCCGACCGGCCTCAGGAACCCCGTCATTGGTGCCGATACCAAGGCATGGTCGTGTTGCCCCAGGAGCCACCGGGAGCGGCGACGTCGCGCCCGCCCGACGACGGCGGCGCGTCCCGATGGTCGTGTGCACTGGTCAACACCATGCCTGACAGCGCCTTCACCCAGACCGAGCGGCAGTTCCTCGGGCTGCTCGACGCCGGCTCGGGCCCGGACCCGATGGACGTCCGCCTGTTCACCCTCGCCGGGGTGCCCCGGGGGCCCGAGATCGGTCGTCGCATCGCCGAGTCCTATGCGCCCCTGGGCGATCTGTTCGACCGGCCGCCGGACATCCTGGTCGTCACCGGGGCCAACCCCGTGGAGGAGCGGCTGGAGGACGAGCCCTTCTGGGAGGAGCTCGTCGGCCTGCTCAGGTGGGCGGCCGACCACGTGCCCACCATGCTCTTGTCGTGCCTCTCGGCCCACGCTGCCCTGCAGGTGTTCGACGGCCTCCCGCGGGACCCGCTGGCCTCCAAGTGCACCGGGGTCTTCATCCAGGACACCGATCAGGGGCACCCGCTGGCCGCCGGGCTCGGAGCCACGGTGGTCCTCCCCCACTCGCGGCTGAACGCCGTCCCCATCGACGACCTGAGGGCGGTCGGCTACGACCTCGCCGTCTTCTCGGAGCAGATCGGCTGGAGCCTGGCCACCCGCACCACCGGGAGGGCGGACGTCGTGTTGATGCAGGCCCACCCCGAGTACGGGCCGGCCAGCCTGCTCCGCGAGTACCACCGCGACACCCGGCGCTTCCTGACCGGTCAGCGCCACCAGCTCCCCGTCCTCCCCTGGCACTGCACCGAGGGGGACGACTGGGACGCCCTGGTCGCCCTGCAGCGCCGCATGGCCGACGGCGCCCGGGACCCGGCCCTGCTCGAGTCGTTCCCCTTCCACGAGGTCGAG
>Ga0302196_10005954_pt1 | contig 10835 bp, 9 predicted proteins | sample II_Bog_N1_3_FD_198794 | JGI IMG/M metagenome (GOLD analysis project Ga0302196, IMG submission 198794) | Peat permafrost microbial communities from Stordalen Mire near Abisko, Sweden - II_Bog_N1_3 | ecosystem: Environmental > Terrestrial > Soil > Wetlands > Peat | place: Sweden: Abisko, Stordalen...
GTCTCGACGGTGTCGGGGTGCTCGGCCCCGAGCTCCTCCTCGGCCCGTGCGAGGGCGTCGGCCCGGGCCTGCAGCGCCGCCTCGGCCTCGCCCAGCCCCCGGGCCACCTCGTCGTCGGACGCCACCCGGCGGGCGGCGTCCAGGGACCCGGACTCCCGTCGCTCGAGCTCCCGGGCCTGGTCGAGGTTGGCCTTCGCCCCGGCCTCGTCGAGCCGGAGCTCCTGGAGGGCACGGGAGGCCTCGGCCTCGTCGGACTCCAGCCGGGCGACCCGGTCCCGGAGCGCACCGAGCTCACCGTCGCACGCCACCGCACGGTCGTGGGCGGCGTCGAGGTCCGCGGGCAGTGGCGGATCCGTCGGTCGCTCGACCTCGAAGGCACGGACACGCTCCCCCAGCGACACGGTCTTGTGATCGAGGGCCTCGACGCTCAGGTCCCGCAGGTCGTCCGCCATCGTCCGCTCCGCCGAGTCGAGCGACCGGAGCGCCTCCTTGCGCTCCTCGGCGGCGACCCGGGCGCCGGACAGGTCCTCGACCCCGGACTCCGAGCAGAGGGTGGCCAGGGTCGCCCGCGCCGCCTCCAGGCGCTCGGCGGCCGATCGGGCCTCGGTGCCCGCCGCCACCGAGATCTCCACGACGTCGGCCACGTCGATCCGGGTCGAGTCGGCGACCACCAGGTCGTACCCCTCCCCGGCGGCGAGCGGCACCGCCTCACCGTCGACGTGCACCGTGAGGTCGGCCAGGGCTCGGGTGTGCACGGTGGACGCTCCGGCGGCCGCCGCCGCCTCGGCCCGGGCCACCTCGACGAACGCGTCCTGGATCCGACCGACCGCCTCGTCGTCGACCCGGTTGCGGGCCAGCACCTCCTCGGCGTCCCGGCGACGGCCGACGGCCCCGTGCACCCGGTCGCGGCGCTCGGTGAGCTGGGACAGCTCGATCTGCTGCCGCCGGTAGGTCTCGTCCACCACGGCCCGTCGATGGGCGGCCTCGGCCGCCCGGACCTGGTCCCGGCCGGCCCGGACGGCCTCCTGTGCCGCGGACAGACGCGCCCCGGCGGCCGCCAGCGCCGGTCCGGCCCCGTGCACCGCCGACGCCAGGTCGTGCGCCGCCGCCGCCGCCGTGCCCTGCCGGGACACCAGATCGGCGCGGGTGTTCGCCACCTCCCGGGCCCGGTCGCGGTGGGCCCGTGCCGTCTCGAAGGCGCCCCGGAGCCGGTCGATGTCGGTGCGGCGGCGCTCGATGGCCGCGAACTGCTCCGCCAGTGCCGCCTCCCGGGTGACCTGGTCGCGCTGCGTCCCGGTCAGTACCGCGGCCGCCCGCTGGAGGCGCTCGACCGCGTCGGCGTCGTCCTGCAGGCCCCGGATGCTGCCCTCGAGGGCGGACACCACCGCCGCCGCCTCGTCCACCTGGGCCGCCAGTGCGGTCCGCTCGCCCTTCCACTGCCAGGTGGCCGTCCAGTAGCGGTCCCGCTCGTCGGTGATCCGCACCCAGAGGTCGTCCTCGCGATCGCCCGCCGCCTCCCCTCCGGCGGCGGCGTCGAGCGCCCGTCCGAGCGAGCCGCCGGCCAACGCCGCCTGTTCGAGCTGGGTGCCCTGGCGGAGCCGCAGGGCCTCCCACAGCGCGGCGTCGAGCGTCTCGTCCAGCATCTCGCGGACCCGGTCGTGGGCCTCGCGCCCGGTGAGCTGGACCCGATGCGGCTCGAGGACCCGGAGCTCGGTGGCCCGCTGCCGGTGCCAGCACTTCCGGTAGACGAAGTGGTACGGCCCGGTGACCACCTCGATCTCGACCTCGGCGCCGACGTCCCGGCCGACCGGCTTGACGGCCCGGACGCTCCGCTTGGTGGAGTCGTCGCGTTCGTTCAGCACGAGGTCGATGGCCTCCGAGATCGAGGTCTTGCCGATCTCGTTCGGTCCCTCGACGATGGTGACCCCCTCGGTGGGGAAGCGCACCTCGCACTCGACGACCCCGCGGAAGTTGCGCAGCGCGATGCGGAGGATCCTCATGGTGTGCCCGCCGCCAGCCGGTAGAGCAGGCGCAGCGCGTCACGGGCCACGAGGGCGTCGTCGCCCGGTCCGAGGCCGGCTGCCCGGAGGTCCTCGACGGCCCCGGCGGCGAAGCCCGAGAGTCCCAGCCGGTCGAAGTCGGCATCGTCGGGGAGCACGACCAGGTCGCTGCGGCGCTCCCACAGCTCGAGGGCGCCGAGCAGGTCGGCGGCGTGGGCGAGCTGGGCCTCCAGCCAGGTCATGTCGTCCATCGACAGCTGTCCGACCAGGGACAGCTTGACGATGGTGCGCTGCTTGTCGGGCAGGGCGTCGAGTGCCGACCGGACGACCTCGGCGTCGGCCCGGCCCGTCAGTTCGAAGGCCTCCCGCACGAATCGCCAGGTGGCCACCGGGTGCGGGGTGACCGAGACCTGGTCGCCGTCGAGGTCCACCACCAGGACGTTGCCGGGGTCGGTCTCGTCGTAGTCGGTGGGCTCGGGTGCCCCCGAGTACCAGATGCGGCCGGTGGACCCCACGCCCGTGGTGGAGTGCCGGTCACCGAGGGCGACGTAGTGGATCCGCCCGTCGGCCAGGGCGGCCTCGAGGTCGGCCACGGACACCAGGGTGGGATCGGTGGGATCGGGGGCGAGGGTGTCCACGGCGCCGTGGCCGACGACGATCCGGAGCGTGCCGTCGGCCGGGAGGTCGGCCACGGCACGGTGCACGAGGTCCTCGAGTGGGCGCTTGGTGGGCCACGGCGCCCCGACGATCTCCAGTCCGGGTCCCGCCGGGACCGGCACGCCGTCCCCGAGCACCACCACGTTGGGCGGGCAGCGGTCGAGGAAGGTCGTGGACCGGAAGACCGAGGCGGCGTCGTAGGGGTCGTGGTTGCCGGGCAGGAGGTAGAAGGTCACCTCGGCCGCCCGCATGGCGTCCAGGGCCCGGACGACCACCTGGCGCTCCACCTGGTTGGACTCGAACACGTCGCCGCCCACGACGACGAACCCGCACCCCTGTTCGGCGGCCAGCTGCCCGATGCGGGCGATCGCCTCGATGCGCCCCGCCGTGAAGCGGGCCTGGGCCTCCCCCTCCAGGAAATGCCTGGTCATGCCCAGCTGCCAGTCGGCCGAGTGCAGGAATCGGGTCACGCCCAGAGGATACCGAGGGGGTGTGTCGGCACCCCGCCCCGACCGCCGGTCCCCGCGGGCTCCCGGGCGGAGCGGGTCAGAGGCAGCGGTAGACGGCGTCGATCAGCGCCCGGTTACGGCTGCTCTGCCACCGGGGGATGACGTGGTTCATGGCGTAGCCGAAGGCGACCCGGGCGTCGGGATCGGCGAATCCCAGCGCCCCACCGGTGCCGAAGTGCCCGAAGCTCGAGGGGTTGGGGCCGAACGGACGGCGGGCGGTGGTCGGCTTGAACCCCAGGCCGAAGGTGACCTCCTCGCCCAGGACCGGGCAGAACCCCACCGACTGGGGCCGTGTGGCCTCGGCCAGCAGGGGCGGCGACAGGAGGCGGCCCGGTTCCAGCAGCCCCTGGTAGATCCGGGCCACGCCGGCGGCCGTGGCGTGGCTGTTGGTGGACGGGATCTGGGTGGCGCGCCACTCGGGCGTGTTGACCACGCCCACCGACGAGTAGCCCGGTGGGTTGAAGTAGCTCAGCAGCACCATCTGCCCGTCGTCGGCGGGGGCGTCGACGTCGACGGCCGGTGGCGCCCCGCCGGGCGCCCACACGACGTCGGCGCAGCGGGGCTGGTGCTCGACGGGCACACCGAACCACAGGTCGGCGTCGAGCCCGTCGACCACCGGCCGCAGCCGGTCCCCGGGCAGCTGACCGGTCGCCCGGTGGACGATCCCCCCGACGAGGTGCCCGTAGGTGTTGGTGTGGTAGGCGTGACGGGTGCCGGGCTCCCACCACGGAGCGGTGGCGGCCACCGCCGCGGTCATGGTGCCGAAGTCCCACAGGTCCTCGTCGCGCATCCGTCGGCGGATGGCCGGGACCCCGGCCCGGTGGCAGAGGGCGTGGCGAACCGTGGCCGACCCCTTCCCGCCGGCGGCGAACTCCGGCCAGACCCCGGCCACCGGATCGTCGAGCCCGAGGACCCCCTCGTCGACCAGCTGGAGGACCAGCAGGGCCACCACCGCCTTGCCGACCGAGTAGACGTCGACCAGGGTGTCGGGCGCCCACGCCCGGGTGCGCGCCGCGTCCGCCCACCCACCGGACAGGTCGACGACCGTCGCCCCGTCGACCACCACGCACAGGCCCGCCCCCACCTCGCCCCGCTCGAGGAAGTTGCGCACGAATTCGTGGCGGACCGGGGCGAACCGCTCGGCGCACCACCCCGACACCGGGAGGTCCTCGGCCCGTGCCGGTGGGCCCACGCCCGGCGCGCTCAGGGCCGCCCCCCGGCCAGGAACCTCGCCAGGTCGGGCAGGGCCGACCGGTCCTGCACGAAGAACGCGTGCCCGCCCTCGTAGACGCGGAGCACCGCCCCGGGGACCTGCGAGGTGATCGCCGCGCTGTTGGCCACCGGGGCGATCGGGTCGTACCGGCCACAGGCCACGAGCGTCGGGCAGGTGATGGCGGGGAGCCGGTCGAACACGTCGTGGTGACGTCGCGCCTCGAGCTGGGCCCGACGGCCGGCGGCCACGGCGGGGGCCTCGTCGGGGACCGGCGCGGTGAGCAGGTCGACCAGGGCCCGGTCCCCCGGGTGGGCGTCGAGCCACGGCTCGTCGAACCGGTCGTCGAGGAGGCGGGCCCGGGCGGCGGCGCGAGCACCGGGGGCCAACGCCTCGAGCTCGTGCAGCGGGTAGGACGAACCGCCGGCACCGCCGGCCGAGGTGCAGAGCAGGGCGAGACGCTCCACCCGGTGGGACGCCTCGACGGCGAGCTCCTGGGCGACCATGCCCCCGAAGCTCACCCCGACCACGGCCGCCGTGTCCCAGCCGACCACGTCGAGGAGGCCCAGGGCGTCGGCGGCCAGGCGGGCCATGCCGTAGGGGCCGGGAGCGGCCGCGCTGGCCCCGAGGCCCCGTTGGTCGAAGGCGAGCAGCTCCACCCCGTGGCCGATGAGGGACACCAGCGGGCGGGCGCCTTCGAGGGTCGCTCCCGACCCGTTGCAGAACAGGACCCGGGGACCCGACCCGGACACCTCGTAGGCCAGGTCGACGCCGTCCACGTGGGCGATGGGCACGCTGACCTCCTCGGGGCGGACCGGACGCGGGACAGCATCCCACGACGGGTGGGCCGGTGGCACGCCCCACCGGGCCGGTGGGGCCGGGTCGGGACCCGGATCCGTCCTACAGTGCCGCCATGACGATCGAGCGATTCGAGGGACGTAGGGCGCTGGTGACCGGGGGGGCGTCCGGCATCGGACGGTGCACCGCCCTGCGGCTGGCCGACGAGGGGGCCGACGTGGTGGCCGTCGACGTGAACGCCGAGGCGCTGGCCGCCGTGGCCGCCGAGGCGGCCGGACTCCGTGGGTCGGTCACCGCCCGCCCGGGCGACGTGTCGACCGAGGAGGGGGTGCGCGCCATCGTGTCCGGGGCCGTGGCCGAGCTGGGCTCGCTGGACGTCCTGGTCAACGTGGCCGGCGTCCTGTCCTTCAGCCACGCCCACGAGGTGACGCTGGAGGAGTGGAACCGGCTGCTGGCCGTCAACCTGACCGGCACCTTCCTCATGTGCCGGGAGTCCATTCCGCACCTGCTGGCCAGCAGGGGCAACATCGTCAACCTGGCGTCCACCGCCTCCCACGCCGGCCAGCCCTGGGCCGTGGCCTACTCGGCGACCAAGGGCGGCGTGCTGGCCATGACCCGCGAGATCGCCGTGGAGTACGCCGAACAGGGGCTGCGCTGCAACAGCGTCAGCCCGGGGGCCATCGACACGCCGATCACCCTGGCGTTCACCCTGCCCGAGGGCGCCAATCCGAAGCTGCTCCGGCGGGTCACCCCGCTCGGCCCGTTCGGGACCCCCGAGGGGATCGCCGCGGCCATCGCCTTCATCGCCTCGGACGAGGCCGTGCACATGAACGGTGCCGACCTCCGTATGGACGGCGGGACCCTGTCGTGACCGACGGGCGGCGCCGTACGGGACCGGTCCCGGCGGGCCGCTCCGCCTACGAGCCGAGCGTCGACCGTCCGTCGGTGGCCCACCACTCGGCGGTCAGGCGGATGCCGGCGATGGACGCCCGGGGGACCAGCTCCTCGAACGACCGCTTGTAGCCGGTGTGGAGGATCTTCCACTCGCCGTCCCGCTTGACGTAGCGGTCCTCGTAGAACGCCGCTCCCTGGATGTTCAGCTGGAAGTCGGTGAGGATCACCGTGTCCTCCAGCGCCCAGACGCCGGTGGCCACGTCCGGGCCCAGCAGATCGATCTCGGGATGGTGGCACCGGTGGCTGCTCAGGAAGGTGGTCGCCCCCATCGACTCGCGGCAGAAGGCCATGATGTCGTCCCGGTTGCCGAATTCGTAGAGCCCACCGCCGTAGCGGGCGGTGGCCTCGGGCACGAAGCACGTCTCGAGCTCGTCCCACAGCTTCTGGTCGATGCTGCGGAGGTAGCGGTACTTGAGGCGCTTGATGAGCTCGATCTCGACGAGGTCCTCGGGGGTCATGGTCGCTCCTGTGTCGTGCGGTCGGTTGGAGGGCGGTCGGGTGGAGGGCGGTCGGGTGGAGGGCGGTCGGGTGGAGGGCGGTCGGGTGGAGGGCGGACGGGTGGAGGGCGGACGGTGCGGTGGGGACCGAACGGGCCGGCTCCCGCGGTCAGCGGATGGTGCCGACGCCCGGGATCAGGGGGAGGTCGAGGGCGGTGACCCACCCGGCGGGGAGCTCGTTCACGTAGGGCACGGCGTTGAGCGCCCGCATGCCGGTGGCGAAGCACCCGGCGGCGGCGGCGTCACGGCCGCTGCCGTCGGTGAACCGGAAGGCCGTCTCCTGGGTGATGGACGGGGTGCCGTCCACCACGACCCGGTAGACGTCGTTCTCGTTGCCCCGCGGCCAGTCGGGGGCGGCGTCCTGGCCGACCCGGTTGATGTGCTCCAGGCAGATCCTCGGCTCGCCCCCGACGATCCCGTTGATCGTGAACCGGATGGCCGCCACCTGGCCGGGTTCGATGGTCCCCTTCGCCGTGGTGATGGCGGTCGGGGTGACCCACTTCTCCCAGGTGGAGGTGATCCCCTCGAGCTCGACGCCCACGGCGTGGGCCATCATGGGCACGGTCCCGCCCCAGGACATGGCCAGGATCTCGGTGTGCTCGAGCATCGGGGTGTACTCCGGCGGCATGCCGATCCCCATCTCGACCTCGTAGTCGCCTTCGTAGTTGATGTAGTCGAGGATCTCGAGGGCGCGGACCTGGCGCACCTCGCTGCACAGGCCCATGAGCGTCATGGGGAAGAGGTCGTTGGCGAACCCGGGGTCGATGCCGGTGGTGAAGCACGAGGCCCCGCCCACCTCGCACGCCTCGGTCACCGGGTCGATCCACGTGGGTGGGTTCTGCACCATGTGCGGCCAGACCCAGGGGGTCATCGCCGTCGAGCAGACGTCGATGCCGGACCGTAGGAAGGCGGACATGTAGGCGATGTTCTCGTCGGCCCGGGCCGCAGTCGGGCCGTAGTGCACCAGTGCGTCCGGAGCCAGTGCCACCAGCGCATCGAGGTCGTCGGTGGCGGACACCCCGATCGGCTCGGTTCCGCAGATGGTGCCGGCGTCCACGCCGACCTTGTCCGGAGTGGACACGCCCACTCCCACCAGTTCGAAGCCGGGGTGGCGCACGATCTCCGGGATGATCATCTTGCCGACGAAGCCGGTGCCGTACACCACTACCCGCTTGGGCGTGCTCATCGCATCATCTCCCCGGAGTTGACCATCAGGTGCTGCCCGGTGACGGCCTTGGCGAGGTCCGAGGCGAAGAAGGCGACCACGTCGGCCACTTCGCCGTCCTCGGTCATCCTCCGGAGCGGAAATCTGCCGGCGATGCCCTCGAGGACCTCGGCCGGCTCCACGCCCTGGTTGGTCGCGGTTCCGTTGACGTACATCTCCACGTTCGGCCCCCACATCCACGACGGCACCACCATGTTGACCCGGATGTTGTCGGCCCCCAGCTCGTCGGCCAGGTAGTACATGGCCGAGAGCAGGGCGCCCTTGGACGCGGCGTACCCGCTCTGGGGCAGGGCCGGCTGGAACATGGACTGGGAGCCGATGAGCACGACCGAGCCCCCGCCCGCCGTCTGCATCGCCTTCGCCACGGGGCGCAGCACGGTGAGGGCGCCGAGCACGTTGGTCTCGAAGGCCTTGCGCCACGCCTCGAACCGGAGATCGTGGAGCCCACCCCACACGTTCTCGTACGCCGCCACCTGGGCCAGGGCGTCCACCGAGCCGAACCGGTCGAGCGCGTGCGCCACCAGGGCGTCGCACGACTCGGCGTCGGTGATGTCGGTGACGTGGGCGGACACGTGGCCGCCGGTGGGGTCGAGCTCGGCGGCGGTCGCCTCGAGCACGTCGGCGCTGCGGGCGGCGATCACCACGTTCGCCCCTTCGCGCAGGGCGGCCGAGGCGCACTCGCGCCCCAGGCCCCCACCCACGCCGGTCACCAGTACGGTCTTTCCTTCGAGGATCATCGCACCCGTCTATCGGGTCGGCACCGGGGGTGTCAATCGTCGGGGACCGGCGGGTTGGGACCTTCGCCCCTGTCCGGGTCGGAGGACCGGTCCGAAGATGGGGTCGGGCCCCGGAGGGGGCCGGGGCGGCGACCAGGAAGGCACGACCATGCAATTGACGTTGACCGACACCGAGGCGACCGAACTGCGCGACCTGCTCGACGGGGCGCTCGGGGACCTGTCCAGCGAGATCGCCGACACCGACAACCCCGGCTACCGGCTGGGCCTGAAGGAGCGCCGCACCCACCTGCAGGCTCTCCGGGCCCGGTTGGTCGAGGTGGGTGAGCCGGTGGCCTGAGCGGGGTCGCCCCGGATGTCGTTCAGCCGGCGTTCGAGGCGAGCAGCCGACCCACGGCGGGAGCGGCCGAGGGCTTGCGCCCCCGTCGGCGGGCGGCCAGGTGCTCGGCCTCCGCGGTCCGGCCGGCCCGGGTGGCGGCGGCCAGGAGCGTGAGGTCGATCACGTCCCGCTGGGCGTGGCTCCCGCCGACGGCATGGGCGGCGGAGTGGACGTCGGCGAGCCGGTCGAACGCCCGGCCGAACTGCCCCTCGCCGAACAGGGAGAACCCGTCGAGCAGGGCCAGGCCGGCCGCGTCCACCCGGGCCCGGTTGGTGCCCCGCGCCCGCTCCCGGTTGGCCTCGAGGACCCGGTGGCTCAGGTCGTGGCGTCCGGCGAGGCCGAACGCCATCACTGCGTGCCAGTCGTTGAACACGTAGACGGGCTCGGCCAGCAGCGGCTCGATGTCGTCGCTCAGCTGTGCGGCGCGCCCGCTGACGTCGACACCGAACAGGGACAGGCGCCACAGCAGTGCGGCGGCGTCGTCGACGTCGAGCCACTCCGAGGAGCGTCCGGCGCGGATCGGGCCGTCGTAGAGGCCCAGCACCTCGTCGAGCTGGCCCAGCTCCAGGTGGTACAGCGCCCGGTGCCACCAGTTGTGCACGGCGAAGTAGCTCGGCGCCCAGTTGTCCTCGGTCTCGCAGAGGAAGTCCACCCCGTCGTCGGGCCGCCCCTCCATCTCGAAGACGTGGGCCAGGGCGTGGACGGCCCAGACGTCGTCAGCCGACGACCCGAGGGCGGCGCGGGCGCTGGTCTCGGCCTCCCGGTAGCGTGCGTTCTCCTCCAGGCCGAAGGCGAGGATGCCCTGGACGTAGCCCCACCCCGGCTCACCCGGGGTCCAGGCCGGGACGGCCTGCTCGGCGACCCGCAGGAGACCGGCCCGGTCGCCGAGGAAGAAGTGGAGGTCCTGGGCCACCCGGAGGGCGAGGAGGTCGCGGGCCTCGTGGAGCAGCGCCCGCTCGAGCCAGTGCCCCGCCCCGACCCAGTCACCCTCGAGCCACGAGCGGGCGGCACGCAGGTGGAGCACCTCGCGCTCACCGGGACCGTCGTCGGCCCGGGCGGCCTCCTCCAGGGCCCCCGACGCGACCCCGAGGCCCTCGGCCGAGGCGCCGTAGAGGGCCAGGTAGGCGCGCACGACGTGGCCGAGCACCGGTCCACCGGGGGACGCCACCGCGGCGTCCGCCGCCGCCCCGGGATCGCCGGAGAGGGTCACCAGGTCCTCCACCGCGTCGTTGAACGACGACACGGCGTCCGGGTCCGCCGCCTGGAGCGGGACGCCCCACCGGTCACTGAACTGGATGGGCATGGGACGTCCTCCCGGGCACGGCTCGATGCCAGAATATCGTCATCACATGTCTAGAAACCAGGACGACGGAATAGCCCCGGGATCGGTCCGCGGGCCCACCGGGCCCGGTCCGGGGGGGGGACGCGCCCTGGCTACTCTCGGGGGACCTACGAACGGGGAGGCACCATGACCGCACGGCTCGACATCCTGACCGAGGGGTACGCCGACGACCGGGTGGCGAGCACGGTCGTGCTGGTGCGCCAGGGGGACGCCGTCATCGTGGTCGACCCCGGGATGGTGGCCAGCCGGAGCCGGATCCTCGACCCGCTGGCCGGTCTGGGCGTCGACCCGGGACAGGTGACCGACGTGGTGTTCAGCCACCACCACCCGGACCACACCCTGAACGCCGCCCTGTTCGCCGGGGCCCGGTTCCACGACCACTGGGCCATCTACCAGGACGACGTGTGGACCGACCGGGAGGCCGACGGGTTCGAGCTGGCCCCGTCCGTCCGGCTCCTGGCCACCCCGGGCCACACGGCCGAGGACGTCACCACCCTGGTGGAGACCGACCGCGGTCTCGTGGCCTGTAC
>Ga0302196_10005955_pt1 | contig 10835 bp, 10 predicted proteins | sample II_Bog_N1_3_FD_198794 | JGI IMG/M metagenome (GOLD analysis project Ga0302196, IMG submission 198794) | Peat permafrost microbial communities from Stordalen Mire near Abisko, Sweden - II_Bog_N1_3 | ecosystem: Environmental > Terrestrial > Soil > Wetlands > Peat | place: Sweden: Abisko...
CAGCAGGTCGCCTGGACGGCGGCCGACATACCTTTGCTGGACGAGGCGAGCTGGCTGCTTGGGCCGGCGCGCCCGGGAGCGGCGGACGAGCGCCAGCACCGCACCTACGGCCACCTCGTCGTGGACGAGGTCCAGGACCTGACGCCTATGGAGCTGCGCATGGTGGGAAGACGTTCCCTCTCGGGTTCCATGACCCTGGTCGGCGATATCGCCCAAGCCACGGGGCCGTGGGCTCCCAGTTCCTGGGACGACGTGGTGACGCACCTGCCGGCCCGCCGGGGCTGGCGCCTCGCCAATCTTTCGGTGAGCTACCGCGCCCCCTCCGAGGTCATGGAACTGGCCGCCGCCGTCTTGGCGGCCGCCCTGCCCGGGGTAGAGGCGCCCGAACCGGTGCGCCAGACCGGCCACGGCCCACGGTTCGTGCCCTGGGCGCCCTCGGGTGGGGGCGAAGACGGCACTTTCGGCTCCTTGGTGGCACGCACCGTAGAAGAAGAGGCGCGGGCAGTGGCGTCGACGTCGGGAGGAGAGGACGGCAGCGTGGGGGTGCTCGTCCCCGCCCCTCTCATGGACGAGGTGCGCGGTGCCCTTGAACGAAGCGGCGTTACGGCCGGAGAAGCGGGGGCCGGGGCTCTCGACGTCCAGATCAGCCTGCTGGCCCTGGTCAACGCCAAGGGCCTCGAGTTTGACTCGGTGATAGTGGTGGAACCGGCCCGGATCGTCGAGGAGCAGGGCCAGGGCCTACGTGCCCTCTACGTGGCGCTCACCCGTTGTACGCGCCGTTTAGCCATCGTGCACCGGGAGCCGCTCCCAGCGCCGTTGCTCGGGTGGCCGGCGGAGGGCGCTCACAGATGACGGTGCGGTCATAGATGACGGTGCGCCCGCTTATTTAGCCCGGCCCGCCCAGGCCCCCATCAGATGCCCTCGATGGCGATGGTCCGGTAGGGGCGGCCAGGCGCTCCAAGTCTGCGACGTCGGGGGTGAGGACCACGCCGCCGCCATCTTCGACGGCCAGGGCGACAGCGTGAGCGTCGACGATGTGGGCCGAGCTCAAAGACGCCTGAGATAGGACTGACCCGACGATGCGCGCCAGTTGACGATCGGTATCGCGCAGGAGGACCGCATTGTTTTCGCGGGCGAGGAGGGAGTCGAGCGCCTGGCTGCGCCCTGCGCCGCGGTAAAGCTCAGCGAGGGTCAACGTGGCAATGGCGACATCCCGGTCCAGTCGGTGGGCGGCGCATGAACCGGGCGATCTCCGCCTCGTCCTCGACTGTACTGAGCGGGCCGTCGGTGGCGGCCAGGCGGTCAAGCAGCTCGCCCAGGGCGCGACGCCGGCGCCTCCGGCGGCAGGGCGGGAGAACGGTACCACGCGAAGAGGTCATATTGCCACGTAGCGTCATGAAGAGCGGGCGTTTAGTCGTAATGTGCCTTACGAGAGCGGGTCCCCGCCTATGCGCCCAAGCTCTCTTGGCGCATGTAGTTGGATCGAGGAGGTTGGGCCAAATGCCTCGACTGACACTCGAAGTTAGAGGCAAAAGTGCTTTTGCTAGCGGCGACGAGAGGACCATAGAGCTGGGATCCAGCTACCTTGCCGGCATCGGCATATCTGCGGACGAGCTTTTGGAGGCAATAGCCGACGGCGCCGTGGTCGTCGACAGCTTGGGCGCGATAAGGGCGGTGAACCGTCGGGCGGCGGCGATGTTCGGCTATGACCCGGCCGACCTCGTCGGGCGTTCGCTCCAGGACCTGGTCCCGGTCTCGGCCTGTGCGGTACACCCGGTGGATGTCGAAGGTTTCCTCGCCCAACCCACGAGCCGTGCCGTGGGGGAGCGCATGGAGCTGTCGGGGTTGCACCAAGACGGCAGCGAGTTCCCCATCGACATCTCCCTGTCGGTGTTGCAGGCCGGGCAGGGCCGCGTCGTGTTGGCCTCGGTACGTGATGTCACCGACTCACGGCTCGCGGCCATCGTTGACTCCTCCACGGACGCCATCATCGGCACTCGCCTGGACGGGACGATCACGAGCTGGAACGCCGGCGCCGAGCACCTCTACGGTTACGGCGCGGCTGAGATGGTGGGCCACGACCATTCCGCCATCACTCCGAACGGCCTTCGGGACGAACTGCCCGCCGCCCTCCAACGAATAAGGGCGGGAGAACGCTTAGCCCATTACGTTACCCAGCGGCTGCGCAGGGACGGCATGGCCGTCGACGTGTCCATCAGGGTCTCGCCGGTGCGGGACCACCAAGGGAACGTGGTCGGGGCATCGACGGTGGCCCGCAACGTCACCGAGGACAAACAGGCCCACGATGAACTAGCACGACGGAGCGACGAGCTTGCCCAATCGGGGGGTGAGCTGAGGGCCATGCTGACCCGGGCCGAACAGAGCGAGGCCCGCCAGCGAGCCCTGCTCGACCAATTACCGGACACTGCGATTTTCATTTACGACAGCGACCGTCGCGTGAGCGAGGTAAGTGGGTCATCGTTCATGCCCGGCAACGTCGACCTTTCCGGGCTGGCGGGCAAGACCGTCGACGAGGTCTACGAGCGGGACGGGGCCTTGTTGATGCACACCTACCTGGACACTGCTTTCGCGGGCAAGGTAGTCGACACTGAAGTGGGGGTCATGGAGGACCACCTGGTCAGTCATGTCCACGCCTCCCTGCTACCGGCCCGCCCCGGCGATCTCTCGCCCAACGTGATGGTGGTGCTCAGAGATGTCAGTGCCACAAAGCAGCGGGAGAAGCTGCTCGCGCTGTCCGAGGCGCGCTGGCGCGTGGTGTTCGAATCTGCGCCCGTAGGTATCGCCGAACTTGACGCCAAGGGCACGGTGATCGCGGCCAACCGGGCCATAGGCGACATCCTCGAAATCGCGCCCGACGACCTGGCCGGCACGAATGTCAACTTGTACATACAGCCCGACGATCGGGGTACCCCGGACGAGCCGATGTTGGACCTACGCCAAGGCGGCAGGATCGACCTAGTCGAGAAGCACCTGGTCACCGGCGGCGGCAACCATCGCTGGCTGCACGTCCAGGCCCTGCTCGTCGCCGGTCACGAGGGCCCCGACTGTCGGGCCCTGGCTTATATGGTCGACACCACAGCCGAGCACCTGGCCCGCGAGCACCTGGCCGAGACCAGCGCCCGTTTTGCGGCCCTTGTCGAACGCAGTGCCGACGCCATCGTGGTCCAAGCGACGATAGGGGGAAAGATCGACTACGCCAGCCCCGGGCTGTTCGCCATGCTCGGCCTTACCGCCGACGCCGCCGTCGGCTCTGACTTCATGCACCTGGTCCACCCTGACGACGTGGCCAAGGCCACCGAAAGGTTCTCCTCGCTCGACGCCGGCGTGGGGACCTCGGTCCGTTTCGATGGCCGGTTGCGCCACACCGACGGTGGTTGGCGCTACGTCGAGACGACCACGACCAACCTGATCGACGACCCCGCCGTGCGCGGCGTCATCAGTAACCTGCACGACGTCACCGAGCGGGTCGAGGCCGCCAGACGTCTGGCCCACCAGGCCATGCACGACGACTTGACCAAACTGCCGAACCGGGCGCTGTTGTTTGACCGGCTCGACCAGGCTCTGGCCCGGGCCGAGCGCTCCGGGCGGCCGTGCGCTTTGTTGTTCGTCGACCTAGACCAGTTCAAGCAGGTCAACGACAACCTGGGCCACCCCGCGGGCGATCAATTGCTCAAGACGGTGGCCGGCCGTCTACTCCAGGCCATCCGGCCCGGGGACAGTGTCGGGCGTCTCGGGGGCGACGAGTTCGTCGTGCTGGCCGAGAACATCGACGAGCTGGCCACGGTGACGGCCATCGCCGAGCGGGTCCGCGCTTGTATCGCCGAGCCGGTGACCGTCGGGGACCGAGCGGTAACGATGAGCGGGTCGGTAGGTATTGCCCTTTCTAACCGGCACAGTCCCGACGCCCTGTTCCAAGAAGCCGACATGGCGCTGCACCGGTCCAAGCAATCAGGCCGGAACCGCTGGGAGATATACAACGGGGCCATGCGGACCGAGGCGCACCGGCGCCAGGAAATCGAGGACCTGGTCCGTGCCTCCCTCACCAATGGCACCCTCACGCTCTACTACCAGCCCATCGTCGACCTTAGCTCGAGGTCCGTGATCGGCTCGGAGGCGTTGGCGCGGATCCGCCAACCAGACGGTGCGATGGCCAACCCGAGCGACTTCATTTCTGTCGCCGAGGACTCCGGGCTCATAATCGCCCTGGGCGATGCCGTGCTAGACCTGGCTTGTGCTCAGCAGGCCCGTTGGCGAGCGGCCGGGAGCAGCCGTGGCCACGTCGCTGTAAATGTCTCGGCCCGCCAGCTCGGCTCCGACCACTTCGTATGCGGTGTGGAGAAGGTCCTGGCTGCCTATGACCTGCGACCAGAAGACGTGTGCATCGAGGTCACCGAGTCCACTCTCATCGACGCCGGGTCGAGCACCCGGGGCCGCCTCCACGAACTGAAGGACCTCGGCGTCTCCCTCGCCCTCGACGACTTCGGTACGGGGTGGTCCAGCCTCAGCTACCTGCGGCGCTTCCCCTTCGATATCGTCAAGATCGACCAGAGCTTCGTGGCCGGGCTGGGCACCAACCACAGTGATACGCAGCTGGTCAAGGCCGTCATCGACCTCGCCCATGGCCTGAACCTGGAAACAATCGCCGAAGGCATCGAAACTGGCCCACAGGACCAGCTCCTGCGCCAAATGGGCTGCACCCAAGCACAGGGTTACCTGTACGGCCGCCCCGAACCGGCCCAATAGCCACGGCAGGTCTCAAAGACGGCAGGTCTCAAAGACGGCAGGTCTCAAAGACGGCAGCTCTCAAAGACGGCAGCTCTCAAAGACGGCAGCTCTCAAAGACGGCAGCTCTCAAAGACGGCAGCTCTCAAAGACGGCAGCTCTCAAAGACGGTGGTGCGCAATTCGTTGATGGCGATGTCAGCTTCCAAGATGGCTGCTTCGATTTTCTGAGCCTGGTGAGGGTCGGTGGCCATCTTCAGGGCACTGGCGAGGCGAAGTCCCATGGCGAAGAGCCGCCGGACCGTGGTGTCGACGAGCGTCGAGGCGATACGCTCCTGCTCGACGACGCGTGTCAGCTGGTCCCGTAACTGCTCCGTCGAGTGACGGTCGGTCTCGTCGCGGGTGAGCTTGGCAAATCCACGCAAATGCCCGGCACCGTCCCAGAGCGGGGTAATCGTCACATTGGCCCAGAACCGGCTGCCGTCCTGACGCACCCGCCAGCCCTGCACCGATACCAGGCCATCGGCCATGGCATCGGCGAGTTCCCGGTCCGGGACGGCCGCTTGGCGCTCTTCGGTCGGGTAGAACACCGAAAAGTGCTTCCCGATGATCTCGTCCGCCTGATAGCCCTTCATCCGCTCGGCACCTTTGTTCCAGGTGGAAACGACCCCGTCCGGGCTGAGGGCAAATACGGCGTACTCGGTGGCCCCCTCGACGAGCAGCTGGAAAGCATCTGTGGCGTCGAGAGGTCTGTGCGGGCTGATCGCTTCATCGGAAAGCGACGCCCGAACCCCGGACCGTCCCTCGACGTTAGCACCGGGTAAGGGCATTGCCTTCTCTCCGCCGCCGACAAGGTCAACGTGCTGATAGTGCTTATATTACCACTGAAAGTGTCGTTATCTCAAAGGCGTTCGTGGATATTCCCGCCACGCTAAGCCGGCTCACCGGGTACGTCGGGTAGCGCCGGCCCTCGAGCGCCGGGAGGACGTCGTCCCATTCCAGGCCGTATCGGCGGTCACCGGCCCCTCGTGACCCTGGTGGGGGAAGCCAAATGGCAGGACAAGCCACTCGACTTCTCAATGCTCAAGGACCTGCGCGAGTTCAAGGTCCCGGCCCTGCGCCAAGCGGGCTTTGAACTGGCCACCGAAGTGACGACCGTTCTGATGGCCCGTAGCGGCCTCACGGAACAGCTGCGACGGGCTGCTTCTGAGGACCAGGGGATGGGGCCGCTGAAAAGGGTGGATAAAAAGTGACGGTCGCGGGTTGGGACGGTGCCCGTGATGTAGGCGTAGTCGCTGCGGTATGGTCGCGTCTCGCAGGCGACTGTCGAGACGTCCGGCGAACTACAGGTCGAGGACGCGGCGAAGGCCTCGGTCCACTTCGTGCAAGAGCGCCGGCGGGGTGCCGCCGGCCTGTTCGGTCAAGTCGGACTTGTTCAAGGTGACGAGAGCGGTCACGTTCACGACAGAGTCCCGGGGCAAACCGGTGGCACCGGCCGGGAGGAACACGTTGCCGGGCATGGCAGCCAAGGCGGTGTTCGACGTGATGACGGCGGCGAGGACCGTGGCCAGTCGGCTCCCGTTGTAGGCGGCGGCCGAGATGACGAGCACCGGTCGCCGTTTGGCCGGTCGCGAACCGGCTGGCGCGCCGAGATCGGACCAGTAGATGCCGCCTCGCTCGATCACCAGTCGTCGGCTGCGTCGGTCAACAACTGGTGGCCGACGCTCACCGCGTCGGCGGCCGAGCCGTCTTCTCCGGCGAGAGCGTCGACAACAAGGTCGACCTGGCGCGTCACCGATTCGCCGTCCAGCTCGTCCAAATAGCGGGCGGCGGCGCGGGAGAAGAACTCCGACCGGCTCATGCCGAGGTCTTTCGCTCGCTTCGACGCCCTCTCGAAGGTGCCGTCCGGGACGGAAATGGCGGTCTTCATTACCCGTGAGTATAACCCGGTATGACCACGAGCGACTGACGCGCCGTAAAGCCACCCACTCCTGGTCGGCGTACCAGCGCTCAGCGTCCCTTTTTGCTAGTATTAGGTGGTAAGCGGAAGCGTTGAGGCTCCATGGCCTTCATTGGAAGGCTTTTTTCAGGTTTCGCCGCCGGAAGTGACGTACATGGTTAGCCAGCCAGGGAGAGACGAGCTTGGCAAGGCCAAGATCCGTGACTACTCGTACCTAATTGCCACCTGGAGCGACCTGACCACCGTGGTGGACTCGGACGGCTATTTCCTGTACTGCTCGGCCGCTTTACAAGGTACGTTCGGCTGGAGGCCGGACGAGCTCGTAGGAATGCGCGAGGACGACTTCGCCCACCCCGACGACGCGTCGGCGCTGGTCAGCAGGCACTCGTCTTCAGGGCTCGTTACCACGGGCTACCGCTTCCGCTGCCGGGACGGCTCCTACCGCTGGGTCGAGGCGACATCACGGCGGGTCATCGCAGACGGTGCCGACGTCGTGGTGAGCGCGGTGCGCGACATCACAGAACGCCAAGAGCACAACGCCCTGTTGGAGCTGCGGGCGACCACTGACCCCCTGACTGGGGTGGCCAACCGGACCGTGCTCATGGACCGCCTGCGCCAGGGCCTGCGGCGGCTTGGCCGCAGTTCCGGGAGCCTCTTGGTGGTGCTCTACCTCGACCTCGACCGCTTCAAGGTGATCAATGACTCTCTGGGTCACCATATTGGCGACGACGTGCTGCTGAAGATGGCTGAGCGTCTCGCGGGCCACCTCCGTCCCGCCGACACGTTGGCCCGCCTCGGGGGAGACGAGTTCGTGCTCGTGGCTGAAGGCGTCACCGACGAGGTCGCCGCCATCGCACTGGCCAACCGGATAATCGAAGACGGGCGCAGGCCCTTCCATGTCGGCGGGGACGAGTTCAGCTGCACGATGAGCATAGGTGTGGCGTGCACGTCCGACCACCAGCACAACGCCGAAGCGCTGTTGTCCGAAGCCGACCTGGCCCTGTACCGGGCCAAGGACAGGGGCCGGGACCAGGTCGCGATTTTCGACGAGGAGCTGCGCACCACCGCGGTTTCCCGTCTGGCTACCGAGCGCATGGTGCGCCGCGCTCTGGACATGGGCCGCATAGTGGTCGAGTACCAGCCGATCGTCGACATAAGGACCGGTTACCCTGTAGGAGCCGAAGCCCTGGTCCGGATACGTGACCTCAAGCAGCGGCTAATGCTGCCGGGGTTGTTCTTGGAGGTAGCCGAGGAAACCGGCTTGTTGATCAAGATCGACGAGGTGGTGCTGGCCGACGCCGTGAAACAAGCTGCCGCCTGGCGGGCCCGCCTGGGAGCCAAGTTCGCCGGCGTCGCCATCAACGTCACGGCCCGCCACTTGGCTGACAGCGAGTTCCGTCACGCCATCTTTGACCAGCTCGAGGCCAACGGCGTACCTCCCGGCGACCTCCAGATCGAAGTAACCGAACAGGTCCTTATGGAAGCATCCAATTCGGCCCTGACTGGGCTTCGAGCGCTGCGAGACCTCGGCGTCGCGGTGGGCCTCGACGATTTCGGAACCCGCTACTCCTCGCTCGCTTACCTGCGCCAGTTCCCCCTTGACTTCGTGAAGATCGACAAGTCGTTCGTTGACGACGTCGTTATCGACCCCAAGGTACGTGCCATTGCCGGGGCCATCATCGTCCTGGCGCATGCACTCGATCTGACTGTCGTCGCCGAGGGCGTAGAGTTTGCGGGCCAGTCTCAGGTCCTTATAGACCTCGAATGCGACCGCGCCCAAGGGTTTCTCTATGCCCGCTCTGGTCCGCCCGAAGCGGTCGAAATCCCCGTCCTCGCCTGGCCCTCGCCACCCCCTACAGGTCCTATAGGCCCTAGGTAGGACCAGGGCGGCCTCGGCGGCAATGTCGGCCATGATGAGGGCGTCGCCGACGGTGGCAAAACCCGTGTAGAGAGCAGAACAAAGGCCTATCGGCAACGCCCGGGCCGAGGACGGTGCCGCTGCGGGCGCGGGCGCGCCGGTGACCAGCCCAGCAGGCGCAGGGACGAGCCAGGGGCCGGGGTTGTCCGGGAACGGCGGGTCGCTCAGATCGGTCACGAGCTCACCGGCTGCGGTGCTTCGAACAGGCCGGCTTGGCGGTCCCGTTCGGTTTTCTCCCAGTGGTGGGGTTTGCACCGGGCCTGAATATTTTCATATGAGGTGGGGCCGTTATGGGCCACGGGGTCGACGTGGTCCCATTCGAGGCCGTAGCGGCGGTTGCAGCCGGGCTCGGTGCAGCTGACGCCGTCGAAGTCGGGAGGCTCCCCGAGCTCGAGGGCGGTGCGCAGCTCGACGGGGATGTGGCGGCCAAAGTGGGCCACCGTCTCGATGCGCACGCCGTCGTGGACGACGGCCTTTATGAACGCGTCCTCGAAGGTCCCGTGGGCGAAGTCGACGGTCACCGGCCCTCCCCCCACTATGTGGCACGTCTCGCCCGGGTGGGCATGGCCCCGGCGGTAGGCGGCCAGGTCCACCACGACCACCAGGTCGGCCCGGGAGCCCGGGCCTTTGCCCTGGCCGGCGAGCATCTTGACCAAGGCGTCGGCGGCGTGGGCGTCAAAGCCCTCTTCCCGGCCCGCCGGCCCGGCGGCTTTGCGCAGGCGGCCGGCCTCGGCCTCGATGCGGTTGACGATGCCTATGCCCACCGTGGGCGGGAGCGCCCCCGAGAAGCGCACCATGCCGAGCTCGTCGAGCCAGTGGCGGAAGGACCGGGCCCGGTGCTGGCGGGCGGCCAGGTCCTCGGCCGGCTTGGTCTCCAGGGCGCGTTTGCGTACTTCTTCTCTGACCGCCCCCAAGCCCTTGTCCTTGGCCAGCTCCACCAGTTCTTCCTCGCTGCCGGGGCGCTCGGCCTCGCCCCGGGCCACTTCGGCCGCCTCTTTCAGCGATAGCTCGCCCCTAGAGACAGCGTCGGCGGTGGCAGGCATGTCTTGCAGGGAGCCGGCTGTCTCGAGGTCGGTGCGGGCTTCGGCCCGGGACGTGCCCGTCTTTTGGGCCAGCCAGTCGGCCCCATCGGGGTAGCCGCGGTCCCTATGGGCACCGCAGGCCACCGCACGCGCCGCCGCCCGGGCCCGGGCCCCGGCACAGGCCTTTTCGGTCTTGGCCAAGGCCTCGGCCAACAGGGCGCAATCGGCGCCGCTGTACAGGGCGGGGTCAAAGGTGGTGATCTCTGTACAAAGCTCTTGGGCCAGTTCAGCGACGCGTCTTCCCACAGGCACCTCCCTCGTTTGGGCTAACCGGCCACCGGGCGCGTCAAAAGAGCACCCTCTGGCCCAGCGTCAACAGCAGGGGACCGTCACGCCCGGCCCCGAAGGCTCGCTACCCCTCCAACCTTAGTCGAACATACGTTCGATAGTCAAGAAGTGAAGCGACCGGCTTTCCGCACTTCTGGTTCAGGATTTGGTGGGCCATCCTTCGGCTTGGTCAGCGATTGTGATCGAGAGCTCTTCGAGCTCGGTTACTAGGGCTTTTAGGCGTCGGTCGTTGTCGAACCAGTCCTGGTAGCGGCGGAGTTGCCCGTCGCTGAGGTTGCGGGTGACGGTCCTGCCCGCGACTTTGCGAGTCCAGGATCTGTAGGGGCCGTGGCGGTAGGCGGGGTCGCTATGGCAGTGGCAGTTGGGGTTGCCGCAGCGGCTTGTGCGCTCGACCACGCTGCCGGGTAGGCAGTAGCCGAGAGAGGCGATCTCGTCGAGGATCTCTCGTCGGCGGATGTTGCCGAGGAAGCCGGTGCACTAGGTCGCCAGTGGCTTCGCAGCCATCACAACATCGACGGCGCCGACCTGGCCATTGCCGCCACTGCCATCCGCACCGGCTCGCGCCTACTGACGCGAAATGTGCGGCACTTTCCTATGTTCACAGGTCTCCAGGAGCCGTACTGACCCCTGAGCGGGCCGTCACCGCCGTCAAGGGTTCGCGTCGGGCTAACCAAAACGGCAGAACGCCCTGGCCTTGAAGCCGGGCGCGTTCAAGTATTCAACTTGCGCGGACCGTCCAAGCAGGGAGCTCGTCCCCGTGAAGGACTGTGACAGTTCCTGGCAGCAGCGGAGGAAATTCCCAGCGACACCGACCGACACCTGCTCGATCGAGAGACGTCGGTGCC
>Ga0302196_10005961_pt1 | contig 10832 bp, 10 predicted proteins | sample II_Bog_N1_3_FD_198794 | JGI IMG/M metagenome (GOLD analysis project Ga0302196, IMG submission 198794) | Peat permafrost microbial communities from Stordalen Mire near Abisko, Sweden - II_Bog_N1_3 | ecosystem: Environmental > Terrestrial > Soil > Wetlands > Peat | place: Sweden: Abisko...
ACTGCCGGACCAACAGCCCGCAGCAGAAACAGCACCGGAAGCCGGTGTGGGTGGGGGCGCCGCAGACCTGGCACGTCTCGGACCCCTCAGGGTGGTGTTCCACGGGAGCCTCCCGGGGCGGGGGCCGGCGGCGGCCCAGGGTCATCGGCAACGCCCGACCCGGGCACTGCGAAGGTGGAGCCGTCAGTCCCCGTCGGCCGGGTCTGCCTCCGGCCGGTGCAGCATGAAGGTGCCGGTCGAACGGCTCACCAGCTGGCCGACCGGGTCACGGACCGTCGCCTCGCCGTAGGCCACCTGGCGGGCCATCCGCACCACCTCGCCCCGGAAGACGTAGGGCTCGCCCAACCGGGCGGGTCGCATGGTCTCGATCTTCATCTCGAGGGTGCCCTTGGTCCGGTGGCGTCCGGGGAGGGCGGCGTTGATGGCGAAGTTCATGGCGGCGTCGAGGAGCAGGCCGTGGACCCCGGCCTGGACGGTGCCGTGGGGGTTGCAGGCCGGTGCCAGCGGGGTGAAGGTCCCGGTCACCCACCCCAGATCCTCACCGTCCACCCCGTAGTCGTCGAACGACGCCCCGACGGTGGCGATCAGCGGCATGCCACCGTCCCCCAGCCATCGATCCATGTCCTTCACCCGGTGCGCCACCGGCCCGACCGTAGCGTGGTGATGCGCCACGGTCGATGGCCGGAACCGTCCACGGTGCACCGCCGGCGACGAGCAACTACAATATTGACTGCTCGGTCAAGAAAATGATCGAACCGGGTGACGGGCCGTCAGGAGGTCCGCCAACGTGCACACGGCCGGCAGGCAGAGGTTCCGCCGGACCACGAGGGAGGACACCGCCATGACCAATGCAGTCATCGTCGATGCAGTACGGACCGCCGGAGGCAAGCGGAACGGAAAGCTGAAGAACTGGCACTCGGCCGATCTGGCCTCGGAGCCGCTGAAGGCGCTCATCGAGCGCAACGACCTCGACCCCGGCCTGGTCGACGACGTCATCATGGGCTGCGTCATGCAGGTGGGTGAGCAGTCGCTGAACGTGGGCCGCAGCGCCGCCCTGGCCGCCGGCTTCCCCGAGTCGGTGCCGGCCACCACCATCGACCGCCAGTGCGGCAGCTCGCAGCAGGCGCTGCACTTCGGCGCCCAGGGCGTCATCGCCGGCGCCTACGACATCGTCATCGCCGGCGGGGTGGAGTCCATGACCCGCACGCCGATGGGCTCATCGGTGGTGCGCGACCTCGGCTTCCCCTTCGGTCCCCGGGTGATGGCCCGCTACGCCGAGCGCGGTGGACTGGTCGGGCAGGGCGAGGGCGCCGAGCTCATCGCCGACGACTGGGGCATCACCCGTGAGGACCTCGACGAGTACGCCGTCCGGTCCCACCAGCGGGCGGCCACCGCCACCGCCGAGGGTCGGTTCGAGCGGGAGATCGTTCCGGTGCACATCCGGAACGACGAGGGTGCCGACACCGACGAGCTGATCACCACCGACGAGGGGATCCGTCCCGATTCATCGGTGGAGGTGCTGGGCAACCTGAAGCCGGCCTTCCGTCAGGAGAACGGGAAGGTGACCGCCGGCAACAGCTCGCAGATCACCGACGGCGCCTCGGCCGTGCTGATCATGAGCGAGGAGAAGGCCGCCCAGCTGGGGCTGACCCCCCGGGCCCGGTTCCACAGCTTCGCGGTGGTGGGCAGTGACCCGATCCGGATGCTGACCGGCCCCATCCCGGCGACGAAGCTGGTGCTGGAGCGGGCCAAGCTGACCCTCGACGACATCGACCTGGTGGAGATCAACGAGGCGTTCGCCTCGGTGGTGCTGGCCTGGCAGAAGGAGACCGGCGCCGACCTCGGCAAGGTCAACGTCAACGGCGGGGCCATCGCCTTGGGCCACCCGCTGGGTGCCTCGGGGGCCAAGCTGGCCGCCACGCTGGTCAACGAGCTGGAGCGCACCGGCGGCCGCTACGGCCTCCTCACCATGTGCGAGGGCGGCGGCATGGCCAACGCCACCATCCTCGAGCGTCTGGGCTGACCGCGGGCGGGCCCACCCGCCCGGGCATCAGCTGATCGGAGTGCCGGCCCCTCGGGGCCGGTGCTTCGCGTCCCGGACCGGTTCGGCAGTGACGTGATGGTGCAGCTAGCGGTACTGGGTGGCCACGATGAGGCCGGCGAAGATGGAGCCGATGGCCCCGACCAGCCACCAGTTGTTCACCCCACCCGGGAGCAGACCGGCGTAGTTCAGGATGATGATGAGGACGCCCAGGATGAACAGGGCGATGATCAGCACACCCATCCACTTGGGGCTGGACTTGGCACTCTTCGGCACTGGCGGCGTGTACCGGGTGCTCGCTACCTCGCGCTTCTTGCTGGCGGTGGTGCGGCCACCACTGGAGCGGCCCTGCTTGGTCGCCTTGCCCGGGCCGGGGTTGGCCTTGGTTGCCATGCGCCGAAGGATAGCCAGTCGGAAGGGGCGACCGACACCGCCGCCGATGGCCCCCGCTCCCGCCGGTACCATCGGGGGACCATGGGGACCCGGGTACTGGTGATCGACAACTACGACTCGTTCGTCTACAACCTCGTCCAGGAGCTGGGCGAGCTGGGGGCCGAGCCCTCGGTATTCCGGAACGATGAGATCGACATCGCCGGTATCCGGGCCGCCGATCCTGACGCCATCCTCATCTCGCCGGGTCCCGGTCGACCGGAAGGGGCCGGCATCTCGATGGAGGTGATCGCCACCCTGGGCGGCGAAGTGCCGATCCTCGGGGTCTGCCTCGGCCACCAGGCCATCGGCGAGGTCTTCGGCGGGACGGTGGGGGCTGCACCCACCCTGATGCACGGCAAGACGTCGTCGATCCACCACGACGGCAAGGGCGTCTTCGCCGGACTCCCCGACCCCTTTGTGGCCACCCGCTACCACTCGCTGGTGGTGGAGCCGGCCTCGGTTCCCGACGTGCTGGAGGTGACCGCCACCACCCCCGACGGGGTGATCATGGGGCTGCGCCACCGGACGCTGCCCATCGAGGGCGTCCAGTTCCACCCCGAGTCGATCCTGACACCCAGCGGGCCGTCGCTCCTGGCCAACTTTCTGGCAGGCGCCCGGGTCTGAGCCGGTCTCCGGTGCCCTAGGGGGCGGTGGTCGTGGTGGTCAGCAGTAGGTGAAGGTCACCGTCGAGCCTGACGCCACGCTCGTTCCCGAACTCGGGCTCTGACTGAACACCCCGGACGGCTTGCCGGAGCACGTGGAGGCTGACGCCTGGGCGCCGCTCGGCACGAGCCCAGCACCGGTGATTGCGGCAGCGGCCTGCGAACTCGTCTGCCCGCTCACGTTGGGCACACTTACCTGTGCTGCCGTGGTCGAGGTCGTCGTGGTGGTGGTGGGTGCGGGCGGTCCGGTCGACACCGCGATGTTGACGGACGTGCCGGGCGCCACCTGGGCGCCGGCCCCCGGATTCGACTGGATGACCTGGCCGGCCGGGTACTGCGACGAAGCCACCGAGGTGATGGCACCGATCTGCAGCTGGCTGGAGCCCAGCAGCTGGATGGCGGCGTTCTGGCTGAGGCCGGCCAGGGACGGCACCGGCACCGTGGTGGGACCCGACGACACGGTGAGGGTCACCGTGCCGCCCTTGTTGATCGACTGGCCGGATGCCGGATCGGAACTGATCACCTGGCCTTCGGCGGCGGTTCCGGTCTGGTACTTGGTGGCCGATTGCAGCCCGGCCTGGGCCAGAATCGACTCGGCGTTCCCCACCGGGGTGTTGGTGATGCCGGATGGCACCGTGGTCTTCGGTACCACCGGCGCCGACGCCACCGTCAGGGTGACGGTGTCCCCCTTCTTGACCAGTGTGCCCTTGGCCGGGTCGGAGTTCAGGACGGTGCCCACGGCATAGTCGGCGGTGGCCTGGGAGGTGTCTGTCACCTTCAGCCCTTCGCCGGTCAGGGTGGTGGTGGCCTGGCCGACCGGCAAGCCGACCACCGCCGGCAGGCTGAAGGACGACGAGCCGCCCAGGTAGCCGAGCTGTCGGGCCAGGAAGAATCCGACCACGCCCAGCAGCACCAGGAGTGCCACCAGCAAGATGGCGTAGAAGCGGGTCCGGTTGCGCTCGCGCTCCGGGTCGGATTCGGGGTCGGCTTCGCCGGGCTGGGAGTCCACCGTCCGGGTGGCATCCAGGCCGGCGACGGCGCCGACCACCGTGGTGCCCCCCAACGCCGCCTGCATCACGGTGGGGTCGTCCATGGCCACCACTGCCCGACCTTCGTTGAACCGGAGCAGGTCGGCCCGCAGGTCCTCGGCCGTCGGGTACCGGGCGGCCGGATCCTTGGCCATCGATTTCAGGATGATGGCCTCGAAGGTCGGCTGCACCGACGGATTGATCTCCCGGGGGGTGGGCGGCATGTCGCGGACATGCTTGGAAGCCACCGCCACCGGTGTGTCGCCCAGGAACGGCGGACGGCCGGTGACCATCTCGAAGAGCACCACGCCCAGCGAGTAGATGTCGCTCCGGGCGTCGACCCCGATCCCCTCGGCCTGCTCGGGGGAGAAGTAGGTGGCGGTGCCCATCACCGCTCCGGTCTGGGTGAGGCTCTCCTCGGTGTTGATGGCCCGGGCGATGCCGAAGTCGGTCACCTTCACCAGGCCGTCATCGGTGATCAGCACGTTGCCGGGCTTGACGTCGCGGTGGATGACGCCGTGCTTGTGGGCGTAGCCGAGGGCGGAGGCGACGTGGGCACCGATCTCCGCGGCCCGGTCGGTGGAGAGCGGTCCCGACGTCTTCAGGATCGACGACAGCGGCCGGCCGTCGATGAACTCCATGACGATGAAGTAGGTGCCACTGTCCTCACCCCAGTCGAACACCGGCACGATGTTGGGGTTGGACAGGTTGGCGGCCGCCTGGGCCTCCCGGCGGAACCGCTCGACGAACGAGCGATCCACGGAGAGCTCGGGGAAGAGGACCTTGAGCGCTACCGGACGGTCGAGGAGGCGATCGTGGGCGCGGTACACCTCCGCCATGCCGCCTCGGGCGATCAGGTGATTCAGCTCGTAGCGCTCGGAGAAGACGCGAGGTGCCTGATTGGGGTCCATGTGGGTCACAAGACTATTCCTGCGTTCTTGGTCGACAGTGGGATTTCAAGAAGGTGCAAAGGGGCGGACGGATCGATGTCAACCGGCGTCCGACACGGAGGGACGGGCCGGATCACTGGTTCTGTCCTGCGTCGGCCAGCACGTCACCGAGGATGGCTTTGACGATGGGGCCCGAGTAGGTGGCACCGGTCGCCGACCCGGGTTGGTTGGGAAGTACCACGGCGATGGCGACCTTCTGCTGGCCGACCGGGGCGAAGGCGATCAACCAGTCGGTGGTGTACTGCGGGTTCGGGCCGAGGGAGCCGGTCTGGGCGGTCCCCGTCTTGGCCGCCACGTCCCAGCTGGCCGGAAAGACGTTGGCGGCGGTGCCGGAGGTGACCACCCCCTGCATGAAGGTAGTGAGGGTGGCGGCGGTCTGGGCGGAGATGGACCGTTGCCACGGCTTGGGGGTGTAGCTGGTCACCAGGTTGCCCTGGGAGTCGCGGATCTGGTCCATCACGTGGGGAGTCATCTCGAGACCTCCGTTGGCCACCGTGCCGGCCACCATGGCCATCTGCAGGGCGGTGGCGGTGACGTTCTCCTGCCCGATGGCCGACTTCATCAGGCCGGGAACGTCGTCGGCGAAGCTGGCCGCCGTCCCGATGTTGGAGGGCGCCACCGTGTCGGGGGGCACGTCGAGGGGGATTCGCTGGTTGAAGCCGTAGAGCTGAGCCTGGTTCACCAGGGCGGTGGCCCCCAGCTGCTGGCCGATGGTGGCGAAGTCGGCGTCGCACGACTCGATGAGCAACTGCTCGAGGGTGCCCGGACCGTGCTCCGGACACGCCTCCGAGTGGTAGTTGGTCAGGTACTGGCCACCGGTCTGGGGCAGCAACACCTTGGTGACCGACGGGTAGATCATCTTGGTGAGGGTGGGGCTGGTCTCCAACACCGCCGAGGCGGTCACCACCTTGAAGCTGGAGCCCGGCGGATAGAGCTGGTTGTAGGTGCCGGCACGGAGGGGGTTCCCCTCTTGGGCCAGGTAGTCGTTCCAGGCGTTCTTCTCCGTGGTGGCGTCCTGCGAGACCAGCGGGTTGGGATCGAAGGTCGGATTGGAGTACATGGCTTCGATGGCCCCGGTGGTGGGGTCGAGGACCACGGCGGCGGCCCCGGTCACCACCTGGCCGTCGGGCTGCAGGGCGTGGGTGTTGATGGCGGTGGCCACCTGCTCCTGCAGCTTGGAGTTCATGGTCAGGGTGACGTTGTCGGTGACCGAATTGTTGGACAGCAGGTCCTGAATGGTCTTGACCGGCTTGGTGTGCTCTTCGAGGTAGCTGTTGTACTCGGCCTCCACCCCGTTGAAGTTGCCGTAGTTGAGGGAGTCGTAGCCGACCGTCTGAGCGAAGAGCGTGGCGGTGTTGGCGGGGTAGACCCGCTGGTACTTGTAGGCACTGCCCGGCGGAGACAGCACCGACTCGGCCAGCGTCACGCCATCCGAGGAGATGATCGAGCCGCGACCCTGGCTGAGGGCCGCCTGCACCACTCGGGGGTTGTTGGGCGAGTTGGCCAGCGAGCTGGCTCGCAACACCTGGATGTTGTTGAGCTGCAGGAAGAGTGCCACGAAGCAGAGCACCATGAAGATCCCCAAGCGGCGGATGCGCTTCTCCATCAGGGCTGCCCGGGCACGGTGGTCGTGGTGGAAGTGGTGGAAGTGGTGGAAGTGGTGTTGCTCGACGCCCCGGGGACGGCGGTGCTGGTGGTAGTGGGTGGCGGCGGAAGGGTGGCGGTCGGCGAGTGGGTGGCGAAGTAGTCCTGTTGGAGGTTCCTGACGTATGTCTTGGCCTCGGCCAGCGACGACTTCTGGACGCCGGCCTCCACGGCCAGGTTGTAGGGGGGCTCGACATCGTTGATGGTCAGACCGGTCCGGTCCACCAGCCGTGGCTGATACCAGAGGAGCCCACCGATCCGACCCTGATAGATCATCAGCTCGGTGCCGTTGCTGGTGCCGTCAGGGTTGAGCGCCACGAAGTAGGAGTTGGTGTCGAACCATCGGACGGCGAAGAGGGCGGCGCCGATGATGGCCACGAAGATCACCAGGAAGAGCAGGGTGCGGAAGGTGACCAGGCGCCGACCCCGCCGGCGTCGGCGGTCGCGTCGTTTGGCCTTGCGGGCCTCGCGACGGCTGGGGACCTTCGCTTCCGGCACCGGCAGTGGACGCCGCTCGCCATCTGGCGGTTCGGCACCGGGTTCGACGACGGGGACGAAGTCGGGTGACACCGCCGCCACCGCCGGGGTGGAGCCACTGTCCTCCTCACCGATGACCACATCGACCACCACGGCGGTGATGTTGTCGCTACCTCCGTGGGTACGGGCGGCCCGCACCAGCAGATCGGCCGCCTCCTGAGGGTCGGTGATGCTGGCCAGGATCTCGAAGATCTGACCGTCTCCGAGCTCATTGGTGAGTCCGTCGCTGCACAGCAGGTACCGGTCGCCGCGGGTGGGTCGGATCCGCCAGAGGTCGACGTCCACGTCTGACGACACCCCGAGGGCGCGGGTCAGGATGTGGCGGTGCGGATGGACCATGGCCTCGGCCGGAGTCAGCTCACCGTTCTGGACCATCTCCTCGGCCAGGCTGTGGTCGTTGGTGATCTGGGTCAGTTCCCGATCGTGGAATCGATAGGAACGGGAGTCCCCCACGTTGACCAGGGCCAGGACGTCGTGCCCGGCCTCGTCGACCAGCGCCACCGCCGTCAGGGTCGTCCCCATGCCGCGCAGTTCGGTGCTGTCGAGGCTGCGCTCCCAGACCGCCGAGTTGGCCGAGACCACGGCCTCTCGCAGGCCCACACCGGTGGGTTGTCGTCCAAAAGCTGCTGTCAGGGCGTCGATGGCCACCCGGGAGGCCACCTCGCCACCGGCGTGGCCGCCCATGCCGTCGGCCACCGCGAAGAGACTCGACGACTCGAGGGCCAGGTCCTGATTGGAGGAACGGACCAGGCCGACATCGGAGGCGGATCCCGATCGGAGGACGGTCATGTCACTTCCCGACCTCGAACACGGTGCCACCCACTTGGAGGAGGTCGCCCTTCTCGATTCGGGTGCGTTCGCCGATCCGCTCGGTATTCACCCAGGTGCCGTTGGTCGAGCCGAGGTCTTCGACCCACAGATCGCCATCGAGGCGGAACAGCCGGGCGTGGAGGTTGGAGGCAAAGGTGTCGTAGTCGATGGGCACCCCACAGCCGGGGGCCCGACCCACCGTGACCTCCTCGCCCACGTCGTAGATCCGACCATGGGCCTCGTCGGGTCGCACCACATGGAGGCGGAGGCGTTTGCCGCGGCGGGCCTTGCCCACGATGGCCGGATCCAGCTCGTCCTTGCGGTCACGTCGGCGGGTGCGCTTGAGGGGCCGGACCTCGATCCACACCGCCCTGACCACCCACATGAAGAACAGCCACAGCAGCAGGATGACGCCGTACTCGAGGACCCGGAGGACGGGGGTGTCCGTCGGTCCGGGAAGCGTGACCGCATACAGATGCATCGGGGCTCGGAGGTCCAGGGCCGTCAGGACGTCTCGAACCGGAGGAACGTCGTCCCGACCACGATCTCATCGCCATCTTCGAGGACCCGTTCGTGCACGGGGGCCCCGTTCACCCGGGTGCCGTTGGTGGAGTCGAGGTCGACCACCACCACATCGCCTCCGGAACGCCTGACCTCGGCGTGCCGGCGGCTGGCGTTGGGATCGGAGACCACCACCGTCGATTCCGGCAGGCGGCCGATGGTGATGGGATCCTCCCCCAGTGTCAACCGACCGCCGTCGGAGAGGACGATCGACGCCGCCGTCAGTCCCGCCACCCCCTCCCTGACCTCGGAGACGATGGTGAAGCGCCCCCGCCGCTGGCGGGGGTCATCGACGGTGGAGACGGTGACCGGGCCGACGAAGACGTACGACTCCGAACGGGCGTGCTCCCTGGCGGCTTCTTCGAGCTCGCGGACCAGGGCGTCGAGAAAGGACTCGAACCGACCGAAATCAGATTCGGAGAGGTAGACGATGAAGGAGTTGGGCGCGATGAGACCATGGACGCTGAGGCGTCGCTTGAGGTCCATCTCCCTGGTCAGACGACGGCCGATCTCCACCGGATGGAGCTCACCTCGAAAGGCCTTGGAGAACGTACCGTCGACGATGCGCTCGAGGCGCCCTTCGAACCGTTGAAGTCCCATGCTGCCGACAGCCTACCGGTGCCAACCCCCTGGTAGGCGGTAGGGCGGGCAAATTGCCGGTCGGGACGCCCGGCGCCCATGGGCCAAGCCAGGGGCCGCCAACGGGCCGATGGCGTGGCGGAACGCCGCTGAATGTCGGGTAACCTCGTCCGGTCGCTCGGGCGAGTGGCGGAATTGGCAGACGCGCAGGATTCAGGTTCCTGTGTCCGAAAGGATGTGGGGGTTCAAGTCCCCCCTCGCCCACCATTGTGATGTCCCAGGACATCGCGGACAGACGAACCTATGCAGACTACGTGACCTCGGCCTTCGGGGCGATGGGCTGGTAGTCCTTGTCGGGATTGAGCGTGAGGTGCCGGAGCAGTTCGCCCTCCTCGCTCAACACTCGGATGTCGAGGTCGGCCACCAGGATGATGACCCGGCGTCCTGTGTGGGCCCGACCGACCCCAACGTGGTGGAGCCTGGTCCCGTGGCGCAGGGTGAAGACCCCGGTCTTGTCGATCTTGTCGTGACGCACCCGGGTGTGGGGCGTCATCGGGTACTTGCCGGGGTCCGGAGTGGCCTTCTCCAACGCCTCAAAGGCCTGCTTGGGTGGGACCATGCCCCGGGCCGAGTGGGGCCGGGTCTCGTTGTAGTAGCGGACGAAGACGTCGACTTGGCCCTGGAGCTCGACGATGGAGGTGGCCGGGTCCTGCTTGCGAAGCCAACGCTTCAGGGTCTGGTGGAACCGTTCGATCTTCCCCTGGGTCTGGGGATGGTAGGGCTTGCCGTGCTTGATGGTGATGCCGAGGGTGGCCAGCTCGGTCTCGAAGCCGCACCGGCCGTTGCGGAACTGGGCGGTGAAGATGCAGCCGTTATCGGTCAGCATGGAAGCCGGCAGTCCGAAACGCCCCGTACCCTGGTAGAACGCCGCCACTACGTCGGCGGCGGTGGTCACCGGGAGCACCACGGCGACAGTCACCATCCGGGAGTAGTCGTCGACGAAGTCGAGGATCTCCACCCCCGTCCCGTCGGCCAGGGCCCAGTGGGTCATGTCCGCCTGCCAGGTCTCGTTGGGCAGCTTCGCCTCGAACCGCTGCCAGGACTGGCGTGGGCGCTTCTGGGGCTGGGGGACGACGAACCCCCGTCGGACCAGCGCCCGGTGGATGGTGGAGCGACCCGGAGCGGTCCCGTGGCGCTGGCGCAGGTGGTACTGGATCGTCAGCGGCCCGGCGTCGAAGCCTTCCTCGGCGAGCTGCTTGCGGATCTCCACCACTTCGTTCTCGAGCTCCACGTCGAGCTGGGTCGGACGGCGGTGGGGTGTCCTCGATCGGGGGGCCAATGCTTCGTAGCCACCGGCCCGGAACCGGGCAACCTGCTTAGCCACCCAGGACTTCGACATATCGAGCGACGAGGCCACCGACCGAAGGGAACGACCCTCGATCACCACAGCGTCAACGGCATAGCGAGCACGGTCCATGGACACCACCTGAGCAGGTGTCCACGATGTCCTGGGACATGGTGTCCACTAAGTCATGGAACCGGACACTCCCCCCGCCACTAAAGAATCAACCCAGTTCAGAGGGGGTTT
>Ga0302196_10005963_pt1 | contig 10831 bp, 9 predicted proteins | sample II_Bog_N1_3_FD_198794 | JGI IMG/M metagenome (GOLD analysis project Ga0302196, IMG submission 198794) | Peat permafrost microbial communities from Stordalen Mire near Abisko, Sweden - II_Bog_N1_3 | ecosystem: Environmental > Terrestrial > Soil > Wetlands > Peat | place: Sweden: Abisko, Stordalen...
ACGAGGACGTTGCCCGCGCCGCGCGGGTGCAGGAACGTGGAGCGGTGCTCCACCGCCTGCGCCGCCACGGTGGCGCGGCGCCCGGTCACGCGCTCGGCGATCTCCACGGCCACGCCCTTGGCGTCGTAGACGTCGACGTCGACCGGCTTCTCCAGCACGGCGCGGCGGTGGCCGGCGAGGACGGCGGCGAACGAGGGGACCTCGTCGGGCAGGCCCGCCGCGGTGAACGGCTCGACGAAGCGGGCGCCCACGGTGAACAGCCGCACGTCGCTCACCCCGTGGCGGCGCGCGCGACGGAGGGCGTCGAGCAGGCCGGGGAGGAGGGAGTTGCGCATCGCGCTGCGCTCCTCGCCGAGGGGGTTCTGCAGGGTGATGGCGGCGGGCGGCAGGCCGAGCGCGGCGATGTCGCGCGGGGACACGAAGCTGAACGTCACCGCCTCGGAGAGGCCGACCTCCACCGCGGCGCGCCGGACGCGAGACTCGGTCTCGCCCGTGGTGCGCGGGACCTGGGGGCGGATGGCCGGGAGCACGGTGGGGACCGTGTCGACGCCGCGGATGCGCAGCACCTCCTCGATCAGGTCGGCCTCGCCGCCGATGTCGGGGCGGTGCGTGGGCGGCACCACCATGGCCTCGGGCGGCGCGGAGCCCTCGATCACCGAGACGGCAAAGCCGAGGCGCTCCAGGACCGTGACGGCCTCGGCGAAGGGGATCTCCATGCCGATCAGCGCGTTCATCCGCGCGCCCCGCAGCCGGATGGGCGCGGAGGGCAGCAGCGGCAGCCCGGCCACGATCGTGCCCGACACCGCCTTGCCGCCGGCGAGGGCGGTGAGCAGGCTCGCCGCGTGGGCGAGCACGTCGGGCAGGTCGCCCGGGTCGACGCCGCGCTCGAAGCGGTGACTCGGTGTGGATGGCGTGCCGGCGCGCGGAGCGGCGCACGCCCCGGGTGGTGAAGTAGGCGCACTCCAGCAGCACGCGCCGGGTCTCGGGTCGGATCTCGCTGCCCTCGCCGCCCATCACCCCGGCGAGAGCCACCGGGCCCTGGCCGTCGGCGATGACCAGGTCGTCGGCGACCAGGGTGCGCTCGATGCCGTCGAGCGTCTTGAGCTTCTCGCCCTCGGCGGCGCGGCGGACCACGATCTCGCCGCCGCGGACCAGGTCGAAGTCGAACGCGTGCATGGGGTGGCCGAACTCGAGCATCACCAGGTTGGTCACGTCGACCACGTTGGAGATGGCGCGGACGCGCAGGCTCTCCAGCCGGTAGCGCAGCCACAGCGGCGAGGGGCCGATGGCCACGTCCACCACCATCGCCGCGCCGTAGTGCGGGCAGCGCTCGGTGTCGGCGATGGTGACCCGGGCCAGCTTCTCGACGCTCCCCGGCGCGATGCGCGCGGGCGACTCCGGGTGGGGGGGCGCGAAGGGCCGGCCGTAGAGCGCGGCGGCGTCCCGCGCCAGGCCGACGTGGCCGAGGGCGTCGGGCCGGTTGGGGGTGAGGTCGAGCTCGTAGATCCAGTCGTGGACCGCGGGCACCGCCTCGCGCAGCGGGGTGCCCGGCGTGGCCGTGCCGGGCGGGAGCACGAGGATGCCGTGGTCGTCGTCCTTCTTGCCCTCGCCGACGAGGCCCATCTCGGTCTCCGAGCAGAGCATCCCCTCGCTGATCACCCCCCCGATGTCGCGCGGGGTGAGCGTCATCCCCACCGCGGGGAGCGTGGTGCCGAGCGGCGCGAAGCACACCAGGCCGCCGGGCGCCGGCACGTTGGTGGCGCCGCAGACCACGCGCTGCTCCACGCCGCCGCCGCGATCGACGGTGACGAGCTGGAGCTTCTCGCGCTTGGGATGGGGCTCGATCCTCTTGACCTCGGCCACCACGATCGCCGCGGTGCCGGCGCCGTACTCCTCGAGGCCGTCGACCGCGATGCCCGCGCTGGAGAAGCGCTCCCCCAGCTCCTGCGGGGAGACGTCGAGGCCGGGGAGGAGGGCTTTGAGCCAGCGGTAGGAAGCCTTCATGGGGCGCCGGGTTTATCACAGGACTCCGGCGAAATCTGCGCTCACGGCGTACACATGGTGTGCTCCGGCGCGGGGTGAGCGCCGACCCCGCCATTGCTCAGGCCGGACGCCACGCACAGCACCGGCAGCCCGTCCTCGGGGTACTTGATGGTCGCCGTCGCCGCCGTCCACGTCAGCGTGGTGGCGCCCAGCGAGAAGGTCGCCATCTTGGCCTTCACCGACGGATCGAGATCGCCGCCGTCGATGAGATCGTCGAGCACGTCGAGCCCGACCGGGACCAGCCGCACCCGCATGGTGACGCTGTCCGGCATGGTGGTCAGCGTCGCGGGCACCGACGTGGAGGCCGGGTAGGTGCGGAGCGCGTGGGTGAGGTAATAGCTCGGGTCGGTCTGGACGTTGGTGACCGGCCCGAGGAGCTGATTGGAGTCGTGGCTGGCCGCCTCCCAGAACATGTTCACCGGCTGCCCCTGGGAGTCGAAGATGCAGTCGCGGAGGAGCCAGAGATCGGGATCCTTGAGGTCGAGGACCGACTGGCCGTCCGCCACCACGCCGCTCGAATAGAAGGGCTGGCCCGCCGACGAGGCGATGACCTCGACCCAGGCGCGCCGGTCCTGGGTGGCGCCGCTGGGCCACTTGTGACCCGCGCCGACGTTGTCGAGCACCACCTGGATCGACACCTGCCCGGCGTTGCCCTTGACGCAGAGCGCGGCCTGCAGCGTGTTGTCGAGCTGCGCCTGCACCGCGGCCTGCTGCACGGCCGCCTGGGGGAAATCGGTGAGGGCCACGTCGACCCCGGGGAACTGGTGCGAGTGGACGCGGCGCACCCCCGCGCCCGGGTAATTGGCCGCGAGCCCCTGGGTGCCGGTCATGTGGCACTCTCCGCAGGTGAGCTCGAGCGGCTCGTGCGAGAAGAGCGTGCCCTGCCACTCCGCATAGGTCTGCTCGAGGGGGGTGCCGAGGGTGTTGACGATGTCGTGACAGCTCCCGCACAGGCTCGCCGACGAGGGGTCGTTGCGATCGAGGAGGGCCAGGTAAGCCGAGTCGTGAGCGGTGTTGGGCGTGGGGTCCTGGAGGCCGGCCCGCATGACGCCGTCCGTCGCGTGGGTGAGGGGGTTGTCGTGGGTGCCGGTCACCGCCTGGGCCGAGTGGCAGAAGAAGCAGGTCACCCCCTTGAGCGGAGCGGGCAAGGTCGCCAGATCGATGCCGCCGTCCGTCCCCCCATCGGCGCCTCCCAGCTGATTGAGGACGGCCATCGGCGCGTGACACCGCGTGCAGAAGGTGCCGATGGCGCCGCCGGTCTCGCGCTGGGCGCGCGCCTCCATGGCGAGGAAGACCGGGTCGTCCGAGGCGTAGGCGTGCATGCTCCCGGACCAGTCCGCGAAGGCGTCGGGGTGGCAGCCCTGGCAGGTCGCCGGGTCGAGCAGCTCCGCGGGGGTGAGCGTCGGCGCGGGCGCGGTGGGAGCCTTGCACCCGCTGACGCCGACGCTGACGTTGACGCTCGCGGTGAGGGTGATGACCGCGACCAAGGAGAGGGACGACAGGCCAGCCGAGCTCATCTCCGCCAAGCTACCACGAGGGCCGCGACGCTCCCCTTGCCCCTTGCGTCAACTTGTCTCATGCCGAGCGGGTCCGTCGGCGCTATAGCCAGCCGCGTCATGAAGCCCACGGCATTCCTGTTCGGAGCGACCCTCTCCGGGGCGATGGCGCTCGGCTGCTCCGGCGGCTCGGCCGGGTCCGGTGCCGACGCCTCGTTCCCGGCGGCGGCGTTCAGCTCCATGACCAGCGTGCAGGGCGGCCTGAACATCGAGGTGCGCACCGCGCCCAGCCAGCCGCCGCCCCAGGGGATCGACACCGTCGAGTACGTGATCACCTCCGGAGGCACCTCCGGAGGCCCTGCAGGCGGCGTCCCTCAGGACGGGCTCGCGCTCACCGTGGTCCCCTGGATGCCCGACATGGGGCACGGCGCGTCGATCACGCCCACCGTCACCGCCATGGGCGACGGCCACTACGTGATCGCCGACGTCGAGCTCTTCATGCCCGGCACCTGGGAGCTGCGCACCACCATCGCCGGCCCTCTCGAGGACAGTGTCGCGCCGTCGTTCCAGATCCCGTAGCGCGCCCTCCCTCGTCCGCGGCGTCGCTGCCTCTCTCGTGAGAGGCGTCGTTCTCGGAGTGGTCGTCGGAGTGGCGGTCCCTGCCACGGCGCGGGCCCAGGCGTGCTGCGCGGGCGGGACGGCGCTCTCGCCGGGGCGGCTCAACCTCCACGAGTCGGAGCTGGTCGGCCTCCAGCTCAAGGGCACGGGGATCACCGGATCGTTCGACGGCGGCGGGCGGTTCATCGCCTCGCCGTCGGGCGTCGCCGAGGCCGATCTCGAACAGGATCTCATCGCCACCCTGCGGGTGCTCACCCGCGGACAGTTCACCGTGGTGCTGCCCCTCCTGGAGACCTGGCGCCACGCCTCCGGCATCTCGGACTCCGGCGGCGGCGTCGGCGACATCCAGGTCAACCTGCGCTGGGACGCGACCGACGCCGGGGCCTCGCGCACCATCCCCGGGGTGGCCGTGCTCGCCGCGCTCCTCCTCCCCACCGGCCTCCCGCCCGAGTCCGCGACGCACGTGCTCTCCACCGACGCGACCGGCGCCGGGATGGTCCAGGGCACGCTCGGGCTCTCGCTGGAGCAGACCTTCGGCAAGGTGCTGGTCAACCTCACCGGGTCGACGACGCTGCACACCGCGCGCACGGTGCTGGGCATGCACACCCAGCTCGGCCCCTCGTTCAACGGCTTCGCCGCCCTCGGCTACTCCTTCGACGCCGGGCCGGTCGCGGCGCTCACCGCCTCGTACACCGGCGAGCTCGACAGCCTGAACGACGGCGCCGCCCAGCCCGGCAGCGCGCGCAGGCAGCTCCGCTTCGGGATCTCCGGCGGGTACGCCCTCAGCGACTGGTGGCGGGTCCAGGGCGGCGTCTTCGGCGATCCCCCGGCGGCCCACTTCGGGCAGAACCAGCCCACCGGCGCGGGGATGTCGGCGACCCTGCTGCGCGCCTGGTGAGGGAGCGGGTCAGCCTTCGCGCCTGACGGCGGAGGCCCCGTGGTAGCGTCCGGCGATGGCGTCGGGGTTCCACTTCTCGGCGGTCGCGTCGGTCGCTTGCATCGTCGCGGCCGTCACCGTCGTCGCCTACGTCACCAACCGCTTCGCGCCGTCGAAGCGCCGGCACATGCGCAACACCGCGCTGGCGGCGCTCTTCTACCTGCTCTCGTCGCTCGCCGCGCTGCTGCTCACCCTGCTCCACGCGCCCGGCGCAGCGTTCGTCGCCAGCGAGATCGCCGAGTTCTGCGGGCTGCTCACCGCCGTCAACCTGGGCGTGCTGCTGATCTTCGATCTCGGCCTCTCCGCGCTCGGGGTGAGCTTCGGGCCCTTCCTCTCCGGGCTGATGGTCATCCTCGGCGATCTCGCCGTGGTGGTGCTCACCCTGCGCCGCCTCGGCGTCGAGCTCTCCAGCATCCTCGCCACCTCGGCGCTGCTCTCCACCATCACCGCGTTCTCGCTCCAGGGCACGCTCGCCAACATCGTCGGCGGCCTGGCCCTCCAGCTCGACGACTCCCTCCGCGTCGGCGACTGGGTGCAGCTCGAGAACGGCAAGCAGGGCAAGGTCCGGGAGATCCGCTGGCGCTACACGGTGATCGAGACGCGCGACTGGGACACCATGATCGTGCCCAACGCGACCATCCTCTCCAGCAGCGTCATCATCCTCGGCAAGCGCGAGGGGCAGCCGCTCCAGCACCGGATGTGGGTCTACTTCAACGTCGACTTCCGCTTCAGCCCCGCCGACGTGATCGACGCCGTCAACGGCGGCCTCCAGGCCGCCCCCATCGAGGGCGTCGCCGACGACCCCAAGCCCCACGCCATCTGCTTCGACTTCGCCAAGGATGGGCGCGACAGCTTCGCCTACTACGCCGTGCGCTACTGGCTGACCGACCTGTCGCGCGACGATCCCACCAGCTCCAAGGTGCGCGAGCGCATCTTCACCGCCCTCAAGCGCGCCGCCATCCCCCTGGCCATGCCCGCCGCCCACCTCTGGGTCGAGCAGGACGCCGAGACCCGCGTGCGCAGCCAGCAGGCCGAGGCCGAGCGCCGCCAGGCCGGCCTCAACGGCGTCGAGTTCCTCCGCACGCTCACCCCCGAGGAGAAGGCCTACGTGGCCCCCCGGCTCAAGTACGCCCTCTTCGCCCCCGGCGAGACCATCACCAAGCAGGGCGCGGTCGCGCACTGGCTCTACATCATCGTCTCCGGCCTGGCCGAGGTGCGCGTGCAGGTCGAGGCCACCACCAAGGTGGTCGCCAAGATCCAGGCCCCCGGCTTCGTCGGCGAGATGGGCCTGATGACCGGCGAGCCGCGCACCGCCACCGTGGTCGCCCTGACCGAGGTGGAGTGTTACCGCCTCGACAAGGAGGGCTTCAACAAGATCATGGTCGGCCGCCCCGAGATCGTCCGCGAGATCTCCAGCGTCCTCGCCAACCGCAAGGTCGAGCTCCAGGCCGTGCGCGAGGACCTCGACGCCGCCGCCCGGCAGAGCGCCCTGGAGGCCGAGCACCGCCGGCTGATGGGGACGATCCAGCGCTTCTTCGGGCTCGACGACGAGGCGCAGGGGCCGCCGACGGGGAACTGAGGCTGCGCTACCAGCACGCCGAGCGCGACGGTCTCCGCGGAAGTGAAGACGGATGTCACGCGAGCACGACGGTTTCTGCGGAACTGAAGACGGACGCGCGCCGAGCACGACGGAGCTCGCCCAAGTGAAGACGGACGCCCCGAGAGTCCCGCTCGCTGCTTCGGGATGACGGCGGGTTCGCGCCTCGCTCGCTTCAGGGCTGAACGGAAGCACGGATCCCCGAATATCCTCCCGGACGAGCAGCCCGGGCAGACCGCAATTGGCGCGCCGGCCGACGCATGGCATCCTCACCGGGTGAGGTGGAACGAGGAGAAGAGCCGGCGCTTCCAGGCCCTGCGGGTGAGGGAAACCGAGGGAGCTCTGGGGGACGCGGAGCGAGCCGAGCTCGAGGCGCTGCTCGCGGCCCTCGACGCCGACGAGGCGGAGACTCTCCGCCCGGCCATGGCCCGAATGACGGAGCACGCGGACGCTCTGCGCGCCGAGAACGCCAAGCTCGATGCCGAGGCGGCCGAGCTGGTGCGAATCGCAGACGAGCAGGAGGGGCTGCTGGCCGAGGCCAGGGCGTATCTCCACCGGCTCCGCGACCGGAGCGCCGCCCTCGCCGACGACTACCGGCGCGCCACCGGCCGCGAGCCCGCTCCCGCGCGCTGAGGCGCAGGACGCCAACGGCCGTGGAGTCGCGCGCGCAGACCCGGGAGCGCTTTCAGGCGCGCTGTGGCTACTGCAGCGTGCAGGAGGACGCGGTCGGCGCGACCCTGACGGTCGATCACCATCGGCCCCGGGCGAGGGGCGGCACGGACGACAGCGAGAACCTCGTCTACGCCTGCGCCCGGTGCAACGAGCACAAGGGGGCCTACTGGCATCACCAGGACCCACCCCACGTGCGCCTTCTTCACCCGGGCAACGACGACCTGAGCGCGCACCTCCGGCAGCAGGAGGATGGAAAGCTCGCGGGGATGACCGCCGAGGGGACGTTCTTCGTCGACAGGCTGCGGCTGAACCGAGCGCCGCTCGTGGCGTACCGGCTGGCGCGCCATGCGGAGGCGAAGCTCGCCGAGGAGCGTGAGGCGACGCAACGTCGGATCCAGGAGCTGGAACGGACGATCGTCGATCTGCGTTCGGCGCTCGAGTCCACGGCGGATGAAATCGAGCGCCGATCGACGCAGCAGCGTCCGTGACCGAACGGCGCACCTCACGCGGCTGAAGCGCCGATGGGCCCGCCGCGCGTCTTGCCCCCGCACCCTCGCCCCATTCACCCGCGGCACACCCCTTGCTCGCGATTCGCCGTGAGTCCCGAGCAACCTCATGAGCTCCCGCTTCCTCCTCCTGCTCGCCGCCTACCTCGCCGTCCTGTTCGTCCTGGCCGTGCCCCTCGGCCGCTACGTCGCCCGCGTCTTCTCCGGAGCGCCAGGCTGGGCCCGCCGCCTGCTCGGGCCGGTCGAGCGCGCGCTCTTTCGCGCGGCCGGCGTCGACCCCGCTCACGAGCAGACCTGGACGCAGTACGCCCGGGGGCTCCTGGCCTTCTCCTTCGGCACCCACCTCGTCACCTACCTCGTGCTGCGCACCCAGCAGTGGTTGCCGCTCGACCCCACCCACCTGCCCAACGTCCCCCCGTGGCTGGCGTTCAACACCACCGTCGGCTTCGCGACCGGGACGGCGTGGGAGAGCTTCAGCGCCGAGGCGACGGTGAGCGCGTTCTCGCAGACGGTCGCGCTGGTGTCGCAGAACTTCTTCGCGCCGGCGGTGGCTCTCTGCGTGGCGATCGCCCTGGTGCGCGGCATCGCCCGGCACGAGAGCAGGACGATCGGCAACGCCTGGGCCGATCTGGTGCGGGCTCACCTCTACGTGCTGGTGCCGCTGGCGGTGGTGTTCGCGGTCGCGTTCGTCACCCAGGGGGTGGTGCAGACCTGGGAGGGCCCGGCCCGCTGGACGACGCTCGACGGCGGCAGCCAGGTGCTCTTGCGCGGGCCGGTGGCGGCGCTGGAGGCGATCAAGCTCCTCGGGTCCAACGGGGAGGGCTACTACAACGCCAACAGCGCGCACCCCTGGGAGAACCCCACGCCGGCCTGCGATTTCTTGCAGATCGTGTCCATCCTGGCGCTGCCGGCGGCGCTCTGCTTCACCCTCGGCGAGATGGTGAAGAGCCGGCGGCACGGCCTCGCCCTCTTCGGGGCGATGACGGCGCTGGTGATCGCCGGAGCGGCCTCGGCCGCTCACTTCGAGCGGGCGGGCAACCCGGTGCTCGCGCGGGCCGGCGCCGAGATCTCGGCGGGCAACCTGGAGGGCAAGGAGCAGCGCTTCGGCGCCGAGGAGAGCGCCCTCTTCGCCGAGGTGACCACGGCCGCGTCGTGCGGCGCGGTCGACTCCATGCATGACAGCTACACACCGCTGGGCGGCCTGGTGCCGATGCTCAACATGGAGCTCGGGGAGGTGGTCTTCGGCGGGACCGGGTGCGGGCTCTACGGGCTGGTGGCGTTCGTGCTGCTCACGGTCTTCCTGGCGGGGCTGCTCATCGGGCGCATGCCCTCGTACCTGGGCAAAAAGCTCGAGGAGCGCGACGTCCGGCTGGCAATCCTGGTGGTGCTGATCCCGGCGTTCGCCATCCTGATCTTCACCGCGCTGGGGGTGTCGCTGGAGGCGGGCCGCGCCGGGATGCTCAACGCCGGGCCGCACGGTCTGTCGGAGGTGCTCTATGCGTACAGCTCCGCGACCGGGAACAACGGCAGCACCTTCGCCGGGATGACGTTCTACTCGGCCGAGCGGCCGGTGTTCTATTCGCTGACCCTGGCCCTGGCGATGTTCGTCGGCCGCTATCCCATCCTCGTGGCCGTGCTCGCGCTGGCGGGGAGCCTGGCGCAGAAGCGTCGCGCGGAGGTGGGGCCGTCGAGCTTCCCCGTGGACGGTCCCCTCTTCGCGGGGTTGCTGGTGGGGGTGATCGTGATCCTGGGCGCGCTGACCTTCTTCCCCGCGCTCGCGCTGGGACCGGTGGTCGAGCACCTGCTGCTGCGCTGACCCCGCGGCGACCGGCATCGTGCAGCGGCGCACGAAAGCCCTGCGTGGCTCGCGCACTTTGCAAGCCCCGGGGCCCGGGCCTGTCGCGAGGCGCGGGCCTTTGCCGGTGGCACTATTCCTGCTTGGGCGCGTTGGATGCGCCTGGCACGACGAGAACGGACGGCGCCGGGCCGAGCCGCCGCCGGGCGGCCGCGCGCGTCGCCCTATCGGGTGCCGGGGGAGCCGGTGCTCGGGACCGGGAGGCGACGCGAGCGGCCGATCGAGCCCGGCGTGATCGGTGTCCTGGTCGCCGTGCTCGCCTGCTCGCTGATGCGCTTCGGCCTCTTCGTCGGGCGCGGCGAGCAGCACGGGTCCGACGGCGTCCTCGCGCTTGCTGCATCCGCCGTGTCCGCTTACTACCTCTCCCGCCTCCTCCGCGGTTGAGGGCGGCGACGAGGCGCGCCGCCAGTGTCGGACGACTTTCTCCAGTTCCTCAAGGAGGCGCGCCGGGGCCGCTTCAAGGTGTACCTGGGCATGGCGGCCGGCGTCGGCAAGACGGTGGCCATGCTCCGCGAGGGCAAGCGCCTCACCAGCGAGGGGGTCGACGTCGTCTGCGGGGTGGTCGAGACGCACGGCCGCAAGGAGACGCTCTCGGAGCTGGCCGGCGTCGAGATCCTCCCGCGGCGGACGATCCAGTACCGCGGCGTGCCGCTGGAGGAGATGGACCTCGACGCCATCGTCGCGCGCAAGCCGGACCTCGTCCTGGTCGACGAGCTCGCCCACACCAACGTCCCTGGCAGCCGCCACGAGAAGCGCTGGCAGGACGTGGTCGCGCTGCTCGACGCGGGCACCAGCGTCATCGGCACGCTCAACGTCCAGCACCTGGAGAGCCTCCACGATCTGGTGCTGCGCGAGACCGAGGTCGACGTGCGCGAGCGCGTGCCCGACCGCTTCCTCCACCGGGCCGACGAGATCGTGGTCATCGATCTGCCCCCGGAGGACCTGCAAGAGCGGCTCCGCCAGGGCAAGATCTACCCCCCGGAGAAGGTCGAGCGCGCGCTGCGCGGCTTCTTCCGCGCCGACAACCTGGGGGCCTTGCGCCAGCTCGCCCTGCGCGAGGTCGCCAACGCCGTCGAGCTGCGCTCCCGCGCCCGCGTCGAGGCCTCC
>Ga0302196_10005966_pt1 | contig 10824 bp, 8 predicted proteins | sample II_Bog_N1_3_FD_198794 | JGI IMG/M metagenome (GOLD analysis project Ga0302196, IMG submission 198794) | Peat permafrost microbial communities from Stordalen Mire near Abisko, Sweden - II_Bog_N1_3 | ecosystem: Environmental > Terrestrial > Soil > Wetlands > Peat | place: Sweden: Abisko, Stordalen...
GGCGTCGCGGGTGACGTAGTGGCAGTCGTTAGTGGCCAGCGCCGGAATGTTGAGCGCGCGGCCGAGCTCGATGAGGCCTTCGCGCACCCGCTGCTCGATGGACAGGCCGTGGTCCATCAACTCCAGGAAGTAGTTGTCGGCGCCGAAGATCTCCCGCCACTTGGCCGCGGACTCCAGCGCCTCGCGGTGCTGGCCGAGCCGCAGCCGGGTCTGCACCTCTCCGGACGGGCATCCGGTGGTGGCGATGATGCCGCTGGCGTTTTCGGCGATGATCTCGGCATCCATCCGCGACCACTTGCCCAGCTGGCCCTCGAAGGACGCCAACGAGGTCAGTTTGAACAGGTTGCGCAGCCCGGTGGCGTTCTCGGCCACCATCGTCAGGTGCGTGTAAGAACCGCTGCCGGACACGTCGTCGGACTTCTGGCCCGGGTCACCCCACAGGATCCGGCGGGTGTCAAAACGAGAACCGGGAGCGATATAGGCCTCGACGCCGATTATCGGCTTGATCCCGGCGGTGGTCGCCGCGTTGTAGAACTCACTGGCGCCGAACATGTTTCCGTGGTCGGTCATCCCGATCGCGGGCATTTCCAGCCGGTGGGCCTCGGCGAACATCGGCGAGATCTTCGCGGCACCGTCCAGCATCGAGTACTCGGTGTGGTTGTGCAGGTGTACGAAGGACCGCGACGAAGAACCGCTCATAGGGACGCCAGTCTAAGACCGAGGACCGACGCGTCCCCGGCGTGTCGCCGAGCGTGTCTCGGAAGCCCGCTGCGAGCCGTACAACCCCAAGCGGTTCTATCGTGGGGCTATGACCCAGACAGACGCCCGGTCAGCGGAATCGTCGCCCTGGTCGCCGCGCGAGTGCGAGTTGCTCGCGGTTACCTTGCGGCTGCTGTAGGAGCACGGGTACGAGCGGTTGACGGTGGACGCCGTGGCCAGCGAGGCCCGCGCCAGCAAGGCGACGGTGTACCGACGCTGGCCGTCGAAGACGGAATTGATGCTGGCCGCGTTCATCGAGAGCGTCCGCCAGGTCGCGGTCGCGCCGGAAACCGGCACCTTGCGCGGCGATTTGCTGCAGCTTGGCGAGGCCTGCTGTGCACAGGGTTACCAGCACGCCAGCACCATTCGCGCCGTGCTCGTCGAGGTGTCGCACCACCCGGCCCTCAGTGACGCCCTGCAGCATCAGATCCTCGATCAGCGCGAAGCCCTGGTTCGGCACATACTGCAGCAGGCCGTCGACCGCGGCGAAATCGCCAATGCCGCCCTTCCCGACGAACTGTGGGACCTGATGCCGAACTACCTGATCTTCAGGACGATCATCCCCGGACAGCTGCCCAACCGTGAGACGGTGCGGCTTCTCGTCGATGACTTCATCCTGCCCGGGCTCACCCGCACGAGCGGGTCACATTGATCGCATTAGTCGCATTAGCCACATGGGTCTCTCGATCGGAAGACACCGCGTTGGGCCGCCTATCAGCGACAGCTGGGTCGTTTGCCGCGCTGGGTACCGGATTTGTCGCTGGGAGCCGGGCAGGTCGAACATGCCCTCCGATCCAGAGACGCGTGTGGCAGATGTGACGACAGCCGCCGCGAGCCGCCGCGCCCGGAAAAGTGTACGGCCGCGTCGTTTGTCCGGTCCGGTACCGTACTGTCAGCGCATGCCGATGACGCCGGAGGCGCTGAACCACAGCGCGGGGCCGGCCAAGTCGCCCGCTTACCGAAAGGCCAACGGGTGAGGCGGATTTCACTCGAGTCGATCGTGCGGCGCCGCTGGATGGTGCTGGTCGCGGTGATCGTCGTCGCCGGGGCGGGATTCGGCATCTATCGCCTGCACGGAATCTTCGGCTCGAAAACCGGCCCCTCGGCCAACAGCGGTCTCTCCAACGAGATCGTCCCGTTCAACCCCAAGCATGTCGTCCTCGAGGTCTTCGGCGCGCCGGGCGCCATGGCGACCATCAACTACCTGGACGTCAACGCCCAGCCGCAGCAGGTCAAGGACGCTCCCCTACCCTGGTCGTTCACCATCACGTCAACCGAGCCCGCGATCGTCGGCAACGTCGTGGCGCAGGGCAACGGCGACACCCTCGGGTGCCGCATCACCGTCAACGGCGAAGTCAAGGACGAACGCACCGTGAACAAAGTCGACGCCTATACCTTCTGCCTGGACAAATCCGGATGAGCGACCCAGTGACCCAAGAGAAGCCCCCGCGCCCCTCGATACCGCACACCATCCGCCGGCTTTCGGTGCCGATCCTGCTGTTCTGGATCGCAGTCGCCGCGATCACGAACATTGCGGTGCCCCAGCTGGAGGACGTCGGAAAAGTCCACAACGTGGCGCTGAATTCGCCGGATGCCCCGGCGCTGAAGGCCATCAAGCAAATCGGCCAGACGTTCCACGAGTTCGACACCGACAGCACGGCCATGATCGTCCTGGAGGGTGATCAGCCGCTGGGCGCCGACGCCCACCGGTATTACGACTCGTTGATCCGCAAGTTCGAGCAGGACAAGAAGCACGTCCAGCATGTTCAGGACTACTGGGGCGACACCCTGACCGCGGCGGGATCCCAGAGCAGCGACGGCAAAGCCGCCTATGTTCAGGTGAACCTTGCGGGCAATCAGGGCTCGGCGTTGTCCAACGAGGCAGTGGGCGCGCTGCGCGACATCGTCAGCCAGACCCCACCGCCGTCGGGCGTCAAGACCTACGTGACCGGCCCGGCCCCGCTGATCTCGGATCAGTTCGACGTCGGCAGCAAGGGGACCGCGAAGGTCACCGGGATAACCATCGGCGCGATCGCGTTGATGTTGCTGTTCGTCTACCGTTCCTTCTTCACCATGCTGCTGGTGCTCATCACGGTGCTCGTCGAGATGTCCGCCGCCCGGGGAATCGTCGCCTTCCTCGGGAACATCGGGGTGATCGGGCTCTCGACCTACGCCACCAACATCCTCACGTTGCTGGTTATCGCCGCCGGAACCGACTACGCGATATTCGTCGTCGGCCGCTACCAGGAAGCGCGCGGGGCCGGCGAAGACCGAGAATCCGCGTACTACACCATGTTTCACGGCACGGCCCACATCGTGCTGGGATCTGGCCTTACCGTGGCCGGCGCGGTTGCCTGTCTGGGATTTACCCGGCTGCCCTACTTCCAAAGTCTGGGCATGCCTGCCGCGATAGGCATCCTCGTCGCGCTTCTCGCCGCGCTCACCCTGGGTCCGGCGGTACTCACCCTGGGCGCATTGGTGGGGGTCTTCGAACCCAAGCGCGCGATGAGGACCCGCGGCTGGCGGCGGATCGGCACGGCCATCGTCCGCTGGCCCGGCCCGATTCTGGTGGCCTCGTGCGCGCTGGCCCTGATCGGCCTGCTCGCGCTGCCCGGGTACAAGTCGAGCTATGACGTCCGCCCCTACATGCCCGAAAGCGCGCCGGCCAATGTCGGCTACACGGCAGCCGAGCGGCACTTCTCCCGCGCCCGCCTGGAGCCCGAGCTGCTGATGCTCAAGTCGGACCACGACCTGCGCAACCCGGCGGACATGCTCATCCTGGACCGGGTGGCCAAGGCCGTGTTTCACGTGCACGGCGTCGCCCAGGTGCAGACCATCACCCGACCCCTGGGCACCCCGATCGACCACAGCTCGCTCGCGTTCCAGATCAGTTCGGGCAGCGCCGGCCAGCAGGAAAACCTGCAATACCAGCGGGACCGCGCGAACGACCTGCAGAAGCAAGCCGGCGAACTCGCGAAAACGATCGGCATTCTCAAGCAGCAGTACGTGCTGCAGCAGCAGCTCGCCGCCTCTACTGACAGCGAGACCAAAAGCTTTCACGACACGCTCAGCACGATCCAAGACCTGCGCGACAAGATCGCGAATTTCGACGACTTCTTCAGGCCGCTTCGTAGCTACTTCTATTGGGAAAAGCATTGTTACGACGTCCCCGCCTGTTTTGCGCTCAGGTCGGTCTTCGACGCACTCGACGGTATCGACCGGCTCAGTGAAAGATTTGAGGACCTCACGGCCACCCTGGACAAGCTCGACGCGCTGCAGCCGAAGCTGGTGGCGCTGATCCCACCCCAGATCGCCAGCCAGGAGGTCAACCATCAATTGACCTTGTCCAGCTACGCGACCCAGTCGGGCATCTTCGCCCAGCAAGCGGCCGCGCTCGACAACGCCACGGCGCTGGGGCGGGCCTTTGACGCCGCCAAGAACGACGACTCGTTCTACCTGCCTCCCGAGGTGTTCAAGAACCCCGATTTCGAGCGCGGGCTGAAGCTGTTCATGCCACCCGACGGCAAGGCCGTCCGGATGATCGTCACCCACGAGGGTGATCCGTCGACCACCGAGGGCATCGATCACATCGAGCCGATCGCGAACGCCGCGCACGAAGCCCTGAAGGGCACACCCATGGCCGACGCCCAGATTTATCTGAGCGGCACCGCCGCGACCTACAAGGACATCCAGCAAGGCGCCAAGTACGACCTGTTGATCGTCGCCCTGGCTGCGCTGAGCCTCATTCTGCTGATCATGATGATCATCACGCGAAGCCTGGTCGCCGCGTTGGTGATCGTGGGCACGGTTGCCCTGTCGTTGGGGGCGTCGTTCGGGCTGTCCGTGCTGGTTTGGCAGTACATGTTCGGGATCCAGCTGTATTGGGTGGTGCTCGCGCTGGCCGTGATCCTGCTGTTGGCGGTGGGATCGGACTACAACCTGCTGTTGATCTCCCGGTTCAAGGAAGAGATCCATGCCGGATTGAAGACCGGCGTCATTCGCTCGATGGCCGGCACCGGCTCGGTGGTGACTTCCGCCGGCATCGTCTTCGCCGTCACCATGTGCGCGTTCGTGTTCAGCGGCTTCCAGGTTCTCGGCCAGATCGGGACAACTATCGGCCTCGGGCTGATGTTCGACACGCTGATCGTGCGTTCGTTCATGACGCCTTCCGTCGCAACGCTTCTCGGGCGCTGGTTCTGGTGGCCGCAGCGGGTGCGCCCGCGTCCGGCCAGCACGATGCTTCGCCCCTACGGCTCGCGAACAGCGGTTCGCCAGCTGCTGCTCTGGGAGGACGACGACGCCGCGGTGATGCCCGTGGCCCACAATGGCTGACGTGAGTCGCTCATTTGAAGATCTGGTGACAGAAGCCGATTCGGTATCCGTCGACGGTTGGGATTTCTCCTGGCTGGACGGCCGCGCGACGGAGGAACGACCGTCCTGGGGCTACCAGCGGCTGCTGAGCCGCCGGCTGGCGGACGTCTCGGCCGCATGTGACGTCGACACCGGTGGTGGCGAGGTGCTGGCGGGCGTCGACACATTCCCGCCCACCATGGTCGCGACGGAATCGTGGCCGCCCAACGCGGCGCTGGCCACCAAACTCCTGCATCCGCGTGGCGTAGTGGTCGTCCGGACCGGGGATGAGCCACGGTTGCCGTTCGCCGATGAGGCGTTCGACCTGGTGAGCAGCCGCCATCCCATCGACGTGCGGTGGAACGAGATCGCCCGGGTGCTGCGGGCCGGGGGCACCTACCTTGCGCAGCAAATCGGACCCGCGACGATGTCGGAGCTGGTCGAATACTTCATCGGGCCGCAACCACAGAAATGGGCCGAGTTGCACCCGGATGTCCAGAGCGCGGGCGCGCAGGCCGCCGGGTTGCGGATCGTCGACATTCGGATGGAGCGGCAACGGGCCGAGTTTTTCGACGTCGGCGCCGTTATCTACTTCCTGCGCAAGGTGATTTGGACAGTGCCGGACTTCACCGTGGATCGTTATCGGGAGAAGCTGCGGGCCCTGCACGAACGGATCGAGGCCGACGGGCCCTTCGTCGCGCATGCGGTGCGGGTGCTGGTCGAGGCCCGCAAGCCCGAGTGAGCGCCCGTCACGCCCCGTCAGCCCTCTTCGCGCAACACGTCCAACGCGTCCTGCAAATCCTGCGGGTACGGGCTGACGATCTCGATCCGCCGGCCGTCGGCCGGATGGGCGAAGGCCAGCGACCGAGCGTGCAACCATTGCCGCTGCAAACCGAGCCTTTTCGCGAGTTTCGGATCGGCCCCGTAGACCAGGTCGCCGCAGCACGGGTGATGCAGCGCGGAGAAATGCACCCGAATCTGGTGGGTGCGACCGGTTTCCAGATGCACGTCGAGCAGGCTGGCGGCGGCGAACGCTTCCACCGTGTCGTAGTGGGTGATGCTGTGCCGGCCATCTTTGGTGACGGCGAACTTCCACTCGTTGCCGTGATGGCGGCCGATCGGCGCGTCGATCGTGCCGCTGGACGGATCCGGATGTCCTTGCACCAGCGCGTGATAACGCTTGTCGACGGTGCGCTCTTTGAACGCTCGCTTGAGCGCGGTGTATGCGCGCTCGGAGATCGCCACCACCATCACACCCGAGGTACCGACGTCGAGGCGGTGCACGATGCCCTGCCGCTCGTGCACGCCCGACGTGGTGATCCGGTAACCCGCGGCGGCTAGACCGCCGAGCACCGTCGGCCCGGTCCAGCCCACCGACGCGTGCGCGGCGACCCACGCCGGTTTGTCAACGGCCACGATGTCGTCGTCGGAGTAGAGAATCCGCATGCCCTCGATGTCGACCGGGGTGTTCTCCAGCGGCGCCGGCGCCTCGGGCAGGCGGACCTCCAACCAGGCACCAGGTGTCAGACGGTCGGACTTTCCCGCCTGCACGCCGTCCAATTCGACGCCGCCGTCTTCCGCGAGGGTGGCCGCGGCGCTGCGGGACAGTCCCAGCAGGCGGGCCAGCCCCGCGTCAACACGCATGCCCGCCAATCCCTCCGGGACGGGCATCGAGCGGTCAGTCACTGGTCTCGCGGTCCTTGCGGCGGCCCACCGCGTCGAAATCGAAGCCGAAAATCGACAGCACGACCAGCAGGATGGCCCCACCCACCACCGACGGATCGGCGACGTTGAACACCGGCCACCAGCCGATCGACAGAAAGTCCACGACGTGTCCCCGAAGCGGTCCCGGTGCCCGGAAGAAACGGTCAACCAGGTTGCCCGTCGCCCCGCCCAGGATCATTCCGAGCCCGACCGCCCACCAGGGCGACACCAGCCGTCGCCCCATCCAGAAGATGCCGCCCACCACGCCCGTCGCGACCAGCGTCAGCAGCCAGGTGTAACCGGTCGCCATGGAGAACGCGGCGCCGGAGTTGCGGACCAAAGTCCAGGTGACCGTGTCGCCGATGATCGACACCGGCTGGCCGGGGGGCAGCAGTTTGACGGCCAGAATCTTGCTGACGATGTCGAGTGCCAGCACGACCGCCGCAACCGACACCAACAGACGAAGCCGCCGCCTCGGCGCGGGGGCTCCCGTTTCCCCAGCGTTGTCAGCTGCCTCAGCCGAAGTCACCGGCTCAGCGGATCCCATTGGTTCGTCAGGCACTCCTCCATCATCCCTTAGTCGCGCGTGCGGGATGATCGGACCGTGACTCGCCTTACCGTCATCACCACCGGAGGCACGATCTCGACCAGCACCGGCGCGGACGGCGTGGCCCGTCCCACCTACGGCGGCGCGGAGCTGACGGCCGGGCTGGACGTCGATGTGGTGGACCTGATGGCGATCGACAGTTCACAGCTGACCCTGGCCGATTGGGATCGGATCAGCGCCGCGGTGCGGGCCGCGACCGCTGCGGGCGCCGAGGGAGTGGTCGTCGCGCACGGCACCGACACCATGGAGGAGAGCCTGCTGTGGCTCGACCTCACCTATGCGGGTGACGTCCCGGTCGTGCTGACCGGCGCCATGCGCAGCGCCGATGCCCCCGACGCTGACGGCCCCGCCAATCTGCGCGACGCGCTGGCGGTGGCCGCCAGCCCGTCCGCCCGCGGCCTCGGCGTGCTGCTGTGCTTCGCGGGTCGGGTGTTGCAGCCGTTGGGATTACACAAAGTCGCCACCCAGGACATGAGTGGCTTCGCGGGTGAGCTGCTCGGCAGTGTGGCGGGCGGTGTGACGCTGACCGGCGCCAAGACGCGGCCTTACGTGGGCTCGCTGAGTGCCGCCGATGCCCCGCGCGTTGACATCGTGGCCGCATACCTGGGCAGTGACGCGGTGGCGCTGGACGCGTGCGTGGCCGCCGGGGCGCGCGGTGTGGTGCTGGAGGCGCTTGGCTCGGGCAATGTCGGGGACGCGGTGGTCGACGGCGTGCGCCGGCATTGCCGGGATGGGGTGGCGATCGCGGTGTCCACCCGGGTGCCCGGCGGGCGGGTCAGCGCGGGTTATGGTCCCGGGCACGATCTGGTGGAGGCCGGTGCGGTGATGGTGCCGCGGCTGCGGCCGCCGCAGGCCCGGGTGCTGCTGATAGCGGCGCTGGCCGCGGGACTACCCGCGGCCGACGTCATCGCCCGCTGGGGCTGACGTGTCGTCCTGGGCTTTTAGCGCGTCGACATAGTCCGGCCAGTCCAGGCTGTCGGTCGGGTTCGCGTGGGTGAGGTCGCCGGTGTCTCCGGGAAACGTTTTCGCGTGGCCCGGACCCGAACCGCGGGTCTCGAACCTCACGGTGACCACGCCGTGCCCCGCGCCCTGCACCCAGCCGTGCCCCAGGTCGGGGTGGGTGACGTCGTCGCCCACGCGCCACGCCGGGTCTTGGGGCGGCGGCAGTGTGGCGAGTGAGGTTTCCAGCGAATGGTCGGTCTCGAGGGCGTCTTGGGCCTCGAGCTCCGGGAACAGCGACTCCTGGCGCACGTCGCTCAACCCGGAAAACCCAACGCCGAGTAGGCGGATGGGGCCGATCTGCAGCGGGTCCAGCAGCAGCCGTCGGGCCACCGCCGTCAGCGCGCCGGGTTCGGTAGTGGCGTAGGGCAGCGTCGCCGAGCGGGTCAGCGTGCTCATGTCGGACTTCTTCAGCTTCACCGTGACGGTGCGCGCGCCGCGGCCGTCTCTTAGGAGCCGTTGGTGCGCGTGCTCGGCGATCGGATCGATGGCGTCGCGCAGCTGGTCCAGGGTGGTCAGATCGACCGCGAAGGTGGATTCGGCGCTGATCTGCTTGGCTTCGGCGCGCTCGGCCACCGGGCGGTCGTCGATACCGCGGGCCAGCCGGTGCAGCGCCGGCCCGATCGTCGCGCCCAGGATGTTGGCCGCCTCCGCGTCTTTCAAGGCGGCCAGCTGTCCGACGGTCTCGATGCCCAGGCGATTCAGCTTCTCCTCGGCGACCGGGCCGATACCCCACAGCTTGCGCACCGGCAGGCCGCCGAGCAGCAGCTGTTCTTCGGTGCGGCTAACCACGCGGATCCCGTCGGGTTTGGCCAGGCCGGAGGCGATCTTGGCGATCTGCTTGCCCGAACCCGCACCGACCGAGGCGATCAGGCCTGTTTCTTCGCGCACCCGTCGGCGCAGGTGCTCACAGAACACCGCGACTTGGACGGCCGGAGCCCCGGCGAGCTGGACCGGCTCCCCGAAGGCCTCGTCGAAGGACAGCTGCTCGAGGATGGGCAGCACGCTGCGGACGGTGTCGAACACCCGCCGGCTGGCCACCCCGTAGACCATGCCGCGCGGCGGCAGCACCACCGCGGCCACGCCGATCAGCCGGCGGGCCTGGTGCATCGGCATGGCCGAGCGGGCGCCGAATACCCGCGCCTCATAGCTGGCGCCAGCCACCACACCCCGGCCGCCCAGCCCACCGACCAGCACCGGCCGTCCCTGCAGGGTCGGTCGGGTGAGTTGTTCGACGGAGGCGAAGAACGCATCCATATCCAGGTGCAGCACCCAGCGGGACTCCACAACTGTCGATGCTATTGGGCGGTTGAACATTCCCCCGCGAGAATGCACTACCGACGCTGTCACTCGCGAAACGCGTAACTGGTTGCACTCTCGCGGTGCCATAGGGGAAACCTGCACGCTGCGTTCGGCGGGGCTAGTCTTTTGCTGGGCAAAACGCTCCGGGGGCAGGAGGCTGGCGTGGCTTTTTTGACAGCGGTCCCGGATGTGTTGGGTTCGGCGGCTTCGGACTTGACCGGTATCGGTTCGGCGCTCAATCAAGCCCACGCGGCCGCGGCCGTCAAGACCACCGGGGTTGGCTGCTGCGGCCGGGGATGAAGTGTCTGCGGCGATCGCGGCGCTGTTTTCCTCCCAAGGCCAGCAGTTTCACGCTTTGAGCGCGCAGGCGGCGGCGTTTCATCAGCAGTTCGTGCAGGCCCTGTCCGGGGCCGGTAGCGCGTATACGGCCGGTGAGGCGGCGAACGTGTCGGCGTTTTCGCCGATCCTGGATCTGACGGGGCGCCCGCTGTTCGGCAACGGTGCTAATGGGGCGGCCGGAACAGGGCACGCCGGTGGGGCCGGCGGGTGGCTGTTCGGTAATGGCGGCAACGGCGGGTCGGGTGCGCCGGGCGATCCCGGCGGACGAGGCGGCAGCGCGTTTCTGTTCGGGAACGGCGGCCACGGCGGAACGGGCGGGACGGGCACGATTGGCCCCACCGGCGGCCTCGGTGAAAGCGGCGGAACTGGTGGCGCCGGCGGCAACGCCGGGCGGTTGTGGGGTTCCGGCGGGACCGGGGGTACCGGTGGCCTCGGCGGTGCCGGCGGTACCGGCAGCCTCGGCATCGCTGGCACCAATGGTGGCGACGGCACTGACGGCGGCCAGGGCGGCAATGGCGGGGCCGGCGGGATCGGGGGCAAGGGCTCGGCTTTGTCCGGCCATGCCGGCGCGGGGGGCGTCGGCGGCAATGGCGGCCAGGGCGGCGACGGCGGCCAAGGCGCCGACGACACCGGGTCCGGCGCCGGCACCGGTGGCAACGGCGGCACCGGCGGGCTCGCCGGGCTGGGCGCCAGCGGCGCCGTCGCGGGCGCCGGCGGCGCCGGTGGGGACGGCGGGGCCGGCGGGGGCGGCATGAGCAGTTCGA